>SXGU01193870.1_pt1 | contig 112950 bp, 197 predicted proteins | sample 3174531 | NCBI WGS metagenome assembly SXGU01 (sample SAMN11356863, study PRJNA531348) | freshwater metagenome | isolation source: freshwater sample F1-140 | place: China: Fuxian Lake, Yuxi | collected 2017-12-25
ATCACTACCTTCATAAGGTACTGAGCCTATTAAAACAAATACATTCATGGTTTATTCCTCGCAACAGTTATCAGGTAATTTAATCTCTGTAACATTTACAGGTATGTCGTTTTTATCTAATGAGAACTCGTCTATATAGTAACGGAAGCGTGGATTGTAATTCATATTACGTTGTTCATCTCGTATAACCTCTTCAGCTAATTCAAAACTCCCGTAAACACCTATAAATTCTTCACCACTTTCACAGAGTTCATCGCACTTTACAACAAATACATTCATGGTCTAACCCTCCAAAACTCTGTTAATTAACGCTCTAGCCTCGACTACGGTCTGTAAGTCAAGCTCTCTGTCATCATCTAAGGTGCGAAACTCACCTTTATACGCTATCATGTTGTGACGAGTGTTGATGAAATGCTCTAACTCGTCTGTGGTTTTTATCAACGCTTCCAGGAGTTCTGGTGCTGAGACTATTAGGCGTTCGTTGGCATCATCTTCACCGTTTTCAAAAGCTTCTAGTCCAGCGAATGGGTAAGACTGATGGCTTACGATAGCAATAACCTTCTCAGGGTGGTGGTCTGCGTGAAGTTGATGAGTATTGTTTACATTACCCATAGACCCTTTTGGTGCGATTAGGGTCATAGACATAAATCGCTCGTCATCCCGATAGACTAATTCCCAAGGCGCTGGGGTGTGTTTACTCATCAGTGTTCTCCAGTTCTTCTAGTTTATCAGCTTCCTTGAACATCCGTAGTGCTTCGTTGCGGTTAAGTATGCGCTCCGCGTTAGTTGGAGCACGTTCGGCGTATTCAAGTAAGTTTTTAGCGCGTGTTCTTAGATCTTCAATAGTTTCAGTACTCATATTACCCTCTTATTACGGCATTGCCGTATGTTCCGACTCTGCTCACTGCGACATACAGTGCTTTCAGAGCCTCTTCTTGGTTAAAGTTTGACATAATGTCACCATATTCTATAAACACATGGTTGAATGTACTCCCTTGGCTTTTATGGCTTGTCAATGCATAGACAGGTCTAAGGTCTGCAAAGATAGCCTTGGTAATCCAGAAATCCTTCCACGCTAAAGAAAACTCTCCGTTGTCGCGGATCATCTTCACCATACGTTTGTAGAGTTTATCTAGCGCATCTCTATCTTCAGGTACGATACAGGTAACGATTGAATTTCCAATGGAAGAGTAATCGTGGTCTGAGTCGCTTGTAGAGTATCTTAACACCTCGTCAACTTGCACAGTCACTTTATAAATGGGTAAAACGACAGGTTCAAAACCTTGGCTATACTTCAGATGACTGGATAATGGTTGAAAAATGAAATCATCGAGTTTCTCAACGGACTCTATTATACCTTCGGTTTCTGTTGGTAGCAAGACAGTTTTCCAATTAGGTTCATCGGATTCTCTAAATGCTTCTCTTATGTACATGGCGAACGTACCGTTCTCTTTGGTTGTGGGGTACATCTGTGACTTATCGAATACAGTCGAAGCGTAGAGTAACGGCTGAGAAAACACGCAAGGTTCGCCTACTGCGAAGGGTAAATCACCTAAATCAGGGTATCTATGGTGTTGGATGCGTTTATTCCACTTATTTACGACCTTATTCGTCCAGGCAATCACTCTAAAACGGTCTATTGAGTCGAAATTATAGTTTTTTAGAGAGAATGCGTCATAAATCATCGACTCAAAAGTATTGGCGGATACGACGTGTACTCCCGCTTTGCCGTGTTTAACGGGTTTTATTAGATTAGAGAGTTGGGATTTTATGGGTGTTGAGATGTCTTCAGACATTCTCATTGGTTCAATAACCTTATTAAATGCTAAGGATGGAGCGATTAAATCCCTTAGACCTGTACATAAACCCAATACTGGGTTATCGTCAGCTTGACGTTCTACTTTTGTAAGGTTGAACGACTGAGAATATCTGAATGTCTCAGAGATAACCTCATTAATCGGGTTCCATTGGTAAAAGTCAGCCATGTAGATAACCTTTAAATGAGTGTGGAATTTAAGCTCGGATTCAATAAATCCTAGAAGCTCTTTATTAATCATCGAACCTTCGTCAATGATAATTAAGTCATAAGCGTGGGCTTGCGAGTGACCGTCTTGGACTAACACCTGCTGGTCTTTTTCGTATTTAATGGTTAAACCTAGTAGCTTATGGATTGTGCTGACGACTATGGTGCGGTGTTGTTCTTCTGGGTGGCGCTTAAGATACTGCTTACGCATCCGCGCAAGGACTTTAACAGCCTTATTAGTGGGTGCGGTGAACGCTACGCGTGCGTAAGGCAGTCGCTTGACTAAGTATTGGATAGTGGTCGATTTGCCTGTACCTGCACTTCCTGATAACACAAACGACTTAGCGTCTGGGATCTGCGGTAGAGGCGTTAATGGCTTTGGTGTTGAGTTATAAAAAGCTAAGAGGTGGGCTAACCCAGTCTCTTGGTCTTCGTTTAGAGTAATCATAATCTCTCCTAGTGTGAGTAGGGAGATTATGATTTAGATGGTGGGAGATGTCAAGGGTTATTTAAAGTAGGTGCAAAAACACTTCACCATTAGGAGGGGTTTTATACAGCGATCTATTTAAGCGAGTGTCATAAAGCTCTAGGTGCTGAGGTTGTGGTAACGAATAAATTAAAGATCCTAGTTCTTCTAATGCATCAGCTAAAACATCAAAGTATCCGTACGAGTTACCATTCGCCCAATCATAGATATGGTAAACAGCATTCATTTGTTTAACCGTGTATAAGCGTTATAAATAAAGTAACTCACCAAAGGTAAAGGCCATGCTGTTAGGAAAACTAGTCTAACGAAGGTCTTATAGTTTGGTGTAAGTGCGTTAAAGTCATCTAATTCTGGAAGGTACGTAATCCAGATAAAGTAAAGACCGACTAGTAAATAAAGGGTTGAGTAGATCATAATTGAATTTCCTTGCCGCAGAACGGGCAGTATTTAAAGTTTTCGTCAATGCCATAATGTGCGTAAAAGTAACTGTCTAAACACCCAGTCTTTAGTGTTTCTGAGCAGCCATTAGACGATTCGTATTTCCAAACACAGACTTCATTGATGTCTGCTATTGATTCTCTCATAAAACAATCTCAGGTAAAAGTGTTAAATCTATGGCATTGTCGAACCACTCGCCTTTTAATCTGTGAGCTTCGTATAAGTCATGAGCCATTTTCTCTGATAGATACCCTGACTCACATGCTTGGTAGTAGTGTACGAGTTCTAATAGTTCGGGATTGCCAATGTTTAATTGTTTTACCCGTTCAACAGGGTTGATACTAATACCAATCTTATACCTCCCAGAGACTTGCTCACGCGCCACATACACATATCGGTCAGGTGGAAGGTCAGATACATCCATCTCTTTTAATGCTTGCCATAGGTCTATAAAGTTTTTATCAAGGGATTTGGCGAGGTGGTCTGTGAGTGAATCTCTAATCATTTCAGAAGTTTTATTTTCACTTTGACCATTCTTAATAATTAAAATTTTAATGAGGGACTTTATATTACATACATATAATCTTTGGAACGTACCACGAATTTGCCTGTCAATATTATATTTTACGCAAAATTTACTGTGTAAATTTAAATCTTTTAATTTGTGTCCTTTTTTATGAGCTGTTCTTCCAGCATTATTACGTATTTTATTAGGATTTCTAAGCTTAAAAATATCTTGTATAACAAACCACTTCTCACCATTATCATCCTCCACCCATCTTATACCTAATGAATCGAAATCTACTATGGATAATTCATTTGACATTAGTTGTAATCCTCTAATAACTTAGGCATGGTTTCTTTGGTGACAGGTTCTGCTTCTGTATAACTACAGCTTGATATGCTAGAGATAAATGAGCCTGTAATATGATTATAATCAGTAATAATAGCGATAGATTTATACTTTGAATTAGGATTGACCCAGCAAGGTACACCTTCTTTTGGAATATTGTGATACCACTCTGATTCTGGAGTCCATTCGTATACTAAGTCATAAGATAATAAAGATTTATCCAATTTGGTAAAAGTAAAATCGTAAACTTTAAATATATCATATTTAGCTTCTTGATCTTGTTTATTAAACTCAGTAAGCTCACCTTCGTATAAGCCAACTTTAATAAACGAATCTCCGATAGATATGAATTTACCCTCGCCTAAAGCTTTAAATTTAGCTTCTAATGTCTCTGCTTTACCGACTTCTACAAATTTGCCTTTTAGTGTTTTATTCATCTCTTTTTTCCTTAATAATTAAAGTATATGGTTATTGCTTAAGAATTTTACATCTTTGCTATACATCTTTAGTAATGTACGATCTGACAGTTTATATAGGCTAGATTTTTTTCCTCCAAATAAAGCTGCAAAAATTTCTTTGGTATAAGGATGCGACCATTCTAGTAAATCTAGATCGTCTGTAGGATGTAATAAAGGTAGGCTATCCAATATACCCTCAGAGAAGAAATAGTGAGTTATGTTGTTATCAGCATTAGCCATATCAAAAACACAATAAGCTACGTCTTGACTGTAGTTTTGAGATACTTTAAGGTGGTCTAATACTAAAACGGATTTGGCTTTATTCTTGATCTCTGCAAATAAGCGTGGATTAAGTGTAAAATCCACTAAGACAACATCTCGCCCTGTGACATCCGGGATAATACTCTCGCAATAGTTTACAGGTACTAGTTCAACATTGTCTGTAAAGTGTTCAACAGCCCACTCTCCAGCTATATTGTTTAGATTTTTAAAGTGGTACAATACAAGTAATTTATTCATTTTGATTCTCTTATTAAAAATTAAAAACGTGTAAAATCCGTAAGGATTGTACAACAGCAAGCAAAAGTAAGATACCAACTGAGATTCGAGCGTGTTTAAGCTGAAAACATTTAATGATTAGTGTATTTTCAAGTTCTGCTTGTTTACCTAAAGACTGATCCCAACTAACTATATAATTTTTAATTGAGGTCTTTTTGTGCTCTAAATCATCTTCTAACTCGCTAATTTTCTTCTCATCCTCTGTTATCATCTCACGCATCGAAGCTATCTCAACATCGCATAAGGCTAATTTAGTCTCCAGGTCTTTATTAACCATAGTTAACTCTGTAACCCTACTAGCTTGGTCTTGATAAGCCGTTCTTAAGGTTTCAGCTTCTCTACGCAAATGGTTACAGTAGTCTCGGTTTGTAATTAAGTTTTTAAGGTTGAACATTATCAGTACCCTTTAATTAGAATTTCTTTTGCATTTTCAAACATTTCTATGTATTTAAGCATTTTCGTATACTCTGCTTTTCTAAATATATACTGCTCTACTAAATCAGTCGTAGAATGATTATCCAGTATCTCATAGATTTGGGCTATCTTATTACAGCCTCTAGCGGAGATTTGACCTGAGTTAGCTAGTTTAAGTAACTCAGGTTCGATGTCCATCAAAAGTAAAATTAAGTTTTCAAGATTTGGCATTAGTTAGTACCTTATTAACTGAATATACAATAAAAGTAGCATCGCTAACCATTCTCGTAACTAAAAAATCTTCGTCCTGATCTTCAGTTTCAACCTCGTCTACAGTCAGCGTAGATACCAAACGATTTTGATCGTCATAGATACTTACATGATTCCAGGCGTTTTGCTCCCAATACCATAATGGTGTAGTCATAATTAAAATCCTATAGGTTTTTCAAAGGGTGGGAAGCTAAATACAGAGTCAGTGGTATCAAACGCATTCTCTAGTGTTTCAAATCCTGATTCAGTGGATGTTTTTAAAAGTTTAATATTCGTATGTTCTACAGGCTTAGTACGGTTAGATACCTTAGACGTATATACCACATCATAGCCTCTTTGAAATCCAGCTTCAAATAATCTTCGATTTTCTTTGGTATCTAAAGACGGTCTAGCTTCAAAATATGCTTGTGAACTACGATTAAGCTCACCCTCCATAACTGCGTACTCTCTTTCGTTCATCGTTTAATCCTCTTTCTCAAACTCGTAGATAATAATAGTTTTGGGTTTAGGTTCTTTAAGATAGTAAGCACCCTCTAACCAATTTATTTCTCCTGGATAACTGTGTTTACCTCCACCATACCAATAAGTCCAACCTACCCATTCACCAGAAGATAGTCGTGTAGCTCTTGACTCCGATTCGTAATATCTAGATGTCTCACAAGGTATATTTGACTCTTCACCAGAATCTCTGAAATCATATAGGTAATCAAAGTAAGCACTTTGAATTTCAACTCCAAAAGTGTCTGATATATAATCTTCAATTGAGTCTATAGCCTCATCTGGGATAGTAAAGTTCGGATCGTATATACCTTCTTCTATCAAGACTTTGTTTAAAATATCCAATTGGATAGCTTGCGCTGCTGTTAATTTTCTCATCATTTAATCCTCAATTTTGTGGCATTCGTATTTACCATCTGGTAAACGTATTTGTTTAAATACATCACAAGTGTTTTTAACGTGTCTATAGGCCATAGATTCTCCTAGAGATATAAGCCATGTTGTATACACAAGGTATAAAACAACTATACTAAGTGTTATAAAATAAATCTTCACAGATACTCACCTCTAGCAGCAAGCATACGCTCTGCTAACTGAAATGCTTCATCAACAATAGAGTCTTTAGGATAACCTGCAGAAACCATACCACTCAACGCGTGACCCGCGTAGTGGTCTAATAATTCAGGGCCGTCTTTTATAGTATACTCTTTTACAAATGCTGTAGAGTCATCACCTATTTTAGTAGCTTCTAATTTCATATTTAATCTCCTAATAATTCTAAAAATAAAACCCTGTAAGAAAATCCTACAGGGTCATGATACGCTTACTCTAAGTAGATGTCAACTTAATTTCCACTTATATAATTTAAATAATCGCGATAAAAATCACCACAATCTATCAAACCAGATTTATTCTTACGCATAAATTTTGCATACTCATCTCCAATAGTAGAAAACTCTACCCAATCACTCGTATCTGTGCCTGACGGATAAATAATCAATGGGCTGCTATTGCTTCTATGTTCTATAACCCATTCGATTCCTTTATTCATCTTCATCACCCACTTCTAAAACATGACCTTCAGACTGGTAGATTTCTGCTAATTCGTGGAGGTAATCATGAATTTCTCTATCACATAAGAAATCTTTTAACGGATTTCCTCTAGCTATTTCTCTTACCGCAACTAATAATTTCTGTTGTGTAGTCATTACTTTTCACCTTTTTCTAAAATATAAATCCCTACTGGAAACTCTGGTACTCCATACTCAGTATAGCTTTGGAATTTAACGTTGAGTAACTTACCGATCAATTCATTAGGATTAGCAAGCTGCCACTCTCTGTATTCATTAGTTCCAGTGCATCTACAGTCAAATTCAAAACCTTCATCAGTGATACACCCTAAAACAGCTTGACCCTCTTTATCAGAGTGAACTCCAATAATTTCAAACTCATCATCCAAAAATTTCTTATATTTAAAGAGGTATTTAGACCGAGTGTTAGGTTGGTAAACTCCTGAACCTACGCGTAGCATCAGACCTTCGTAACCTTCCTGAACATATTGGTCGTGTAAAGCTTCCATAGACTCTAGAGTTACATGTTCAGAAAGTAGGATTTCTATACACTCTGACTCTATCTCCAAATTCTTAAGAATTTCCATTCGCTCTTCGTATGGTTTATCTGGTATGTAAACATCAAACACTACGAAGGTTAGACGGTGAGAATCATCGTTTGGCTTCTTAGCAGCGGAGTTAATACGGTTGAGAGGCATACCGTGACTATATATCTCACCGTCTAATACCAAGTCGTACGGTTTGAGGACTGAGATGATATGCTCTATTGGATAACTTACACCCCCTCTAGACTGTAATTGACCATTAATCCAAGTACATCTAAGACCATTAAGTTTGCGACTCCCCCAAATAGTTTCAGTCTTCCAAGGAACTTGCTTGGGTACTTTACGAAAGTCTCTAGCAAGCATAGGTCTAAACTCAGGAGCTTCATCTACACTAAGTGTATAACCTTTGCGCTCTTGTTGTTTAATCCAGAGTGCTAATGCTTCTAATTTAGCTTGGTAATGGGCAGTAGTCTCGTTAGCTTTACCGATATTCTTACCTTTACAGTAAGTAACCTTAGCCTGTTGTTTACCGTCTATCTGACCATACTGTACGGTATAAGCGTTACCAGTAACCCATACTTCCCAAGTTTGAGTCTTACCAGCTTGAGATTTCTTATAGAGCATTGGTAACATGTCTTGATTATCGAATCTGTGCATTACTCAAACTCCACTCTAAAACATACTTTATCTTTAAAACTTTGATACGCTGACTTAATAAATGAATCTTTCTTTGTAGTAGAATATTTTTTCTTTAATCGTTCGTAGCGTTTCTCTTCCCACCAATCTACTAATCTTTCTTTATAGTATATCTCAAAGACAGCTAACAAAAAAGCAAAAATTTCTGTTACAAGTATTACATTTCCAGTCTCAGGTTCTAAGATTCCGTAATTTATGTAATATACCAGCCAAGCTAATGGATCTATTACAAACACATACAACGCTGCACTTACAATCACAATAATTCCTAAGCAGCAGAAAAATCCCCAAATTACTGCTCTGACATAAGCACAGAAATTACCTGTCTCTGGATATTTAGTAAACGTATGAGCTAACTCATAATGCCAAGATTTTCTACTAAATTTTAGTGTTTTCATTGCTCCACTACCTCTACTTTAATTACTTTGACTGTATCTAACCCTTCGTACTTAACGAATAAACCCTCTAAACGCTTCTCACTGACCGCTTGTCCGATGATTTCAGTTTCACCCGTACGATAGACGACCATGACTTTGTATTTAAAATCCATAGGTTAATCCTCTAATAAGTGTTGGTAATCTTTACGTTCGTAAGAACCTACTCTATCTACTCCGTGAAAATCGAATTGACCTTTTTCTTTAACGTAGTCAATAATCAACTTATTTAAGTTATCTGTGTCGTCTTTAGACATTATGAGTATATCATCGTACTCAACGGATATAAAATCATATAATGCCTCATTTAAACGCTCTACGACTTCTTTACCGATATAATTTACGTTATCTAGAAAAGAACATGCCGGGACTTGTTTACCAACCCATATAGTGTCTGCTTCAGAATCAGCTTCAAGCCCATTTACTATAGCCTCCTCTATATCTTCAAAATCACCTATAAAATATTCCTCGTCTGTGCTGTAACTGTACATTTTTATACCTCAGAAAGTCTTTGTTTTACATGGGTTACGATGTCTTTGGAGACTTTACCAAATAAAGAACCGTGAGCTTCTTTATTAAACTCAATATCCATCTCTTTAAAAACATCTCTACGAACTTCGTTGATGTAATCACTCATTAACGTAATATCTAAGCCTAACTTACTAATGGCTGAGTCAATGCGATTAGGATTAACTAATTCTTTTAACTTAAAGATTAACTCGCTATCCACTTCAGGAATAGATTTTGGCTCTTTAGGTACTCTAGAGTTTTCTTTAAATTTATCATTCTTGTTTTTCAGCATTACGTAAGATTCTTGTACTTTAATAGCTACCACAGGTTCAATAACTAATCCTTCTGCTACATTATTAGGTTTTCCTGTGATTACACTATCAAACTCATTAGGTAAGTTCAGCATCTCCTGTAAAGTCCCACGCCCTCTTAATGGCGCGGTTGGAATACCAAATTCCCAACACCAATCTTTAAATGAGTCATAATCAAACACACATACTCTATCGTCTGTAGAAATTACTAATTTAAAAGCATAGAATCTTTTATCATCACCGTAATATACACCTTTTTGAATTTTTGGTCCGACAAGTTCACCAAATAAAGTTAATTGAGCGTCATCTTCAATGTTATCAGGTAGCATTATTTTAGCCATATTTTTAACTTTTTCGACCATTACGGCGTAGTCCTCTGAGCTACCATAACCAAAAAAGCCTTCGTCTGTAAATCCATTACGAGAAGCTAATTTAACCTCTCCAGATTTGTCAATATTAAAACTGAAGTTACTGCCGTGAAGTTTTTCAGTAGCTACCCACTCGGCAGCCACAGGAGTATTGGTGATTACCCAAGCAAGTTCCTTGGAATTATAAGTATTTTCAATACTTGGAAATTTAATAAATCTCATTTTTACTACCCTCTCTTATAAATAAAATTACATCTTAATCCTAAGAATCACTAGAGTCAAGCGGATTTCTAATCTTTTCTTCTAAGATGTGTGTAAAGTCTAATAAATCTCTACCTAGTCTATCTAAGAACTTACGAGCGTTATGTGACATGTGGATTGACCCGATGATTGCATGACTGTATAAGTTCCATAACATGTAAGGCTCTAATTCATAACTAGGTTCAGAGTTTGATAACATCTTCTGAATAGACTCTAAATCTACGATGATTGAACGCTCTAACTTCTCCGATGCTAAGATATGTAGTAGCTCTAAATCGTCATGGTTAATGGTGAAAGTCTCTGTTTGTAGGTTGGTCATTAGATTAACCTATGATCTATAATTTTCAAAACATCGTCAAGTAAGTAGGGTGAGAAGTCATCTGTACCGTCTAAACCTACATCATATCTAGCTACCAGTAATTGTTCTGGATTACGAGAGTGCATGTGGCCATGCAGCATGACACTCTGGTTTTTATGCCTTGATTTATTCCACTCAATTAACGGGTAGTGCATCATACACACCAACTTATTACCGTGTTTCAATTCATAGTAGTCATGAATTTCAGCAAAATGTCGTCTAAAGAACTTATACTTTAGATTCTCTTTATCATGATTGCCAGAGATTAAAACTTTATACCCTTGGAGTTGGCTAAGCACTGCATCCGTATATTGAGGTTTTGCAAAGCTCACATCACCTAAGATATATACAATATCGTTATCACTTATTCTATTGTTCCAATTAAAAATCATAAAATAATGCATCTCTTCTACAGACATGAACGGCCTAGACTCTGGGCAAAACTCTAAGACTTTCTTGTGTCCGATGTGAAGGTCGGATGTTACGAAGATGTTAGTCATTCTTGTACTCCAAGTTTTTGTCCAAAGAAATCTCTGACTATCTCTAGTCGCTCCTGCTCAGATATTTGAGCATAACCTTCTTTGCTAATAGTAGACTGAATCCAATAAACTAAATCGTAAAATTCTTCATCGAAGTGCTTTTTAAATTCTTTAGAGAATATCAAATCTAATTTCTTTGTACGAGCTAAGAATTTTGCTGTCAGGTAATAAGGTGATTTAAGCTTTAAAACTACATCTGACTCCATATCGTAAACCATAAAACCTTCATGGTTTACTGATTTAACTATTTCAAGTAGTTCCCCGAAGGTAGTTTCAAAAGATTCAGGGAACAGGATACTAGAATCTTTGATTTTATCTTTACTGTACGCTAATAATTCATGCTTTTGTTTAGATCCTATCGAGTTATTACGAATACCTATTAAATAGCAGCCAGGAACTTCTTCAATAATATGGGGATCGTCAGGATGTACTATTTCAAAACATGTAGTTACCCCTTCTTGTATAAGATAATTATGAGATTCTGGGAACATCTCTCTGCCCATCTTAACAAAATCGCTATCTAACGTACCTGTAGAAGCGAACAATAGTTCACCGCTATATCTGGTTGCAGACAACATAAAACCATTAATTTTTCTATAAACTAGTACACGATGATGATCCGGTATAGTGGTATTGTTCTCACCATAGTTAAAGACTTTAGTAAAAGGGTAAATTACTAAATTTCCTTGCTCATCGTATACTGTACCTCTAGCATCCAGTAATCGCGAGTCTAAGTGCCATAAGTTATCGTAGAAAACTTTGCGATTGTATTTGTGTAAATACAATCCCAGTTCTTTATAGTGTTTGATTCTCACATATTTGCTGTAAATATCAGGACGTAACTGAGTCTCAAATCGACCTTGCATGGCGTTGATGGATTTAATGGGTACATCATGAATAGAATCTGAGTTGTGTCTATTTTCTACGATTAATGTATGTACTCTATAATCAAATTCTTTAGCTAGATTAAAATACTCTTGCATCTCCCACTCTTGAGTAAATGTGTTGTGTACAACGATATTTAAATTATTCTGCATATACATACGCACACAATCTTTATAGTGTTGGTGCGCTAATGACAGTTTCGATTTATCGAATACATACTCACCATTCGCTAGCGTAAAGAGATCATCTGCAGAAGCTGACATATAATCTTTAAATAACGATGCAACAGTCGATTTACCACTTCCAGGTAGACCTCTTAATAATATTAATTCTTTCATTTGTCATTCTCAGGTTTAATGTGTCTTATTTCCACGATACTTGAGTCTTTGCCGAAGCCTAAAACAGGTATCATACGGACATTACATAGTGCGTGTTGTACAGCGTCTTCTATATTCCTTGTAGTTAAATTAAGCTTGTGGTAAATAAGCAGTCTTTCTAACTCTTTGATTCTTTTATTTAGACCGTCTATCTTAATATCCTTTTTATCAAGTTTTCGCTGCAATCTATCTAATTTAACTTGGTAATCAGTCATTTGTCATACTCTTTAATAAATTCTTTAACTCTAAGATTAGATAATTCGCTTATAAGCTCACTCTCTTTAAGCCAAGATTTCTTAGCTTGTTCTTTCCAATAATTACGATCTTCGATTAACTTGCGAATACGTTCTGGTTGCTGTGACCAAAACCCCTGTTTTTGAGTTAAGAGTTTGTTTTTTAGGTTACGTAGAAATTCTAAACGATTATTTAATTTATTAATTTGGTAATTTATACATCTACATAATGAATCGTCCGTTTGATTCATAGCTAAAAATTTTTTTAAGTCTATAATCATAAATCTAATAGTATTCATCTCTTCTACACATTTATCTAATCTTTTATTTATAGATTGTTCTGACATATCCTATCTCCAATCGAACCAAGATTTACGAGGGTTTAATGATTTAACTGAGTCAATGTTTTTCAACTTCTCGGCTAATTCTAATGACGACTTTGCTAACTTATTGTTTTTCTCAATTAAGTTATTATTCTCAAATCGTAAATCTTCGATGACTTTACAGAGTTCTAGACTAGAGGCTTTAAGGTTTTGGATTTCTTGTTTGGTTTGGGTAAGTACAATTTCTGTAGCATCCTGCCATTCTGAATCTTTATGTATACACTCTTTTAGAAACGTTATTTTTTCCTGCAGCTTCTTAATTTTTGGGTTACGGCGAGATTCAAATCCTTTAACCTGAAACTCTAATTTATTAACCAGATTGGTTAGTCTATCCTGTTTGGCTTTGAGTTTTTTAATTTTCACGTTAATTTGATCTATGATGTCATCACTACAGAGAGACTCCGCCATATCCCACATATCATCGTAAATTTTTAAATCTGCAATTGTCCATGCTAAATCGTTTCTAGCGTTTGTTAATCTATATAAAATTGTTTGTTCTGACATTTGTATTTCCTCTCTTGTTAATTAATTTAAAAGCTTTCAAAATCGCCTAAAATATCCGCTTCAGTTTCTTCGTATAAAATTTTAAATTTGACATCCGGCGCTGGAAGATAAATCGAATCATATCTACCTAATACGCCTATCCCGTCAAAATTTCCTCCTCCATCGTGATGTGCTGTTATTTCGGCAGCATATTTTGCTATATCATCCCCTCCATTTATTGTCCAAAGAGATGTGTTCCACTCTTCTATATTCTCATCTGTTAACATCTCATCAGGGATTTCTACTAAAATTTCTTTAGTAATCGTAACTAGGATTTTCTTTTTTAAACTCATCTGTATTTCCTCTCTTGTTAAAGTTAATCTACGGAGAGTAGTATAATTGACGTTTTACATAAGTGCAATCTTTTTATGTTAAAATGTGTTTATTTACGGCAATTGATATGGCACTAATACAAAGTTCAGATGGATTAAGGGTTTACGATGCTATCGTTGTTGTAGATCCCGAATCAGGGGTTGCTACCAGTGGAACAGGTGTTAGCTCTGTAAATTCTACACAGATTTGGAACTCTAGCTTTACTCAGTGTTATCAAGCATTCGTGTTAGTAGACCCAGAATCGGGTGTCTCATTATTATAATCAAGGGTTAAAATGGCTATAAATTCTCCAGACATTTGGGATTCGACAGGTACTAGAGCTTATAAAGCTGTGGTTGTAGTAGACCCAGAATCAGGCGCACCGATCCCTTTAGGGGGTGTAAGTAATATCATCTCTAATGGCATCCCCATTGGATTACCTTCAAGTGGCTCTATTGGTAATAACGGGGCTTTGACAGGTATCGCTGCTTTACCTAAGACTTATAACGCGCCAGGTATTTTTCTATACTTCCCAGCGAATGCTATCGTCGCAGGTACTGCTGCAGGTTTTTACTGGACTGTAATGAGTTCAACTACAGCAGGTACTATCTATAATAACGTAGGTAGTATCTCAAATTTAGTGGTTCCGACCACATTAACACCGTTCGTAACAACAGGCCCCGGCGCTTATACTCAGACTACTGCAGAAGTTTCTGTAATTAGTAAAGCTATCGTTGCTAATCAGATTAGCAAAACTACCGTTGTTAAAGGTTATCATCAGGTTGTTACAGCAGTTAATGCTAATACTAAAACAGTTCGGTATAAATTCGACTCTACTACAGTGTGGAGTAAAGCTATTGCGAGTAAGCTTATTGCTGCTGATGCTGTTATCATGGCGTCTAGTGGTAGTCAAACAAAGCAAGTAGTCACACGTTCTGATGCAAGCTTAATCGGAGATTACACGACTTCTAGTTTAGGTAATACGTCTATTGACTTTACTGTGAATACTACGCTTGCTATTACGTTAGCGTTAGGTATGGCTTCAGATTTTGCGATTTTAGAGTATGCAAGGGTTGAGCTATGATATATAAATTTTTCACTCAAGAAGAAGTGGATGCTATCGAAGAACCTAAACATGTCTGGATTGATGAAGAGAAGTTCTGGGTTTACACAGAAGGCGACATCCCAGTTGCTGAAGTATCTAAAGTAATCCCAGCCTATGTGTTTAGAGATAAGTTCACCTCAGTAGAGATGGATGCTATCTTAGATTTAGCATACACTGGCGATAAGGTAGCACGAGTATTACTACTTAAACTTCAAACTGCGAACGATGGGATAGATTTAAGTTCACAAACCACTTTGGATGGATTGAATTACTTATTAAGTAAAGAAGTAATTACTTCTGAAAGATTAACGGAAATATTAGTCTAAAGGGACTTTCAAACCACAAGGAATAGTCATAACCCTTAGAGTTGGTAGCTCTAAGGGTTTTATTTACTCTGCGAAAAGTGCGAATTTTGCAAATACTGATTTCTTAGAGTTCTGTAAAAGCGTGATTAGCTTCTTATATGTCAACTCATCGAACGTATAGTACGTCTTAGTACGACCCTTGGTAGACCGCTGTCTTTTGGTTACTGTAAGATATTCGATATATTGCTCAATCAGCGCAACCACCGAGCGATGTTCTATTTCAAAGTCCTCTGCGAATTTTTCACTGTTGTACATTTAATATAACTCCAAATTTTTTAAATTCTAAATCAAACACTGCACTGTTGTTACCAAAATACATAAAAGATTGGCCTTGTAATGGGCTATTTGCTTTATTGCCATTAAAGTCATTAAATTTTATTCTACCTTTGACTAAGCATATTGACGACGATAATTCAGCCATGCTTTGCCACCAACCAGTCTCTGTAGCGTTATTGGTTAATACGATAAGCTGGTTGATATTATCTAGTGTTACTTGCTCTATTACTTTATTGGAAAAATCTTTTATTGAGTTTTTAGAATAGGGTGGGTTCAAGAATACGTTACCCATCCAAGCTTTTTCTAATCCGGAGTTATAAATTGTGTAGAACTTTACTGCGTTTATTGTTTTATTAGCTAAATCACAACTTGCAGGATCTAAATCTATAACTCCATCAAATACATTCTTTACTGATTGTATGTATATATCAGGTGTGTACCACTCATTATTTCCTGAGTTATTTACAACATGAGCCATCTCTTTCTCCAAAATTAAAAATCCCTCAATTAAGAGGGATTGTGTTAGCTAATTTCTTAGCATTTTTTGCCGCCGCCAGATTTACCAGTGCCTTTTTTCTTCATAGCCATTAGGATTTCTTAGATTGTTTAAACGTAACTGCTTTGGTAGCAGGGATGTCAATAGTCTCACCCGTTTGAGGGTTACGACCTTTTCGTGCCGCACGATTTTTAACTTTGAAAATACCAAAATCTGATAATGCTACGTCTGTGCCGTTTTCTAAGTTTTCAGTGATCGCTGCAAGTACTGAAGTCACCCAGAATTTAGTAAGGATTTTAGTACTTTCAGTAGCTGCTGCTACTTGGTCTATTAACTCAGATTTAGAGATTCTATTTTCACTAGCCATGTAAGGCTCCTAGAGGTTGATAATTAAAAACATTAGTGTAGCATACATTTTTAAGATGTGCTACTCTCCATTTGCTTTACATCCTCTATACATATTAAATAATGTAATTTTACTGGGTATAGTGACGGGTGAGTCATCTATCCATACGTCAGCTTTAAACACGTTAGCTTTCTGTACTCCGGCTGTATAGACAACGTTGATATTATGGTCATTAGCGTAATCAATAATAGCTTGGTTATCACCATCGTAACGTCTATAAGTTACGATAGTTACTTCATGAAAATGTCTACGAGCTAAATTAATAAAATCTGACCAAAAGTCGGGATCTTCTGTAATAGTCTCATCAAAGTCTATTGCGATTTTCATTGTAAATGCTCCAAACTATCTACACCGAACCCAGAATAAATATCTAACTCGATTGCAAGTCTTACCGCTTCTATTGCTGACATCCCTGTTTTCATAGCCGCTAAAGCGTAACTAGAACCGCTACCGATGGCAATCTGTTTGGATTCTATCTTTACAGGAATGTAACCACACTCATATAAAAATATAGTTTTAGATTTATCTATAACTATCATTTGATTATATACAGATTCACCTATAGTAGAAGGGAATTTTTCCTTTATAGCACCTTGTTTAAACCACTCTACCATCTGCAAACCAAAAATAGTAGTTCCTGTAGTTCCGATAAAATAATCCTCAAACTTTTGAATTTTAGTGATCTCATAACAGCTATCTCCGTAGCTAATCATTCTATCCGCTGCTAATGTTTGACCGTCCCATGCAATAGTAGTCATGCAACTTCTTCCTCAATAACTGATTCTAAATACACCAAAGCTTTATCACATGAGATAATTACTTCGCTTAGGAATTTGTGACGTTCTACGATTGCATCTTCTCTTGGCTCTTCAATCAGCACAATCAGGTTAAGCTCATCTAAAGCTGTATTTAATGTTTGTGCTAATATTTGTTTTGCGTGATACATGTTATATTCCTAATGTTTTACGAAATTGAACCCACCCACCTGAGAAGTTCCCTTGACAATTAACACCTTCGTATGAAGACATAGCTTGGTGTTCAAAACAACTAGAGTGTCGTGAGTCTCTTAATTTAACCGCTCTATCTAATTCTTTAGATTTTTCACCTACGAACCCATTATCGGTAAGATAAGAAATTCTAGCACAACGCGCAGCAGAAATCATCTTTAATGTATCTGTAGATTCATCGCGCTCTCCATCTTTAATGAATGGTAAATGCCACTTACCTTGAACTAATTCTTTTGGTTTGCTAGCATCCATAGCGTACTTAATAGCCCACGCTAACTCATTAATCTCATCCTGAGCATCTGTCGCACAGCGTAGTGAGAAGAAGTTATCCCAATCAGTAGCAGTGATTAACGTCTGTATATGAGCGTGAGGCTCCATTAAACGATTAGCCCACTGCTTATGCACACCCAATAGATTAAGTGCCTTAGAAGCCATCACAGAGGCTCTCATGTGGGTGTTCCATACTAAGTGTGATGCCGTATTTACCAAATCTGAAACTTTATCGCCAGGAACCATACCAGACTGGTTTTGTCTGAAAGGGTTCGGAGCTGTCGTATTCTGCTTAATAAACTCAATCAGTTTCTTGGTAGGTATAGCACGAGAGCTACCTGAGTTAGTTGAAAATACTCTATGTGTTTTTAACTCTGAGTGTATAAACCTTGGATAAATACATAGCACAGTCGTAATTCTCTTACCATACATATTTACCGAGTCTTCGATAATCTCAGCTTTAATCATTGCAACCCTCTCAATGTCTTAGCGTGTGGTGTTAAGCACAATTCTACGATTGACTCAATCTCTAATGTACTTAGGAAATTTCGTAAATCAACTTGCTCTGCAATTACGTAATCTGTGTCTTTACCACTGATTTGAAAATAGTATTGTGTTAATTCTAACGATTCTAAGCGTTGTCTTAGGACTTCGATGTATTGTCTATTGGTCATTATAAGCCTCTCAATGTTTCAACGTGTGATGTTAAGCATAACTCTAGAATAGAGCCAACCTCTAAAGCCTTTAAGAAATTTCGAGATTCATTTTGCTCTGCAACTAAGAGGTCAATGTCAGCTTTGCTCAAATTGAATTTATTTTTAACCGTCTCTAAAGAAGCTAAATGGTTTCTAACTACGTCGATGTATTGTCTATTGGTCATTTTCTACTCTCTTTTTGGCTATTAATTCGTCTACGATGGTGTCGAAGTGTACACCAGTCGTAAGGTTTCTAAAGTAAATCTCTCTAAATTCTAACGGACTACATGTTCTTAGGTATTCATATCTATCGTAACCCCTCTGTAAATCTTCTGCACTTCTATCCATATTACCCCCTTTGATGTTGGATTTGGACGTTGATTGGAAACTCTTTCATACAATCTTGGCACTGTTTAACACCTCTAGAGTAGTAGCTTATATACGTTCTACATACATGCGTTGTATCTACAGGCTCTAGTGACTTCTTGAACTCTTCGATAGAACTTGTCTTTAACTTAAGAGTCAAGTGCTTATCATTATGCCAAGCAATATAATCTGCTAATAATTTGATTTCTAGTGTTGTTAACATGTTTTAACCCTTGAAACAGTAGCAGTAGTTTAGCATGGTTGTTGACCAAAGGCAAATAAATAGTTTCTCCGCAATCCGTATGAGTTAACCCGCTGTAGAGGGTGTTTTCACCGCAAATAGAGGTACTTTTTACGCGGTCATCCGCAGCTTAATTTTTGTATGCTGTTGTTATTTATATATTATTGTTAACCCTTGCGGGTTAACTTTAGTTAACTATAAAGAATATTTATTATAAATAGTATAAATATACATAAAAGTTATAGAATTATAACTTTTATAAGCTGCTAAAAGCTACTAGTAAGGAAAAGTTCCCCGCAGTACACGCAGTTTTTGGTTAAGTGATTGATTAGGTTAATAATGCTCTGCGGATGACTGCGTAAAAACTTGGCTAGATTGCGGAGAAACTGTTTAAATCGAGCGGGTGATAAATAAATTTGCAATTTTAAAATTCTTAGTGTATAATCTTTACATCGCTGGTAGATTTGTTTAGCGGGTTTCACCTCTCTTTTCCTAGCTATCCTCTACCAGCACCCTAGTTCCAATAATAGAGCCATCCAAGCTTAATCTAAACTTAAAGTTTTCTACCGACAATTCTAGACAGAAGTAGTAAATTGATTAGATGCTCAAATCGGATGGTCATTTTCTCTAAGGTATTAAATGATTCTTTTAGTTAAGAGTTGTAAAGATCCTAACGCTTGGTACGCTAAGCTAGTAAACTGTAATCTCCCCTATCTTGGAAGTATGCAATCTGGTTGGAAGACAAAAGACCAGTTTGGCAACATCTCCTATATACCATTCAGCGATGCTGAAATAATTAGAAATTTGTAATTTCTTAAAATCTATGATACACTAAGTTTATTTGATACGAGACTCATTATGGCTGACGATATTCTTAAGAGTCTAGCTAGTAAAAATAAACTTCTGCAGTTGATGCACAGTAAATATCCAGGTTATCACCCATTGATGTCAATCTTAGAAATTGCAATGGATGATAATGTTGAACAAGATTATAGACTTAGATTAGATTGTCATAAAGTCATTGCTAACTATGTCGCACCCACACTTAAGAGTTTAGAGGTTCAAGGGGATATAGATCACACTCACTCTATGTTACGCGTAGAGTTGTCAAGTGACCTGCAAGGGATTCCCATCTCGTACGAAGAGCCTAAAACTTTAGAGTATACAATACCTACAGCAGAGGTCGTACATGAACCAATCGAATCCTACTACGATGACGGAGTTGATACCGTCTGATACTCAAGTCATTTCCAGAGGTGCTAGTCCTGAATTGCAAGCCACTACTTTAGGACTTTCTATTGTGATAGCGTTAGTGGTTATGGCAGTCATCCGACATATTGATAAATAGAGGTAATATGAATTTTTTAGTAATCGCAACATTCGCAAATTCTTTATGCTTCGGCATATTCCCAGCAGATAAAATCCCTGTGAAGTCTGATTTTTCGGTGTATAATATACAGACTTTAGATAAGGTTCCTACGTTTCAGACGGACATTGATAACGTGGTTTTAGGATTCCACATTACGGAAGGCGTGGGAAAAGGATTTACCTGTAATTATAGATAAGCTCAATGAGTTAATCTTGGTATAAAATTAATATACAAAGCCTACTAATAGTAGGCTTTGTTGTCTATAACGTAAATTGGATTAGTTATGAAGCCAAATAAAGAGATAAATATTTTCAAGGAAAAGAAAGAGTTCTACTCCCCTGACTACCCTTGGGCTTTAAAGTTAGTTGATGCTCAGAACGATGTGTTCTGGAAATTCAACGAAACTAATATAGAGGACGATTTTCACGACCTGATGCACAACCTGTCAGAGTCAGAATTACATGGCATTAAAGAGACATTAAAACTATTTACGCTTTACGAAACACAGATTGGTAATGACTATTGGGCAGGGCTTTATCGTAAAGTGTTTAAGAATCCTGAATTACAGATGTTGGCTGCTACTAACTCCTATTATGAGTGTACACATGCTCGTGCCTATAATGAGATCAATCGCTGTATGGGGTTAGATACTGAGGAGTTTTATACAGAATATAAACAAGACAATATCTTAGCAGATCGTATGGCGTTTATTGAAAATGCTTGTAACGTGCCTAAAGACTTCAACGCTCTTGACGTATTAAAATCTCTTGGTACGTTCTTATTTGTTGAAGGCGCTGTAATATATTCTAACTTCGCCTACATTAAACACTTCAGCGTTAATGGTAAAAACTTTCTTAAAAATACTAATGCCGCTATTGATTATAGTATTCGCGATGAGGGTAATTTTCATGTTACTTCCGGTGAGATGACTTTTAAATCTTTAAAGGAAGAAGCTGAACTAACCTCAGAAGAGTTAGAAGATTTGAGCAAGCACTTATATAAAATCGCTCGTAAAACTGATGAGCATGAAGACCGTATTATCAGTAAGTTATTTGAGAAGGGTGAGATTCCAGGTATTACTGAGAAGCAACTACAGGTGTTTGTGAAATCTCGTATTAACGAGGTTTTAAAATGTTTAGAACTAGAGCCTATCTTCGATTTATCTTCTGAAGAAAATCCAATAAAAGACTGGTTTTATAATAACGTTACAAGTTTAAAACTGACTGATTTCTTTTATAAAAAATCAGCGCAGTACTCTCGTAAATGGAAAAAGTTTAAATTCACTTGGTAGTCATAATGAGCAAATATAAAGAATACTCTAAGCAAAGACAACAAGCACAAGAATTAGGTATACTACCTGAATGGTACACAACGGCAGGCTATCAATTGATTGTCGATAAATACTATATTGACAAAGGTGAGACTGTAAAAGATAGATATACTACGATTGCTAAAACTCTAGTTCAACACTTACCAGAAAACTTAAGGGCTGAGTACGAAGATAAGTTTTTTGAATTGCTGTGGGAAGGTATCTTATCTCCTGCGACTCCTGTTTATACAAACACAGGTAAGCCAGAAAAAGGATTACCGATTTCTTGTAGTGGTACGTACTGTCCAGACTCTGTGGATGGGTTCTATAAAACCGCACATGAAATAGCGATGCTATCTAAAAATGGGTTCGGGACTTCTGTTTACTTGGGAGATATTCGACCAAGAGGTTCAAACGCAGCAAATGGTGCTAAAGCTGATGGTGTTGTACCTGTGATGGATTTAATTTTTTTCACTGCGGCACACATAGCTCAAGGAACTCGTAGAGGGTCTGTGGCGTGTTATTTACCTGTATCCCACCCAGATTTTTATGAGGTAGTACATTGGTTGGAGAATAACTCTGACGGCTCAAATTTTGGTTGGTGCTTTACAGATGAAGATATAGCAAAGTTAAATGATAACGATCCTGAAATGCTTAAACGCTATCAGGAAGTTCTGTATCTTCGGATGCTCGGCATTGGATATATTTATTTATCTGATAACGTCAGTAGACAAAATCCTAAAGTCTATAAAGACAATGGTATTGAAGTTAAAGCTTCACAGCTTTGCACAGAAGTTATTTTACATAGTTCTGAATTATTGTCTTACACATGTTGTTTATCAAGTCAGAACTTAGTCCACTGGGATAAGATTGAAGCTAATCCACAATATATTTTTGACTCTATTGTATTCTTAGATTGTGTAAATTCAGAGTTTATTAAACAATCTGAAGGTATACCGGGATTAGAAAAAGCTAGAAACTTTGCTATTTGGTCTAGGCCAGTCGGTTTGGGTGTGATGGGTTTATCTACCTATATGCAGCAAAAATCTATTATCTTTGATTCGTTTGAAGGTCACTTACTTAATACTCATATCTTTAAAACTATTAGAGAGTGGGCTGATAAGGCAAACGAATGGTTAGGTGCTACGTTGGGCGAACCTGAACTAATGAAGGGTACAGGATTACGTTGTAGTCATTTATTAGCTGTAGCTCCAACACTTTCTACCGCTATTGTAATGGGTGGCGTTAGTAATGGTATTGAGCCATTCTATGCTAATGCTTACATCTCTGAAACATCTTCAGGTGAGATTAGAAGAGCTAATCCTGTATTGGTAGAGTTACTTAAATCTAAAGGCTATTGGACTAAAGATATTATCGACTCTATTATTCAGAACTCTGGTAGTGTACAGCACTTAGGAAGTCATATTCTCACAGATCATGAGAAAGCTGTTTTACGCACAGCCTTTGAAGTAGATCAGATGGCGATTATAAGAATGTCTGAAGCTAGACAGCGATATATCGACCAAGCTCAATCTATTAATCTATTCATTTCCGCTGAAGCTGAGGAAGAGTACATCAGCTATCTACATAAAGAAGCTATGACTTCTAAATGGATTAAATCTCTGTACTACGTTCGCAGTAACGCAGGCGTGAATGGTAGAACAACTCTATCAGAACAGAAGTCAGCCTGCTCATCCTGTGAAGGTTAAATATAAGCTATAATACTCATTTACAACCCAGTAAACATAGGAGATTATTATGGGTGATATTAGTTCCATCGTTAAACAGAGTTCATTGATTACATCAGTGTTTTTATCCGAAGCTATTATGTCAATCGACACAGAGTTTGGTAAAGGGTATGCTAAAGCTAATCCAGACTTAGTAAAGTGTTTCTTAGAGACATGTGGTGAAGTTTTCGATGAGTTGAATGAAGCTGCTGAAACAACCTCGCAACCAATGGGAATGTAAAATAAAAAAGCCCTCGAAAGAGGGCTTTTTGTTGTTTGCTGCACTCAAAACTCTTTATGTTATAATACGTTAACGCGGCGAGTGCTGCTTAGTTAACTAAAGGATAACCACGATGCAATTTGAACTTTTAAAGAACGTAACCACAGCACCCACTACTTCAGCAGCCGCAGGCTCAGGGTTACTTGTGGATTCTCAAGCACCTGACTATAATGGCGGTTTTAGTGTACAGGCAACGGTTGTAGGTACTGGCGCTGTAAGTGCTACTGTACTCTTCCAAGTAAGTAACGATAACGTTGGTTGGGTTACGACAGCGACGATGACTTTATCAGGGACTACCAGCGATACAGCACTCGTTAACATAACCCCTTCATGGACTTACTTCCGCGCAAGCGTAACGGCTATCTCAGGTACTTCAGCCGCAGTTACCGTAACTATTGGAGGTTAATGTGGGAACAGTGACTTTTAATAGAAGTGATTTACTAAGCGAGGGGTATAAGTCATTTAGTGAATGCCCTCCTGCCAGTGTTATCGGTATTGGTCAAGTACGCGTTGGTGGCGTGCTTTATGAGTGTAATGGGGTTAACTTTACAAAAAACAGCTTATCATCAGTTATGACTGCAAACCATGCGGGGTTGAGATTGATTCCAGTCCAGTCGCATACATTGCCAGCGACTATTGGCGCGACTGCGGGTGGTTATAATATTAATGTTCAATTACCTGCTCTTGATACATTTTACGGGGTTAGATTAATTTTTCAAAATTGGAATACAGCCGCCACGATGGATTTTACTGGTGTAAAAGTGGCAGCATGTCCAGTGCACGGCACATTGCCGAACAATAACGGAGCACTTCTTTGGCAAGGGTTTGTAAAAGTAAATAATAATCAGGCTTTTAGTGTACCTGCGGCAACAACGGTCGGAACTCAAGTAGCTCCCGGTACTGTTATCACTGATTTATTATTTATTAAATCAACATCTCGAACTGATGTTGTTGGTGCTCCACCGTTGCTGAGAGTAGCGTCCCATGTCGCAGAAAATACAATACATCCAACCATTGTCTATACTAAAGTTGTTGATTCAAATACATACGTTGTTCCTGGAGTTACGCCAAACCCAGGTTTGTATCACGCATTTGGCATAGCAGCAGATACACTAGCTAATCTAACATCAACAGCGCTCAGCACGCCAACGTCATCAAATCAAGCCATCAATCCAGTAGGGGCTATTTTTTATTATGACAATCCAAAAACAGATTTTATCTGTTTTGCAGATTCAATTTTGGAAGGAACCGGAACGTACACAACATACTGCGGTTTGACTAACTATTTAACCTATAATAGTTTTGCAACATCAAAAGCGATCAGTGGCATGAATTTCGGCGTAGGTGGACATAAAACTGCAACATCGTTGCAAATGCTAGCAGACACACTGAGTTTAATAAAACCCAGATACGCAATTTTTAAAAACTACAGTCCGAATGACGGCCAGCAAGATATTGGCTGGATAAACTTCTTAGATTCATTGCGAGTATGTAGGGAAAAAGGTGTAACGCCAATCGCACTAACCTCACCACCTACGGGTTCAAACTGGATGGAGATCAAAGCGTTAAATGCTAAAACACTGACACAACTACCTAGCGATGTAATTACAATTGATTTTGCAACTTTGGTTAATGACCCTGCAAATGACGGAAATCATTTGAGCAAATACTACAAAGACGGCATTCATGTTAATGATTTAGCACTATCAGATCTAGCAAATCTGATTTTAGCAAATCTTGCATTATAACGCCTATTTTTTAATTAAAGGACACTACACCGATTTGGATCAAATGATCATTTGCAATGTAGCAGCCATATTTCAGGCTGCTACAACATTTATCAATATTTGGCATCAAAAAGTTGACTCTTTTGGTTTTTTATGTATAGTAAGTAAGTAGTGACTTACCATCCTGTGTTGTCACCGCGCAAGAGAAAGCGCGGTTTTTTTCACAGCAAAGCCACTTTACAGTGCAGCATGGCAAACTTTTGCCGATTCATTTACAGCAGCAACAAGTCAAATAGACCCAATTTTTGTAATATTCCCTGTCGGACATCAACAAGCAGATAATATTATGAGCACATTAAAAACTATATCTTTGACAAAAAATAAAATGTCAGTGCTACTAGAGTCTGAAATTACTTGGCCTAACGGAACTCCATATACTGATGGTGAAGACCCTGTTCATTACGCAATAGCAGATCACAGAACAATGGGGACTTACTTTTTAGCTCAACTAGCAACTGCTGAAAGTAACACACATTAAAGCCTATGTATCAACCAAAGCAGCAGCCTGAAATAAGCCCGCTGCAATCTAATCCCCTCGTAAGAGGGGATTTTTATTTGGACTTTCTTTACAGAGTGTAGTACAATCTAACTTTATTAATTTAAGAGAGGAAGTTAGAAATGACAAATTTACAATTGAGTGTGATATTAATGTCTATTTGGGCAGCACAATTTAACAGGGATAAAAAAACCTTTATTGGTTTTTGTACCTTATTTTGGTTAGTTGTTTCTACAATACTTTTTATTGTTGAGGTAATTGGAAAATGAGTTTCAATGTACACGTAGCGTTTACATTGGCCTGTAATGATAAACGTGAGACACAGATAGATAATACGATGTGGCTGCCTATAGTACCGAGACAGGGTGACTACATCTTTATCGTAGAGCACATCTCAGCAGAAGTTATGGCTGTGGTGTTAAGTGAAGGTGAACTTCCTATAATTAACGTAGCGTTTGTCGAACCAGACAATACGTTGCAGTTGTTACCTCCTAAAGATTATGATGACTTACTTGTGCTGCTGAAGAGATTTGGATGGACTGAAGCTGAGTATGAATTAGAAGGTGAGGAAATTGAAGAGTCTGTAAAGAAGAGGTTTCATTAATGGCGGGGATTAGTATTAAGTTATTTGCTAAGTTTGTTAAATTTCCAACTTCACACGGGTTTGGTTATAAACTGACATGGATGAATAAACAGAGATATATTACAAGTGAGCAGTTAGACGAGTTGTTAGCGTTGAACTTAGTTCATTTCTGTAATACAGGTAAATTTTTAAATATAGAGGGTAAACGATGAGTACATTAGGTTTATTAACAGTAGTATTTATTACGTTGAAAGTAGTAGATAAGATAGATTGGTCTTGGTGGTTGGTGTTATCCCCAACACTTTTGCAGATTGCTTTAATAGCATTTATTGTATTTGCAAAAACTATGACAAGGTAGATTTATGAGAAGTGAACAAATCGCAGCTTGGATGTTTGTAATTTATTTGGGAATTTGTATAGTTGCACCTATTCTTAAGCTGATAGGCTTACTGAGTATTTCATGGGGTTTGCTGTCTACTATTTATGTGCCTGTCGTATTATTGCTTATTACGTTAGGTGCTATGATTCTTTACGTCTTTAATACTACACCGGAGAATAGATAATGGCTTATACAGTCGCGTGTTTACTGCTTGCAAGTTTAATGACTGCAGCGTATTCAGTGTTTGAACATTACGAGGTCGAACCTTGGATTATTATGCTGACAATTTTTGGGTCTACATACTATTGGTTTAGCAGGAGTACTGGATGAGTATAACCCAAGAGGAAATTTACGAAGCGTACAAATATTTAAGTTCCCTTATTGGGATGATTGATAATCCAGAAGGTGTTAAAGCTTTAGGCGTTGCAATCGAGTTACTTAAAGAAAATTTGGATGATTTGAAATAAGCACTACTAAAAAGCCTAGTATATACTAGGCTTTTTAGTTTTTAGAGGTTTTAAATGATTTCCTTATATCCAAAACAGACCGCATTGCTTCTTACTGAGGCGCAGGAAATCCTATTCGGTGGGGGAGCTGGTGGGTCCAAGTCGTTTGCTATTCGAGCCATATCTCTAATATACGCCATAGATGTTCCAGGCATTCAAATCGCCATTTTCCGAAGAACGTATAAAGAGACTTTAGGCACATTCGTTTACTGCTCAGGAGGTTTTTTAGAGCTAGGTAAAGACCTAATAGACAATAAAAAGATGAAATTCAATAAGAGCGAGAATGTTTTTGAGTTTGTCAATGGTAGTAGAATATATTTAAACCACTGTCAGCACGCTAGCGATGTTTATGGCTATCAAGGTATGGAGTTTCACATGCTCTGTATAGATGAGGCTACTCTTTGGGAGCCTAAAATGATTAAGTTTCTCAGGTCACGGGTACGTTTAGGAGGGTTAAAAGTTCCTGAAGCTTACAAAAACAGGTTAGTGAAAATAATATATACGGCAAACCCTGGAAATATTGGGCATAATTATTTTAAAAAGAATTTTGTAGATCACGGACCGAACAAGATATGGAAAGCTCCATTAGAAGATGGTGGTATGACTAGGTGTTTTATACCTAGTAGATTGGAGGATAATCCAGCACTTACTCAAAACGATCCAGATTATGCTCAACGATTACATGGATTGGGAGATCCAGAAACTGTGCGAGCTATGCTAGAAGGTGACTGGACTATTACAGGTACTACAGCATTCCCAAGTTGGAGAAATTCTGTTCATATCGTAGAAGATTTCATCCTGCCTAAAACTTGGAAATTATACAGAGCATTTGACTGGGGGTGGTCAAAACCTTATTTTATTGTGTATTTTGCTGTTTGTAATGGTGACGACTATATAGATAATAATGGAGAGCGTCAATACTTACCTAAAGGAAGTATAATTGTGTTTGATGAGATTTACGGAGCCGATAAAGATGAGAAGGGATTACAGCACTCACCTAAGCAGATAGCAGAAGCAGTTAAACAAAAGGATAATTTATGGAAAACAAGAGGTTATAAAATAAGAGATGGTGCAGCAGACTCTGCTATTTACAGCTCAGATAGAGGGGATTCTATCGCTAAACAGATGATGATTGAAGGTGTTACATGGACACCTGCTAATAAACGCCCAGGTTCTAGGATACAAGGATGGCAGTTACTGAATCAATATTTATACGAAGGATTAAAAAATCCTCCTGAGAGTGAGACTATTAAATTCTTTAGCTCTTGTGGATTTATATCTAAACAAATCCCGAACTTACAACGTGATGCTAAAAATAATGACGATATTGATACTAACCAAAACGATCACGGAGCTGATGCTTTAAGGTACGGTATTATGCAGGCTAAAACCGAAGTAGGTACTATTGCTGTAACAGGGTATTAAATAATACTTGACTTTGCTACAGAGAGTAGTATCATTAGCTAACCGTCTAAATCATTAGACGGTTTTTTAGTTTAAGAGAGGATCTATGGCGAAATACTGGGAAGATTACACACCAGAACAATTGAATACTTTAGCTGATACTATACTTCTTGAATATAGAAGTAAAGGATTTCCATATTATAGTAGACTGTCGAAAGAAGAGTGTCAGAAACTTAAAAATGATCTTCAGAAGAAATCATGGAAGGGTATTATTCACGACAGTACAATAAAACAAACAATGCATGGGCTAGGAGCTATATGGGCTTACTTCCCTCATGCTTGGGAAGTTCAGTGTGGTAAATCACTAACTCCAATGCAGGTATTTAATTCTGATGAGTTATTCAAGAAAGCCATTCTTAAAAGACTTAAGTACGGTACGTATGTAAGCGATTCAGGAATTAGGAAATCTTTAAAAACTGCTAGTGGTGCTCAGGGAGTTAGTAACTTTAGACCTAGTGCTGCTGCGGCTATCTACGATTACTTTGAAGCTGAGAATGTTTACGATATGTCTTGTGGATATGGCGGTAGAATGTTAGGAGCTATCATATCAAAAAGCGTTAAATCTTATATGGGTGTTGACCCATGTGTTGATACTTTCAATGGGTTGATGTTACTAAAAGAAGATTTTAGTGATGACACTATTATAGATATAAAGAATTGTGGTAGCGAAGAATTTTCTCCTGAAGCTAACAGTATTGATCTATGTTTTACCTCTCCGCCATACTTTAATACCGAGAAATACTCTGAAGAGGTTACTCAAAGCTATAAGAAATATCCAACCTATAACGAATGGATTTCAGGATTTATAGGTGGTACTGTAGATAAATGTGTGTCAGCACTCAAACCTAATGGTATATTAGCTTATAATGTTGCTAACACCAAAACCTCACCAAGTTTAGTTGATGATGTCAGACAAGTTCTAATTAGTAGAAACTTAGTAGACTGTAGGGAATTGAGGTTATCTCTATCGTCAATAATGTCAAAGGGATTTAAGTATGAACCAGTTTTAATTTTTAGAAAACCTGTATAACTTAGGAGAAAAGAGATGAATTATATTGAATCAGTAAAATGTATACGCCACGCTATAAAGGATGACGCAGACTTAGCATGGGCATGGCACTGTAATATTGTTATGCCGTTTATAGATAAAGGTATGGACCCTAGATTAGCTAACGAAGCGGCGGCTAATTTCATGCATATAATCTTCGATATTGATACGAGTAAACTTCCTTTTTATAAAGCTAGTATAGGAGAAAAGAGATGAATTATAAACCTTTAGATGATTTAGAGATGTTTGACATCATTACATTAGCCTACCCTGATTTAGTTCCTGATGAAACAGATGAGTCGTGGGGTACTGTAATGGACTTCGTAGATAGTACAAGTGGATTTGATGAGATCGCTGACTTATTAGGCAGAGTTATTATGCTGACAATGCCATCACAAAGCATTCTATCAAAAGATTACTATCACTGTTTAGGTAAAGTTGATCTTAGTGACGGGATTGTAGATATGGAAGCTGTGGTTACTAGGAAGGTGGTAGTATGAATCAAAGATCTTTACATCAATGGGAACGTGACATTATTGAATGTTTTGAATTTGCGCTGAACAATCCAAATTCTAATTGTTTGATAGTTTCGGATAAGCTTTACCCTATTGAGTATTTTATTAGAAGTCAAGTTTACGATATACGAGGTGAATGGAAGTATCTAGTAGCTCAAAGACGTATAGAATTACCTAATGGCAGTCTAATTCGATATGCCACAGGGATGAGATATGATGACTTTAAACGATTTGCAGGACAATGGTTTGATTTCTTTGTACTTATAAACGCATCTCAATTAAGTGAGAGTGGGATAGTGTACATTGAAACTAAAATTAAAGATAGAAAGAATATTAGAGGGGTTTGGTAATGAGATCTGATAAACAAAAACTATGTTCACTAGCAGGTTTAGAAAAACCCATGAGATTCACTAAAGCCCACTACGAAGATAACACATGGGTTTATAGATTATTTAAACGTCATGGAAATATAAACTACATGTCAGAGTTCTGTGTATTTGACGATGAGCTACACGAAGATAGAAAAAGCGTAGCTGAGAAACTACGCTATGCTAGACAGGATTTAAGAAATGCTATTCTGTTACGACTAGGAGAATAAAATGTTTGTATTAATGTTAGTTATTCATGTAGGTAATGGTAATTTGGTTACTTTTCATGATTTTAAAAGTATGGAACAATGTGAGTATTGGCGTAAAAAAGCACTAAGCCAAGAATCTAAACTAGAAATAAGATTTTCAGAATGTGCTTTAGGTCACGATATTCCACGCTAATTCCCAAAATGTTTAAACGGTGTGTAGCTGTGACAGATCATGGCTACATCACCTTGACCTGCCCAAAGTTTCCAACCTATATTCAGTCTAGTACACTTGCTAGAACTCCACCACTGAGATACACGGTAATACTGGAATGCTACCAACTTACCATTTTGGTATAACTTCCGAGTTACTGAACCCGAATGACTGTTTGTTTCGGATGTCTCTATATCCCCAGTTAATAATAGTTCTTCACCTTCATTATGCTTAACCCCTAAAACACTCCTAGAGAAGCCGTACAAGCTATTTCTCCATAACCAATAGCATCGGTTAATGTATCTTTGATATTTGCCTGATTCATCCTTATACGGGCGGTTATTTAGCCATGAAGAGTCTCCGTCTAACGGAGCATCGAAAGTTTGAAACCAATTTAACCAAGTTGGTAAGTGACCATCCGATTTTGCAAATAATACGATAATCGGAGTGAGTGGGAACGCTACTAAATACTTCAATAAAATCCCAGATAACGCTAAGAAAAACCATTTGATGTATATCATTTATTTAACCCTTTTCAGTAAAAACTTCTTTCGCACAAGGTGGTGCAACTGACATATTTCTATGTATAGGCCGCGTCATTATTCTATCTATATCGTCATATCTGTGAGTATATTGTCCCCAGTCACATACATAAGATACTTTATAGCCTAAAAGATTCATTAACCAAATCATACTAACCCCAAGTAATCGGTTTATAACATGCCTGTATTTCAGGCGAGAACTTTTTATATCTTTCATCCGTAACATACTTGATAAAGTACTCAGTCTGAGATTCCCAACTCATCCTATTACCGTTACGAGTATTCCATCTCTCAACAACATCCTGTCTAGAATCTCCTAATACTGACGCTCCGCAACCACCACCTGTTTCGTAGCAGTTTAAGTTATAAGTGTCGAAGTGTCTCTCACCATTCTCAATTTTAAAACTTACAGGGTAGATACAGTCATCATCCTCTATATCTGGCGTGAATCCGCAGAACGGACAGGGCATTAAATGGTTCATAGAATCTCTGTGGTATAATTACGGTCTACATAGTTTACACCATCCAAAGCTGATGGTCAATTACAACCAAGGAGTAAATAATGCCAGTACATACCAGTTCGCATAGTGAGTATAGACAACGCATCAGACAGTGGACACGCATCAGAGACTGCTTAAATGGTGAAGATGCTATTAAATCAAAAACTTATCAATACCTTCCACGATTGCGTAATCAATCTCAACATGATTACAATGTGATGTTAGAGCGAGGGTTATTTACATCCTTCACTGCTAGAATCCTAGATGGGTTAGCGGGGATGATTACTCGCAAAGACCCTGAGCTTGAGTACGTTGAAGATTTATCCCATTACTTTGAAGATTCAGATGATACTGGATTATCCTTCTGGGAGTTACGCGAAGAGTTAGCCAGAGAGCTTTTATCACAAGGTAGACTGTTTGTTTTCGTAGATTGGAAAATCGAAGGTTCCGACCCTTACATCTTGACTGCTAAGGCAGAGCAATGCATCAATTGGAAAATCACAGATAATAAGTTAGAGTGGTTGGTAATAGAAGAGGCTGTCGAAGCTCCTAAAGACACCAAAGATATTTTTGATACTGAAGTTAAGAATCAGTATCGACTATTAATCATTCGTAATGGTGTGTATACCGTTGAGATATACAACCATAAAGGTGAGCTAGTATATACTCCGATGACTCCTACCAACGAGGGTAGTACGCTAGACTCAATTCCAGGCTTCTTCGTTGACCCTGCAGGTATTAACGGTGCGGTGATTAAACCTCCATTTAGTGATGTGACGAGTATTAACATCGCACACTTTAGAAACTCTTGTGATTACGAGAGTGCGATACATCTAACCGCTAGTCCGTTCCTATGTATTATAGGTAGTACATCAGATTCTGAAATCACGGTAGGACCATCTAAAGCCTTGGTGTTACCGGATCCTAACAGCAATGCTAAATGGGTAGACTTTAATGGCGAAGGGTTAACCTCCTTAGAAAACGCTATGAAGGATAAGATCACACAGTTGGCGTTATTCAGCTCTCGAATTTCTGACCAATCTACGCGGGGTAGTGAATCCTCAACCTCTGTGGCGTTACGTCATGGTGCAGAGTCTGCAACACTGTCTACCACTGCTCGTTCTATTGAGACTGCGCTGAACTTAATCTATGGATACATAGCGAAGTTTAAAGGTGTTGAAGCTCCTAGCATCGAGTTATCAAGAGATTTCACTTCAAGCAAACTAACTCCTGCAGAACAGAAAGCGTTGTTAGAGACTTACTTAGCAGGTGCTATCGACAAGGAAGCATATCTAGATGCTATATTTAAAGGTGAGTTAATCACGTTCCAAGCTAAAGAACGTATGGAAGCAGATCCCTTGGATGTAGGTGAGTTAGCAGTTAAAAATGCTATGATTGAACCATCAGGGACGATGGGCAGACCTCAAATTGAGGATAATGTAGATAAGCTAAATAACGAAACAGGAATGATGTCGGAGTAAAGGTATTAAACCCACATGGATGTGGGTGAACCACTATCGACAAAAGAAGCTTATCTGGACGCTATCAGTTAGTCCCCGCGTATGTGGGTGAACCCCTTAACGTAGATGACTGATTAACAACCATAATTAGCCAAGTTCTAAACCCACCACGAAGATTCCTCGTTACCGAGGGTACTGGATTTATTCCGTAACCGGATACCAGCTTGACGCTTCATCCATACTGGTTAAATGTATAAATACATTCATTGCCGTTATGTCCACGCCCGTAAATTCCGCCCCAACTCGGCGTATTTAAAGTTTGAAAGATCTAACTCTCACAAACTTTCAATCATTATATTTTAGTAATCTTACTGTGTCAACAACTATTTTAGTTTTTTATTTTTGGGTATTTACTATTAAGAATCTCCATAAGTCTTATTAATTCTATTATCTCATCATAAGTCAACTCGCGCATCTCTTCTTTTCCCTCAAACATATTGAATAATCTCTGTATGTAGTCAGTATACCACTTGGAATACCGTTAAAATAACTATCACAAATAAACTCAGGTCGATAATTTTCAGTGTAATTTATAAACTCCACATTCGGCTTTGTCTCTAACTCATCAGCCAAATGTCTTAGTAATCTAATCAGCCTATCTCTAGGCATTTCATCTTCTATAAATTCAAACATGTTAAATCCCACCCACTTCAAGTAAAGATGTTACGAAAAATATAGCTAGACTCCAACCGTGTTTTGGATCGAACCTAGCTACAGGTGAGATGTAGTTTTTATTATTTGAGAAGTGTGGGTCAATGAGTTTTTGTTTTATTACAACATCTTCGTACGAAGCTTTAAATACTAAAATTTTTCTTCCTTCGTAGTTCGTACAGTTAGGATAGGTTAAATCTAAAATTAGAAATTTCCCTAATTCTAAATGCTGATTAACTTTGTAGTTATCTGCTCTAGGTTCTATAGGATTAGGTCTTTTATATGCTGACTCGTCAAATGAACTTGTACTAAATAATCTTATAACACCCATAATTAAAATCCTAACCAAATATCATTATCATCACAAAAATCATATAGAATTCTTAAATTGTCATTAAATACTTCTAACTCGTCATCTGCTAAAGTATCTAAATCGAGAAGCTCAAAATAATCTACGCAATCTAAAAAATAATCTGCTCTATAGTTAGCAGAATCCCAATCAAAAAACTTCTCAGGTAATCCAGCACGCAAAGCTTTAGCAATGGCATGACCTGCGTTAACTATAGCTTCGCCGCTTGTTTCCTCTGTAATGAAGGGTTTAATATTAACGTGGTATTTCCAATTTCTCATCTTTTAATCCTCAATTAATTCTACATACTGCTCAAAAAAATAAGACCCAGAGCAATTAACCCACCAAAGTCCTAAACTAAAGCTAGATAATTTACCTTCTACTTCAATGCCAAAACTAGGATGCCCGGTATAATCTACATTACTAATTACACCAATATCCCCGGCTTTAGGGCCTATAAGCTCAGAAATTCTTCTTAATGTTGAACCTTGAAAATCCCTTATAAATCTTACTTTATCCCCAAGTTCTAAATCTCTCATCTTTTTAACCTCTCTAAAACATTAAGTAATAATCTAAAAATTCTCTTGTCAAACTCTGTGATCTGTATTTATACCAATGCTGCTTCATCAGTATCTTTTGGGTAATGCGTTCTTTGGTAATTTCCACAGCTTCAGCATTAGGACGCCAGTCACCGTAGAATCTATTGGGAAAGCCAGCAGTCTTTAATTTACGGTCAAGGTCGATCTCATAACCTCTGTCAATTAACTCCATTTGCAGTTCTTCATAACGGCTTTTGAGAAACAGGATCTTATCGTAGAAGAACAATACATGACCTGAGTTTAATGTGAACTTGCCAGGGATTTTCTTAATTACAGTAGACTCTGACTGCGTTTGTAATGAGCGTTTAAGTGCTGACAACACCATTGGTAATTCACGATACTCAGCCATCAAGTGTTGGTCAGTTAGGTATTTAGGGTCGATTGTATTTATTCTAGTCATTTTAATGTTCTCAATGTTTGAAAGTTGATATATGTTAGATTAAAGAATTATTGAAGTCAAGATTTATTTAATAATTAACCTTTCCTAATCTATCCCAGTATGTTTTACCTGCAGTCTTTAATTGTAGACAATAGTAAACTTTCTTTTTTGCGTAATGAGCGTCTTGTTCTTCTTCAGACATAAATTGATTTGGCAATTCAAACTTATAATTACGGTACGTTGAATTTAATTGTTCATCTGTAATGACAACTTGATCATAGGGTACTCCTGTATCTCTGGACTCTTCGTAAGCTAAGTAACGCTTTAAAGTTTTCTTACTGATTTTCCTGAACTCTAATTTAGGAATATCTGTCGCTATGTGTTGTATGTCATCTACAAATCCATTCCATATTACGATGTCAGGGTTACCTGGTATAGCCTGTAGTAATTCTATTAATTTATTCTTTCTCACTAACACCTCCACAATAATTTAAGTGTTCCACCGTCAACCAAAACCTTTACTTCAGATAGACTGAACTCATTAACATGCTCATCCAATATCCGAACGAACTCAGTAATCACCTTAGTATCAGCGTAATACTTATCCGCATGTATCAGTCTATGATTCTGGAACTTATCAAGATTAGCCTCTTGCAACGCCCACAGGCAAGGCTTATCAATTTTAAACATTTGTCCTGTGATTAGTTTTATCATATCTCACCAATCTTTTTAATTACAAAATCTAAGTATACCTTCAAACATGCTAGTGCTGCAAGGATTATTATGGTTTCATAGATCATAGTCGTAAGGTTCATAAGGGTGAAAAGGCCAAGCTCCACATACACACTCGTAAGCATCCCAAGCAGCACAAATACACTCATCAGATGGTATAGGTTCACCAGTCTCAGGGTCTAAGATTAAGTTACCGTCTATGTCTTTATGGTAGGTTGTTTCCTCATCTTCATCATTCATGGATATACCTCAAATTCTGTAAGCTTTCCATACGCTCACACTTTTTATAATATCTTCGTGTAGACCTTTTATTTTTAGATTTCATTTTCATAAACTTAGACTGCGCTCCACGTTCTAGACAATCTTGTTTATCCATATATATTTCCAATATAAAATACGAGGTACTCCGTAAGCTTTCATAACTCACTCTCTTTCAACGACAACATCAACCCATAAAGTTTATCAAGAGCTTTATCGCTAAGTGTTATAATTTTACTAGGACTTGTTAAAACATCAGCGTATCGAATATCTAATACGTCATCTATTATAGAGTCTATAATATTTCTTATTTCTTCATTATTCATACGTATACCTAAGATCATCAATGATAGCATCTAACTCAGCTATTTTATTCTGAAGTCTCCAAACTATTAAATCAGCACAAATTAATTCATTACAGTAGTCATTCAGCCAATTCCTAAAGTCTACCAAATCTTCAAATGTTTTCATATTTTTAAATCCTATGATGGCGATCTAGTAAACAATATAGCTGGTTTAATTTACCCATTAAATCCTCGCACACTTTGGTAGCGTCTGTTTGACCAGTTGTTTTAACTGAGTAATGAATATCCTTTACATCAGCCATAATAGCTTCTAATTTATCTACTTCTTTATATCTAATACGCGGATTCATCTCTGACTCCAAAATAAGTGTTGTGCTGGAGGGTCTAACTCATCTAAGATTTCAGCAAGCTCTGCTAGCATCCAGTGGCTTAAGGTATCTACATATAATTTAATATCAAACTCATTTGTAAAATAATCTCTATGGATTTGAGCAATCAATTTATCTAAATAAGTTATTCTATAGAAAAACTCATTCTGAAAATTAGCGTACTCCATTTTTTTAACCTTTAACTTACGCTTCGATGACATCTAGAATCTCCTTAGCTAATTCATCATTAGAAACTTCTCTACATATATTTCTTACCTGAGCTAATAAATCTTCAGTGTGGTCTAAATCTTCTTGAGTATCCTGTAAGTCACCTTGTAAATCTGCTACCTCTTCCTGCAATACATCTATCTCATCCTGCAACTCTTTAATCCTGAAGCGTAACGAATCTGGAATAGTGACAAATTTTAATAACTCATCAATGGTGAAGTTATGTGGTATGTGTTTCATAACACCACCTCGCCAGAGTTTAATTTTTTAGCTAACTCTTCTGCAACTTCTTTAGGCATATAAATTGTACCAATAGATCTATATATCTCCTCACACTCTACGTCAGCAAAATATTCAAGATAATCTGTGCAGTATGAAACCTTATAATTATCTTTCTTAGGGTCATGATCGTATCCACCACAAGCCTCGTCAACGAACGTCAACGCACGATTAAACACTCGCATCTTAGCAGCAGCCTTCTCAGCTAATTTATAGGTGGCTCGCTCATGACCAAATGCTTTACACGCGTCTGATGAATCACACTTATCTACTGATCCATCAACATCTACGTAATAATCACCCCCAACAGGCTCCCATGAACCTTTAACCTTTGAAGCATTAAACTCTTCCAACATCTTAGCTCTAAACTCAGCTTCTTTTGCTTTATAAAACTCTTCAAATTCTTTACACATTTTTAACCTCTCTTATTGATTTTAATTCTTCTTCCAATCTAGCGCACTTGATTTTATAATCCTGTAATTCTGCACGTAATTGAGTATCTACACTAATCTTCTTAGCCTTTAATGCAAAATCAAGGGCCGTCTCTACAGCTTTTTGTTCAGCTTTCCAACGCTGTTCTCTATACGATAATCCAAACATATTAACCTCTCCTTATAATACCAACACCAAAAGCTCTTTTTCTTAACGCCTCATAAGCTAAATCTATATCATCGTTATTGGGCGCTAAAGCCTTTTTGCATTCTACCATCCCGCAGCCAGATAACTCTCTTAGTTTTATAACCTTATCATCTCTATAGTCCGCCACCTTGCCTCTCTTACTAGGTAATTTCTTAAACGACCAATCGTCAAACCCTTTAGCATCTCGCATATCTTTATCAGACACCTGCACTATAGGGTTTTCATTAACTCCAAGCACACCTGAGATGTAATCCTGGATGCTTACAAACGCTTCGTAAGGTGGCAAAACCTTTTGAATCTGTAGTGTACTTAAGTTTGGATTAAGTTGCAAGCATTTATTGTCAAACATCAACACAGGGACTTTATACTTCAAAAACAAATCCGAATCATGAGTAGAGTTGAAAAATTTGACAATTTCACATTCGGACGTATCAGACCAATACCTTTCCCTACGAGTATCATAAAAGGTAAAAAACTCTTCTGGTGAGCGAATTAGCCCATGCGAAGCAGAGAGAATTAAATTATAAAACTTACCTGATATTCCGATGGTGAAATAGTCAAACCCATTATATCTTCCACCTTTTAAATAATAATCTCCAGTATATATTTTACTAATGACAGGAATATTAGAAGTATTAACAGCCATTTTATATTCATTACGTTTAGAGTAATCTCTAGTATCTACACGGTTAATAACTTCAGTAACTCTATAATATGTAATACCCTCGTCAATACCATATTGAGCTACTGAGTCATAATAGTCTTTAAAGGGTGAGATAATTTTCATTTTAATTTAGCCATTGTTTCTTTTTCACTATGAGTCCACTTCCTATCTATACACTCAGCCATAATCGAAGTTTTATTTGAATATATAGATATTCTAAATATACCTCCTCGTTTCTTACATTCATCCTCTGCGCGATGCCATAAACTAGAGGAGGTATCAAATGTACATCCTACTAAAAACAGACATAATAATACTCGCATTATTTAATATTTTGGTGGTTGATAATCATACATTTAACCCCATATAAGTTTTAAATACTAAATAAGGAAAGTAATCACTATCAAAGTCCCACTCATTATATTTAGTTTTATAATCCCTCTCAGATACTACCTCATATAACCCCACATCTTCTGAGTAATACCCATTAGAGCTTCCGCACCATCTAATATCTACATACCCTTTAGCGGTAGCGAATTTATAGAATGTATAAGTGTAGTGATTTTCTTTCCCTTCAAAACTCTTAGTATATACTTCAGCTTTTAAAATCTCAGAACCTTGTAAATCTTTTAAATCTCCAGTAACTGATTCAATATAAACATCTTCACAACAAGACTGCTGGTGTTTAAAGCAGTAATGAAATCCATCACCTAAGAAGTGAAGTTCATCGCCCGATGCGAGATTTAGTCTATAAACACTTGTAAATGTCTTATTTAAAAGCTGTTGAAACTCAGTAACCTCTGATGAGGGTGTTTGTTTTAATAGTTTTTTGGTGTTCATGGTTAATCCTCTCTTTAAAAAGTAAGGTTAGTTTATCCTAGCCTTGTTATGATTGTCAATAAAAATTTAATTACTCGCTTTGAGTTTTTGTAGTTCAGCGTATTCTTTAGCGTCTACAAAAACTATGTTTTCGTCTAGCAATGACTCTAAACAATATCGCATCACTCGGCTTCGATTAGCTCTGTGCTCATCACAATACTCTTTAAATTTAGCTTTAGTATCTGCACTTATTGTAAATGATTCTATCGGCATAATAATCTCCTAATCTTCGTATTTTGGGTTAAGGTCACGAAATTTAACTTCGTGTTCATCGTTATCAATCGGAACCAATCGTTCTTGGTTATCTACATTACCTACGTGAGTCATTTCATAATCACTAAGAAAAGATAAATCAGTAGGGTCTTCATCTAGCTTATCAGACGATAATAAAGACTTCTTAAGTCGTTTTAACGCTCTGATTAAAACATCGAAATATTCAGAATCTACACCATCTCCTATCTTTAAACCTATTTTAACTATCTCATCAAAATCAGCAGATAATGCTGGTTTATATTTGGCGATATGCTTGTCACTTAATCTAAGCTGTAATCCCTCTCTGATAATTCGACTCTTAGATAATCCAGTCTTATAACAGTATTCAGCAAGTAACTGCTTATCCTCGCTTGATATTGAAAATGCTTCAGTTGGCATATCTACCCCTGTTTAAATTTTGAAAAGTAATTTACAGAATTTAAGAATGAGGATAGTAAATTATCTAGTTCTTTATACTTATCTAGATTATTATCTCTACAGTAATCGTTAAAGTTATGAATTAATACAGAATTAGTATTAATTGATTCTCCAATACTGTTATGGTCTGAGTACGATCTTATTAACTCAAATAATACATCACCTCTATTACGTCTTGTAATTTTACAAACTTCTCTAAATCTTTCTACAGCCGCCGCTTTTGCAACACTATCACCGTGCAAGGTTAAAGTTGGTATTCCTGGCTTCATAAACACTTCTCCAATATATAAAAAATTATAATTTAAGTTCAAAACCCTTAAAATCTTAAGGACTGTAGTAATAGTAGCACACCCGCGAGATGCGGTGCAAGAATTATTTTTTAAATTTTAGCTCTAGACGAAAAAGTTTCTCCGCAATCGGAGGGTGTTCACCCGCTGTGAGGGGCAGTTTCTCCGCAAAAAAGGGGTGTTTTTACGCAGTCATCCGCTGCTTATTTTTTATAAGTGCTTGTTATTTATATATATAAGTTAATCCTTGCGGATTAACTTCTTCTAATCAGTAGAAAATATCTATTATAAATAGTTATAAAGTATACATAAAGTTATAAAATTATAACTTTTATAACGATTATAACTTTTATAAGCTGTGAAAAGTTACTAATAGGGGTTTTTAACCCGCTGTAGACTTAAAAATTAAGTTAAGTTATTGATTTACTTAGTAATGAGTTGCGGATGACTGCGTAAAAACTACCTCTAAAAGCGGGTTTGCTGCGGAGAAACTTTTTTAGTTTACCCGCTTGGTGTGCGTCAATCCCTACAGAGAGTAAGCGGGGAATTAGTTTTTATCGGTGATAAACGGTGATTATTAGTGTGACCTGTGTGACCTGTGTGACCTGTGTGACCTGTGTGACCTGTGTGACCAGTGTGACCTGTGTGACCTGTGTGACCTGTGTGACCTGTGTGACCTGTGTGACCAGTGTGACCTGTGTGACCTGTGTGACCTGTGTGACCTGTGTGACCTGTGTGACCTGTGTGACCTGTGTGACCTGTGTGACCTGTGTGACCTGTGTGACCAGTGTGACCAGTGTGACCAGTGTGACCAGTGTGACCAGTGTGACCAGTGTGACCTTCAAACTTATACGAGATTATTTTTCGGTTTGTGGTTCGCTGAGAGATTTGTCAGATTTTAGGGTTCTGAGCCTCGTAGAAGCGTTTTAAGAGGTGTTGTTGATATGGGTAATACGTTCGTATGGGTTTGATGGTCACACGTCTAAAATAGGCTCAGAATCGCTTAATTTAATGTTTACGATATTTCCGCACTACTCTAAGAGTTGTGATAATATGAGATTTTTATCTACTCTGAGAGTAGATAAAAGTACGCCGAGTTGGGGCGGAATTTACGGGCGTGGACATAACGGCAATGAATGTATTTATACATTTAACCAGTATGGATGAAGCGTCAAGCTGGTATCCGGTTACGGAATAAATCCAGTACCCTCGATAACGAGGAATCTTCATAGTATGTGTTGATTTACTGTCCTACTCTGAGAGCCAAAAGATTTAGGGTATCCATGAGGGTCTGACGTTATAGGCTTAATCCTTTTCGCTCGGTGTTGGTTTGAATCCAATAATACCCACCAAAGTTTCACAACAACCAATGACCGGGGGTCATAAAATATATGTCTGAAGACAATTACGATAATTCACCTGTATTACCTTTTGAAGTTGAAACCATTGACGGTTTAGATGAGCCTTATGCAAAATTATACAGTCATGACGAAGGCTCAGGCAAGTATTATTTAAAAGTTGAAGGGGCAGTTGCTAAAAGTAAGTTAGCTGAGTTCCGTGAGAACAATGTTAAATTATTGAAAGAGATGGAAGCTCTTAAGAGTCAGTACCGCGATGTTAATCTTGACGAGTATAAAGCTCTTAAAGAACAGATTGCTAAAGACGGGCATGGTAGCAAAGCTTTCACACCTGATGAAGTTGAGAAAGAAGTCAAAGCTCGTGTACGAGAAATGGAAACACAGTGGGAAACTCTGAATAAAGATTTAGAGAATCGTTTAAAAACTACTCAATCTTTGTTAGAGTCGCGAGTTATTGACGGTGACATTCGTGACGCGTTCTCTAAAGTGGGAGGTATGCATCAAACTGCGATTGATGACATTATCTTACGTGCTCGGTCTGTATTTAAGATGGAGAATGGTAAGGCGATTCCTTACGAAGCTGATGGCAGTATTCTGTACAGCAAAGATGGCAGAAGTCCAATGTCTCCGCAGGAATGGCTAACTAACCAAAAACGTAATAACCCACATTGGGTTATTCAGTCTGCAGGCGCAGGAGCTACCAAAGGTGGCGCATTAGGCGCTAATAAGGTTGAGGATATGACACCTCAACAGAAGATTGCATGGGCGTTGTCCAATAAGTAGTTAAAGAAAAGCCCTCTTTCGAGGGCTTTTTGTTGTTAGGTGTTTTCTTCTAACCATTTACATTTAGCTTCTACCGCTTCTTCGAGTGTGTCGAAGTATCCTAGATAGACTCTATGAGAGTTTGATCTAAACATTACCTTATACCTTCCCTTTACTATATATACACCTTCAGCAGCAAGATTTTTTGATGTAGCTCTTTTAGGTGGTTTGTATTCCGATAAATCTTTTAAGCATCCGTTTTTTAAGTCTTCAAAATATTTGTCTCGTAATTGAATCGCATATTCTAGAGTGTCAACTCTTCCAAGATTTATGATATTTCCTAGTGATCTAAAAGTTATGTTGTACTTTATTTTGCCTCTAATCTCCATCACACATATGCCGTATTCACCAGTCTTTTGATTTATTTTTGGTTCGTATTCTGGACGTAAGTTAATTACTTCTTTACTTTTATCGTAGGCTTCTATCCAAGCTACTCTAGCTTTAAAAGCTTCTTCTATCGTATCGAACGATCCTATAAAGTGGCTTTTATTATCTCTCTTGACTAAGCATAAGTATTTATCGTAGGGTGATAAGTAAATACCTGAGTAACCAGTTTTGTTATTTTTAGTCAGTGAGACATTTTTATTATTCTCGCTAACTGGAACATCTCTTAAGTTACACCACCTGTTGTCTAAGGTGTCTCTGTTGATATGATCTATTACATAAGTAGGCCAGTCTCCAGTCATGTAAAGCCATATTACTCTAGCTTCTACGAATGAGTAACCTCCTATGTAAATCATTTTTCTGATGTAGCCTTTACTAGATTTATTAATTTTACTTGCAATCTCTCCAGAGTCTTTCCAAGTTACTATTCCGGTATCTGGATTGTAGTTAATTAATTTTCTAGTCATTTCGTAAGTTAAATCTTTTGCAGTTTTGATATTCATATTGTATTCCCAATTAAAATTATATTGTAGCAGATATGAACTCATTTGTAAAGAGTATCAATTATGAAATTTAAAGGGTTTTTAGCCAACTGTTTGAAAAACTTGACATTTAAAAATAAGTAGTATACTTGAGTATATGTGGCATCTATGGATGTAAACATGTCATATCGCCCGGAGGGTAGATATAAACTTGAAAATTTATTTTTACTCTTAAGGAGATATATACATGGCTTCAATTTCATTAGCCCAATCAGCGTTATTATCGCAAAATCTTTTAGCGCGCGGTATTATTGAGAACATCATCACTGTTGATAGATTTTATTCTCAATTAAACTTTATGCCAATCGAAGGTAACAGTTTAGCTTACAACCGCGAATTAGCACTTGCTGGAAGTCAGTGGATAACTGTGGGTGATACGATCGTAGCAGGTAAAACAGCCCCTACTTTCACACAAGTTACTACATCTTTAACTACTTTAGTAGCTGATAGTGAGCTTTCAGGTTTTATCCAAGCAACTCGTAGCAATGTTAACGATCAAAAAGCAATTCAAATCGCTTCTAAAGCAAAAGCTTTAGGCTTAGCTTTCCGTGATAAGTTAATCAATGGTGTCGGCTCATCTAACGAAATCTATGGTTTGTTATATTATGCTTCACAAGGCGCTTATTCTGGTCAGGTGATTGCTGCTGATACTGCTGGTGTAACTACTAACGGCGGTCCATTAACTTTTGAATTGTTAGATGCCTTAATCGACAAAGTTACTGATAAAAACGGTATCGTTGATTACATCATGATGAACCCACGTACAGTTCGTAAATTAATGTCTTTGTATCGCTCATTGGGCGGTGCAGGTATTATGGAAACTGCGAATTTGTCAGATGGTTCTACTCCAATCTTAGCTTATCGCGGCATCCCTGTATTCCCTAACGCTAACATCCCTGTTAACCAAACTGTAGGTTCATCTACTACTTGTACTACTATCATTGCTGGTACTTTAGATGATGGCTCTATGAAATATGGTATCTCTGGTTTAACCGCTTCTGGCGAAGCTGGTATTCGTGTTACTGAATTAGGTGACTTATTTGAACGTGACGAGACTGTTACCCGTTTGAAATGGTATGTGGGTTTGGCAAGCTTTTCTGTGCCCGGAATCGCTTTCTTGACTGGTATTACATCTTAATAATTATAAGTATGTTGACGCGATACATCAGTATCGCGTCATTCCTTAAAATATCAATTAGAGAGATTAAATAATGAAATTATACGCATCAGCAGCTCAACCTACTTACTCAGGACCACTTTTAGGTGGCGCATTTCATTCTGTGAATGGTGTAGTTGAAATTCCAGATTCAGCAGACGATGTAAAACAGTTGCTAGAGTTTTATCATGCCTTCTCAACTGAGAAACCAAAAACTGCTGCACCTGTTAAAGAAGCTCCTAAAGAGCCTGTAGCAAAGTAAGATGTCTTTAACCTCTACTATCCAATCTGCTGTAGATGATGCTTTCAATGCATTAGGCGATTTGGTAGGAAGTTTTACGCTAAGACGTAGAGCTTCAACTTTTAATCCGTTAACGTCTGATTATACCGAAGTGGTAACAGACTATATCGGGACTGGGTTTATAGATAAGGATTTCAAAGATACGTATGGTAATCAATCTTCTGAACGTAGAACAATTGAATCATCCATACATGGTACAACGATAGAAACTGGTAACACAGTTTTATGGTTGAAGATCAGCCAAGAACCAAAAGTATCGGATTTTATCGTAATGCCTGATAGTGTAGAAAGAACGATAGTTAAAGTAACTCCTATCAAAACCTACAATACTACATTCATGTATGAGATCGAACTCGCTAGTTAGTTGTGATTTTAACATACTCGTAAAAGATATAAAAGAGTTTTGTGCAAAGGCTGTGCATGAGCATTCACTCAATCTTACACGGGTTATGTGGAAAGCTGCGATTGATTCAACTCCAGGGGAGGGTGAAGGTCGGTGGTCAAGTAACTTAGTTAATTCGTGGAATGTTAGTAAAGGAAAGCCTGTTTATAAAGACGCAGGTATTAGAAGAATGTTAGAGAGTCAGGATGTACCCCTTGGGTCTTATCCTAATTATCAAGTTGAACCATTTTTAAAGTTAAACGCAGTTTCTTCTATTGGTAAAAATAGATACGCAAATATCTACATTACGAATGGTGCTAAAGAGGCATTTGATAAAAACTACGGAGTAGTTTACGCAGCAGATATAAACAACGCTACAGGTGTATATGAGGGTAAAGAACCTCGACACATGGTAGAGAATGCTTTAGCAGCAGGTGTAAGATTTAGAGGGAATTATTAATGTCTAAAGCCAACACATTAGAACTTATAAACAATACGTTTACTACAGCATGGGGTAATACTACTCCTATAGCTTGGCAGAACATAGCTTTTGATATGAAGGCTAACCCAGAGTTTGTACGTTTCAATGTGTTGTTTGGTGAGGAAAAACAAGTATCTTTCGGGTCGAGTAACTTACCTTACAGACAATATGGACGAGTTTCAATACAGGTGTTTACGCCACCTAATCGCGGTGCGAAGAGAGCGTTGGAGTTGGCAGATTTACTGTCAGCAATATGGAGAACTAAACAATTAAATGGACACATTTTTGCAGCACCAAACACCGTGATTATCGGAAATGTTGATGGTGTGTATCAACTAAATGTCAGCGTTGAATTTTTCGTTGACTACTTTTACTAGGAGATTAAAACATGGCGTTAACCGCAGCCTCAAGTAACGGCGTAGAAATTGGGTATGTATCCGAAGGTAGTAGCTTCGGTCAGACTCCAGGCTCACCTACATACCAGTTAGTAAGATATACTGGCGAATCATTAAACTTTAATATTACCAACACAACCTCAAATGAGATTCGTGCTGACCGTATGACTGCTGACACTATCCAAACTTCAGCAGACGTTAGTGGTGGTGTGAACATCGAATTGTCTTATGGCTCTTATGATACATTGTTAGAAGCAGCGTTATGCTCTGTAACATGGTCAACACCGCCATCTACAATTTCTCACAACGCTGCAACTAATAACTTAACTGTAGCGGTAGCAGGTTCTAACTATACAATCACTGCAGCTTCTGGCACGCCTTTCAGCACATTCGTAGGCACTGTGTTAGTTGGTGACTATATCAAAATGAATGGCTTGACAGCACCTAACGATGGTTATAAATGGGTTAAGGTAGCAGCAGCTCCAACTAACACTGTTTTGACCGTGACGGGTGTTACACTGACCGCAGGTTCTACAACCACAGGTACAGTATCTTTTAAACCTTCTGCTCGAATCAAAAACGGTACTACACAAAGATCGTTTACATTCTTCAAAGGTTTGACTGATTTAGCTCAACCTACCAATTACCCTCAATTTTTCTTCCCAGGCTGCAGAATTAATAACTTGAATCTGTCTTTCGCGACTGGTTCGATTTTGACTGGTTCTATTGATGTGATGGGGTTGAGTGCGTCTGTTGCAACTGCAGCGTCACCTACTAAGACAGCTCAAAGCACTTCAACGGTCCTCAATGCGGTCGGAAATATATCTAATATTTTCATAGATGATGTTGCTTCTAGCGCATTTTTTAATAAGCTGGATTTCAACTATACAAATGCTATACGTGCCCAGGATGCCATTGGTACTTTAGGCCATGTTGGGCTAGCACTAGGAAAAGTTGGTGTGACAGGAAATATTGATATTTATTTCTCTGATACTACTCTGTATGCTAAATACTTGGCAGGGACCGCCTTCTCGTTAGCCTTCATGGTTAAAGACACAAATGGTACAGCAGATGGAAATGCTTATATTATTACAATTCCACGAGTAAAATTTACATCAGCAACCGTTGTAGCTTCTGGTTCTGACGCTGACGTAAATATCTCTGCACAATGGCAAGCACTTGTAGACGCAACTGGCACATATATGGTGCGTATTGATAGAATCGCTACAGGCTAGTAATTAGCTTTTAAAGATGCTATACTAAAATCCTCTTAAGTAATCTTAAGAGGATTTTTTAATTTTAGCGGAGTTAAAGTTATGCCAACCCAAGTCTCAGTGTTACCTGAATTAGAGTATTTACGCGAGTGTTTTGATTATAGCATCCTTACAGGGGATTTATGGTGGAAAGAAAGACCTAGAGAGCATTTTAAGAGCGTTTCAGTTTGGAAATCTAGCAATACTAATTTTGAGAGTAAAAAAGCCGGTACTATCTCGTCAAAAGGTTATTTAGATGTTAAGGTTAATGGTAAGCTGTATAGGGTCCATAGGATTTTGTATAAGTTAATAATGGAGGTTGACCCTCCTAGATTTATAGACCATATAGATGGTGACAGATTAAATAACGCTTGGCAAAATCTACGTAACGCAACTAAAGAGGAGAATTCTAGGAATAGAAGAATGAGTTCGATAAATACTACTGGTTTTAAGGGGGTCTCATTTAGAAAAGATATTGGTAAATATACAGCTTATATAAATTATAAAAAGCTCAAAAAGCACCTCGGAGTTTTCGACACACCCGAAGAAGCCTACGCAGCCTATTGCGAAGCGGCCTTAAAATATCATGGAGAGTTCGCAAACTTTGGCGCTGTAACATAATTCCGCACTACTTGCAACAGTAATATATAATAAGCATTCTTGTGTAACGGCAATAATTCAACGGCTGCTAAGTTGATTATATATCTGCCGTTACAGATGATTGATTTAGCAGCCAATCTTTTTTAGGATATATTACATGTTCGTAGTTAAATCGTTTGACGATAGCAAAAGAAAACACGGTACTTGGATTAATTATAACGAATTAGATCCATCAGAAGGCGTTTTCAAAATCGCCTCGATTTCTAGTTTTGCTTTCCAGAACTTCTACTCAAAATTGCAAGCGCAAGCAACTGGTGGTCGCGCTAAGAAAGAGTTAGACGCAGAGACTCAATCTAAAATTCTGTGCCAAGCTTTAGCTAAACACGTTTTACTAGACTGGAAAAATGTAAGCTTTACCGAAGATGGTGCAGAAACAGCTTATACTGCTGAGTTAGCTTATGAAGCTTTGTTATCTAACCCAGAGTTGCTATCTTTCGTTCAAGAAAAAGCAATTGACATTAGCAACTTCAAAGCTGACAAACAGGAAGAAGAGCTAAAAAACTCTGTGACTATTTAGAGTGGAATCTTTATCATTCTGAAAAGCTAACTTTTTATGAGACTCTAGTTGCAGAAGGTAAACCTTGCCCTGCACTAGATAATCGACCTGAATTAGATCCAAATGTACGATGGTACATGGAGTCATTTGGATTATTATCGGCTAGAAGACCAATAGGAATGGCACTAGGTGCAATACCTTTTACCGATATTAAAGCGTATTTAGAGTTTTTCCCTTGGCATGATTATGAAGAGTTTATCCTCTACATAACAAGGATGGATAGTAAGTATCTCGAGATTCAGAATAAGAAGTCAGACAGTAAGAATAATAAAACCCCCTCTAATAATGGCTCTCCTATAACGGACTCTATGCAGCAAATGCTAGACAAGTTAGCTCAAAACAAGACCTCCGAATAGGAGGTCTTTTCATTTTCAGAATCACTGTATCTGTCTGATTCCATGTTATAATTTCAATATAAATATTGTTAACTTCGGTGAAGTTGCAAGCTCAAATCTTCTACTGAAGGAATCTACGAATGGCTGAGAACACCTCCACCCTAACGATTGAATTAAATACCGATACTGCAAAATCTAAAGCAGAAGCGTTAGCGTCTAGCATTAGTTCAATTGGTGCAAAGCTTGAAGAAACACTTAAAAAATTTACAGAGTTTCAAACTAAGCTTAATGCAATCAATGCCAAAGTTAATATCAATGTTACCAAAATAAATCAAATCACAGGCATTCAACAAGCTGTAGATTCCTATGTCACTCAATCTAAAATCAAAGACATTAATATCAAAGTTAACGCAAAGTTAACTATTGATAAGATCACAGATATTAATCAAGCGTCTATTGATAAAGCTGTAAGAGCTTATAATGCTAGTGTACCTATATCTAGAACTAAAGTCAATATACTTTCTGACGCAACTATTGAAGTGGCGAAAATATTGGGCGAGGTAAAAGGTTTATCTGCTGCGATGCGTGCTTTCAATGCGTCTACCCCTATTGCAAGACAGAAAGTAAGCGTATTAGCAGACGCGACTATTGAAGTAGCGAAGATCGTAGGCGAGCCTAAAGGTATTCAGGCTGCTATGAAAGCCTACAATGCTACAGCGCCTATCGCAAGACAAAAGATAAGCCTTATCGCAGACGCTTCAGTATCCGTAATGAAGATTGTCGGTGCGGTTCAAGGTGTAGCCGCCGCTATGCGTGAGTATAACCGATCTGTGCCTATCACTACATCATTAATCAAAGTATGGGCTGATGCTAAGCTGTTTATAATGAACGTCACAGGGATAGACGGTAGTTCAATAAGAGATGCTATTCGTAATCGTACTACTCCTATCGAAATTACTACTCCTATTACAGTGGTTGCTAAAAGAATAAGAATTATAGCTGACCCTACTGCTAATGTTACCGTAATCATTGGACAGTTACAAGCTGCAGGGGCGGCTACAGAATCAGTTACCAATAAGACTAACCAGTGGTACAGAAAGATACTTGATGTGTATTTAATATATCGCGTATTTGATTCTGTTATGTCTAGAATCCAGCATTTATGGGAGACTGGATTACATTTAGCTCAGATTGAAACCACAATGTCTGTAATCACAGGATCGTTGGCTGAAGCTAATAAACAAACAGAATGGTTAATGGAGACTTCTAATCAGATTGGTTTGAATTTCTCTAATGCTGCTGGACCTTACGCTAAATTCGCAGCCGCAGCTAAAGGTATGTTTACTTCTACTGAAATCAAACAGATGTATATTGATTTAGGTAAAGTAGCAGTAGCTATGCACTTAAATAAAGAAGAGACTAACGGCGTGTTTCTGGCGATTCAACAAATGGCGTCTAAAGGAACTGTCTCTTTAGAAGAGCTGCGTTTACAGTTCGCTGAAAGAATTCCAGGCGCGATGGCTATTGCTGCAGCTTCTGCTGGCATGACGATGACTGAATTCACTAAAAAAGTATCCTCTGGTGATTTAGGATCTAGTTTTTTAAAGAAATTTTTAACTGATTTATCAGCAAATTTTGCAACGGCTTCAGAGTTAGCCGCAAATTCCTTTATTGGTATGCAATCTCGTTTTGAGAATGCTTTGTTTGCTATGAAGGCGTCTGTAGCTACTTCTGGTTTTATGCAAGCTGTCGGAGCTATATTAGAAGACGTATCTAAATTTATTACTGAAAATAAGAGGTTATTTGAGTATTTTGGAGTATTTATTGGGGATACTCTAACTTCTGTCTATAATGATTTAAAGAAGTTATTTACGGGTACGGATTTCTTATCTGGATTAGCTAGAATATTCTCATCTACAGCCGAAAGTATTAAATCTTTTTTCAATGTTTTAAGTACATTTGAGCCTGTTGTAATACTTTTAGTTAAGGCTATTCAGTTATTATCTGCCGCGATAGTAGGTGTATCTTATTTTTTTCAGTCTTTTAAATTAGTAATCTTAGAGATAGAAAAAGTATTAGGTATGGATGTTCAAGATAGTATAAATCAGACTATTAAAGCTATGGATGCTTTAGAGAAAAAAGCAGACATAATAGCAGATTCTTTATTTGATTTATCGGAAACTAAAGTAGATTTAGATATTCTTGGAGCTGTATCTGAATTAAGGAAATTACAAGCTGAGATTAAAATAACCGAATCTGATTACAAATTATTAACAGATAAATTTGCTTTGACTATCAAAGCATCAAAATCATCATTTACTCCAACAGCAAACGAAACTGTAACTCAGTCTATTAAACAAGGTATAGATGTAGCCACTCCTGAGAATATAGATAAGTTAAACAGCAAGGTTAAAGATTCTGTAAAGAATATTACTGAGTTAGGCGATACTGTTGATAGATTAAATTTTGACCAAAAGGGAAAATCATTAGCTGACTCTTTATCAGAGTATTTACAGTTAGCAAATCCTGATTTAGCTAAAGATGCTTCGCGTCTACAAAAAGAATTTAATATTTTAAAGGAGTCCCTTAAATTAACTCCTGCAGATTTCCAACCTAGACAAGTAGCAGGGAAATTTTCCGAAGTTCTTGACGAAGAGTTAGCATCATCTAAGGTTAAAGCGGATATTCTAAAAGGTAATCTAGAAGCGGCTCAAGCTGATTTATCAAGAACTACAGCAGAGATAGACAGTAGAATAGCAGACTTACAAGGTAAACGGTCTAAGTTAGTATCAACAGGCAGAGGTTCTACCACTGGTGATCCTGAGTACGCAAGAAAATTAGATGCTGAGATTAACAAACTTAAAGAGTATAAATCCGCTACTGAGGGAATACTTACCACCCAGATAGGCCGTCTACAAGGTGAGTTTAAAAATGCTGTTGATAGAGGTAATAAATTAGATACGCTGTTAAAAGAGTTATTAAGTGTTCAAGATAAAAGCACTGAAGGTTTGACAGCGAACGCTAATAAATTATTTGAATCGCAGTCTAAGATCACTACCGAGTTAGAGAAAGAGCTTGGTATTAGGGATGAGATGGTTAACAAAACTAACGACCTTATCCGTAAAGAAGAGCAGCGCAAAAAGATTTTAGCTATTGAGACAGGTAACGCACCTGAGCAGACTTTAGGTGATTTAGTAAAAGCTAGATACGAAGCTCAACAACAGTTAGATAGAGCAATGCAAGAGCATAAAAAACTTGCAGAAGATGCCGCCGCGTCTAAGAAAGAGGAGTTGCAGACAAGTCTTAAAGTATTAGAAGTATTAAAATCTCAAAATGCGGTAGAAGGATTAAAAGCTTTAGCTTCAGAAAAAACTGCTGCTTCTGCTGAGGTACAAGCTAATGTGTCTATTAGTACTGAGGGTATGTCTAGTAATGCTAAAGACTTTATGGAGAAATATAAAAACGAACTTGCTAAGGCTGCGAAAGAGTTAAATGTATCTCCTGCTTTAATAGCAGCACAAGCTGCGCTAGAGACTGGTTACGGCAAACAAATGGTTGCTGGCACTAATAACTTATTTAATGTAAAAGACTTCTCAGGAAAAGGTGTAAAAGCTGTAGATAATCAAACCAAGTCTAATGACGCATATAAAAAGTATGTGGATATGCAGGCTAGTTTTGATGATTATGTAGCTAAATTAAAAAGACAATGGCCTGGGGTAGTTGGCGCTCAAACTCCTGAAGCTTTTGGCACAGCGTTAAAACCAGGAAAACAGGGCGGTTTTGCAGAAGACATAAATTATGTAGAGAAACTTACTAGTGTCGCTAAGAATTTCGGCATAGTATCAAAAACCAATTCTTCAATAACTAAAGAAGCTACTAAAACTCAAACTGAGTTAAATAGGTCTTATGTAGTATCTGACGAAGTTCTTAATAAAAGCTTTAAATCTTTAGAGGATAAAAGAGATGTCGCTAAAGATTTTGAAGAACAAGTAACTAAAGCTTTAGAAGCGAGAGCTGCTGCTTTGTTAGCTACTAGAAAAGCCACTAGAGATTTGGAATCAGGTAAGTTAGCTAAATTCGATGCTAATCAAGCTTTTCAATTACAAGGTGCTGCCGCATTACCTGTAGTTCAACAACAGATAGATGAAGCTAAGGGTAAACTAGAGGGCTATACTACTCTAGTTGCACAAATTAAAATTACTCAAGACCAGATAAAGAAAAATCTATCGGGTGCTGGTATAACTCCTGAAGAAACTGATTTTTGGACTAAGGCTTTTGATGAAGCAGTTATAAAATTAGATGATTTTACTATAGAAGCTGCAAATGCTAAATCTGAATTAGATGGACTAACGCAAGCAAAAACTCAGTTTGCTAAATTAATAGTAGATGAGACAACTGCGTTAGAAAGATCAACGCAGGCGATGGTAGATGAGCTACAGTACGGTGTAGATTTTGTAGAGAGGTTGAGACTGTCTAAAATTTCTCCTGAGTTAACTATCGCGTTTGACAAAAACAAAACCACAAGAGACTTCTTAGAGTTCACAAAAGCTGCAGGCACTTCAGTTGATGGATTAAAAGAAACCTTTGCTTCTGTATTTATAGCGATGGGTGATACTACCAAATCATTCACAGAGTCTATGGCTGATATGTTCGATAACATGGTTACTCGGATGTTGGACGCGTCTGCAAAACTCATGGCAAATGGTTTACTGGATTGGTTCCAAGGTATTCAAGGTGGCGGCACTAATGCAATACTTGGAGCTATCGGAACAGCAGTATCTTTAGGTGTTAAATACTTTTCTAAAACTCCAACTCGCTCAGCACCTAGCACAGCGCAAACAGGTGATTCATCAGCATTAGGTATAGCGTCTATGAGAGCTGCTGATGTGTTTGGTAGAGAAACGGCGTTTCAGTTTGATACTATGACAGCCGCTAAATTCAATAATGATTTAAAGGCTTTAGCAAGTGTTGCTTACGATAACTCTAAAAACATCGTAGAGTTCTTATCTGGTATTAGTGACTCCATAGGTACTACAGGCGCAGCATCTTATGTTAAAGACTTATTTAGCCCTATAAAATCTTTATTATCTGCAGGATCTGAAGCTTACAGTACAGTAGATTCAGCAATAACTGGATTAGGAAAGAACATTGTCAATGCAGGCTCAAGAGCTGTAACGTGGGTTTCTAATGCATTAGGTTTGGGTTCTGCTGCTTCAGTAGCCCCGATGGGTTTTGCTGGATTAGAGGGGGGGTCAGTAGCCGGGTCATGGTCTGCTGGGGTTGCAGCACAAAATGCAGGCACTTTCGCAGGGTCTGCTCAGGCAGCAGAAGTAGCAGCTACAGCTCCATCGGCAATCAACGGAGCCTTACAGACTTTCAGTTCTGCTATGGCTGTTATTGGAGCGATGTATACTACGTTTTCATATTTCTCTGGATTGAGTGATATGATAGATCGAGGCAATGTTACAGAGATTGTATCCAGTACTGGGCTTTTGATAGGCTCTGTAATGATGCTAATACCGGGCATGCAGATGATTGCCGGTATTGTAATGGCAATATCCGCAATCGTAGGATTGTTTACTAAAATTAGAACTCCTAATGCGTGGATTAATCAATTTAATTCATTAGGCCAAAACTTCACTCCTCAAGCTCAAGCTGAAAACGTAGCAAATATCCCTGGAGTAACTGATTTAGGTGAGGGTGTATATCAAAGACCTACAAATAAAGGCTCTTTTATAGGCACACAGACTGCATTAGGTTCTATTGAAATGTCGTATCATGAGATTCCAAGAAAGACTGATATGACTGAGTTAAAGAATAATTTCATTAGTTTGCTAAAAATTTATAGACAGACTAATAATGCTATTGCGTCATCATTAAATTCTATTGACGAGATTAATGGTCAGGCTGGTGAGACTGTTAAACGGTTTTTAGGAAAGTTAGGTGATGGTGAAGAGAAAAATCGTATAGCTTTAAAACAAGAGTTGAGCGATTTAGATACTGGCAATATGACTGACTTTCTATATTCTAGTATTTCTGCTAGATTAAAAGACACAGGAACTAAAGCAGGTATGGTGTGGTCGATGATTTTTGATAATCTGATGACTACCTTTAAAAATATATCTGGAGATAATAGTGCGTTTGCAGCGGGTGTTGCTAATTTAGCTTCAGTTTTAGCGATACCATTTAATAATTTATCTCTTCAAGTTATTGACGATTTAACTAAGTCAATTAAAGCTCCGGCAGTTGGAGGAAAAGTTGAAGATATTCAGAAAGAGTTGACTGATAATGTAATGGCTTACTATAAGATGTTTGCTATTATCAATGACCCACAATTCGGTATTGGTGCTGGAGTATCAGATACTAAAATTTCTGGATTAATAGCAACATGGGCTAAATTAGGATTAGGTATCGAAGAGACTTCAAACTCTTGGATAGCATTTGTAGACTTGTTCCATAAATCTCAACCTACATTAGATGTCGCTAGATTTGAATCTGAAATGACTAAAACATGGGATGGTCTAATACAGAAATTTGTAGATACTGGATTGACTCAAGTACAGGCTGTATCTATGACTAGCTCTGCTGTTGTAGGCGCTAGTGTATTAAAAGAAAGCGGTATTGCCGATAAAGACTTATTAAAAGGTGGATTAGCATTCGCTGAAGCCGCTAGAAAAGCGGCTACTAAAAACTTAGACGCTGCTAATATTGCAGTCGATGATGCGATTGAAAAAGGTAAAGCAGAAGGAATCATTAATGCACATATGACTAAAGAGCAGCAGACAGCAATCTTGATTAGAACAAAAGCTATTGACCAACAAACAGCAATCGAAGCGGATTTCACTGTACAACAAGCTAAAGCTACTCAAGAATTATTAAGCGGTTATGGTGCAGTTTTTTCAGTGGTTAATGGTTTAAGATCTGATTTAGATGGTTTTGGAATTACCGTAGAGGATTTACCTCAAGTAGTCAAAAATTTAACTGACAATTTTGGAGATATGAAGGGAGCTATCGAGGCTATTAACTCTACGATTGAGTTCTTCCTGGGAAAAGCAGTTACACAACAGATGCAAATTGAGAATGCTACCAGAACTCAGGAAACTATTTTAGCTAAAAATCCTGAGTGGTCAGCACTAGGCTTAAAAGCTGGTGTAGGTGCAACAGAAGCGCAAGCTATACTAAATTCAGCCACAAATTCTGATGACGTGAAAATAAGAAGTATAGCACAAGCTATTGTAAAAGACGTAACGACCGGAGGTGTAAACTCAGATGCTTATAGATTTGCACAAGCTGGTGCGGCATTTGCGCCGATTTCCTCATCTCTAACCCCTAATCCTATCATAGCTAATATTACACCAGTAAAATCTGGTCAGGATTTTCAAATTGGCGATATTCCTGAAACTAAAAAAATCGTAGATACTGAAGTATCTGACGCAGAAGAGTTTGCTAAAAAACAAGCTGAAAACGCAAAAACTTTCTTAGGTAAACAACAAGAGATTAATGATGCGATTGCAGATTTTGGAGCTTCTGACGCTAATAAAAAAATCATGGCTGTCAATAAAGAGATACGCGGATTAGAAGATGCTGTTTCTGAATTGGGTCAAGGTGCTTTACAAAACATCAATACTCTAAAATCCCTAAAACTAGGTCAAGTATATAAAGACTTATATGATTCGATTGAGCCAGTATTAGAGCAGTCAAATAAATTAGGTATTACACATATTGATTTAGCTACTGCTATGACTAAAGACCAAAACGGTTTATGGTCTTTAAGTCAGTCTATGATTGATTTGATTCCTACATTAAAAGATGTAGTGGATAACGTAGGAGCATATAAAGCTTCGCTTGAAGCCTTGGATAAAGCACAAAAAATCATTGGTAACTCAGGCATGAGCGACCAAGCGGTTAAAGTATCAGAAATCATAGCTTCAGCATTAACTGATTTAACTGCGTTATCTAAAACACCATTATTAAGTGGTGCTGACTCTATCGTAAATGCTGCTAATATCCAAGCGGGTGAGGTGTTCAAACCTATTGTAGAAGAGCTAAATAACATTGGAAAATCTGATGCTACCAAATCTATCCAAGCGGTTTCTAAAGAGTTAGCAGGTTGGAGAGAAGCTTTAAGATTATGGGCTAACTCAAGTGATTATGCTAAACAACATTTTGAAGAGTTCTCAGGTATCTTAGATCAAATCGAAACCAGTAGATTAAACGAGATAGCTAATAAGTTAAAAGATATTATGGATAATATCTATACAACGTTTAATCGTGCTCAATCCACCCGCGCTATATCTGCTAATACTCCGATTGCTTCTAATTTAGAAGATAAGTTATGGGGTATCAGAGATAACTATATTGGTTTGATTAATTCTATCATTCAGAATAGTGATAACTTAGATGGTACGATTGCTAAGGTTACTGATGTATTTAATATCATCCAAACTGTTAGTAGTCAAGCATTAGATGATGCTAAGAAAGAATTAGCGGATAAGTTTAAATCTATATTCTCTAGTATTGCCGATGCTGCAGAAGCACAGGATATTATCAGAATTAAATTAGCAGCAGGTTTTGATACTAAAAAAGCAGATGAGGAAGTTTACGCTTACCAAAAAGCTGCTCTTATTAGAAAAGCTATCACAGCACAAGCAGCACAGGATTACCAAGGACAGCTGGATGCTGTTAATGAAGCTCATAACTTAATAATGAGTCACTACGAAACTCAAAAGCAAGCTATTCAAGATATGGATACGTTTGCTAAGGGTTTAAAAGACCATGTTAAACAGTTGTTGGTCGATAATTCCTTGTCTGTATTAACTAACCAACAACGTCTGAATGAAGCAGCACAGCAATACTCTGATATATTTGCTGCGGCTACCTCTACATCAGATACTCAAGCTAGAACTGACGCTAGAGGTAAATTAACAGGTTCAGCAGATACTTACTTACAACAAGCAAGAAGCTTCTATGCTTCCGGTGCTGAGTACACCAAGATTTTTAATCAGGTTACAGGTCAGTTATCAGGTGTAGCAGATGTAAAATCACCTCAAGAGCAGTTGGTGGATATTAACACCTCTATGAATACCGAACTTGGTGTTATCGCAGGGTACTTAGAGACTATTAAAAATCAGCAAATACTTGCTCAGTCTAATGAGTTAACTCAACTACAGGCTTCATTTGCTAAAGTAGCGAGTGATTTTACAACTACGCTAACTCAGTTAGCTATTGAGAAAAATGCTCCGATTGAAACAACTCTTAAAATTGCCGTAGTCGGAGACTTGACTGATAAAGAAGTTGACTTAATCACTGCTCTATATACTAAGAATCCAGAACAGGTCTTTACAGCGACTATTAAATCAGTTAGAGCAGGTGATTTAACTACCGAGCAAGGTATTAAATTGTTTGATAATTTCTTTGCTAAGAATCCTGATACTACGTTCTCAGCAACGCTTAAAGCGGTTCGAGGTGAGTTATTATCTACAACTGAAGGCGTTATATTATTTGACCGAATGTTCTCTGCTGACCCCGCAAAAACATTTACAGCAACTTTAAGTGCTTATAAAGCTAATCTACTATCACAAGATGAAGGCTTAATACTGTTTAATAGAATGTTTGCAGAAGACCCTGCAAAAACATTCTCGGCGGTATTAACAGCTCGTAGAGATGGTTTGCTATCTAGCACTGAAGGCTTAGGGTTATGGCAACAGATGTTTGCAGCCAATCCTGAAGCTGTAAAATCAGCGACTTTGACCGCCTACGCAGACGGCTTAATCTCTACTGCTGATGGTTTGGCAATATACAACTCTTTTAATACTCCTACACGGATTACTAAAACCGCTGACGTTAGTGCGAAAATATCTGGTGATGAGACAGCGACTAAAATAGCGTTGGGTGCTTATACTACTCCGTCCTCCACTATCGCAATTAATTCAACTTTAGCGTGGGATAAAGGTACTGTAGATACCACTTTTCAAACTATTATGGATAACACTAAGGCAACTAAGGATAATCTGTATCTTGGGTTTACTGCGAATATAGCTACATTAACTAAAGGATTCACAGACCTTTATAATATAATGGATAAATGGTTCCCTGCAATCCATGACGGTACTTATTGGACTAGAGAGTATACAAAATGGACTGCTAACAATATCGTAGCTCAAACAGAAGCTTTAGTCAGACGGTCATACGGTATGGATGGAAACCCAACTACGCCATATCAAACATTCGCTAAAGGTGGTGTAACTAATCAACCTTCTATATTTGGCGAAGCGGGCTGGGAAGCTGCAGTACCATTACCTGATGGTAGAACAATCCCTGTGACAGTTCAGTCTGCTCCTCAACAACAAGATAACTCAGATGTCGTAGAGGCTATCATCAGAAGCATGAGAGCTAACGCAGAAGGTCAGAAAGAGCTTAAAGCAGAATTATCTGAAGCTAAAGCTGAATTAGCTAGACTTAGAAAACAATTGGTGCAAAGTTAATGAATGTAATCTTAGCTACAGTTAAGGGGTATAACCCCTTAACATCGACAGAAGAAACTATTTATTTAAGTGACAGATCAGCCCCACCTGTAATGGTGGGGAGTGTCCCAACATTCTTTGATAACAGGATTTCGAGTATCACGGGTGTAAACCGTGCGATGTTTGCTAAAGGTCGAATCTCTGGTAGCTCGTCTATCACAGGTGGGGAGATTACTTTAGTAAACACAGATGGTGCTTATGATTACTTAGATACCTGGGGTTTGGATGGTAGAGATATTGTAATAGAGTATGTAGACTTATTAGAAGATGGTACTTATACAGTTATCAGTACGTTCAAAGGAACTTTAGATATTCCAGATATTACCTTAACCTCTAATGACTCGTCAATATCTCTACGTATCAAAGACCGATATAAGTTACTAGATAAGAAGATCCAAACTAACTTATTTCTTGGTACGAATGTTGGACCTACAGGCTATGAAGGTACTGATAATCTAAAAGACAGACCTAAACCTTTATGTTTCGGAAAGTGCTTAAATATCACTCCTGTATTAGTTAATGAGTCTACGCTAACATACCAAGTACATGATGGCCCAATCAACGCTATTTTAAAAGTCTATGATAACGGAGTAGATTTAGGCGCAGGGTTTACTGCGAGTTTATCGACAGGGATGTTTACACTTTCTGCTATGCCTGCAGGTACGATCACTTGCGATGTTGAAGGTGCTAAACCGTCGGGGACTTACCTCAATAATGTTAAGAGTATCATAAGCGAGATATTGGTAACTTACACTGACTTAGTTACTGGGGATTTATCTTCAGATTTTACCTCGTTTGCTCCTACAGAGTTAGTTGGTATTTATGTTGATAGTGATTCGACTGTTAAAGATGTCATAGACCAACTCACCGCTTCAATTGGAGCTTATTGTCTATTTGACGAAACAGGGTCGGTTAGGATCGGGTTAGTAAAATCGGTGCGGAATGATGCTGCCGATTGGAACTCATCCGCTGCAGTAGCTACTCTAGAAGATTACTCTATAGAAGAAATTACTAAATATGTTAGTGCTGATACACAGGTCCCTAGTTATAGGTTAGAGTTAAGCTACGCTAAAAATTATACGGTTCAAAAAGCTGCAGATTTAGCGGGTTCGGTATTACTGGATTTAGACAGAACAGCTTGGCTTAAAGAGGAGTTCAGACTTCAAACTTACGATACACCTTCAGTCCAAACTATTTATAAGACCTCAGATAAGTTTAAGATAATATCCTTATTAGTCAATAAGTCAGATGCTATAAACGTCACACAAAGACTTAGTTCGTTGTATAATATAAAAAGAAATTTTTACACGATAGTCGTACCCATCGAAGAAGGGTCAGTTATAGACTTAAATGATGTGATAGTTATTAAGTACGATAGATTCGATATGTCGGCAGGAGCTAGGTTCTTAGTGGTCGGTAAAGCAGATTTTACTCCATCTATAAACCAAATACAACTAGAGGTTTGGGGTTAATGGCTAATTTGATTATGATGTACGGTAATAAAGTTGACACAGCAACTCTATCTGGAGGTAGTTGGGAGTCTTCGTTACCACTAAATAACGTCAAGAATACGATAATTAGAAAGGTAGCTCGTACTACTGATGCTACGTTAACTTCTACTAAATTTATAGTTGACTTAGGCTCAAATTTTACATTCTTTAATTCTCTTTGCTTAATTGGACATAATCTCTCTATCGCCGCTAAATGGAAAATTACCACAAGTAATGATAGTGGGTTTTCAACTGTACTATCTACAACGGGTTGGGTAGATATTTATACTGCGATTTGGTCATCTCTTGCGTTAGCTTGGGAAGACACGAATTTCTGGACAGGTCAGATTAAACAGGAGTATTTAGATAACTATATCAGAAATTCGTTTAGTTTGTTAGGAACGCAAGAAGCAAGATACGTTAAAGTTGAAATTGACGACACTACTAATCCTGATGGGTATATTCAGATCGGACGTGTAATGATTACCAACTACACCCAATTTGAGCGTAATACCGATTGGAGTGCATCACTTAGATGGCAGGACGATACGATTGTGGCTTCAAGTTTAGGGGGCACTCGTTACTTCAGCCCTAAAGAAAAACGCCGAGTTTTTACCTTCAGTCTGAGTGAATTAACGGATGACGAGGCTATGAACTTTGTTTTCGAGCAGCAACGCCAGTTAGGTATTTCAGGTGAGATTTTCGTAATTCCAGATTCAGAGGATGTTGCAAACACATTCAGACGATCTTTCTTAGGTCGCATGACAGAACTTTCAGGTATTGAGCGTCATGTATACGCCCATCAAAAAACAGCTTATAGCATTGAGGAAATAATATAAATGGCTACAGTTACAGTAAACGGCAATACCTACTCAGATGGTAGCAATGATGGGGGTATTGGACTTAAATACCTTGGCAATAACGGACACCGCACTAATTTTGTTCCTTTAATTAGTGACACAGTTATAGATGTGGCGGCTAAAGTTTCGATGGCTGGGACTGTGGCTACGAACACACAGACTGCAGTTACTAAAGCAGCAGAGGCTGCTGCTAGTGCTGTTTCAGCAGCCGCTTCCGCAGAAACTGCTCTAAGTGTAGCAGCTCAAGATTTGACTGCTATAAGTCAATCTAAATCGGGTACTATAGTAGCTTCTGAAATATATGATGCGTCTAGTGATACGGATGGTGGGATAGCGATAGCTAAAGCAGGACTGCCAGCATTGATGAGTATCATAGCAACGTCTACAACTGTAACTATATATTCAAATACAAATGTTACAGTACCTCAGATTGCCCAAATAACCTCACTTACTGGAATCACTAGTGTTATTGCGTTACAGGGTAGAATTTTTGTAGGACACTCAGGTGGATTGAATGTTTATGATATTTTAAATAACTTTGCATTGTTAACCACATACACTACAACAACCTCACCAGCGATTGTAGCCAATACAGTTCAGTGTTTAGCAGCAGTAGTTTTACCTACATCTCCTATAGAAGCTTCAACTGGTTTAGCAATACCTGTAATATATTGCGGAACGCTTGGAGGAGTATCTCGTATAGCTGATGATGGGACGGTTAGTAACTGGACTGATACCTCTGGTAGTGCTGTAGATGATGTGTATAACATAGGTATTACAGGTGATTATGTATATTGGTCAACAGCAACTGGGTCAAGTTCAGGAGTCTATATAGATACCATCCCTGTAACATCTGTATTATCGGCTTTTTCAGCATGGGGTTCATCTTATTTACATTTTGTATCAAACTCCTCAGATGTCTGGTCGTCAACAAAAACACCATATTATTATGGTGGTATAACCTCTAATTGCAATGAAATCACCCGTAATGCTCTAGCAACAAACAGATCACTAACCATACTACAACCCAATACTACCGACTGGGGTAAAGGACTACATGCAACAATCACAAAAGATTTTAATAGTGGTTACCAATTTGGTGATATTCGTGGTGCATGGTTATGCCAAGGTACTGCTGAAACGCTAACTGCTAATGATCTTGTAACAGGTGATAGTAGTACGTTCACTTCCGGGGTTGGGAGTTGGAGCACAACTGGATATGACGCGTCAATAGCAGCGCCAAGCGGAAAACTTGAAGTGACAAGCTTAGGGGGAAGTGCGTCATTACCCGCAGGAGCGTCAATTACTGTGACATGTGTGGTAGGTAAGACGTATGTTATATCCGCAGATATTGAGCGTATAACAGGTAGGGTTGCGCCGACATTGGCAGTACAAGGAGGTGGGTCGACTTCTCAAACGACAGTCGGAACTGTAGCAGTATCATTATCTTTCGTTGCTCTTGCGACTAGTATAAACATAGGGGTATATGAGGGTAGTACAACTGAAACAGCAGGTTTAGCATTTAGGGTTGATAACATCACAGTCAAAATCGCAGAACCGGACGTTAGTTACAACAACCGAGCATTAACAGTTGTTGGAAGCATTGTAAAAAGCGCTGTCGGTACTGGCAATGACCTTATGGGTTATAGCGGATTTAGCGCCTCTAACTACTTCTCAGGCGCAAACCCACTTCCCAGTATTGGAACTAATGATTTTAACATCATGGGATGGTTTAAAATAGTTTCAGCAACAGGATACTATCTTGATATTGATAGTCCTACTACAGCAGCAAGGATTTCGTTGATCGCATCAGGTAGTAATATTAATTTTGCGGTTAGTGATAATACTAATTCAGCAGCAGTTTTGGCATCATCTATCTTTGGCACGGGATGGAGATTTTGCGTATTTACTAAATCAGGTTCTTCATTACTAGCGTATGTTGATGGCTATCTAGCAGCAACAGCATCTATAGGCTCTGTAGGCTCCTTGACTAATGCAAGTGCTGTGCTCCGCGTTGGTGAAAAAGTATCATCAAGTGCCCCCGCAACTGGACTGACTCTTTGCTTATTTAAAATAGGTGCAGGTGCTCCTACAGCAGCACAAATAAAATCTGCATACGACAGAGAAAAGCTGATGTTTGTCGCAAACACTAAATGCCTACTTCCAGGTACTAGTAACGACGTTAAAGCAATTGCTTATGACGACAGCACAGACACGCACCACTATGTCACTGGTGACTACTACGGGGCACATAAAGGTCTAGTACGTGTTGATAGCGCAGCAGGCGTTTACACATCAATCTCTGCCAATAGTGGCACAGTTATTAAAGGAGCTTAACAATGGCTGCATCAATCACTAAGCCAATATTAAATCTTAGAGAGTTATTCGCTAAAATAGAAGCTCTCTATACATTACATAAACAGCCTTACTTAGTCTATAAAACTTTTTCAGGTAACGCCTCGACTACAGCCTTCGCACTACCTGCAGGTTATAAACCTTACGCTGTATATGTGGGAGGCACTAGGCTATTAGACGCTGTATGGTCAGTGTCTTATGATGTTAGTATTTGTACGATAACATTCACATCAGCACCAGCAAGTGGAACAAATAACATTCAAATCGACATGGTGAAAATCTAATGGTCATAGATAAGCTAGGAAATAAAGTATACACAGAACATGAGATAAAGTATATCTTTCAGTTTAAGATTCGTTCTACTTATAGTAACGAAGTAGAAGCTAATCTTAACCGTATATTAAACGGTATGGGTATAGGTATTTATGATCCTACCCAAGCTGAGTTAGATGAGATTAATGATTATAAGGATTTTTTACTTCAGGTTAGACAAGATACTAATCAAGCTATCGCGGACAATCAATTACTTATTAATACGATAGCTTATGAGACTGCTTTAGCAAGGGTAGCACAGTATAGGTTAGCAGAGGGTAGGGAAGCTCAAACTATTTATAAAACAGATAATTTGGGTAATCAAGTTGTTGATTATGTAATCCCATCTATCGAACCTTTACCAGCACAAGTAGACTCCTCAGTATTCAATGAACAAACTATGGAGTCTACAGTAGTACAAATCCCAAATCCATTAATAGTTCAAGATGATTTAGAACGGGCTGAGGCTCAATCTGTCATAGATAACGTAAGTCAGGCTGTATTAGACTTACACGCGTTGAGAAACGCATAGTTACGAGCGTAATCTTTAACAGTAGAATGGATACTAGGAAGTATGAACTTAAAAGACACTCAAATATATAAAACGGAGACTTAGCATGGCTGATAATTTAAGAGAAAGAAGAAGGGAAGAAAGACGTTCAGACTCTTCAAATTATTGTAGTGCTATAGAAGCCGAGTTAAGAACACGCATCGAGGACTTGGAAAGGAGATGCGATATAAAGGAAGAAGCTATAAGGGAATTAGAGGCGTGGCAAAACAAAGCTATAGGCTATGCATTAGCTGCATCAAGTGTTGCCACATTTATATTTACAAATCTACCATCACTGAAACTATCATGACACAGATATTTACACTCTTCTTAACATACGCGGTTGTTGGCAAAGTATTCTACTATATCATGCATAAGCACCGCGACAGTTGTGTATCAAAAACACACAAGTAAATCAACCTAAGCACTGTACTCTTGCAGTGCTTTTTATTTTGGAGAATTGGATGCTAGAAAAGGAATCTCAGTTATATGAGAAGGTTAAAAACGATAGGCGGATTGATGACTACCGTTGGGTTGCGTATATCATGGCAACTGTAAAGCATGAAACTGCCAATACGTTTAAACCAATTACAGAGTATGGCCCTAGACGATATTTCGATAAATACGAACCGAATACCAAAATCGGTAAGTCATTAGGGAATAAGCAAACTGGAGATGGATTTAAGTATTCTGGGAAGGGCTATTCTATGATTACCGGGTTAGCTAATTTCACCAAGTTTGAAAACTTACTAGATTTACCCTTAGTAAAAAATCCTGAATTAGCTCTGCACCCAGACGTAGCTTATGAGATACTAATACAAGGGATGATTGATGGTTTATTCACAGGTAAGAAATTAGCAACTTATTTTAACGATAATTTAACAGATTGGGTTAATGCGAGGAGAATAATCAACGGGATAGATAAAGCTGAGTTAATTGCAGGTTACGCGAAAGATTACTTTAAACTATTAACTAACGAGATACTTTCTGATGAGAAAAGCAGCAAAGTCAAAACGGTTCTTACAGACTGAGAACATTGTAGATTTTTACATTCCACAAACTCACCAAGAAGCCAAACCATTAAAAGCTCTAACGATTAACCAAGAGAAGTATATCAAGGCTATCAAAAGTACTACTCTCACTTTCGGTATCGGAAGTGCTGGAACCGGAAAGACAATGTTACCTACAGCCATAGCGTGCGATATGCTACGTAATGGAGATATTGATAAAATCATTATCGTTCGTCCTGCGGTAGAAGCTGGCGAAAAACTTGGGTTTCTCCCTGGAGAATTAGAGTCAAAATTTGAAGTTTACCTAGAGCCTGTTAAGGATGTAATGAATGAGAGACTTGGTGTAAGTCAAGTTAAATATTATATCAAGCAGGGTCGTATTGAAGGTAAGCCACTAGCGTACATGCGCGGTAAATCACTTAAGGATGCCTTCATTATACTAGATGAGGCTCAGAACGTAACCCCTGAGCAAATGTATTTATTCCTCACACGTATTGGCGAAAACTGTAAAGTGGTAATCACTGGAGATTGCCGTCAACAGGATGTTAAAGGCAAATCTGGACTTCAGGATGCCATTGATAAACTTCATGGTAAGCTTAATGATTCAAGGTTTATATGGTTTACAGTAGACGATGTAGTTAGGTCTGAGATGGTAAAACAGATTATAGGTTTATACGGCAACCCATAAAAACAAACCCCTCTTACGAGGGGTTTTTCATTTCTACACTCTATAAGGTTTACAATATTTTAAATACTCTGCATACTCTTCATCCGATATATCACACGTAGCTCCTAAGAAGTGACTCGGATAAGTATCTTTTCCGAATGGTCCTTCAACTGTGATAAATACCCAATACCATTTAAACATTTTATTATCACCCTCCTGAATTTTATCATCAACTTTAACTATTTTAGCGAAATGTGACGGTGTATCATTTATAGGATCGTATGGAACCCACACATAGCGCCCCTCTTTAAATCTATCTAATCCCATAAATCCTCTCTTAAAGTTTAATCTGTTGGTCAGCGCAGTCAAAAGCCCTGTGACTTACGATGATTGAATTGTTGCTGTAGTTACGAATGATGGATAATAACGTAACACTAGCATCCTCGTCAAGCGCAGAACTAACTTCATCTAAAAGCACACAATCAAAGTTATTAGGTACGATTTGTAAAATTCCCATTCTAATACCTAATCCGACTAAATCAGATTGTCCACCAGATAACAGACTAGCAGATCTTACGAAATCATCTTGTCTATAACTCAAACCATCTTCAGTTAAGAGAACTTCGGTGATCTTATTACCACTCACGGTACTGATAAACTCTGATGCTGTAATAAGGATCTGACCCCATGCCGAGGTGATATACTCGGTACGGTTGTCTTTAATGACTTTAGCAAGTGAGTTATAAACTTCAGCTTTATCAATCAACTCTTTATATTTAGCTTCGTTGCTAGAGTGAGTAGTAAGTTCTAAATCTATCGAACCTAATTGTGTTTGATGTTGATAAAGAATGGATACGTTGCTTTGCATCTCATCTTTTAAGTTACTGTAAATCATATTTAAGCCTTTAATGGCAGCTCTAATATCATCCAAATCACTTAAGGGTTTTTCTACAATACTTAAAGACTCGTATTTTTTAGTTGCAGTATTTAATCGACTAGTCCAAGACTCCCATGATTTGTTATTTTGTAAGTGCGTGTTTAATTCATTAATTTTAGCTTCGTAGACCCCTCTATCAAATGGTTTAACCACACCTAAATTTTTAAGTTCGGACTCAGCATCTAAATACTCGCCTTTATATCGAACCACAGCCTCTTCTAGACGGTTTATTTTAGACTGCCATTCAGCATACTGGTTATGCTGTTTTGTTTCTAATTCAAGCTGTGTAGCGGCGGATTTACCATCTATTTTGATTCTGTCTAACTTATCATTTAACTCTGATAATTCAACTATTAACTTTTCTTTATGTTCAAAATCATTATCCAATGGTCTATTACAGCTTTTACATACGCTAGACTCTAAGGCCTCAGTAACTTCCGCAATCTTAACTTTAGTTAAAGCTAGCTCAGTTTTAAAGAACGTGACATGTTCTGGATTAGGTGTTACGTCTTTAACTTCAGACTCCGATAAAACCTTCAGACTCTTCTCGGCATCTATTAGCAAAGCTTTCTTAGCTTCAACCGTTGATGCTAGACGCTCTGAATCTCTTACAATCTGAAGGTTATCAACTCTAATCTTATCTAAAATATCAATCTCATTACTTAACTCAGAGGTATCAACGTAGCTCAACTTCTTTAATTCTGTTTTAGAGATTTCAATCTCCGATAGCAGCTTCTGGTTAGCTTCAGTAAAGGATTGGTAAGCTTTCCACTTTGCATCTTCTGTAGCTAAAATAGACTCTTCTGAAACAATAGTGGTTTTAATCTTTTTTAGTTCCTCATCATAACCTTCCAATACATTCGCTGCCAACGCAATTTGACCCTCTAATCCAGTCTTTTCAGAGTTTAACTCTTGAAGAGTTTCAGGAGTTAGTAACGACTCGAAAACACCTTCAGCTTTGGCTTTGTTGTTTCTACCAATATTAGCAGCTTTGGAAATAATACTATCTAGCTTATCAACTCCTGTAATACCCTCCAAGAATTTATTAAGTTCTGTACCTTCCATATCCAGTAATTCAGCAGTTTTCTTTTGACGAGCCACGTTGATAAGTAGGAACGTCTTACGATCTACACCAATTAATTCTTCGATGTATTTATTAACTGCGGTGTGACTATTAACAACGATCTCCCCATTTAACTCAACGGAAGCGTTCTTAATATCTCGTTTAATCAAATGACCTGTATCGAGTAATAACTCAATCTCGTAGTTGGTAGCGTTATCATTAGCAAGCTCCGCAGCTTTACTCTTAACAGCAGAGCTGCCCCATAATCCCACACAGATAGCTTCCAGAATGGTGGACTTACCACTGCCAAAATCTCCTGTAATAAGTGTCATACCCTCAGCAAAGTCAATATCCAAGGATTTGTGTTGTTTGAAATTTTTAAGTTTTAAATTAATGGGTTTCATATTAGATACCTAAAGCCTTCGCAGCTTTGTCTGTTTCTTCTTTAATGATTCGTTGTAGTTTCATACGTTCGACAATCTTACGCTGTTCTTCAGTTAAACTCAACGCTCTTGCGCGTCTATCAAATACCAACTCATTGTGAAGCTGAGCCTCTGCTTTTCTTCGTTGTTTACTGCTCATCGTCATCACTCCAAGTTTCAATAATTTCTAGGATGTATCTAATACCCATGAAAAACAGGAATGGTGTTAGATAAGTTAAAATCATACTGCTTAGCCAATAGGGTATCATCGCTATTTCCTCTTTGTCGTAACCCACATAGGGTTTATTTTTAAAGTTACATCAAACCATTTACCACACCCATCGCACTCTCGACTCTTAGACTGCGGTACGGTCATATATGGGTGTAATAAACCACAGTAAGGGCAAATAGCGCCTACTTTAGATTCTATGGCCTTAGTCATTATCTAATTCCTCAAATGCTTGGAGTTGGTGCTCATTGAGTTTAGACTTTACCATATCTTTCCAGGACAATCCAGATGCTTTTTCAATATTTTTTGAACTTCTAATAATTTGTGTATTGTTGCGGATTGCAATCACTTCACCAGCTCTAAACCAATTAGTGATTTTCTTATTCACAGGTAACACTTCCGAAGGTTGGATTTCTCCAGTGACTTCGATGAAATTAAAGGGAGTTTGAAGGTCTAAAAACTCTTGAACATTAACCCGTTTGAAATTATCAATTGCAGACCAAAGCAAGGTCTTATCCCATGTTAGCGTTTCAGTGTCAAATACCCATAAGTACTTATCAGTCATTTGTCCGAAATCCATCGGAATGATAGACCCTGTAACAATCACACGACCATCGTATAACACTCTAGAATTGTGCTCATGGCTGGTAATGATATAGTCAAACCGTTCTAATAGTGACTCAATCATATCTCTGGTAAGATTATTATCAATATCAGCAGAAGTGTAAGGGCTGTCGATATTGGTGTGTAATCCTAAAATCTTTATAGCGCCCGGAGCGATGGGGGGTACTAACCCTCGCAGTAACTCTTCATATTTAGCTTGAGTAGTTTGATACGGAACTATAGTTACTGTTACTTTCCGCATATCATAGGAGTAATCGTACTCACTGTCTTTTACTAGATCGAAATTTGATATGTATTTTAAATCCTCTAAAGCTGAGGTTTTACTAGAGTCCCTAGCAAAATCATGATTTCCAAAATTGACGACATTAAAGTGGGATGTCAAGTCTATAGCGTCAATAAACGTATTATTAGAACATTTAAAGCTGTCAAATACATCACCTAAATTAAAATCTATATTATTCGATGATTTAATATTAAAAGACCCTTCATAATTACTTAAAATAATCTGCTTACGCATAGTATTGAATTTCTTAGCGCCTTGTTCTGTAGAATGTGAAATAGCTCGACCTAAATGGAAGTCACCCCAAAATCTTATTTTCATAGTTTTTTACCGAATGTTCTTTGTAAGAATAATGCATTGTTTAATACTTCGACTCTGGCTTCATGGGATAAACCCTTCAAAGCTTCGGTCATGCTGTCAACGTCTTTGGGTGATGAGTTCATTAAGAATTTCATAGTCTCACAGCTTTCACCATTACCTATATCCGAACGGATATAATTAGCGCACTCGCCCATCTTTTGAAAAATTGTCAGTTGAAGCCTAATATCAGACGCGTCTGCTAATGCTTGGCTTGTCAGCATTAGGAATAGAATTAATGTTTTCATGTTACCACCTCTCATTTATAGATTAATTCAAAAATATTGTCTTTCGGTAATAACCCTTTAGTAATCCAGACACTAGAAAAAGGAGGATTTAAACTAGGCTTTTGGTCTTCAAATGATTTGAAATAAGAGATTCTTTTATTCATCCACATAATTTCAAATTTATTAGAGCTAAATAACTCAAATCTTTTTTGAGATTCAAATAATCCAACTACTCCAACTAACATCGCAAATTTACAATCTAGATCAAACAGTCTCTGAAATACTTCAAATTTTTTAGAATACGGTGGATTACTAATTATCACATCAAATGATTGTTCTGGAGTGTAATTGAAAAAATCTAGTCCGTCGTCTATATGTGACGTTATTACATTATTACCATTGGTTTTAAAGTCTTTTACGATATTTGATTGACTTGTATCAAAAGGACACCAAACAGTAAAGTTTTTATTTACATACTGGATCAAAGGTTTAATTGCATAGCTAGGAGTATAAAACTCGTCGTTACCACTATTTGCTACTTTATCTAATTTCATGTTACCACCTCTCTTAAATTAAAAAACCCACCGCTGAATTTCAACGATGGGTTATAGTAAGTCTACTCTAAGTAAATGTCAACTAATTTTTACAACTCTATATCTCCACGTTTTACTATGGCTGTCATATACCGCATCAATCTTAAGATTATCAATTACTCGATTCTTATGGTTAGTAAGATAACCGCCTAACATCCTGCCGTTTAACTCTTTATGAGAATCCATACAGATGTCATTGAGTGCGTCCATGTAAGCTTCTCTTAACATAGTTTGTTCAGGTGTTGGAGTGACTTGCCCATCTACACCTGTTGCACTTGGAGCTATCAGGTGCTTAATATTGCAGAGCCTATCACCTAAAAACTTATCCCATGCGTGCATGAGTGCTGACAGTCTTTGCTTCTGAGGGTCTGCGATATATTGGTTATTTATTTTCTCTACAGGATCATCGTAACCTAGATAAACCACACAGTTCCTAACTAAATAATCCCAGTCATCAAATGATGCAAAAGAGCCTTTAGTGCGTTTGTATGTCTTATCACTTAGATAGCCTGCTAGCAGCGTCAACACAGACTTAATCAACTTCATCCGATTCTTGGTGCAATAGTCCAATGGGTTTAAATCGAAAGACCGTAAGTGTGGATTCTCCATATTAGGTGCGATACTGATTTTAAAAATCCTACGGTTTAAATCCCCTACTAAAGATAGGTTATTACCGCTTCCAAGGAACAGTGCGGTATTTGGCAAGCTAAGGGTATCACTCACTCCTAATACTCTATCATTGACAGTCTCAGAGGTCAGGAACATACACAACGCATCAGAGTCAAGCTTGCCTGATAGGTTATCCCAGGATAGCACTTCAGCCCCTGTTCGCAACGCAGCGAACAGTGATTTACGAATCTCATCGTCATTTCGGTCACTGATAGAAGAGTTCGCAGGCTTTTTACCCGAAGCTAAGATACTCACACAATCTTGTAAGAGCGACTTACCGCTTCCTGCCGTAGAAGCTTCAAAGACAAACATTGGCGCAGTCGGCAGCACCTTACGAATCACCGAAGTAATGATAGCCGCTAAGAACGTAGCTTGGTCTAATTCAGTCTCGAATGGAAAATCTTTGAATGGGTATAAAACTTCAGCAAGTGCGTTCTCTATCTCGGCTTTAGTTGGTGAGTCATTAATACTGAAATCTTCACCTTTAGCATTATGTAGATACAGTTTGCTAATCTCATCATAACCTTCTTCAGTTACAAACGAGCCATCTAATCTAATGGTAGGTGCAGTAATCACACTCTTTAAGTTTCTGAACTTATTAACGTTCAATGCTTTCTGTGCTAGCACAGTCTTAGCCAAGCTGGTAGGGCAATTCATATATTTCCGCCCATTCTCACCTTCTGTGTAGAAAGTAAACATACGGTTAATATCATCAATCAGCAATGTCTCATTGCGAACCTCGACCATGCCTGAAACTACTGAGACTAACTCAGTAGATAACTCAGAGCCTCGGATATAATACCGACCACTCTCTACCATTCCTTTAATGATCTGGTCACAGATGAACGGCTGCATTCCTTGAATCCATGCGACCTCTTCACGCACACCTGCAGTAACTGACTCTTTATAACCCTTATCCCACCCATCGTTAATATTCTTAAACTCATGCTCCCAGCGTAACACGGTAACATTCCCTGCAGTATCTGTAGGACGCATCTCAGTCTCAAAGACTTTCAAGGCTTCTTCGAGTGTATCATTATTGATACGTGCTTTACCAATCTTAATACCGAGTTTGTGGATCAGCAAATGCCGTGAGCTATCCTCGTTATTAATCGAGAATTTTGCGAACTCTTTAGCAAGCTTATTAGCTCGCATTTGGTCAGAAGCTCTGAACTTAGCTCTTGGTAGTTCAACAGTGTCGAGGGTTTTACCCTCATGGTAATAGACCTTATATAAATGCTCAGAACCTTTCTTTCCTCCGATATAATACGATTGACTTAAAACGCTGGACTCAGGTGCGCCGATAGCTCCAAAAACGGCGTTCAGCATTTCTGCATAGCGAGTGCGCTGCTCAGGTTCGTGTGATTTGCTAAATAGTGCGAAGCACCTCCAACGAGGTTTTTCTTCAGTATGAGTGAAGGTAGTTACGATGTAGCCTGAAATACCAGCTTTTTTTAGCATTTCAAACGCAGCTTCAGGAGACACACGACCTTGGTCATAGTCTATCTCCACTCCGCTGATTGATACTACATTGCCATTTGTTCGTAAACTCCCCTTAGATGTTTTAGTCTCTCCGAATACTGCCAACTTTAGCATTTTAGCTTGGTTTTTTACTTCAACAGCTTCAGCGTTGTTAAGTAATTCAAGCAGTGGCAACTCTTCTGTAGAGAAAACTTTAAGTTTCGTGCCTTTATCGTCTTTAAACAATGTGTACAGCATTAGCTACCTCTTAGTGCTAAATAGATGTTATAATTAGATTTATTTACGCTTAGGAGCGTGTTATGGCGTTAATCACCGATCTGGGAGGTCTTACCTCTAATTCTTATAATACTCAAACAGAGATAGAAGCTTATTTTACTGGACACCCCTACGCCGCTGGTTGGACTTATAATGAAGGTAGAGCCATTTACGCTACTACCTTATTAGATAGTCTAGTAGCTTGGTTTGGATATAAGTGGGACTACCGCCAAGCTCGTGAATTTCCTAGAGCTGTCTATATGAATACTGAAGATAGACTCGCTCTAGGCTTTGAAATCCCTGTGTTACCCGTAGAAATAAAAAATGCTCAATGTGAGCTAGATCTTTATATCTTTAAAAACAGTACATCGCTGTTACCTTCTAATAATCTTGACTCTGTAAAGGTCGGACCATTAGAAGTTAACTTTAACCAAGATGCTCCAGGCGGTCAAGAATTGTTGCCCGCCATCGTACAAGGCATGGTTAAGAAGTGGGGTACAGTTAAACGTTCTGGAAATGGTGCTACCATATCAAATGTCGTTCGTGGATAATTTATCTAAGTAGTTTAACATACCAAAAACAGCGTGGCGGGATTTTTCTACGTTAATATCTAAGTCATTGACTAAAGTGAATATCTCGCCTATCGCCACTATGTTATTAGTAAGTTGCCCGAAGTGTGTGTTTAATAACAACACTAGATTATGTATGGTTTCTCTCAAAACGTTACATACCAACTGCTTATCTACTAACTCTACACCACAGCCTCGTAATATTTGCTTTACTAACTTCTCACAGTGCATACGATAAGCTATAGTTGCACCAGTCGAAGTGAGCATATCGAACTCAGTGTTTAAGAAGTTAATGGTGATAAGCTCTTTATACATATCACTCGCTAACTTAGCTGATACTGTAGAGATTTCAATAGCTTTTGGATGTTTAGCAAAAGGCATCAATTCGTCTAAGTCAATCACACCCAAGATATTTTTTACAAAAATTGAGGGGCTTTTGTTAACGCCAAACGCTCTCAGCAACACTTTATTCTTAGCGTAAACGGTAAACACCTCAGAGTTACTACCCAAACCCTCTACAAAATAGATACTCTCGGAGTTCTTAGATGAACTCCACAGTACAGCATCATGATGCGTAAATCTATCAGAAAGTTGGTAAATTCTAGCATCAAGCCTTACTAAATCTGTAAGTTGTGGTATTTGGTCACTGCTCAGGATGAATATATTCGGACTATCAGACAATACGACCTGATTAATCACATGGCCTACAGAGTAGCCGTTAGCAAGCTCTACCAAGTGATCGTCTAGAATCTCGTAAATTCTGACGCGTCCGTTAAGTTCTAATAAATAGTTCATACCGCATTCCTCACAATATTTACCATCTCTTCTGCTGTCGCGTAAGGTTTTAACGTCAACGCAGCTTCCATAGCTTGTAATAACTTAAAATGAAACTCTTCAATAGCTTGGCTGGATACTAGCTTGTTAAATTCATGGTCTACTGGAATAATCCCAGAGACCTCATGAGTTTCTACTCTTGAATCTTTTAATAGTGGATTCTCTACACTAGACTTATTTAGATAAACTTTATCGACTAAATCCAAACCATCTATATCTTTAATAATCGAAACATAAGCTTTCATAATGACACCTTAACGACATTCCCATCTTTGTTAAGGGTAAACTCAGATGCAACTTCTCTTGACTTTACAGTATTTCCAATCCGTTGCGAGATAAAATCTTCAGCATCATCTAAATCAGAAAATTCTCTGATATTTTCTCCGTCATAAAAATATACGTACCTATCCCAAGACAGAAATTGAGGTAAATAAGAAACTTTTCCGTTATTATGAGTTTTCTTAATAATACGGTAATCCGCTAGAGGCTCTACATCTTTACCAAACAACCACTCACTAAACTTTGACATACACTTCTCCAATATTTAAAGGCAAATAAAAACCCCGCCTAGATAGGCGGGGTTAGTCTATCTATTAATCCCAATCTTCTAAAACTGATTTAGAATCTGTTTTAGATGCTGTGGGTTTAACATCTGCTACTACTGTACTGTCATCAGCAACTAACGCCGCTTGGACAGGTTTAGATGGCGGAGGTAATGATGTTTGAGAAGATGACGGACTTGGTAAAAAGTCTTTATCTTTAGCAATTTTCATTGCTTCTAAAGCGCCAGCTTCAGGTAAGAAGCCTGCTAACTCAAACTTCAAGATAGCAATCGCAGCGTCTTCATCAAAAGTTAACTTAGTGATAGCAGCTTCAATCGGCGCACCCATTGTTCCTGACTTAACATACGTAGCTAACGCGACCCAGTTAGAGTAAGCCATATTGACCATATAGATTTTATTCAAATCATCTGGTAATGCAACATAAACTGTTTTAGAGTCACGACAACGTTTGCCTTTGCCGCCATTAACATCTGAACCAAATTGGTTAAATGGGCAGGTAGCACAATCAGTATGAATAGGTTTTTCAACCCAAGCGAAGGGTCTTATACCATCACTAGCGCAGTCAGGTGACTCACCGCGATTAGTTTTAGGATTGTAAGCTTTCTCACGATACTGTTTGTTAAAGGTTTTATCACTGGGATAGAAACCCAAGATCACAACATCCAATGATTTAACAGGCGGTTTAGACTCTTCACCTTCAATCAAAGTAAAGCGTTTGTTTTCCAACGATACTCGCGCTCGTGGACCTTGCGCTGCTTCAGCAATCGCAGCAGAATTTGTTGATTGAACGTTTTGTAAATATGATGGTAATGTAATTTCAGTCATTTGGAATATCCTGTAAGTTTAAATTTTCTTTATTAGCCAAGATGAACTCGACTAGGTTTGTATTGTGCCACTTTAAGTTATCAATTTCAAGTTTTAATTGTCGAATTTCTTCCTCTAACGTAATAAATTTAATCTCATCTAATGCTTCTTGAGTCCTTTCATAGACTTGCATCAGCGGAGGTGTAAAGGGTGGATACTTTTCAGTCGTATCAATGTAATCAGATAATGGTAATGAATTAGTCCTTACGTAAGTCAAACTATTACCTTCGGTAGGTACAAAATCTAAATTATGTAATAGGTTATGGTCGTCTAAAGCAGCAGCCATTAACATCTCAGAAAAAGAGGTAGACATTATCTTCTCCGATAAATTTCAGGGTGACTCCAATAGAAGCGTGTAAAGTCACTCTCCGCTTCTTTTCGTTGTAAGTACCTGGACATATAGGCAGGATCCGCTGACCTATACCCTTCTAATTTTGGGTTGTATCTAGGCGCTGTACACCCAGATAACAAGATTGCAAGTATAAATATTTTCATAAACTCTCTATTTTTACTTTAACTGTACCGCTAAACTTTAATTTCCTAGCCACCCCTTGCGAAAGGTCAATCATACGACCTTTAATGAATGGCCCTCTATCATTAATTTTAACGATAACTTTTTGGTTATTGTCAAGATTAGTAACTCTCAGCTTTGTACCTAAAGGCAGTGTCTTATGTGCGGCTGTCATACCGAGAGGATTATACACCTCTCCTGTCGCAGTAACCTTACCGTGTTTGTACCAGCTTGCTAATCCTATCGCTTTGAAACCTTTAGCCGAAACCAAAGGTTTATAAAATTTACCTTTAATTTTGTATGACTTGCTTAAAGGAGCTTTTGGTGATTTAGCCTTTGCATCAGCTATACTGTTAACCGTGAAGGTTAACAACATGAGCATTATCATTGTTTTCATCATTTCATCTCGCAGTTTGTTCTGTATCACACCTCATTACAAGCAGAACGTTAAAAAACTTCAGTATACCATTAAATTACTCAGGTCGTTGTTCTAATGTTTCTTTCCAGTTATACATTTTGCAAAACTCTTTAGAGTAGGCAGCTAATTGATCTTCCTCATAATCTTCCCAATTTTCCCAGTAGAAAAGAAGTTGCAATGGTTCGCTAATGAACCAATTCCATTCTCCGTCCTTATCCATCGCTAACCAGTTCGCCCAATCTGGTGCATTCTCCCATTTAGGTTTAAAGCGTTCAGCACTAGCTACCCAAGCAGCGCCAGCGTGAAATTCAGCCAGATTGCTATCCTCTTCTTGTAAAGCCCACCAATTAAAAAACTCATTCATAGTATATTACCCCTTTAAAAGTTACAACTTGGTTGTGGGATGTTAAAATTAAATCCAAACTCTTTGAAACTACGACTATTTTTACTTACAGCTTTCGTAATCTCTAAATCATTAACCTTATCGCGCAACATCTCACATTCAGACCGTAACTTAAGTAGCTCATCTTTCTGTTCAGCAATGATATTTGATAGCCTAATGAACTCTTTGTTTTTATCATCTTTCAATGTTGCGATGATTTTAGCTTGGTTATCTATCTGATTTTGAGATGCTTGAGAGTACTCAGAAGATAGTTGTTGATTATTTTTCTTCATAGATTCTGCTAATTCTTTTAATTCGGATTGCGAATTTGCAAGCTTTCTATTATTCTCAACTTCTAAGGATAGCTTAGCTGCTAAGTTAAGTATACGATTAGAAAGTGTTTTATTTTCTATTCTATATCTTGTAATACCATCCTTTAACTCATAAATACAGGTTAACATAACTTCAGCATGATTTAAAGATTTTTCCAACCACTTTTCACTAAACGAATCTAAATCAGGATCATTGGATTCTACAATAGTCTCCGTAGACTCTGATCTCGTACCAGTTCCGTAAGTCAGCACACTACTATAATCTTTAGGAACTTTGTTATATTTAATCTGATGTAGGCGATTATTGTAAGTACTGGCGCTGACAACGAATCCAAGCTCTTTACTACATCTCAGTCTCCAGTAACTATGTGACTCATTCCCTGAATTTATCTCAACAAGATTATTATTTAGCCAGTTGATGACTTTGGTTGTTTGCTCTTTTGTTATCATTTTATGTACCTTATTAATTAAATGTTAAACCGTAAGCTAGCGATCCATAACGATGGTCATTATCCATTTGAGATTTTTGAATTATTACACTACCATCAATACAAGTAAAGTTTACATAATCAGGGTCGATAAACTGTAAAAGATAAAAAGGGATAACATAGATTTTAATTTCTGTTTCGTCAACAGTCCAAGTATGAAACATTAAATCTTTACAGTCTTGCTCTGTTAAATCTAAAAGATTTAGTTGATAAGCTTCTTTCATATGATTTATTCTTTCATTGATTTGCTCAGCTCTAAAATCATTATCCCAGCTAGAGTATTCATATCCCTCCATCGCTGCAACCGCTAAAGAATTTGTAATTCCAATAATGGTCTCTTTGATAGACATTTTACACCTCACTTAATTTGTTTACATTCGTAAATTTTGCCGTTATCTCTTAAATTGCCGTACCTTTCACAATCACTTATTTCAGCTTGCTTTCCTAAAGTAAAACCAATAATAAATGTACAAATAAAAAATACAATATACTTTAAAACAGCTTCCATTTCCATCACACCACCTCAATACAAGCATCAGACAATATAAAGGATTTATACCCACACATTAGACTATTAGAGCGTAATTCTAAAATATAATACACACAGTCCGTATACTCCCGAGCTATACCTGTAATTACTGCGTATTTATCGTCCAATGTTAAATCGGAGGTATCTTTGATTCGTACCGGAGTACCATAACTTAATACATTTTTCATCACACCACCTCAATTTTTGATTTTGCTTCAAGAAGTAAAAAATAATCCTTAATTAAAATTATGTTCTTATCTCTAATTTCACTTAACTCTTTTTTAAGTCCTTTTATCGTTAAATCGTCTTTAACTTCACCCATATTTTTAGCTTTCATTAGAACCGCCATTAAAATCATTAATTTGAGACTTAAGACTATCAATATCGTGCGTTAACCTCGCTTGATATTGTAATAAAGTTAATTTTAACGCTTTTAATCTTTCAATTGTATCTGATTTAGATTCCGGTAACGGGTAATCTGTAAACACTAAATCTGATTTTTTCATCACACCACCTCACTTAACTTGTTTACATTCGTAAATTTTACCGTTATCTCTTAAACTGCCGTACCTTTCACAATCACTTATTTCTGCTTGCATACCTACGGCAAAACCGATAAGAAAAGTCCAAATACAGAATACAAAACATATTAAAAATTCTTTCATCACACCACCTCAACTTTTGTAATATTTGATAATTTAACTGCGCGAACTTCCACTTCCTGTGAACCTTTATCTTCTGGTAATCCTTGGATAGCTTCTTTAGCAATAGGAACTCCATCTAAAGTGTAGACGGTTTTACCTTTGTCTTTCACTAATAACTCAACATAAAACTCCCCTTTATGCTCAATCAGACCATTATCAAGTCTAACTCCCCAAGGTCGAGATTTAATATCTGAAGCCATTAGTCCAGCTTCGGTATAAGCTAAAGCATAGTCTTGTTTACCTGCAAGCGTAGCTTCCATACCTGAGATATGTTTAACTACCTTATCTTGCATAGGGTTTTTCTTACCTCCGGTGAGTTTAACTTGTGAAGAGAAAGAAACTTTTACAGTGTTTCCGATGTTTTTAATTAGAGTATCTTTAACAGTCATGGTTTTTGCTCTCTTTGTAAGTTTTGAAAGTAGGTACAGATTAAACTTTTATTTACTTCGTGTCAACAATTATTTTTATTCCTTTAAACTCTGGTTTATCTGATTTGTCGATAGCGTCAACTTCTGTGACTCCTACATAAGCCAAAACGTCCCTTAGCCCTAGCTTGTCCATGCAATAACTGTGCTGTTTAGGGTGAGTAACAGCCATGCGTTGAAATCTATTCTCACCTTTCTCAAGGTGAACTCCGAACATACAGAACATACAGCCTGTGCGATCATAGCCCATATCGTATACTTTCGCATACGGCAAATCATGCAACTTGATATAATCCCATACATCCGATTCCAGCCAAAAACTCATGGGCATAGATACAGGGCGGTTCTCAGAAAATGAGTTACACCCATGAGTTAAATAAGAAGTGAGTCGTCCAGACGACTCACTTGCCATAGTACCAATAAAGGCTTTTCTACCTGTTCGTTTTTCATAACCCTTGGCTGGATTCTTTTTGAACGTATCGCAGCACTTGTTGCTAATATCAAATGGTGCGTCTGCTAGATATTTCCATTTCTCAGGGACTTTTCCATGCCCTTTATCATTCCCGTGTAATCTGATATTAAGCAATTTTTCACTCTTAGTAGTGCGGATCTCGCTAATTTTTTGACTTACTTCTTTAGAAACCACAGGAAAACCGTATTTATTAAGTGTTTCTTTAAAATTTAGCTTAGGTTTTATCCACTCTACGTTATCTATAGTTTTAACAAACTCTCTAATCTCTGGAAACTCTAAACCTGTATCAAAGAATACAGCAGGCACATCAGGATAAATAGACCTTACTAAATGAAGTAATGCTGTAGAGTCTTTACCTCCGCTAAAGCTTATGTATACCCCCCCCTCGAAGTGTTCGTACCACTCAATAATTCGTTCATTAGTCAGCATCACCTTAGCTTTGAGTGGGTAGCCCTGTCTAGCTTTCAATAATTCGGTATTTTTAGCACTTGCACAAGCTACTTTATCTTTATTTGACATTTCTATTCCTTATGTTTAAATTCATTCATCATTACTTCTTCGATAACTTTCTTATTTTTCAATGCGTTATAAAATCTCCGTTCGGTTGGTGAGGATATTAAATTCACAATCAACATATTATTTTTCTGTCCTGGTCGTATAATCCGAGACTCTAATTGTGAGTTTAACTCATTGGACATGATAGGACTCATGTGAACCATAAGATTACAGACTTGAAGATTTAGTCCATGTGATGCAGCTTGGGGTTGAAGTATCAAAAAGTCTAATTTAAACTCAGTGAAAGCTTTAATTACGTCACCTCTGTTCTTAGTTGAACCGTCTATCTTGGCTACCTTGTACTTTTTCAAGGCTTTAAGTAATGCTGCTACAGTAGCTTTATACACAGCAGAGATAATTACTGGACGCTTACCGTTCTCTTCAAATAGTGCGACTACCTCATCAACCTTATTCTTGCAGTCTATCTCAAGCACGTTACCATCATCATCTTTAACACCACCTGCTGTGATCTGTAATAGCTTGCCAATCTTAACTGCAGCGTTAGCACTCGTTATCTGACCTAGCTCATACTCTACCAACATGTGCTTCTTAAATTGGTCGTAAGTTTCCTTAGCTTCAGGAGACATATCAATAATACGGTCTTGATACACCACCTCTGGCATGTCTACACAGTCTTCCGTAAGATACCTGATAGATGGGCTTAGCATAGCCGCGACTATCTTCTCATGACCCTCACGCGGCTCCCAGACCCATTGTCTAACCTCTTCCATCACTAAAGATTTAAATTTTCCAAATCCTCCTCGACCTTTTGGTAAGTAAGGAGAGTCTGGATTTACGATCTTACAGTAACTAAACGCTGGTAACGGGTTCTCTGAAAGGGGTGTTGCAGTCAGTGCGTAGACAGCCTTGCATGGTTTAGCTAATTTAGCCATCTGTTTACTTCTAATAGCCTGATGGTTCTTGTAAGCACTCGCCTCATCTAAGATAATAATATCAAATTTAAACTTCATAAGCTCGTCAAAGATAACAGCTACACCATCGAAATTAATCAGAAAAATATTAGCTTTAGATTTTAACTCTTTAAGTCGATTAGCTTTAGTACCTGTCAGGACACTATATTTAAGATAAGGTAAATGTTCTTCAATAGTCTCAGCCCACACACCCTCAACACAGGATAACGGACTAACTATCAAAACTTTGCTAATTTTTTGATTCTTCAGAAGGAAATCACACACCCATAACATACAGAGCGTCTTACCTGAACCCATACCAGACAGATTAAACGCTCGTTTATTTCTTAGTAGAAACTCCACTGTGACCTTCTGATGGTCAAATGGTTTGGGATACTTACTAGGATAGTCGTAATCTTCGAGTTTAATCATTCTGGGACCACTGATAAATCTATATCAATAAAATGAGTTGGATTAGCACATACTTCTTCAGTACCGCATAACTCCCAATACCCAGGAACCCAATACCTGGGGTATTCCCACCCCTCATCCTCCCAAAAACCTTCTACGAAATGGACAACATGCCAACCATCATTTACATTACTCAAATTCTCACACGCATAAGCATAATCAGTTAAACGCCTTCCAGTGTTTGTAATTAGTGCGCCAAAAGGCATATCAAAAGGGTCGTCTACTACGTCTTCTACCTCATCAGCACTATCATCGCAGTAAGCTAAAATTGGTCTATCTTTAGGAGCTTGACTTATCGGTAATATTTTCATTCTGGTATCTCCATCCATTCAAATCTATCTGGAGTAGAATAATTAACTATACACCATCCTCTTGTAGATGAGAAAGTGCCGAAAGCATAAATAATATCACCACTTATCGACCAAAATCTTATGAGTACTTTATCAGACAAATCCTCGTATACATGCAGGTTAACCAATGGCGGAAACGTAGCATTAGACCTCCAAACTCTTCGGTTTAATTTACTCATTTTAAAGTACCATATCAAAAAACTACAATGTAGTCATCTGTTTCTATAATAGGCTTACACTCTAACTGACCTCTGATTGAGTAAGCCAAAAATAGCGCCTGTGTAGCAACACAATAAATTTTTACTGTATCAATCTCAGTAAAGCTGACTGCTTCCAATACTTCGTTATCCATCCTATACCCCCAAAATACTATCAATGTTTTGAATAATCCGTTTCAATTCATCCAATTTAGCTTTCTCTGGATGATAACTGTTGACTTTATCTTGGCTAACCTTTTTAAGATAGTCTTTTTCAAATGCTTGGTAAACCTCATGTCTCCAAACTAATAAACTTAAAATTGCAGTGATTGTTAATATAAATGCATTGAACATGGTCGTATCCTCTAAAAGTAAAAACTCATCACTTTCAAAAAGTGATGAGTTATGGTAAATCAATCCCAATTAAAAGTCAACAATTATTTACAGTTAAAAACTGTTCTATATGGTTTAGAATTTGATGAGTTACAAAACATAGCAATTCCACTAGGTGTACGCTCGAATTTATCTTTTAGTTTAGCATCTGCAATCGTTTGATACTGCATATTCTCTACTATATCTAACCCTCCTACAGAAATAGGGCATTTATGGTCAACCACATACCCCGGAGGATTACGACTAAATCCATGCAACTTATTGAACTGTCTAACCACAGCAGAACTACGGCACTCTTCAGCAGTTGCATTGCTAACTAGAACCATTAAAAACAGTATCTTATACATTACCTAATACTCGTTTAGCATCTTCAACATTAAAACACACAGCAGCTTTGCCTCCTGCAACTACAACTTTATCAAGGAACGCAGACTGAAGCTGTGAAAGCTTACCTCCCACAGCTTTGATTTCTAAAGCTATAAACCGTCCGTTTAGACATACGATAAAGTCACTTACACCTGCCTGACTAAACCTACCAGCCATCGGTGTTACCACGATAGCGTTAGGGTAATCCTTCTTTATCATGTTTTTAATAGCGGTCTTTACCTTCCCTTCAGGTGTACTACTCATCACCACTTTCCCTTAAATTGACACTCAAGCACAGAACACCACTTACAGTTTTTGTTCTTCGTAGCAGGGAATGATTTAGCTTCTGAGATCTGTTTATGAATCTTATCGAATGGTTCTTTCATAGCATCGAACTGACTACGATAGAATGTTTCTTTCGTCATTTTCTTTTCGTCTACGAACGCATAGACTGTTTCACACTCATCAACCTCTGGATAACACGCAAACACCGCCAACGCAAAAAGCCGTAGTTGGGTAAGCTCCCCATCTTCATACGCTCGGTATTTACCTGACTTAATATCTACACAAACAGCTCTATTACCATCAATAGCAGTAATGTCAAGTTTAGCTCGAATATAAGACTTCCGACCGTCCTGCTCTTTCCACCATTTATTAATCGGGATAGATTTCCAGTCTTTATCTAACGCTACCGCTAGCTCTGCCTCAACTACTGGATAAGCTGCGAAGAGTTTATCTACGATAGACTTACCGGGTTTTGCATCATCAGAAAGCTCTAGTGGCTGTGATTTAGCCTTGACTTGGAGAATATAGTTCTCAATCTGAGAGTGGATATTATTACCACGAATTAAAGGCGCAGAGTTTTTATCTTTCTCAAAGTCGTACTCTTTTGTAACGTTTTTCTTATAATACAGTGACGGACAGCTTAGATATTCATTGATTTTACTAAACGATAGGATTGTCTCAGCCATTGTATGCTCCGACCAACTCTTGTCTTACCAAGGCTATATCATGTAAACAACAATAGATGCCAATAATAGGCAGCCCGTCCTGATGCCCATCAATCATAGTTTGCAACCCTTTAACAGTAGATGCAAAGACTGCATTATATCGTCTAGCAAAAGGATTATCGTCTTTGAGTACGATAATCCTACTGTTACTGGGCGCTGACTCTATTCTATCTAATGTTTGTTCCAATGTTCCTAGACTCACAACAACTCCTAATTAAAAATATAAATAAGTGTTATTGTATACTAGACTCTACTTAAATGGAAACTAATTCTTCAAAATTAAAGCCATATTTTACGTCTGCTTTAAACTCTACTGATAATTCACGCCTAAATAATTTACGATAATCAATAGAATTAACGAACTTATCGTATTCCATAGCTTTAGCTTTTAAATCCTCTTCTGAATCACACGGCACGAACCAATACAATGCGTCATGTACCTGTACCATAATAATAAAATCGGGAAAACGATCAGATATTTTAACAATCGCATAATACGTCATCTCAGCACCTGAACCCTGGATTGGATGATTGATACTTGAGCTTTCTTCTTTGAAGTTACTCGCTGCTGTATAGTACCGAGTTCCACCTAACGCTTCAGCAAAGCCTGTTCGTTTTGCTTTAATTACTGCATCTTTCCAATACTCAGGGATACCAGGATAGGTCTGCTTATAGAGTTTAGCATAGTACTGGACGTTATCAATAGTCTCAACCACATCATAATCCTCAAGGAATTTATTCTGTAATGACGCTGTTCCAATCCTGAATAATGAAGACAGATTAGTTAATTTAGCTCTATCACGGTACTTACATAACTCAGCAGGCTCACCTGTTTTATTAGCCCCCTCAATCGCAGCATAGGATTCGCCAGAGAACTTAGCCGCTAACAGGCTATGCAGTGACAGATCTTCTCTAAATGCTTTAATCAGAGTCTCATCCTGCGTTACTTCAGCAGCGATCCTCATCTCTTGGTTACTAAAGTCAGAGTAGATAATACCGTAACCTTTAGGAGCTTTTAGAGCACGTTTGATGTATTTAGACTCTTTAGCTTTGCGAGGGATTTGGTGAAACGCCAAAGCGATCTTGTAATTATCTGTTTTATCTAACGCTGAACTGTAACTCATACGAGAAGTCGCAGCAGCGAAAATACGCGGCTGAGGAAATATCTTATCCACTTGTAAATACGCTCTAGCCTTTTTAAGACTGTTAGCGTATTTGTTCTGCATAGTCTCCAGTTTCTTAATCACTCTAAGTTTTTTAAGCCTCTCATCTCCAGAATCAAGCAGTATATGTGCAAGGTCTTTAGCAGATGTAGATGGCTCACCCGTCTTTTCTGATTTAGAGTAAGGTGTTAACCCCCATTGTTGGAACAGGATATTACTCAATTTTTTAGGTGAACTTAACTCTGCCGATGTAATACCAAGCTCTTCTAAGCCTTTTTTAAGCTCGGTTTTAACGTAAGATTCCAAGGTGTCAATTTCTGTATGATCTACATCCACACCTGTGATATAACCTCTAGATAAAGGTGCAATGCAGCGACACGTATTCCAGTATGGCGCTTTAACGGATTCTGGTAGCTCGTTAAGTAACTTATCCGCTAATAGCCATGTACCTTCAACGTCCCATAAACCCCTAGCTTCCCAGTATTCCTCATCTTCACCTGCTTCATGCTTGTTATTCTTCATTTCAACAAACTCTGCTAGTTTATCCCAATCTTGCAAATGCCTAATACAGCACTCGACTAGCGAGTATTTAGCATCTCTGTGAGCGTCCCCATTTTCGATGAATTTAGTCAGTACCTGAACATCCATCCATTTAATGTCTTTAACAGCATCGTAGCCATACTGTTTACAAAGGTAAGCACAGTCGAAGATAGTGTTGGCTCCTACGACTATCTGACCTTTTAACATTTCCAATAGTTTGGGAGTTCGATGCATTGAATCGTCTGATTCTTTAACCTGTACGTACCTCTCGCCATCATATACAGCGATGGAAGTTATCTTAGACCTGACACCGCAGGAGAATGGCTCAAGGGCGTATTTTTGCTTAAATTTTGCGTCAAATTCTCCGATTGGCGCAGTTTCTAAATCTAGTGCATATAATTTTGTCATGGTGTTAGTGCTTATAGTGTTTTGGGAGTTGATAGTATAGCGAGTGTCGGAATGTTTGACAAGTTTAATCTTCTAACCCGCTAGATTTAAGCAGTTTCTCCGCAATCTAGCCAAGTTTTTACGCAGTCATCCGCAGTCAATTATTAACCTAATCAATGACTTAACCAAAAACTGCGTGTATAGCGGGTGACTTTCGCCTATTAGCAGCTTTTCACTACTTATAAAAATTATAATTCTTATAACTTTATTACTTTTATGTATATTTATACTATTTATAATAAATATTCTCTATAGTTAACTAAAGTTAACCCGCAAGGGTTAACAATAATATATAAATAACAACAGTATAGAAAAATTTAGCTGCGGATGACTGCGTAAAAACTTGGCTAGATTGCGGTGAAACCACCCCCTACAGCGGGTTAACTCATACGGATTGCGGAGAAACTTTTAGTTGACAATGATTATTTAATTACGATACACTATGCCAACATTAACCACTGGAATACAACAATGATTACTAGAGATGATATAACCACCGTTTTTGGGTCTATTAAGCTTCTAGCAAACTTGCTTGAAGTGACCCCACAGAGCATTTATACTATGTTAGATGGTAAGAGAGATACAACTGTCTTAGAAGATAAGATAATTGGACATCTTTTTAGATCAAAACCTGAAATACTATTAAGATTAACTGAAAACTTTAAAGGAAATACTACAAATGGCTGATATATGTGATTTAGCCCAGGAAAGGATGGAGCAGGAGGAGGCTCTTAGAGCAAAGCATCGAGAGATGCAAGCATCTACAAAGCAACCTGTTTACGATGAAGATGGCGAACAAGTTTGCGAGGACTGTTACGGTCAGATTCACCCAGAACGCATTAAAATCGGATACACTAACTGCATAGAGTGCCAAACACAATTAGAATTAGGAAATAAATTATATGATTGAACTTAATGAATTTATTAGATGGTATAACACAAATTATGACGCTATTGTAAATTTACGTAATGCTGGTGAAGCACCTTTAGAAGCTGGACTAAGAATTTACGAGGAACGCCTGCTCACACCTAAAAAACCTTTTAGTGCTTTACATGAGGCTTCTAAAAAAGCTTATGAAGAACTTAAACCCCTTCGTGAAGATGTTAATCCAGCAACGTCAAAAGAACCAACTCCAAAAGGTTCAGGAACTGACATCGTAGACCTTGTTAAAGACGATATAGAAGCAAGAGCAGTCGTGGGTGAGCAATCCTATGGCGAAAGATTAAAAGCCTTTAATGGTCGCTCAGGTCTGACAGACGCTTATCAGGAAGTTGTAGACTTGACTGTGTACCTACGCCAAGTTTTAGAGGAGCGTAAAAAGATTAAAGAATTGGTTGACAGCATTTCTGGAACTCTATACAATGAAATCCAGCCTTACTTCGGTACAGGCTCTAGAGCAGAAGAACAACTAACTAAAGTCTTTGCATCATTAACAGAAATTAAATCATTAATAAAATAAGAGAATCCCATGAGTAAAACAGCACATATTTTAGCAATTACGTCAGCATCTGTACTTGAATTAACTAATGATGTAACAGGTTTTATACCTGTTAATATATTCTCTTCAGTACCCTCTGAGGAGGTATTCGTAGCATCTAGACCATTCTTAGAAAAGGATCGTTACTACCAGCAAATTATTCCTTACGTCATAATTACTCAGGAAGATAAATTCTTAGCTTATACTCGCAAAACTTCTGGAGGTGAGTCTAGACTCCACAGAAAAGTTAGCATAGGGTTCGGCGGCCATATAGACTTTGAAGATATTGTCAGCAATAATGATAATGTCATTTTGCTACAAGAATCTATCGAAGTAGCTGCTAGTCGAGAGATTCTAGAAGAGCTTGGATTAGATGAAGACATCCCAAGTCGTAACATCATTGGAACCATTAATGACAGATCTAACGATGTAGGTAAAGTACACGTAGGAGCAGTTGTTAAGCTTGAATCTGACTGGGAATTGGATAATTACACGATAGAAGATCAGATTGAGCTTTTAGGGTATAAAACTCTGGATGAGTTAAAAGAATATGGCGATGATTTAGAAAATTGGACTAAATTAGTTGTTGACAGTTATTCAAATGGCGTGTTAAAGTAGGGTCGTAGTAAGAGTTAAGCATCGGAATGCAATTTGGTGCTGCATAGTCTATTGCTCTATAAATAAAGCTATATCTTTTCGCATATACATCGCCCCCTGCCTACTTGGGTTAAAGTAGGATCATCACGCATGTTAATTATTCGGCCCCTGATCACGTCAGTTTAATAAGACTGGGTTAGAGTCCCTACGGGTCGTTTAGTTAACAGCCGTGATGATGCAATGCGTAGTTGCAATACGCTGGGTTCCTCATACTGCCGTAAAATCGGAGGCTTAGTTATCCAAGAGGCTGAGGGTAAGGGATATGCAGGGTTCGCATCCTGCCATCATCAAATTACTGCATCGGATAAGTGATAACCGAGAGTCGTATAAATTGATTTCGGTAGCGCAACTGAAATCATCGACAAAACATGCAGACATGTATAGTAGGTTCGATACCTACCATGAGTACCTTAACAATTGCGCCTATAGATCAATGGCAGATCGTGCTACTCATAATAGCTTGGTTACAGGTTCGAGTCCTGTTAGGCGCACCACCTAAATTTCATGATATACTTTATTTATTACTCTAGAGATAAAGTCATGACTGAAATAATCAATTCAGGAGCTATTCAGTTCCTTTTCGCAGTATTTATTAGCTTAATTGGCTTAGTAGCCCACTGGTTCAAACGTGCCAAGAGTGAAGATTCTTTCGCTTCTTTGAAAGATTACTTAGCACATAACCCTATGACCACCTTCCGCACTATCTCAGGCTTACTCGCAGCTTCAGCAGGTGTTTTAGCTTTAGGTGTGGATGTATATACATCACAAACCATCTCGTCTATATTCTTAGCAGGCTATGCTATTGACGCATTTGCAAACGAAGCTCCTGGAGATAAGAAATGATTTATGTATTAGCGGGTTTGATTGCTGCGATAGCATTTCTATATTTTAAGCTTAGGGCTACCCATGCTGAAAAGGTTGTACTTAAAGACCAACTCCGCCGAACTACTGTTGTTGTAGCGCATCAACTTAAACAAGATACGATGCTTGAAGATGTAGTAAAACAACAAGCACAAGCAGAAGTGGAGTATAAAAAAGTAACACCCCCTAATGAAGTTAGGGATTTTGAAACAAACTGGTGATTTATGAAATTAGCTTGGTTAGCACTGCTGCTAACCGGATGTGCTACAGAGACTATTTACGTTGTTAAGCCATTATCTTTAATCCCTAGACCTGAACTACAATACATAAATCATAAAGATTTTGATAGTTTAAGCCAAGATACTAAAGATAGACTACACGCTAATATAAGAACTTTGAAGGATTATGCGGTTAGATTAGAAACTATTATAAAGTCGACTCATACACAAAAAGAAGCCCCTTAGTAGGGGCTTTTAAGTTGCTACGGAGGATACCACGACTTTTTAATAAACTCTCTTTAGAAAGCTTATTAAAAAGAGGGCTTCGGCAAAAAGCCCTTGAGGTAGGGAGGTACACCACATTTGTTTTACATTATATAGAAGTTTCGAGTACTGTCAACCGATCATTTGTAAAATCTTCAATATATTTGTCAATTAATAATCGCTTATCACTAGCTATTTTTCTTACGTAAGTGCTAGAGATGCTTATTAAGAAATTAAAAACTTTAATATCAGGGACTTGCAGTAACTCATAGAGATTTAACTCATCAATCTCGAAATAATATTTCCCTTTTTTGTAAATATACGGTATGCTAAAGAACTGCATTCCGTTGACTAACTCGCTGTACTCTGTATAGTACATAGAATCAGAATATTTAACTGAGTAAACAGCTAATGCAACAAAGAAGACCCTCGACTCAGAATCCATTTACCTAACCCTTTATATAATATGAAGATAACACCGACAACTGCAAGAGATGACATACCTACAAGTATCGTCCCGTACCAATTGTTACGGCTTGGCTTTAACTGTGCGCCAGTCGTTAAACGTAAAGATGACGTAATAGTAAGAATATCTGGTTATACAGCACAGTCTAATGCTGATGATTATATCACTCATATCTCTGAAAGAGTGCAAACTTTGGGATATTCTGTTGACATTCTAGAAGATTTTGCATCTATTAGTTGTCACGGCTTAATTGGTTTCGATATTGACGTTAAAAACGATAAAAACGGTGAGCAGTCGTTCAATCAATTCAAAGCTAAATACAACCTACCAGAGTCTAACTTTGTCATAAGAACTAAATCAGGAGGTTTCCATGTTTACTATAAAATCCCTGAAGGAAAAGGTGATGTCATGTCTCCAGCACCTTTTAAAGACGCTGATGGTGTTATCTATTCTGGTCTTGACATTCGCTCTGGCAACAGTATTCTTTTTTGCCCTATCAATGATGAATCTCCTTATAAAATCCACACTTGCGATATTAATCACGCTAAGGAAATTACGGAAATATCTGAAGAGGCTTATGCAGCTTTTAAGCCTATACGCTCATTAGAGATTAGTAGACCAACTCTGTTAGAGTCATCTATAGACATCCCTGACTGTGTGGAAGGTGAGCGCAATGCATCACTGTATCGACTATGCTGTAAACACATCAGCGAGGGGAAGTTACAGGAAGAGGTGATAGAAGCAGGTGAACACTTTGCTTATAATATCTGTGTCCCACCGCTAGATACCAACGAAACGTATGCTACCATTCAAAGCGCATGGGCAGGCCACTCTAATAAAACTAAAGAACGCCTTATGCGTGAGTGTCGTGCGACTTATTTAGTATGGTCGTATGATGCTAAGATTATATTAATAGACTGTAAAGACCGTAAAACTGACCGAACGTTAGAGGTGGTTTCTAAAGTCGAGTCTAATAAATGGGCGATTGACTATTTTGATTTCTGGGGTAAGGCTCCTCCAAACGAAGCTCGTAATAAACCAATAGACATCTTATCGTACATGAGCAAGAACGGTCTGCTTCGTACAGTTGAGCGCAAGGGTTATCGTCCTGGAGCACCGACTTATATACCCATTGACATGTACACAGATAAAGCTCTAGGCCAAGCTGTGAAGTATATGTATAACACCTATCAACCTCCGGTATTTCCGAAGGTGACTGCTACATACGAAGAGTCTCAAGCCCATATCGCTGACTGGCTACGACTGTGCCACCATTTATGTAGTAATAACGACCACGACACAGGATTATTCTTAGATTGGCTTGCGTTCGTTGTACAGAACCCGACATCGCGTATCTCGTTTGCGCCTTATTTCATCAGTTATCAAGGCGCTGGTCGAGGAACTATTGGCTACCTACTGTCGTTCGTGTTAGGAGAGACTAACGTAGCTCAAATCAGTTATGAGTCTTTGATGAGGGAGAATACCTCAGAAACATCAGATAAGCGGCTTATCTGGATTGATGAGATGCCTGAGTACATGAAGCCTGGAGATGGTGCTAATTTTGAAGGGATTCTGAACGCTCTGATTACTGAAAAATCTGTTCGTAAACGGTTAATGTATAAAGACACTGAAAGAGCAGAGAACTTTGCTTGTGTGATGATTACGACTAACTATCCCACATCAATGCGAGTAAACTCCGCAGTTCGTAGGATTATGCCTTTTATGCAGATGAACCGTGACAATGGCCGACCTGAAGATGCTGTGTATGCGCGACTTGACAGACTTAAATCCAAGTTCAATCCGAATGATTACGGGTCTGTAGAGACTGTGATGCGATACGCAGCGCATCTTCACAATTATCTTAAGCTTCGGAATGTGTCAATGTTCAATAGTTCAGGTTTTGCACCCAAAACTTCATCGAGCGAGAAACTAGCACTAGAGTCTGCAACCCCACTCTATGCTATGCTTGCAGCAGATATAGCCAGTAAACGTGGTGTGTTTAAAGCTGATGTAACGAGTTTTGAAGCTATTAAAGCACATCTACAGCTTCATTATCCAAATGAACGTGTATCAGACCACGCCCTGAAAAAGATGATTGGCACAGGTTCAACTCCAACAGATGCCCAACTATTTTTAGAGATTAATGACAGCTCACAAGACTTAAATGTTTACACTAGATTTAGTCACCCAAGGATTGCTATTCTTGACAGAGCAGCAGCGGTGATTAAGTTTGAGTCAAGGTTTATCAGAGAAGACCTAGTACCACCTCTAATGACAGTGCGTAACCATTTACACTGGCGGTTTACTGAGCCTGCTAATGTCGTAGCTGAATATCTATCCATCTCAGGAGTAGGAGTAGAGACTGGGCTATCATCAGGGGAGGTGAGTAAGATAGTCGCAGGATTAAAAGAAAATAAAGTTGTAAATATTAGTTGACACTCAAATTTTATTGTTTTAACATAGCTCATCGTTGAAATTCAGCGGTGAGTTTTTTAATTTAGAGAGGTGTGAAATGTTTTTAAATGATTGGGAAGAGTCGAAATTAGAGGGCTTAATTAGAGATTTCGATATTAATCAAGCAGAGTTAGATGGCGTAGATATATTATTTGCAGATTACACATACGAAGCCTACAATGGAGATGCTTTTGTTGTTTTCACTAAAGAAGGAAAAATTTACGAGGTCAATGCTGGTCATTGTAGTTGTTATGGACTAGAGGGTCAGTGGAATCCTGAAGAAACCTCTGTAGATGCTCTTATCCATCGTATAGATATAGGTCATTTAGGTTGGGAGTATGACTGGGACGTAGACGAATATGGTGAACCTTCAAAAGATGTATTTGCAAGTAAACTAAAAGAAATATTATTGTCAATTAATGAGCGAGGATAACAAAATGCCAAAAAGATTAGAATTAAAAGACCTTTCAGTAGGTCAAAAAGTCCGTATTTACGATATATTCTCTGACAAATTTTATAATGCTAGAATCTTAGCTACAGACGTAGATAGTGACCATCCAATAGTTCTTGCAACAAAGACCACTGATGGGGAAGACATCGAAACGGCAGACGCTACTGGAGCTATCTCACATTCCGATTATATCTGCGAATTAGCGGAGTACTGTGAAAAATTTATCAATATTTGGAGATTACCAGACGGTACTATTCATAGTTCTGTTTTTTCAACAGAACAAGTAGCTATAAAAGATTCTGAGACTTCATCTGCCCCGAACGTCACATTCATCAAAACAATACACATCAAAGAGGAAATTTAAATGAGACACTTACTGTTATTAACAGCATTAACATTGGTAGCATGCAACGATACCAGACCTGTGCCTCAGTTGCCAGTACAGCAACCTCAGCAGGTCTACCAAGACTTCCAAGGTTATCAACCAACACCACAGCAATCTTATCAACAACCTGTACAAGCTGCACCAACATACTATCCACCTACTCAAGCTCCTGTGATTGTCCAACAACCACAACAGAGTCATTCAGGAGTAACTGATATGTTGGTAGGAGGATTGATAGGTCATGCTGTGGGCAATGCTATGAATGGTTCTAATAGAGCTAATGTCCAACAACCGCAGGTAATTAACCGAACCATTATTAACCGAACTTACGTGAATAGACCATCTGTTAGTTATTCACGCCCTACTAATTCTAGAACATTAAGACGGTGATTTATGAGTACAATATATAAACAAAATAGCCCAGAATTTTTATTTGCTTATGCTGAAACACTTAAAAAGTGTAATTCAGATGTGCTAAAGACAAATTCCTTATGGGAATGGTGTTTGGAAAGTGGTCATGATTGGGAGTCCTGCTCTAATTATGAGTCATTACTATCTACATCTTCATGGTATCAACACATTATTTTTAGATTAAAACCAAAAACAATCACCATTAACGGCATTGAAGTACCTGCGCCGCTATCAAAACATCTTAACGCGGGAGATATTTATTATGGTATAGGTCAGCATGGACCAATTAGAGAACAATGGGTACATGGACTAAACGACCTTAGTTCGCTCGCGCTAGGTAGAGTATTTGAAAGTGAGAGTGACGCGGAGCGTGTATTTAACGCTATAACTCAAGTCTTGACAGGTGAAGCATGAACTCATTTACATTAGAAAACGGTAAATACACAGTACGCAACGATAATGGTTTAATTACTGTTGACAGATATTCCGATGAAAACTGGCGTAACTGTACGGGTGATGGCTTTATTCTAGCTTTAGTTCATGAGATTGAGCGTCTAAGAGAAGATAACGAAAATCTCGAATATGAAATACTTGAAACAAAATTATTGAGTGAGGGGATTTATGAGAAATTTTAAAGGTTATATAAAAACCAATAAGTTAGGATCTTTAGTTGAATTTGAGTTTGAAGTAGATGATGAGGATTCAGATGAGGAAATAGAGCGAGTCTTCTTAGAAACTAGAAACGACTGGTTTGAATCTTGGTATGAAAAAATCGAGGGAAATTAAATCAAAGAATACCTCTGACCATATCAAATTTTGATTGACTAACTGTGTGAGTTGCAGTTATACTCTGTTATTTGTCGGAGTATAACTGTGAACTTGCCCCAGGAGTTAGAGATATTAAAGTTCTTGCAGTCACATGGAGCCTGTAATGAGTTTGATATATCACAAGCATTAGACCTATCAAATATTGATACGGTTCAGACACTTAGAGATTTGTTAGATGATAAACTCGTCAAACAAACCCATCGCACTTATACCATCACTCCCAAAGGTATCGAGCTTTTATTATCAAAGCCTACTACCAGCTTACCAGAAATATTAAAGTCACTTTCAGTACAAGAAGACCTTGTACTTAAGATAGTCGAACGCTACTCACCAATATCCCTGGAGCGTATAGCTAAGATCATAGGCACACCTAAGACTAAAATCTCTAAATTTCTTAAATCTTTAATGGATTTAAAGCTTATCCATGAACAGAATTTAGCGGGGCGTAGAAGACTCTATCACTATGTCGTTCAAGGGCTGTGCCCAGAAGTACCAACAGAATATAAACATCTTATGATTCAAGTATTTAATCGCAAATATTCTCCCTTAGATGAAACTAATAAAGAATTGTTGAAAATAATTCTTGACGAAGATTAAATAATAATTTACTATGCACTCACTTTCAAAAATAAGTGGAGCAAGACAATGTTTAAAGTAGGCGATAAAGTTAAAATGAGCGACCCTGAGTATTCTGAGATTTTAACTGAGGGCGTAATTGTTAAATTCGGTGGTGATGCAAGTTACCCGATAGGAGTTGTGTTCTCAAAATATGATACCTTTATTAGATTCACAGAAGATGGTAAACGCCTCTTAAGCGGGCCAGTCGTATTAACAAAAGTAGAGGAAACTAAAATGACTAAAAAATTAATCGAAGTAACTGGCGAAGTTAAGAATGATTCGATGGGTGACAAATTAAGAAACTTGGTAGACGGATATATTCTTCAAGACAATGATTACGAATACATCCAATTAATAGATGGTAATCTTGTGTCATGGTATGAAGGAGAAATAAAAAAAGATTACATTCCAGATTTAAGAATAGAGCTTACTAGTGACGAACGTCACTTTAAATACGATAAAGTTTTCAAAGAAGTCGAAGTCCAATGGTTTGACTCTATCCCATCACAAGGTATATTATGCTGGACTTGGGACGGAGATGAGAGAGTCAAGGTAGTTAACGTAGTTACCAAATACAATTCAAATAACGCCGCTAAGTTTGAGTCTAATTATGGTGCTTTCTACTTCAATGCAATCCCTATCACTCCAGAAGAGTTAACTGAATTAACATATAAAGGTTAAGACAATGAACAAATTTAAAAAGGGTGATAGGGTAATGATGTGTGATTCATCAATATGCGAACCAATTATGGGCGTTGTCATAAGCATCACACTACATCCAGACACTCCAATTACAGCCTGCTTTACATATAAAGGAATGTATTCAGACATGGAGTTAGATATAAGCTTCACCGAAGATGGTAAACGTCTTGGACACCCTTATACAATATTAGCAAAAATAGAGAATTAAGATTATGAGCAAATTTAAAGAGGGAGATAGGGTTTTAATAACTCCTGATTATACCAGTTTATATCGTAGCCCCATTCAACCTTTAGCAAAAGGTGATATTACTGAAGTTGATGAGTCTGATGATACTTGTAAAGTGCGAATCAATGGTTATACTGACTGGATAGACTTCAAATATATTTCCAAATATGGTAAGTTAGGAATATCAGACCTTCTGATGGCGCTATATGAAAATGGTGGGAGTTGGGATGGGTGGGAATGGTATGACGGTCAGAGAGGTTGTTGGAGTCCATGTTCAATATCTGAAAACCCTTTCAGTGGTTTGGAGTTCAGAATGTCTGACCGTCCTTGGGCGACATACTCCAAGAATTTTGAGGGTGAATAATATGATTAAAATAACTTGGACAAAAGAAGAGATTGAAACTTATAATTATATCTTATCAATCATTAAAAACTTACCTGCAAGTAATTCAAGCCAAGCTTTTTACATAGATAAACTTGAGAAGATGACATCAATATTTAATATGAAACATCGTGGATTAATGATAGGAGAAACAGATTATGACAATTAATGAACAGATAGCAGTTATGAAAGCTTTTGCAGAAGGTAAATCAATTCAGTATAAGCTTACAGAAGAATGGAAAGATGCCATTAACCCTACTTGGAATTGGGATGACTACAAATATAGAATCAAACCTGACGTTGTATTACTACCCAAAAAGGGTGATTTAATTTGGGTATCTGATGGGGATGGTGAGTGCGTATTAGTTAAGATCTACAGCGTAGAAAATGAGTATCTTAGAATTTACAATACTGTAAATTCTTATTTTAATCCAATTCATGTCTGGGATTATCCTATGAGTGATTTTTGGCATTTTGCTAATTAAAGAGAAATTAACATGTTAAAAATTTTAAAATCCAATGGTACATTTTTTGAACCAAAATTCTTTACGTTCAATGGTGGAGAAGAATTTGTTTCAATTGAAGGTTTTGAACCTGAAAGTTCAGTGACTATATATGCACAAATCACGTCATCAACTTGGTTGATTAGATTATTGATGCTTCACGATGCATTAAGTAAAGCTGGTCAGAATTATGTGAATTTGTTTATTCCGTATTTACCCTATGCAAGACAAGATCGAGTATGTCATCCGGGTCAATCATTTAGTTTGGAAGTTTTTGCTGATCTCATTAAAGGTAAATTTATCTATATAGAAACATGTGATGTGCATAGTTTGGTAGCACTAAAGCTTATACCAAACCTTATCAATAAACCCCAACACACCGCATTACCTGGGGTACAGTCACGATTAGGGCATGTTGACTATATCGTCGCACCTGATGCTGGAGCTACAACAAAAGCTAAAGAATGGTTCGATAGATGGACTCGGGGTGAAACTTTAACAACTCAGTTTATCCAAGCCTCTAAAAAGCGTAATGAGAAAGGAGAAATCACTGAAACTGTGATTGACGGTGTGGATTGGCTTTTACCAAACTCCTCTTGCTTAATCGTAGATGACATCTGTGACGGTGGTAGAACATTCGCAGAGTTAGCAAAAGTTCTCAGAGAAAAAAGTGCATCTAAAGTTTATCTCTTTGTGACTCATGGAATATTAGCTAATGGAATTATAGGTACAGGATGTGATAAAGTTTTCACAACTGACAGCTTACCTGAAAAAGATGATGGAAGAATTATAGTAAAACGATTCTTGTATTAAATAATCCTTGACACTTACTCACTCAACGATTTATCATAGCTCTGTAGTTTAAGTATTACAGAGTTTTTAATTTTAAAAGAGGTATAAAAATGCAAGACCCTTACTTATCACAAAGGATGAATAGAAATAGACTATTAGCGGATTTAGCTCAATACGGTAGGCTACTTATAGCCTTTGATTTCGACAATACAGTTTTTGACTGTCATAAATTAGGCTATGAGTTCCCTGAATTAGAAGAAGTCTTAAGAAAAGCTAAAGTACTAAATCACCATTTAATCCTTTTTACCTGTAGAGAAGATATAGAGCTTGCAGAAGCAATAAATTACTGTAGAGAGCGAGGCTATGAACCGGACAGTGTTAACGGGTCACCCATCTATCCAGATAACACCAAACCTTACTATAACATTCTACTAGATGACAGAGCAGGACTTCAAAGTGCTTATCTTGATTTACTATGGATTTTAAACGAACAACTAAAATTAGAGGTATAAAAATGCAATCTTTCGCGCCAATACAAAAGACTAGTTGAGAGTATCATAGACAAACCTGTGGATGTCTCCCATATCGAAGCATTACACGACCTTGGTTACTTACCACTACACATTAAGGCATTACCTGAAGGGTCGTTTGTCCCTTATCGTGTACCCTTGCTGACTATACGTAATACACTCCCAGAGTTCTACTGGCTGACTAATATGGTGGAGTGTGTGCTATCTAACGAACTGTGGCCTATGATAACTTCTGCTACGACTTACAATGCTTACCGTAAGCTGTTCGTTAAGTATGCTGAGCAGACTGGAGCACCTAAAGCTTTCATTCCATATCAAGGGCATGACTTCTGCTATCGTGGTATGTTCGGAAGACATGCAGGTGCTATGTCAGGTGGTGCTGTATTACTCGCTGGCGGTGTCGGTACAGATAATATCCCAGGGATTGACTTCGTAGAGACTTTCTACGGTGCTGATGTAGATACAGAGGTGGTAGGCAAATCTGTCCCGGCTTCTGAACATTCGGTAGTTACCAGTTACGGCGCATCTAACGAATTAGAGACTCTGAGGCACTTACTCACCGTTGTTTACCCATCAGGTATTTTCTCATATGTTTCAGATAGTTGGGACTTTTGGAAGTTAGTTACGGAATATTTACCTCAACTCAAAGAGTTGATTATGTCTAGAGATGGTAAGTTAGTTATCAGACCCGACAGCGGAAATCCAGTTGAAATTCTTTGTGGTATTGATAACCCTCCAATTGATGCAACACCCCCTCAAAAAGGTTTGATCCAATGCCTTTGGGAAACTTTCGGAGGCACTGTTAATGAAGCAGGTTTCAAGGTATTAGACTCTCACATCGGAGCCATCTATGGTGATAGTATCACTTACGAACGAGCTGATGCTATCTTAAGTCGCTTAGCCAAAAAGGGTTTTGCTTCTAATAACGTAGTGTTAGGTATCGGCAGTTACACGTACACCCATGTTACCCGTGACACGCATGGCATTGCTGTGAAGTCTACCCATGCAATCATTAACGGTAAGGGCGTTGACATCTTTAAAGACCCTAAGACTGACCCAGGTACTAAGAAATCAGCCAAAGGTTATCTAATGGTAACTCAGACTGATGGGGTTTACGGACTCAAAGACCAAGTGAGTCCTACCCAAGAAAAGCATGGGTGTCTTGAAACTGTATTCCTAGACGGTAAGTTAATGCAACGTAAAACTTTAGCAGAGATCCGAGCCTTAGCAACAAGTAATTAAATAATTGTTGACAACTCTAAATCCTTAGTGTTACCATAACTCAACGCTAACTTAAAGCGTTGAGTTTTTAATTTTAAAGAGAGGTTATTATGTGCATACAAATAGACTGGTCAAAAATCCCTGCCCATTTAAACTGGATTGCGCTGAGTTGCAATACGTTAGAAACTGATAATGATAAAGCAGATGCTTATGGGTACACTCATATACCTGAGAGAGTTGAATTATCTACATATGGTTATTACAGAACTACTATGGGTACTATTAGTGAGCATCTTTTCACTGTCCCTATGACACCACAGCAATGGAAGTACTCAGTTACCTTATTCCAACGTCCTGAAGGAGTCCAACCATGAAACTCTTTGAACTGCAACGTAACACCTATTTCTATTTCCGAGGTGATAGATACCTCTTACATCGTATAGACGGTATGTACTCTATCTGCTCTGACGATGAAGGTAATATCCACCACATCGCAGCTTTCGCACCTGTAACCTTAACTGAGGAGTCTAACGATGACACCAATTAAAACGTCTTCCATGCCTACAGAAGAATTTGACGTGTTGGTACATGACATATCTAAACTCTCACTCGAAGAAATCCGTGATTTAAGTAAGCGTATTTACGATGTACAGCATATTATATTTTGTGAGTTAGTCAGTCGATCTGACCCAACACATTACAAACACCAAAACTGAGGTTCACCATGTACCAAACACTTAAGAAATTTTTTAATTTTAAATCTGTAGATGTAGATCCTACACCACTTCCCAAACCCCAAATGCCGTTACCTTGGTCTAAAATACCTGATGATTACAACTGGGCAGCCCTAGACGCTGATGGTGAGTGGAGTGCCCACACAGATAAACCAACTTTAGGGGATGGGTTGTGGCGAAATTATGGATCTTCTTGGCCTATGAACATAGACTTAATTCCTGTACCAGACGACTCTTGGAAACACTCACTTACTCAACGTCCTGAAGGTGAACCCTTCGCACCATCTGATCTTCCCATAGATGAGAGTATAGTAGCGGATAGGTTATCAGAGATTGCCAAGCTTAACGCCGATGCGTTTAATCGTAAGCTTTATGGGTCGCCTGAATTAAACTCTACCTTTGACCAAGAAATATAGACCGTATCCGAGACATTAAAGACAATGAGCTTGCTGAGCTATCCAAACATACGAAGGCTTCTCAAAGTGGGACTAGTCAGAATGTGCGACCTGTACCAACAGCATCTCCAGACTATAAATACTATCTATGGAATAACTCGCTTATGATTTCATCAGATAACTCCCCCTCGAATTCCTGCGACACTAGCAGTAGTTCAGATAATTCTTGTAGCTCTTATGATTAAATAATTGTTGACAAGAGTAATTAATGAGTGTTACCATAACTCAACGTTTGAAAACAGCGTTGAGTTTTTTAATTTTAAAGAGTGGATAAGACAATGACAACCACAAAACTATCAATCACAGATATTGACTTAATCGCAAGAAATTTAGAGGCTGTGCGCCGCATACACCTCTATCGCGAAGCGTTACGTAATCATGGAACAGAAGACGACACATGCTGTTTACTCTCTATAGCACTCAAAAACCCCGAAGTCTCTTGGAATGCTCTGAAACTCTCTCCTGATGAAATCCTCGCCTGCTATTGGCAGGCTCTGGAACTCTCTCCTGATGAAATCCTCTCATGCCTAGACGCTGTATACACCGCCAGAGTCCAAGCACTTAAAGATTTTGGCGTTAACGTATAAACCCTCACCTCCAACCATTTAAGGAATTACTTATGACAACTATCAACCGTAACACAATATCTAAAGCATCTCAATTATTAACTGAGTTAGACACACTAAAACGCGCCATTGACTATATTACTATCGGAGATTTAGAATCTGTCGCTATTGCTATTCACGCAACTCCTTCTAGAGGTCCTACCAATGTTTTTCACCCTGGGACATCCGGGACATCAGAGATCTTAGAATACCTGAACCTAGCTTACAACAAGCGGATAACACACCTCGCCGCATTAGGCGTTGAAATATAGACCCCCTTAAACCTTTCAGGAGTGTGGCATGGAAATAGAATTATTAACGACTAAAAAGAAATTACAGAAATCTCATATAGAACAGATGCAGCAGTTACACACCATAGAACAGTTTAATAACAGTACGGTACTGTGCTGGGTAATGCTTAAAGGAGTCAAGTGTGGCATCTTAGAGTACTACCCTCAACCAAACTTGAAAGCTTATCTTAAATTACCACTAAACTGGCAATACAAGGTCGGAGATAAGTACGTTTGGAGAAAAGCTGAAGATCGTGGCAGTTACACAAAACAATTCGACACCCCAGAGTTAGCAGAACAGTGGTTTGATTTATTCTTAAAAGATAAAACACAATTTGCTAATCTAGAACAAACTTTTTTATAATCAAGGAATTTACCATGCATATTTACTTATTTGTTTTTGGACTCCTCTGGGGTGTTTATACTGGTATTGAACACATCGCTATAAGCGATCCATTATTCTTTATACCAATACTTTCTAATGCTGCTGTAGCTCTTATTGCATTAGTAGAGAAGTAACTTTGTGAAACCCATCGAACCGTGAGATAGATATGAAAACTACACTTAAAAAACACACCAACTACACTGTTACTTTGGAGTTAGATCGTTGTGACTTAGAAGTACTGATAATGGCTTTACGTTTTGGACTTGATAGTCCAGCACTTACGCTGCTCCCAAAAGTAGTAGTTGCTACTGTTGAAGAAATTACCAAAAACTTAGAGGAGTTATATACGTCATAATGTCATAATATCTCAATGTTCGATGGGTTTCACTGTAAACCCATCACTAACTTAAAAACTTACTACCCCCTTAAAAGGAGTGATATGCCCAGAAGACCAAAATATAGAAACCCTTATATTCATCATTCAGAAAAGGAAGTGATTTACTACCCCCTGAAGGAATATTACATTAACCATAACCCCGATATAGACTACAACTACATAGCTTTTAATCCAGTACAGGAAACATTATTCATGCCTAAATTAACTACCCCAGCAACAACCAGCGGTTCTCTAATGCGCGGAGCAGTCCCTAAGACCATAAAGGTCACTCGCACAGAAGACGGATTTAACGTGTTCTTTCCTAACGATGCCAATACAGGTAAAGAACACAGTATTCTAGAGCTATACTCCACCTACTGTGTAATCCGCACAGGCACAGATAAAATCTGGCGAGGAGAATTTGACGAAACCATTAACGCTATCTTTTGGGTTCTAGCGTTCGATGCTGCGTCTAGACCAATCCCCTCAGAGTCAGTTATTTATAGAGACTTTTCTATCGAGAATCTCGTAGCACTTGACTTATTAGTAGATGCGGATGTACAAGCTGTAGCTACATTTGCCAAACTTACTAGCGATAAACACAAAACTACCACGCTCTCAAGCGAGTATTGCTTTGATAACGTTGTCTATGGCAATAAACGAGGTAGATACAAAGTACTTAATCGTAAGGCTCTTGATACTATAGACCAATACATCTCTGGTGACAGATATGTAGCAGGCAGGTTAGAGAGGGTTATTATCGAGGAGTTTAACCAAAAAGATGAAGAAGGCAACCCTATAAAAGATATGTGGTACTTGGATAACCAACTGCGTGTCACAGCTAGAGGTCGGCTATACGTTAGGATTTTTGACGAATCCCTTCTTACCAAACTGAATAAAACCAACTGCATGACATCAGGTTTTGCACATAACTGGGGTTTAAAAGCTAGAAATTTACTCTTTAAAGAGATCACAAGCATGAGCAAAAAATCCGCTATGCGACTTGTAGAATCTCGACTAGGATGATTTCTAAGTATTAAGTCTGGTGCAATCCTCTAATACCATATAAGTGTTAGGGGATTTTTTATTTTGTAAGTCTGGCTGTTATAGGTGAAACCACTCAATAGTGAAACCACTCAATAGTGAAACCACTCAATAGTGAAACCACTCAATAGTGAAACCTTGAAATATATCTGAAGGTCAGAGTATTGATATTTAGGGTTGAAACCATTCTGCTGGTTTGATTTTTATGGTTTGATTGTTTTGATGGGTTGATTGTTTTGATGGGTTGATTGTTTTGATGGGTTGAGTATGAAATCGACTGATGAGTATGAAATCGACTGATGAGTATGAAATCGACTGATGAGTCAGAATTTTTCATGGTTTCACTGATAGATTTCCCATATGCAAGATTCATGCCAAGTCGTTAAATTAAATAAATATTCACTAAGCAAGAATCGTGCCAAGTTGAAATTTTAAACAATCGTTGGTAACAAAAATTGATTACTAGAGTTGGCACGATTCTTGCTTAAAGTGTTTTTTAAATAAATATTTAAAATTTTAAAGTTTTGTTTACACAAATCCGATACCACTGCACCGACACTGTGACATTTAGAAACTCTACTGCTGACCGCCTTTCCCACTTTCTATACCATTCTCTACTTTCTATTATATTATAAATAAATAATTTATAATATAATAACCCTATAATATATATGGTATATATATATATATAGAAACTTTCAAATTTTTTTTTTTTTAAACAGCGAAAACGTCTATCGCCACTTAAAGCTTTTACTCCTGCAGCAACAAGTATGTCACAGTTTACATTGGTAGGTGTCGGATTACACTCAATAAATATTGAATATTTTAAAGAGTAAAAAAGTTGGCACGATTCTTGCTTATATAATATTTTTCACGGTATTTACTAAATCGTTGAAAAATATACAATTCTCCAAGTCTGGCAAGTCTGGCAAGTCTGGCAAGTCTGGCAAGTCTGGCAAGTCTGGCAAATCAAAAAATGTCAGCAGCTTAGACGCTAGTGGTTGAAAAATAAGAATTTTCCAGCGATTTTTGACTACTGGAGCCTTTTCAACGGATAATTACCTTACAAAGTGTGTGGGATTTAAAATAATAACCACACAAACCAGTCGGACATTCAGACCTATCCGAATCGTCAAACCGAATTAGAAGCGATTTTAGCGTGGTGAAAATCTAGGGTATGCAATGGTATTACTTTTTGAATTAGTGCGCTAGAATTGGCTGTACGGGGCTAGAATGGGTTTGATTGTCGGTTATATCTGATAATTCCGACTAGTTCCCCTGGTGAAGCCGTCCGATATTTTTACCAGTCTATCAAGTATAAATCCCTATAACCAAATTTAAGCCGTTTTAAGCGCCTTTATTTAAAAACCTATGCAATGGTATTGCTAAAGTTTAAATCGGTCTAAAATCACCCTATACGCTCGAATTTTCGATATTTGCATCGTGTACCCTTGTCTATATAGTATGCAAATTTTCTGAGCTGCTAAACTGTGAACTAATCCACAAAAATAAGAATTGAGTTTTAAATAATTATTGACTATTTTGAAAATTAGCGGATAATTACCCCATCGAAACAAATTAACCCTGGGGATTTATGACTACTTTTAAAGCTATTAGATTTAATGAGTGTACTCGCGAGTATTCTATCCGCGAGTACATTGCATCATCAATACATGAAGCGATAGGCTACGCATGGGTAGCTTGCCAAGGCACAGCATTAGTCTTGGTAAGCGTTGTTGAGTAAAATTCAGCCATACCACGGATGGCATTTTTTAAACTTTTTAATATCAGGAGTACAAATCATGAAAACAATTAAAGCCAACGATATAGGATCATGGGATAAAGCAGGCCGCTACTATATCCGTGCCGAATATCACACCGATTCAAGTAGTAAAATAAGAACACCTAGCAGACACTGGCCTTATTCTGAGTACAAACATGTATTCACTAAAAAGTATGCTTCACAATTGGCTGCAAAGCTTGGTGTAGATCAAATTGAGGTAATAAAATGATCCATTATTGGTTGTTTGTAGATTCTGAATTGTTCAGCGATTCAGAGTCATTACACACTGCTTTAGTGCGTTTTAACTATTTATTAAAACGTGGGTACAAGGTAATTTTAAAATTTGAGGTAATAAAATGAAGCACATTAAAACTAGAAAAAAATTAGAGAATTTAGGATACACTTATCAACCTTTACGCGCTAATGATATACCATGCGCTCATAAAGAAATTCAAGACTTTATAATTTGGGCTTGGCTAGATAAGTCTAAGGATATTGACATATCAAATCTAGGTCACGGTACGGAAGTAGATGTGATTTTAGATTTTTATAAATCTAATCCAGATAAATTAATTAAATCCCCCATGTTAAAAAACTTTGTTTATATGCGTATACTATTTAATCAAAACACACTGGCGTGCGCGCAATTAGATATTTACGATATGTTTAATCCACAGAGCATTGCAGAATTGTAGTGCTTGAAAAAACATCAACTGATAATTTAATTAAGGAATTGGATTTAATATGCTCTTAATTGTTAAAAATTCAATGGTTAGCAAGTCTAGTCATTTAACGCTAACACAATTCCGCACCTTAAAACGGTGCGGGTATAAAATTTATAAGGGGTAGGGTAAAGTTATGCGGGTAAAGTTTATAAGTATTCAGCAATGTAAACGTGACATTGCACACTGTAAGAAAATTTTAGCTGATAATTCCGTAAACGGAATGTGGCATGGTGTAAAAACCGGGTACAAGGCGCTAATTACTGCTAATGAGAATCTAATTAAAAAGCATGGGGGATAACATGAGTAACATACAACTATTATTAAGTGACGCGCGAGGTATTTATATCCCACGCGATTTTGTACAAGGTTTCGATCTTGAAAAATGGCATATTGACGCTGAAAATTGGGCGGCTGAAACGTGTAATGATCCCGATAATGAACACTATTGGGATGCGTGGGATCAAGTTTTGAATAACGCTTATTTTATAGACAATGGCAAAAAATATACACTTTATCAAGATGGGGACTTGTTCGCGATTGCCTACGATGATCTAAGCGATAGCGAGTATTTAGACTTTTTTGGTGAGGAAAGATAGATGTTTAATAAAATCAAAACTTTAAAACAATTTATATCTGAGGCTCAGCACATTGAACCTAAACTTATCCGTGCCGTAGTCAATCAGTTAGGTGGTTGGGATTGCTTTAAGGAGTGCGCTCAGGATATTACAAATCATGGTATGCAATACGGGATTGGCGGTTTTGTATGGTATTCTGAAACAGTAGCATTTTGGCGTAAAAACCGAAAAGAAATACTAACATTGGCTGAATTGCAAGCGAGTGATTTTGATGAGGATGTTATAGAAATGGTTAGAAGTTTTAATGGTCTATCTGATAAGGGCGTGCCTGATTATACTGCTAGTGAGATAGGCAAGGCGTGGTATGGGCGTTATGACAACAATCTGGATTCAGTTTACAATGCTTTAGCGTGGTATGCTGCCGAAGAAATTGCACGCGCGTATTGTGATTTACTGGAGTGTGAGTAATGTTAACAGCAATATTAAAAGATCGTAATTTTCAGATAGTTGCTGAAAATTTGGAAGTTAAACGCTCAAATAATGCGTTAGCTTGTAAAACTGTTAGCGGTTATGGCAGTAGATTACCTAGTGATTTTATGATTAGGTACAATAATAAATGGCGTAGGGTTTATGTAGCTATTTACTCAAATGCTGGGACTATGTATATAGGTAAAAATCTGCAATCAGGTTTGTTTGTAGACATTGACACAATATAATAACTAAAACAATAGGATAACCACAAAATGATTAATTTAATAGTCGCAGTATTTAAAATTTCCTTTCTTTCATTATCTATCATCATGCGTGTTTTGATGATTGCTAAGCCTGTGAGGTTTTAAGTTATGTCAAAATTAAAATCAGGTTGGGTAAAATACGGTAGTCAGATATTTAAGGCGCGTCCAATTTCTAAACACTGGGATAGCACGCTAAATAAATGGTTTATAAAAGTTAAGGTGACCAGTGGAAATCAAGTGTATCGAAAAGGCCATGAGTATATCTTATGGCATACAGGGTTTTATACTAAAATATCATGGCGTAATAAAGGCGCTACAGCTTTATTGAGTGGCATAATATCTTTAGATAATGTCCCAGTTGGGTGTGAATTATGAAAAAATACAACTACTATAAAGTGATTCAGTCTAAACATGCTCAAACTTGGGATGATGAAAGTTTTTACACTTGTAATTCTCGGGGTGTTATGGATAAAACCGAACGCGAACTATTAAATCATGATCTAAAAGAATATCGTTTAGCTTATCATGGCGCACCTGTTAGGGTGATTTTTAGACGTGAATTGATTCAACAAACTGGAGTATAAATAATGTCTTATTTAATAACTAATCAAAAAGATATTAGAAAATTATTCAAAAAGGGTAATTTTAACTTAGACTTTAAAAAACGCAATGGTCAATATTGCACTGATACAAGATGCGCTTTTGTGGATTATATTGATTACTTGAATAAATCAGGATTAATAAGCGATAAGCTTGCACAAAAGGCGACATTATGAAAATTGCAATCATACATAAATCACGACAAGAGCGTTTTAATTTAAAGCGTAAGTGATTGATTTTAAACCAGTGAGGTTTTAAGAAATGATACGACATAAAACAGCTAGAAAATTATTGTATGCTTGGCATGGTGGACAATGGTCGCTAGAGTATAGCGCGGCGAGTAGCGGACTGGTAGAGAAGCCTTTTTTGTTATTCAATAGTTTGCAGTTAAGCCGCGATAACACGACACCAAAAAACGCACTAGAATTATCTAAATTATTGGAATATTTAGACTTTTATCTAAATAAAAAAGCTAATACTGTCAATATTAGCGGCGAAAATTACCTAATCTTAGCTTGGTATAAACAATGAAAAAAAATACAATCACGGTAACGGGGATGATTTTTAGAAGGGAATTGGCGAATAACTAAATTATAGAATCATTCCTAGATTCAATAATTATTGTTTTTATTCTATAGTTGTGTATAATTAGTTGCGTAGGTTAATTATTTTAAATTTTACGGAGCTTAAGACAATGAAAGAATTAATTATTGATTTAGTAAATGCTGCATTTGTAGCATTAGTGTTTTTAGCACTGATGGCAGCTAGTTTGCTGCCATTGAATGCTGTAATAGCATTCAATGTGGTTGCTGTTATTACATCTATCACATTAACAGCATGGTCAGTGTTTTTAGTACTGGAGTACAAAAATTAGGCTTTCCAAACCTATACCAGTTTGCAAACTGGTATAGGTTCACTAAATTAAAAGGGTAAGATCATGTTAGATAAAATAGAATTGTTTGTATTTTCAGTGTTATCAATCGGATTGATAGCCTTTATTATTGGCTCAATAGCCACGTTACTAAGCTAAGCTATGTCAATACTACGCGACACTAGCAAGGATAAAGAATTGTATTCTGTGACAGATACTTTTAAGTATCTGTCACTTAAATATAAAAACAAGAAAGTTGCATGGCAAACCGCTAAAAAAGTATGGCGTGTGAATTACATCGTTAGATGTTTCGATAATTTTTAAGGTAATTTGAAATAATCGCACAATAAAACCTATATCATAATTCAAAATCAAAAAGGTACATAAAATGAAATTTTCTAAAATAATCAAAGCTGCACAATATCAAACTGTTATTTTCGTAGATGTCAATGATGGCTTGGCACGCGTTTGCTATTACTCAATAAAGCATAAAGGTCAACATACAATTAGTAAAAATGTCGATGAATTACCAGACTCTTTATGCGATATTGAGAATACTATCCTATCTCATTACAACGATAAAATTGCACATGATAATAAATTAATTAAAATTTTAGAGCGTTTTAATTATCAAGCTGATTAATTCTTAATCTAGTCGCATATTAAAACTCATATCAAAATCAAAAGGCGCTAAATTAGCGCCTTTTTTATTGTCTAAAATTCTATCTGGTAAGCGTTGGATGCTGATATTGTGTGATTGTGGATTGTGGTTTGACTAAGTGATATAGGTTTTAATGTGCGATGTGTTTGACTATCACCCCCTCCCCTCAGCCATCAAAGCCCTGCTCTTATCTGAAGACAGGGCTAGAATGAACTTGAAAGTTATTGCAATTAATTGCATTTACCTAAAGTTTTAGCCGCTTCATCACACGCATTCTGTATCCATTCAGAAGGAGTGTCACCTACGCAACCTTCGTATTTAAATTCTATATCGTCTTCCCACCTGGCCGTATCGTGTTGGGTATCACAAACTCTGGCTACCGCAATTAGAATCCTATCTATCTCAGGCACACCAGTTGGCTTAAACGTGGGAGAATGCCCAAAGCTTATTTCTAAATTGTTCGTCTTCTCTTTTTTAGAGTCTTTCAGATACTTTCTAATTGCTGTATCGTCACGACAGTCATAACAAATACCGTGTACGTCACCACAATAATCACAAATTTCCCAAATCACTTGTTCTATCTTCATTATTTAATCCTAACTCGTTAATTTCAAACCCATTTCAACTACCGACCGTCAAACTGACCTAATTTATATGAAAATCAAATAATATCAAGGGCGTACATCTAATTTTCCCCCAAAAATTTTTTAGAAATCTGAGACTTTCAGCAGACAGTTGTCGTATGTGAAACCATCGCACCATCAGAAGAGTTAGACACATCCCAAAAAATCCCATAGATCTAACCTAAAACCCATGCGACCTGTAACCCGCCAAAATTAATTAAATCTAACCCATCTGAATGTGCGAAAGTCATAATCTACAAGTGTCTAACCCATCTGACCTACGCGACTTATTCACCCTTAAGTCTTACGATTCTCACAGAATTGGTAATATCTAACCCATCTGAATGTGCGAAAGTCATAATCTACAAGTGTCTAACCTATCTGAATGTGCGACCTTCACACCAAATCAATAGCTATTCAAAATCCTTATAAAGCTCATCTTTCATCTTTTGCACCTCTTCAGGAAGGTTATAAAAATGGTAAATAGCGATGATTACGACCAATAGCATAACAATTAACATTCAACCTCCTTCCCCAACACAGATACATTCATGGTTTATTCTCCTAGATAATGTAGCGATATATGCTCACCGGTTCCTAGTACGTACTCTTCTACACTATACACATAGGAGTCACAATCCTCATCTGAACGAAGGCTTTTCCAAGCATTTTCAGCGTCTTCAAAGGACTCGTAAACACCTAAAATATCACTACCTTCATAAGGTACTGAGCCTATTAAAACAAATACATTCATGGTTTATTCCTCGCAACAGTTATCAGGTAATTTAATCTCTGTAACATTTACAGGTATGTCGTTTTTATCTAATGAGAACTCGTCTATATAGTA
>SXGU01316837.1_pt1 | contig 108968 bp, 124 predicted proteins | sample 3174531 | NCBI WGS metagenome assembly SXGU01 (sample SAMN11356863, study PRJNA531348) | freshwater metagenome | isolation source: freshwater sample F1-140 | place: China: Fuxian Lake, Yuxi | collected 2017-12-25
GTTAGATGATTCCTCGTTGTTAGATGATTCCTCGTTGTTAGATGATTCCTCGTTGTTAGATGATTCCTCGTTGTTAGATGATTCCTCGTTGTTAGATGATTCCTCGTTGTTAGATGATTCCTCGTTGTTAGATGATCTGGATTCAATTTCATCAATAATATTCAAAGAAAAAGAAATTTCCGGATATATTTTCTTGCTTCCAATCAGTCCGTAACCCTCGCCACTCTCAGAAAAAGAAACGTCCTCTGCATAAAAATTTCCTAAAATAACACTATCAGAAATAAAAGAAGATAATAAAATTTCTTTTGATGAATCACCATAAGTAAGCAATACTTTTGAGTTAATAGGAATCAATTCACCTTCCTTCAAAGTAAACGTTAAAATTCCATCAATAGGCTCACCTGCTTTGTAATTTGTTTTTATATCAAGAGCCACATCTCCAGTAAAATAATTAGGTAAAAATAAAAGAGTCAAAAACAGAAGAATAATAAAAAATGGAGTGAGTTTTTTCAGTGAAAATAATGTAATGGAATTATTTATTTTAGGATTTTCAGTTCCAAGATAAGTCGTAATAATTTTATCTCCTTCTCGCTTAGTTTCATAATAATATGGACCAAATCTTTTACCATCTCTGTATGTATATTTCTTGTGAACCATCTTTTTTTATGAGTTCTCTTACAAAAAAATAATAATAAAACTCACAATTATAATAAAGAATACTCTTTATAAGCATTTCGAGATGAAAAAATAAATAAAAATATGTAAGAGAACTAAAAAAATCTGCTTTTTAGAACAAAATTCCTATGTAATTTTTCAACATTTTCTTCACATACATAATCATGTTGTCTAAATCCTCCACCAAAAGTTTTAGGAATATGCAACAATTCGTGAATTATCACTTTTTCTTGTTCAGGCTGTGACATTTTATCATATAGTTCAAGAAATTCGATAGTGTAAAAAGCTGGAACCTTCATTCCTTTTTGCATTACTTTTCCAATAGTATGACATCGAGCTATAGTTCTTTTCGTGCTACTTCCAAAACTTCTCAAACACTCAACCCTATTCAAATCCACATGGCTCATTAAAAGATGATTAACAATCTCAACAAGTTTTTGCTTTATGTCGGGAGCGTATTCATACCTCATATTTCAAAAAAATATTCTTGATTAATAAACTTTATCCTATAAAGAAGATTTTATCAGCGCCTATGTCTCTACGAAGTTCGATTCTGTTCTGGGGGACTCCAAATTTGCGCGATAACATTGTCAGCAATTCAGTCCACATGGCCGGTTCATCTAATCCAGATTGTAAATAAATCAGATATCTATTATTTCCAAAACTTTCAATTGTATTTTTATTGCTATTTGGTTTGATTCTAACAGAAACATCCATAAGATAAAGGCATAATCTATGTTTATAAAATTATTTGCCTACAATCTCAATAATTTTTTTTCTAGATTTTGGATTCTTGATAAGTATATTTCCTGAATGAACACCGAATTGTTTAGATAAAAGCCTAATCAATTTCAAGTTAGCTTTATTTTCAATAGGTTTATCTCTAATATGAGCCAAATAATTCAATTCACCTACACTTTCAATTGAGTCACTCAAAGCTCCGGTCTTAACTTTGACAAGAATTTTCATATTATCTTGTCATTATCTCCAAACCATCTAAATGCTTAATTTTGTAATCTTTTCCAACAGCCTGTTTAGTTTTCAAGTGTATAGCTTTTACAAAATTTTTACCAATATCTGTATGTAATCTATATGCGAAATCCAGAGCCGTAGAGTTAGGAGGCATTAAAAAACAATCAGGCAAAATATTTCCTTTACTGTCTTCCATTTTTGAACCAGCAGGAAATATTGCGACATATTTTAGTAAGTCAAACACGATTAAATTTAATATATTCTGGACACCAGTACTTCCAAAGTCTCCAATTACTTTTTTTATGGCATCAAGAGCATTATTCTGTGCAGAACTCAAATCTTTGACAACCTTAAAACTACTTTCTCCAGCTATATATGAAATCAGGCCAGCTTTATCTGCCTGTCTTAAACTTAATTCTCCATCTGCAAAACAAGGAATCATTAAATAAGAAAATTCTTTTTTAATTCTCTCAAAATTTTCTTTTCCATTTGGTCTATCAATTTTATTAGCTGCTATAATCATAGGTTTAGTATACATACGTAAAGCTCTTGCAAAATTAAATAAAGTTTTCTCATCCCAAGAAGAAGGTCTTGAAATGTCAAATTTTTCCTTGAGAACAACATGATTTACATCATCTTCCTTAACTTTTAATCCGGAAAATTGTTTAGCAACTGTTTTTGCAAAATTATTTTTTTGCATTTCCATTCCACGCATAAGAACAACCCAAGCTTTTTTTAAAATCCCGAGATACCATAAATCAAGTTCTCTCTCAATTATGATTATATCTTTTGAAGGATTATAATTTTCAGTCTGTTTTCCCGTAGCATCTGTCTCCCCAGACATGTCCACTACATGAATAAATCCATCAACTCCAGCTAAATCGTCCAAAAACTGATTACCTAATCCCTTACCTTCAGAAGCTCCTTCAACAAGACCAGCAACATCAAACAAATCTATTGGAACAAATCTATGCCCGTCACGAACATATCCTTCTCTTGGATTACTTACCTTTCCAAAATCAGCAGCTAAATCATGAATTTTCACATATGCCATACCATGATTTGGTTTTATTGTTGCAAATGGATAATTAGCAATGAGAACATCTGACAGCGTCGCCGCTTTAAAGAAGGTGCTTTTTCCAACATTAGGTTTACCGACAAGACCAATAATCATAAAAAAACATTAAACCAATTCTTTAAAAATTGTTCTAATTCAATTTTTAAGCTTGCGAGCCGAGTTCGCAGTGTTTAAAAAACCTCCTTATCTACATTTTCAAGATAACGAGCCCATAGCTCAGTCCGGTCAGAGCACTGCTCTTATAAGAGCACGGTTCATCAGAATCGTGTGTTTAAGCTAAATAGCTAAGAACAGCAGGGGTCCCAGGTTCAAATCCTGGTGGGCTCATTCATAACCGAAGGTTATGTAATCCTTAGATTTTTACCAGGATTTTTCAAATACTACAATTCGATTTATTTGGAGAATTGGAGTTGCCAATAACATCAGTTATTTAGTACTACAATTCGATTTATTTGGAGAATTGGAGTTGCCAATAACATCAGTTATTTAGTACTACAATTCGATTTATTTGGAGAATTGGAGTTGCCACGAATCTCAATCTGTGAACACCTGGTGGGCTCATCATAAATCTCTAAAAAATGTTTATTTATTAAACTAAATTTATTTAACACAAGTAACGAGGGCATAACCTCCATCTTTGTTTAAATTCATATCGTAATGCTCAAAATAAAGATTACAAAAATTTTCAAATTCATAAGAGAAATATTTGTATAGCACAGCGACAACTAATTCATCTCCTGGACTAAGAACAATCATTTTGCCGTTAACTTTGGTAGAATAGGCTTTTTTAATTTTATAGAAAAACTCTACTCTCGAATTTCCAAAACGCACATCAAACTCTACATCTTTTTCATCAATGCCCATACCATAAATAAGATGTTTAAACCAGTCATGAAAAGCTTTATTCTTATATTTATCAATCTCAACAAGTCTTTCTCCAAATCTAACACCATTACCTAACACGAGAATATCTCCTTTTTTCATCTCTCTGCTTATCTCAAACAAATAAGAATTTATTTCATAACAAGCTAAAACAGTTCCCAATAAAAGTAGCACATTTTTTTTATGCCCTTCTTTTCTAATTTCTTTTCCGATATCCCTCATAACAGAACCATCCCCTGAAGAAAGAAATGCCCTATAAGAAATTTTATTAGGAAGATTTGCTTTCTTAACATTATCAATCGCTAAGTCACTTAAATAAGAAGAAGCATTGACAGGACAATAGTTTATTTCAAGATTTTTGCCAGAAGCCTTATTCAAAGCCTTAACAAATTCAACAGCTTTCAAACCACTGCCACACCATATATCTACAAGATTGAATGGTTCATTTCCTATTTCATTAGCAATTTTTTTAGCATTTTCATTAATCATCTTTATTTCTAAATCAAATGCTTGATTTTTATATATTGGAAGTTCGGTCAATTGAAGAAATCCCTTAGATAAATCAGGAGTCAAGAATAAAATTTGCAAATCAGTAATTTCCCAAGACTTATTGCCATTAATTTTTGAAAATCCATTTTTCATAAAGGCGTTGAACAAAGCATCGTGTAGCCAAAGATTTTGAGCCGCTACCATAAATAAATCAAATCTCAAGGGTTTTTATGTTTTTTGTTTAGATATTCACTCAAACTTAATAACAAATAGAAATATTTTTGTGAAATGAGCAAATTAAGTTTATGCAAATCCATTAACACTCTCTTTCCTTTCTCGTTACTCTTTGACAAACAATTTTGTTAGCTATTCAAATCCATTAAATGCCCCTGCCGGGATTCCTCATAACTCGTTAGAGTTTGAGGGACTGAAAACTTCAGTTTTCTGGATGTTCAAATCCATTAAATGCCCCTGCCGGGATTTGAACCCGGGTTTCGGCCGCGAAAGGGCCGCGTCCTTGACCACTAGACTACAAGGGCAATAATAATAATCCATTCAGATACCTTTTAAACATTGCTGACAACATTCAGTAGGCTTAAAAATTTGATTAACCAAATTTTTAAACGTTTTCAAAAACTATTTCTAAGAATATTTTCTGCATATTGCTCCTAAAACCAATCCAAAAAACATGCCCGATAAGTGAGCAAAATTAGCAACATTACTTGGAATAAAGAGTCCAATAATATCTCCGACAGCCCACAATATTCCAGCAAGAAACATAGGCATAGGTAACCCAAAAGCCCAAATAATCATTAAAGGTTTAACAAAAATCAAAGCCCCTATTATTCCAAAAATTGCTCCAGAGGCCCCCAAAGAATTATCATAAAAATTAACGGAAACCAAATTAGAGAATATTCCTGTAATAAAGAACACAAATAAAAATCGTTTTGAACCAATAAAACGTTCAAGAATACTTCCAAACAAAGCCAAAGCAAAAATATTGTAAATTAAATGCATCAAATTTCCATGCAAAAAGATAGCTGTAAAAAATCTCCAAATTTGCGAATAAGAATCAGAGTTAAGTAAGAATAATTGCGTAAATTTATCAGAAAACAATTGAATGAGAAAAATCAAAAAGATAAAAAAACAAAGTTTTAAAGCATAAAATCTAAATTTGGAGCGCATTTCTCATTATTCTATGTTTAACAATTCTTTTTTTAGCATAATATAAGAAAGCAATAATTCCTGCCAAGATCAAAACAATCAAACCTAAAGCAGAAATTTTACTTCCAGTAAATTCGCTTGTAAATAAACCAGTAATTTTTGATTTTCCAGAATTAGGAAGTTGATTTCTATAAAGATAGTTATAGCTTGGAGGAGCAGAAAGGTTCTGATTCTCAAATGGGTTATTAGCATTATTCAAGGGTAAATTTGTTTCAGGAGTAGTGGGTAAAACAGAACTTGATGACGCACTATTTGAATTACTACCAGAATTTGAATTTTGAGATGAGCTATTATTAGAATTATTAGACATATTGTTTTGAGTGTTATTCAAAGACAAATTACTAACAATAGAAATTCCATAATCAAACAAAGAATAATTACTCCATCCTAAAACCTCAAAAACAATATTACCTGAATTTAATGATGTTAAATTAACACATAAGTTTAATGGACACACAACTCCATTTTTCAGAATAGTTGCATTTGTAAAATTAATAGGAGTATTGTAAAAGTATATTCTTGATAAAACATTAAATCCTGGACTCAAATCAGAAATTATTGAAGCAAAAGAATTAGATAAAATAACTTCATTGGATAAGTTACTTCCAAAAGAAGAAAAATATCTAAGGAATTGTATCTTTCCAAAGGAATTTCTTTCAAAATAAGATAAAGAGCCATTTGATAAATAATAAGAGCCTATATGTTGCATATCAATAATCGAATTATTTAATGAGTTTCCTGAAATATTCAAATCGATCAGAGAGTTATTATAAATCATGGGAGCAATAAGGCTATTATTCGCCCCATCAATCACAACCCCATTAACAAAACCAGAAATATGTAGATTTTTTAAAATAGTATTTTGGCTATTAGAAACAATTAAACCTGAACCACTTGATGAATTTCCAATTATTTTGTAACCATTGCCTTCAAAAATGATGTTACTCGCATTTATTAAAATACAGTCAGTTACTGATGAAATCAAATCATTCTGCAAAACATATCTTTCTCCAAAAATATCAAGATTCATGCAAGAGCCAACATTTACATCTGCAGATACAAAAGAGGATAATAGAATTAAGCCCATTAAAATGAAAACATACCGCATATAACCTAAAAATATCCATATAATAAAAACCTATCTATACATAAACTTATAAACATAAAGAACGAGAAGATATTATGAATACACAAGCCCAGAGGTTTGTTCATCAGCGCAACTGAAAGCGCATTTTCTAGTTTAAACTTTAATAACAATATCCTCAATTCAAAGTCTTTATATATCACAAATAAAGATAAAAAATTAAATACATGGCGGATGTTGTGTAATGGTAGCATAACAGCTTGTGGCGCTGTTGGAGTGAGTTCGATTCTCACCTTCCGCTTTGGAGAATCGAACGAACGGAGTGAGTATGATTCACTACAACTTGTAAAAGTTGGAGTCACCGATACGTTATCGAACGTATCAAGTGTCACCTTCCGCTTTTTTCGTACTCCACAGCGAGTCTTCGAGCCTGTGAGAAGGTTCGAGCAAGAGAGGACGAAAATAAGTGTAAAGAACGAACGGAGTGAGTTCGATTACTTTAATCAACCACAAAGAAAATTAAAAGGAGTTAAAATAAAATGATATATGAACCAGAAACAGTCAAGGGATTCCAGGATATAATGCCTCCAGAATCGCAGAAGCGTTCAGCAACACGCAAGATAATAGAGCAAACTTTTCAAAATTATGGATTTCTCCCTATAGAAACTCCATCCATAGAATATGAAGAATTAATGCGTTCTAATTCATTAGAACAAGAAGATGAAGCTATTTCTGACAGATTCAGATTAAAAGACAGAGGAGGGAGAAATTTAGGGTTGAGATATGAATTTACATTTCAACTTGCTAAGATAATAAAATTAAACCCAAATATAAAAATGCCATTCAAAAGATATCAAATTGGTTCCGTGTTTAGAGATGAACCTACTGGAACTTCACGATTTAGAGAATTTACTCAATGTGATATAGATACAATCGGCGATGAATCATTAGATTCAGATACAGAATGCCTTGCAATAGTTACAAATATTTTAGATAAATTACAAATAAAATATGAGATAGAAGTAAATAACAGAAAGCTTCTAAATGCGATAATAGAGAGCATACAAATAGAAAACAAAATAGCAGTTATAAGAGAACTCGATAAATTGGATAAAATCGGAGAAGATGCTGTAAAAGTCAATTTGAGAAAGTATGCTGATGCAAATCAAATTTTATCTTTATTCAAGATTATGGAAAAGGATTTATCATTTTTCAAGAATAATTTATTTGACGGAGCTGATGATTTGATAAAACTAGAAGAGAAAGCAAAGATATATGGTTTTAAAATCAAATTTAATCCTTGGCTTGCAAGAGGTTTATCTTACTATACTGGAAATATTTTTGAAGTTAAAAGTGAAAAACAAACAATCGCTGCAGGCGGACGCTATGACAAATCAGTCGGGCGTTTTATGAACCGGCAAATTCCGGCAGTAGGAATATCATTTGGATTAGACAGAATTAGCGCGAAATCCCAAATACAAATAGAAACAACCAAAGCAGTCATTATTTCTATAAATCAAGATAAGGAATCAATAAAACTTGCTCAGAAATTAAGAGAGCAAAATATTTCATGTGTCACAATTTTTGATAAAATAGGAAAAGCATTAGAATATGCTGATAGCTACAAAATACCTTACGCAATATTTGTGGGTAAAGAGGAAATAAAACAAAAGAAATTAAAATTAAGAAATATGCAAACAGGAGAAGAATCTCTTTTAGTGGAAAAATCAATAATTTCTAAATTAAAAAAATCTTAAATTTCAGCTATATTAGAGAAGCCACTCACTCCTTCAACTAATGCCTCTTTTGCGTGTTCTTCCTCAAGAGCCAGAACTTCGGTTTTTAGTCTTTCTAACAAATCTTTATTTTTTGATTCATAAACTTCTTTTATTAATACCCATATTTCTTCAAAATGTCCATCTTGTTCAAGCCATATTTTTTGTTGATTATCCAAATGTAAAAGAGAAACAAAAGTCAAAAGTCTGTCTTCATAAGATGCTTCAGACAACTTAGAAAAGGCAACCCGTTCATCACTTTCTGAAAACCATTTTTTCAGTTTAGAATAAATTCCAGAAATTTTTTCCTGTAAATTAAATAATCTTCTCGGAATTGGTAAATGTGCCTCTAATTCATATTGTTTCATCACAACAAATCTTTTGATTCTTCTACTTTCTGTAGATATAGCGTGACTCAGAGCTTTAATCAATTCCTGAAGAGAAACTCTTCTATGTCTGGGTAACGGAGTTCTTGGAACAAGACCAGGTATTTCTTCGTCCAATTCTATTCTTTCCTGAGAGTATTCTCTTTCTTCTTTCTTACCATAAAGAATTTCATCAATGCTCTGTAAATCTCTATTCAGTAAAAGTTCCGACTTCAATCTTAAAATGAGAGAGGCCGCTAAAAGAACCTTAGAAGAAACAACAAAGTTCGCTTCCTCAAATTCTTTAATTTTATCAAGATACTTTCTAGCCAAAATAGAGAGGTCAATATCCCAAGGATCAAGTTGTTCAGAATTAATTAAATCGTAGATAATTGCCTGCCAACTTAAACCATCATTAAAGAGCAATTCATGAACTTGTTCCTGCCCAACGCGATTAGAATTAGACCTTGACTGAATATCAGATTTAAGCTTGTTATCAATTGAATTAGAAGAATCATCGCCCATAAACCTTGAAAAACAACAACCTTTAAACCACTTTCGGCAATATTGTTCTTATTACAAAGTTACGACACAACCGAAAGATTTATAAATAAGTTTGAGTTCGCTTAATTATCATCACCTCTTTTTCCCAGGAGAGGACATCATGGCCTGCTTTTTGACGGTTATGGTCTCCTCTCTTCGGGTTTATTTAATAATATAAATTTGTAAAATTGAATATACTTGGTCGTTATTCTAAAGTTCTTCAATCTCTTCAAAAAGACCTTTGTTATAAGGCAGAAGAGCTATCCGAACGGAGGTGATGTTTTCAAAAAAGTATTATCTCTTAAATCACAAATTCAAAATTTACTTAGAAAATTCAGTATATTTACACTTACCACAATGTGCTCTATTCAAACCTGTTCCTAAGAACACTCCAGGTCCACAACGAGGGCAGAATTTCAACGAACGAGTGACCTTATTTCCAGAGATTGTATAATGTTTATACTTAACACTAGTTGGTTTGTTCTTGTGTTTCTTCTTTCCACCCTTATCTCCTTTATCTCCCATGTTAAGCAGCTACCACCTTTTTAACTCTTGGTTTAGGTTCTATAGAGTTTTTGTGTTCAAGAGAATCATAAACTCTCGCCTCAATACTAAAGGATGAACTACCAAAACCTCCACGAATCGCAATAATAACAATACAATCAGGAGAAACTTTATAATGATCTGCCACAAACTCTGTAGTCTTAGCAATTCCCGGATTCGATTCAAAATCTTTCAGAACTAAAACTTCTTTTCTATGTAATAAAACGTTATTTATTTCTTTAATAATTTTCATCTTAACCTTAAAGCAAACACTCCTTTTCCTTTTATTCCTGCAGATTTTGCAATTTCAGAATTTTCAGAATCCAGCACTGTAACTTTTCCTTTAAAACTTTCGACACTATCTGTGCTTTGACAATTAGGACAAGAACTCCCTTCATAAATCATCTTGCAATGCTTACAAGCTTTTTCTTTACTAACCATTTATTCTTTCTTCTCCTTTTTCTTCTTACCTTCAGTTTTTTCACCTTTCTCTGCTTTTTTAGCAGCAACGAGAGATTTTTTATGAGCCTCTTCAATCCATTCTAATTTACCCAGACCTGGTTGCCTCATAGTTAATCCAATCTTAGGTTCCCCACCTTTGTAACTTATAGCAACAATTCTCGCAAGACAATTATCTCCTGTATTCAAAGACCTTTTTGTAGTCTTTCCCTGCAAGTTTCCTGTCTTGCTCAAAGAAACAAAATCTTCCATAGTCTGGGAGATGTGAATCATTCCTTGAGCAGGACCAATTTGCATAAAAGCTCCAAAATTAGTTATTTCCTTGATGGTGCCAGGAATAAGCTCGTGCAATTCAGGTTTCCATACGAGAACAGTGAATTTTGATTTGTAATAAGCAGCTCCATCTCCGGGAATTATTATTCCTTCTCCAACATCTTCAACACCAATAACTGAAATAACAAATCCTAAATCTTTATGCATTGTTTTAACATATGATTCCTGTAATTGTTCAGAGACAGCATCCTTAGTAGCCAAACCGAAGTGCCTTGGCTCTACACGAACATGATCCTCGACTTCTGCAATATAAAACATATTTGAGATAGAAAAACACGCTTTTTAAAGCTTATTGCTAAAAAAGAAAATCAGGCTCCTTCTTCAACGCCAACTCTATTCTGTGCTTTGAATATAACTATCTTTTTAGGAATTTTCTTTTTTATTCCGTTATCTAATGTAGCGACGAATATTCCAGATTTCCCTCTTTTAACAAGCCAATCATCTACTTTCCCAGAGCCAAGACTCGTTTTTTTTACTTTTTCTTTTTCAAGCATTTCAAAAGCAACATCTATTGCAATTCTATCTTCATGAGAAATTCCATTTCTCAAACGTAAATCTTTCATTTCTTGTAAGACTTCACGTGGAACAACAGGAGTAAATCCCTGTTCTTGTAATTGAGCAAGAAAATCTATTCTTTCTCTAACACAAGAAATAATAAAACTACTATCCAATAATACTTGCATAAGAGTAAAAATACGAAGAAGTATATTAAGTTTTCTAAATCTATCTTTTTTTATCAGAATTGTCCGTGCTCGCATTACCGCGATATTTTACAACATAATCTATCACATGTCCGACGGTGTTCATATTATCAAATTCCTCGAATGGAAGATCAAGATTATATTTTTCTTCGAGATATATAGCAGTTTCAACCATATCCAAAGAATCCATCCCTAAGTCCTCTCCAAATCTTGAATTTCTATTGATATTATTCTTGCTGACACTAGTGGTATTTGAAAAATAAATTATAATCTCTTCATCTAAACTCATGAACTATAAAAATAAATGTAATTTAAAAATATTTCCGTAGACAAAAAGGATTTATATATAAAAGAAGACTTCTTAATTTATGGAAGAAGTGAATCATATAATAGAGATTCTTTCAAAAGCGAAGACTGCATTAGAAGAACAGGATTCTGAAAAATTGAAAGTACTTTCAGATATGTCTATACATTCAGCTTCAGTATATCAACATACAGATTCAATTCTTCTCGCAATAGTCACATATTCATTAAGTAAGATACTTGAAAGAAAAGATAAACTTGAGATACAAAATTGGCATGGATTCATAAAAGAAATAATCAATCTTTTAGAAAATTCAATAAATGCAGTAAGAAACGGAAAATATAGAGTGTTTACAATATTTCTTGAAAAAATAAAATATAAAATTCAAGATGTATCTGCTGAAATGAAACCGATGATTCAAGATGTGTTAAAAAAAGCATCAATAAACAAAGCATCAAAAATATATGAACATGGAATCTCCATATCTAAAACAACAAAGCTTCTTGGAATAACTCCGTGGGAATTATCGGAATATATAGGTGAAAAAGAAAATATCCATATTAATCTGAACAAAACCATTGACATAAAACAAAGAGCCCAAATGGCTTTGGAGTTTTTTGAATGAAAGTTTTGATTCTCGATGCAGGGCCATTAATTAATTTATCAATGAATGGCCTTTTAGAAATATATGAAAGAATACATGAGAAGGGCATAAAGATAGTTATAACAAATTACGTCTATCAAGAAGTAGTAGACAGGCCCAGCCATATACCTCGTTTTGAATTAGGGGCTTTGAGAATAAAAGATTTATTAGAAAAAAATATAATCCAATTTGCAGGAGATTTAGGAATAGCAGAACAAGAAATAGAAAGTGAGACCAGAAGAATGTTAGCTATAATAAATAATGCTGTAAAAACAGAAAGTAGAGCAATAGAGATAGTTAGTCCAGCAGAAATATCTTGTCTTGCTGTAAGTAAAATACTATCAAAAAGAGGAATCCAAAATATAATAGCTATAGATGAAAGAACAACAAGAGTTTTATTTGAAAAGCCTCAAAATTTAGCAGAGTTGATGTCAAGCAAATTACATAGAAGAATATTCATAAGCACAAAAGAAACCACTGAATTAGGAAACTTCAGATTTATACGTTCAAGTGAATTAGTTTATATTTCACACAAAAAAGGTTTCATTAAACTAAACGATAAAAGAGCTCTTGAGGCACTATTATACGCAACAAAATACAAAGGATGTTCAATAAGTTGGGAAGAAATAGACCAACTTAAACACCTATAATAAGCTTTAAAAGCTCAATTCTAACAGGTAAAATATGGAATCCATAAATGAATACTTATATGTGCATGGAACAAGTGCAAATTTGATTAAGAATCCTGATAAATGTAAATTCTACGCAAATCTTGCCGAGGCAAGAAGCAAGCTAGTAAAACCCCGGGGAGAAGTCTTAATTCCAAAATTTGTAGGAGTCTACCAAGCAAGAAGTGGGGTGGCGAAAATGAATGAGCTTGAAGAAGCAACCTTCCTCTCCATCAACGAACTTTTGAGGAGTGGTCTAGAAATAAAGATGGCAATAGAAACCGCAAAAGTGATGGGAAAAAATGCAACAACAATTCAACCATCAATGATTTCCGTGTTGTATGACTCTCGACAAGAAACGCTTGCTTCAGTAAATCTTCTATTTGATGATCAATTACAAAGAATTTCTGTATACCCAATAAATGAAGCTCCAAATTTCAGCAACAAAGATCCTTCACTAAAAGAATTGGTCTTAGGAAATATTAATGAAATAATTTCCAACGAAAAGTCGTACGATGAACAAATCAGATTGTTAAGAACAAACTTAGAACTGATGGAAGAAAATCGTAAAAAATATGGTTTAATCTTGGAAGAATGGGTGTTCTTGTATAATTCAAAAGTTATATGGGGTGATGAAGCCAACATCCGAGAACAAAAAAGAATGATAACTGAACTAAGAAAAGCTTACAAAAAAATTACAAAGGATGAATAGCTAACCTGCGTAATACTTAAAAGGAAACTTTATCTTGAACGAATAAGGGTCCGTCGTTCAATGGTAGGATCTCTGGCTCCAGCCCAGCAGACGGGGGTTCGATTCCCTCCGGGCCCATTTACTTAGAATCGAGCTTCAAGCACTTTAATTTGAGTGAAACGAAAATTTAAGTTGCCGATGACCTCAGTTAGCAAGCACTTTAATTTGAGTGAAACGAAAATTTAAGTTGCCGATGACCTCAGTCGGTGAGCACCCTCCAAGCCCATTTTGAATTCAAGAGACATAATATTCCCAATTTAGAATTGGATTAACTGATTATTTAAATTTCAAGAAAATATAGTCTTCGTGAAAATCTTTATAAACATCTCACAACTTAACTAAGTATGCCTAAAAAAGAGAATGATTCACAAGATACAAAAACTATGAAGGAGACATTAGAAGAACAAACTCTCCTCAGTTTGATTGAACTTCAAAAAGTTCATGTAAATTTGGCTGAAAAATTTGATAAACTTGCACTACAAATACAAAATCTTTTGACATTATTTGAAGCAGCAGCAAGAAATTTTGCAAGACAACCACAAATGCAAATAACTGAAAGAGATAAAGAATTTTTAGAAAAGATAGACAAACTTTTAGATCAAAATAAAGTTCTCGCAAAGGGACTTACATTAATGGAAGAAAAAATACGTGAAAGATTGTATGGGCCAGGAGTAAAGCCAGCATTTATTCCATCAAATTCTCCAATCAATACGCAAAATAGTTTAGAAGAAATATAATGGAACAAAGAGATATTGCTGAACTTTTCTTGACAGGTTTTATTAATTCAATAGTTCATGTGAACAGAAAAATTTCAGAAATAGGAAGATTTAAAGTTCCAGGAGAACAAGAGATTCAGAATTATAGAAAAGAAAAAACAATTATAAAAATGATTCCTGCAAGAATAAAAAATATTCAAATAAATCAACAAAGAACACAAGTAGTCGAAACAGATTATTTTCAGAGATTAAGTAATTTGTCGCAACAAACTCAAGACCAAAGAAAGATAGGTTTGCAAGATGCAAGTATAAAACAAATGTCTGCAGAGGAAAAACTCAACATACTCGTAAGAGATCCAGCAGTAATAGAGATAGAATGTACTGGTTCAGATGAATCACTGTTGGTAAAAAAGGGAGGAGTTGTACAAAAAACGCGCATCAAGTTATCTATAGAAGAAATTTATCAGTTAATAGCTGAATTTTCACAAAAAACTAAAATTCCAGTTATAGATGGAACTTTAAAGACGGCTGTAGGCAACTTAATACTTACGGCTGTATTATCAGAAATACTCGGTCCTAAATTTATTTTGCAGAAAAAAAATCCTTTCAAGTCAGGGGATTTCAGTTAGCCTTTTTTATTGAATAAATTAACTCTTCATATAATTGCGCCAATTTCTCTTTAGAGGATTTATCAAGATCTTTATATGCCTTAGAAATGACTGATAATCTTACAAGAGCGATTTTCTTGTTTCGGGGATGTTCTTTCAAAGCATCTTTAATCATTTTCTCAACACTTAAGCGATGTCCTCCAAAATTAAGATTGTTCTTGAAATGTGCATCAGAATTAATTAAAGATTTATTTGAATTATTGCCCATATAATTATATTTCATAATCACTCTATTTAATAAAAAGAAAATAACAACAAGAACAACAAGAACTATCCATAAAAAGTATGGAATTTCCTTTGAATATATTTCATTTTCAGGAGATGTTTGTAAAATAAATCCTAAATTTTCTTCAGATTCAGAATCAGAAGAACCAAACAAAAGATTTTGGGCAAATTTTTCTATTTTTTCTTTTAAGACAGAATGTGATGGAGCTAAGAGAAAACCAATATCAAAAACCCCATTTGTATCTTTAGAAATAACAATTGCCTCTTGAGAACCATTACCCCAATTAGAGGGTTCACCTAAAAGAAAAATATTAATCGAATTAGTGCTTGAGCTTCCAGAAAAAAAAGTAGGTAAATTAGATTGCACAAGAGGATTATTAATTGGGGAAGTTAAAGTATCTAAAGGAAAAGGAGAAACGTGAGCTGTTTTATTTTTGCAATTTCCATTGCCTATTAAGTTACCTGAAGATAAAACTCCATCAACTTTAAAGGCAATATAATCTACGGGAATCTTACAATCCCTATCTTCATTTAGAGGAGGAGTATATTTTTCATATTTAACATAATAATCCTTAACATCTTTATCTTCTTTTTCAGTAATAGTTTGTTTTATAATCACAGTTTGTAAATCATCTAATAATTGATTAGTAACATTAAAGAGTTGAGAATTTATTTGAGATTTAATTTGCTGAGTTTCTCGAATAGCTAAATCAATCTCAACATAATCTTTCAAAATAAGTTCGTTTTTGTTATACTTGTCTAATAAAACTTGAACGTTTTGAAAATGTGAATACATAGCTGACTCTGCAAGAGCGACTTCTTGCCTACTTAATAAAAGAATATGTTGTGCTTGTTGTTGACAAGAAAGAGTATTGCAAGAACGAGGAGTTTGTGCAAAAAATAAGGGTGAATCTTGAACTGACGTAGATACACTGGGCAAATTAGATGTTGGACCTGTAGAAGATGAAGAACTCGGAGTCAGAGGATTTTCTGAAAAGAGACTATTATAAATACTTTGGACATAAGACAAAGTGGAATAAACAAAAATTAACGATTTGTTAGATTCATCAAGTTCATCCAACGAAGGCACAGGCGTTTCATCAGAACCTCCTCCTGAACCAGAAGAGCCAGAAGAGCTAGAAGGACTGGGACATACGTAAACCGTAAAGCAATAATTACAACCCGTTGATGGAAGTCCAGCTGCAACACAATCCAAGTAAGGAGAATCTGCTCCCTCAATAAAAAATCTTTCGCAGACTCTGTTATCTATACACCATTGATCAGTATAAGTTATATATCCGGTAAATTTTTTATCTATACTTCCAACATAAAGAAAAGCAAAACTAACAAGGAAGAGTGAAATTGCAACAGCTAAATAAACAAGTCTATCCCTATAAAATAAATCTCCTCTCTTTTCAAAAATCATACAATCAAGAAACCAACTTTCTATTAAAATCTATCGCGGTTCCATTCTTCTAACATATAGCCAAGAAGGTCTTAAACATCTGTTTAGAACTGCATCAAAAACTTCATCATGGGTTGAGTCCAAGGGATAACTTCCAGACACTTTGAAACCATTCTCAAACATCTCAAAAGAAGATGGGCTAAAATGAACTGAGCTTTTCTCAATTTTATCAAATACAGAATTTAACCCAGAATCTTTGGTAAAATGAAGATATTGTTTATTGTTCGGAGAATTGGAGATATATTCTAAATAAGAATTATCTAGAAAAGAACTCTCAAGAAATATATCTACGATTCCTTGGTTATATCCTTTAGGTTTAACAGAAAACCCAATTGAGAGTCCCAAAATTTCAGGGTTTTTCCGACCGTAACAAAAAATAAAGTCTTCTAGGGTACAGTCCGTACCAGCAGAACGAACATAGCTACATAAATTTGAAGCAAGTTGTCTAGCATCTAACACAAAAAACGAAGGACTTAAAGGTTTAAATAAATTATTACATTAGAGATATAATGAATAAAAAAACAATTGTTCTAAGTCTTGGAGGAAGTCTTATAGTTCCAGAAAAAATTGAGCCGAAATGGTTGGATAATTTCAAAAAAATAATTCTTAAAAATACAAAAAAATGGAAATTTGTGATAGTTTGTGGAGGAGGACTTATAGCGAGAGATTACATTTCAATATTATCATTTGAGCATAAAAGTATGAAGGAGCAGTCTTTAGCAGGAATAATGGTCACGAGAATGAATGCAAAGATAATGATGCAATTCTTCGGAGATGGCTCAAACAAAAATCTTCCAACAAATATGGAAGAAGTAAAGAACATGTTGGAAAAAGATAAAATAGTATTCTGTGGCGCTTTAAGATATGCTCCAAATCAAACTTCCGATAGCACAGCTGTAAAATTGGCTTCTTTCTTAAAAACAGATTTCGTTAATTTAACAAATATAGACGGATTATACACAGATAACCCGAAAAAAAATAAGAACGCTAAATTTATACCTCAAATTTCTTGGAAGGAATTCGAAATTATGGCAAACAAGATAAAATATCACCCAGGACAACATTTTGTACTTGATCAGAAAGCATCTAAAATAATAAAGAAAGAAAAAATTAAAACATATATCATAGGTCAAGAAATAAACAACTTGGACAAATTACTAAACGATAAAAATTTTAAAGGAACGAGTATTACACAATAATAAACAACAAAACAAATAATTTATAAACTTAAGAAAGATGTTATTAGATGGAGATAAATTAAGATGACTTTTTTAAAAGGGTTAGACTCAACAAGTAATTTTTTCTTCTGTTTAATATTTTTGGGATTTGCTGTAATGACTTCATTGTTAATTCCAATAACAAATGAAGTATGGGACGATGTGTCTATATTTATGATGTGCATTTCTATTGTCGCCAGCATAATTACTATTTTATTATCGATAAATCTATTTTCTAAAGGTAAAATTTGGAGTAAAATTTGGGCAATAATCTTTATTTTAACCATTATACTTTTTGAGTATGTAGGAATACGAGAATTTATCACAATTTTTTAAAAGTTAATTAAACCTATCTTGATAAAATAAATATTGCTCTATCAGCTATAAATGAAACAAATATAAACTAAATCCGAGGTAATATTTAGAGCATAACATGGATATCATAATCACTGGCAATATAGAAAAAGCAAAGCAACTCATAAAGGTAGCACAAGTTCCAAAAATAGTTTTTGCTCAAAACGAAGATTTCAACAGAAAAATACTTGAATATGGTAAGTTCGATATAATTTTATCATTAGAAAAAGAGGATTTAAGAAACAAAATCCGTCAAACAAACAGCGGTTTAAATCATGTATTAGCAAAAATTGCCTCAAAAAACAAGATAGCTGTTGGTTTTGACTTGGAAGAAATAAAAAAAATGGAGATTAAACAGAAAGCAGAAAATCTATCAAAAATAAAACAAAACATAAAGATTTGCAGAAAGTATAAAACTAAATTAGCTGTGAAAATAAAAAGCTTACAGGAAGCAAGAGATTTTCTTATAGGTTTAGGAGCATCAAGTAAGCAGGCATCAGAAGCAATAGTTTTTTAATACTGAGGAATAAATAAAAATATGGAAAGTATAATCAATTCTCTATCTACGATAGAAAGAGCAATAATTCCTCATCTTAGCAAGAATATAGACAAAATAATAGAATTATCTGGATTAGATAAAACAAGTGTTTTGAGAGCTATAATGTTTCTTGAAAATAAAGGCATTCTGAAGACAAAACAAGAAGAAATAAAAACAATAGTATTAGGAATAAATGGAATACTTTACAGAAAAAATCATCTTCCGGAAAGAAGACTTATTCAAACAATAGAAAATAATCAAGGCAAAAGTTTACAAGAAATAGCTGGAAAATCAAATCTATCAGAAAACGAATTCAGAGCCGCTTTGGGAGCTCTTAAAGAAAAGGCGTTGATTGAAATAAAAGATGGAAAAATAAGAATTTCTGTAAAAACTGAAGAAATCATAAAGAAAATGCCTGAAGAGATTTTACTTGAAAAAATACCAATTTCCGAAAAAAATCTGAATTCTGAAGAAAGAGCTATAATAAAAAAATTATTAGCAAGAAAAAATATAGTAGAAATTGAATCTGAAAAGATTGTCTCATTTGAGTTGACAGAACTTGGAGGGAAAATATCTGGAAAGAACTTTGAAATCAATTTAATTGAAGAAGTTACTTCAAAGATGATAAAAGAAGGAGTGGGAAGTAAGAAGTTCAGAAAATATGATTTATCAGTCAGAGTACCTGAAATAAATGGTGGCTCCATACATTACGTCAATCAAGCAATGGAGTATGCGAAGAAAATATGGACAGATATGGGCTTTAAGGAAATATCTGGTTCAATGACAGAAACATCATTCTGGAATTTTGATAGTTTATTCACACCACAGGATCATCCAGCAAGAGAAATGCAAGACACATTTTTCATAAATGAGGTTTCTGGAAAACTACCTGAAAAAGATTTAGTAGAAAAAGTAAAAAAATCGCATGAAAATGGAATAGAAGGATCAAAAGGGTGGAGATATAAATGGTCAGAAGAAGAAGCAAAAAAAGTTGTTTTGAGAACCCATACTACTTGTTTATCAGCAAGGACTATAGCTGGAATAAAGAAGGAAAATCTTCCAGCAAAATTTTTCGCAATAGGAAAAGTATTCAGAAACGAAACTTTAGATTGGTCTCATTTATTTGATTTTTATCAGACAGAAGGGATAGTCATAGATAAAAACGTCAATCTCGTTCAACTTTTAGGATATCTAAAAGAGTTCTATAAAAAAATGGGATTTGAAAAAATAAGATTTAGACCTAGTTATTTTCCTTATACAGAACCTTCTGTGGAAATAGAAATATTTCACCCAGAAAGACAAAAATGGCTTGAATTAGGAGGAGCAGGAATATTTAGACCAGAAGTTACAGAACCATTAATTGGAAAAGATTTCAAAGTTATTGCATGGGGACAAGGATTTGAGAGAATAATAATCGATTATTACAAAATAAAAGATTTAAGGGAAATGTATTCTAATGATATCAAGAAACTTAGGGAATCTAAAAACTGGATGAGAACATAATGGCTAATGTAACATTTTCAAGAAAGGAGTTTGAATCAGAAATAAGAATATCAAAAGAGATAGAAAACAAAATAAATTTATTTGGGACTCCTTTAGAGTCCTTGAACAATGAAGAAATCAGTATAGAGATTTTTCCTAACAGGCCAGATTTGTATACTATGCAAGGATATCTAAGAGCATTTAAGGCATTTGTTGGAAAAGAAAAAGGATTGAAAAAATATTCTCTAAATAAACCAGAAGAGAGTTATAAGGTTTATGTTGAAAGAGCTGTAAAAGAAGTAAGACCTTACACAGCTTGTGCAATAGTTAAAGAATTAAAATTAAGTAATGAAAATATTAAAGAATTAATGAACGCACAAGAGAAGTTGGCAACAACATTAGGAAGAAACAGAAAGAAAATGGGGGTAGGGCTTTATCCGTTAGACAAAATTAATTTGCCATTGACATATACTGCAAAGATTCCAAAAGAAATAAAATTTATCGCCCTTGGTTTAAAAGAAGAACATAACGGAGAAGAAATATTGAAGATGCATCCAACAGGGAGAAAATATGGACATCTATTAGATAACCAAAAAGTTTATCCTGTTTTTGTAGACAAAAATAAAAATATTCTTTCAATGCCCCCGATAATAAATAGTGAAGAAACTGGCAGAATAACCAATGAAACAAAGGAAATATTCATAGAATGTACAGGCACAGAAAGAAGTTCTGTAGAAAAGGCGCTCACGATACTAACTACAACTCTTGCCGATATGAATGGTAAAATTTTTCAAATGGAAATAATAGACAAAGAGAGATACACCACACCAGACTTCACAACCCAAAAAACAAAAATATCATTAAAAAATGTAGAACAAATAATCGGAATAAAACTAACGGAAAAACAAATGGAAGATTTACTATCAAGAATGGGTCACTCATACAAAAAAGGAGTTGCTGAAACTCCTGTATGGAGATATGATATCCTTCATGAAGTAGATTTAATAGAAGACATCGCGATAGCATTTGGTTATGACAAATTAGTACCTGAGATACCTAAAATATCAACAATTGGAGAGGAATCCAGAAATAGCATTCTAAAAAGAAAGATAAGCTCAATAATAGCAGAACTTGGATTTAATGAAATTTCCACATATCATCTGATAAAACAAGATGAAGAGGAATACTTCAAAACAAAAGAACAAATAGAATTGTCAGATTCAAAAACAGAATATAAATTTTTAAGAAATAATCTATTAACTCCTATGATAAGAATCCTATCAGAGAATAAAGACGTAGAATATCCTCAAAAATTATTTGAGATAGGAAAAGTTTTTTCAAAAAATTCGCAAAAAGAAACAGGCATAGAGGAAAAAGAACACTTGATTTTAGCTTTTTCTCCATCAAATTCCACGATAATAAAACAAAATATAGACTATCTCTTCAAAAAAATGAATCTGAGATATTCTATTAAAGAAAATTCAATTAATAATTTTATAGATGGGAGATGCGTAGACATAAGATTAAATGAAAAACCAATAGGTTATTTTGGAGAATTACATCCAAATTTTCTTAAATCTATGGGGATAAAGATGCCAGTATCATTAGTAGAAATAAATTTAGAAGAAGTATATAAAGAAATTAATTGAAATAATCTCTAGATTTACCATTTGGTTTTGTATTCGTCTTTGAATTTTTTTCAAGAATTCCAATCATATATTCGAGATTACTCTTCTGCGCGGACCAAACAGAATATACTTTCTTTAGAATGTCTACTTCTTTAGTCTCTGATGAAGTTATATCTAAATAATAAGAAGAAATTTCAAGTTCTATAAAAACAGAAAAAACTTCCTCTATAATTTTTTTATCTTTTGAGGTTATTTCTTTGAGAAGCATCAAAAACATAGGAGAAGCTTGTGATGGATTTAGCATTATTTCAATAAGACGAACATAATGAGCTATCTTTTCAATTGCAAACTTACGAATATCTCTCAATAAATTTCCAGAATTAACATCAATTTTACCTATTTCAAAAATCGAATTCATCTCATCAAAACTTGGAAGATTATATTTTTTTTCAAAATCTCCATAGATTTTTTTTAGTTCGATAAATTCCATAAACTGATATTGATATAGAGCATATAAAAAGCTGTTGGAAGAAAAATATGCCTTTTCAAATAAAATTCTACTAATAGATTTTTAAAATCTGTAAAGTCTCGGTTTCTCTTGTTAACCACTTTTCATCTAATTGTTTCTTAATATAATCAAATTCCATAAAAGAATAAGTCAATAGAGGTTATAACTCTTATCTTTGTAGCTATACATATAGTTAATTTACTCTTTCTTGCGTTTAATATCTTTTACGCTATTGACATACTTATCCAAAGAATTGCTTGGCTTTCCGTAAACAACTTCACAATTGCTCTGACAAACGCTTACTTGTAAGGATAAATCATAAGTTGATTCGCATACTTGATTACATTCAGCGACAGTGTATCCAGAATCTTTTCCCCACACGTCTTTGACGGGTATGTTTGTCTGACTGTTTTCCGTAGATGTAGATAATGAATTAGTTTGTTGAGTTTGGATTGTGCTTACTACTGTCTCGCTTGTTGCGTCAGCGATTTCTGTTTCAGGTAATGAAGTAGTTTGTTGAGTTTGGATTGTGCTTACAGCAGAGCTATTCTTATCACTTGAAACACCAATGAGCGTGAAGAGAGAGATTATTATTAGTATAGCTGTAATCCAAGGATGCTTTAAAAACCATCCTTTCTTTTCACTTTTAGTTTTATCCATATTAATTAGTAATATTAGAGAGATTATTCTATTTAAATATTAAGTAAGACTCCATTTTTAAAAATTACACTATTACAACGGTTAGTTTAAAGCCTCTGCCGGGATTTGAACCCGGGACCTCGTCCTTTTTGTAGTCTTTTGGACTTCTACAACCTTTTTTAGATAAAGTTGAGATACCAAGGACGCACTCTACCGGCTGAGCTACAGAGGCGTTATTTATAAAAGTCAGAAGTATCTTATTAAAAGGTTTCCGGTAGTTAATTCACTTTACTGGAGGTTCAGGAAGCCAATCACTACCTACAACATATCCTACTACAACAAGACTATGGTCAAAAAGTTTAGAGAGCCAATTAGTATATTCAGAAAAAAATTGAGTTCTATCTTCGGCAGAACTCATCATCAAATTTTCATTACTTATAATCAACAAAGCGCCTATAAAGAAGACTTTCATCAAAATTAAAAATGTTTTCATTTTTTGCCGCCAAAACTAACATTTTGAGTAACATTCCAATTTATTGCTGTGACTTGACCAGAAATTTTGGTTGCATCTTTTCCAAAATCAATTATCCACAAGAAATAAGTCTTAGCACCTACAATAAATCCTTCAACAGAGTTTATCTTAAGATTATTACTTTTTACAACACCAAAAAAGGAAAAAAGTAAAAATATCATAAGCACAGCAACAAGATAAGTCCACCATCTTTCATATCTAAAAGAAGTCACCTTAAAAAAAAGAAATACAAATAAAACGACAATACCGATAATTACTAAGTTCACCATTTTCGCTCATAAAACACATATTATTGTTTTATAAAAGGTTTTCTATATTTTAGTTTTTATTATGAGACGATTATAATTGCGCTTTTGCCAAAAGGTAGTAGTATGCTCCTGCCGGTCTGAAAAATGTTGAGACATTTTTGGCACCGCCAGTAGCACTTGACTTCACTTTGTTCAGTCAAGAAATGCTCCTGCCGGGATTTGAACCCGGGTTTCCGCCGTTCTCCACTACCGCGTTAGCGGCAACGAGCATACCTCATGCTACTCGAGAACGAGTAGGAAGGTATAGTCTCATCGACATAACCTCACATGAAGTTGTATGCGAGAGGGCGGTGTCCTTGACCACTAGACTACAAGAGCTAGTCAAAATAAATACGAATAATGATTTAAAAGTCTATCTAAATATCGTAAGTAAATTTATCGAGTCTGCTCAACATGTCATTAGGTAGTTTTCCTTCCAATACATTTCCATCTTTATCAATAACAAATTTCAAAAATTTTTCAGGGCCATTTCCAATAACTTGAATAACGTGGCGATCCCAAACCGAAACATCAGTAGGAAATTCGGAAATTGCATATTTCGACCCATCAACTTTACCGCGAACTCGTGAAATACCATAATCGACATCGCACAAGCTTTGTACAACTATGTTCTCCAAGCTATAATAAACCTGTCTTCCAAAATCTGGGGTGTTGTTCATAACAAAATCCAAAAATTAGGGTATTTAAACCTGATTAAATATGCAGTTCTGGAATTAGAACTTTTATGTTTGAGTTTTTTGAATAAGAAATAAAGAATAATTCCCCAAAACCAAAACATCTATCTAAACGTCTTAAAGATTTTCACTGAGAATACTTAAAAGTTTTAAGAATCTCTATCAAGTTTGAAGGAAGTTCTCTATCTGAGTTTCCATTCTCCCAAATTGTATAACCTACTTTCCCATTGTTTTCCAAAATTTGAACATATCTTCTAGAAGAAGTAGAACACTCTCCAAAATTGTGCACCAAAGTATAAAACTTTTCATCAATTCTTCCGTGTGCTGTGCCGATTCTTATATCTCCTTTAGACCATGGAGAATTGATTGGTTGAGTTAAGCTGAGCAAAACTATCTTTTCAACTTCTGAATAAACAATTTTTCCAAAATCATTCATAAAAAAGGTAAATAAAGTCCATATTTAAAGGTTACAAATTCAATTTTAGACAAGTAAATATGAATAAACTTTTGAGAAATAAAATAAACCTTTAATCTGTATACAAACGTTCGAATCCTGTAAATAGCCCCGCCAGGAACTCCTTATTCAGCAGTGAGTCTCCGAGCATGTGAGGAGGTTCGAGCAATAGAATAAGGAGATTGTTCGAATCCTGTAAATAGCCCCGCCAGGATTACTTTAATTTGAGTGAAACGAAAATTTAAGTTGCCGATAACCTCAGTTAACAAGCACTTCGAATCCTGTAAATAGCCCCGCCAGGATTCGAACCTGGGTCACCGGAGCCAGAGTCCAGTATACTTGACCACTATACTACAGGGCTTTTTAAAACTCAGCAACGAGTCTCCAAGTTCATAAGGAGAGTCTAGCAATAGAGTTTTAATATTTCTTATAGAAAGAGCAAGAAAATAGTATTTAAATCTAATCTGGAACGATTTCATAAATCTGTAAAAAATATGAGACTATAGAACGTGAATAAATCAGATTTTCTATTTTTATTGTAAAATAAAAGACTAAATTTATATATACACAGAGAATCTTCAAAGTTCAAGAAAAGATGGATGATGAGTTTATAGCTAAAAAAGAAGTGCAGGCACAGATAATAGATTTAGCTGGTGAACAAAACGGAAACAATAAAGCAACAGAAGAAGAGATAAATCAAATTTTAAGAACTATTGCTCCAGGAACAAATTTCAGAACAGCAATAGAAGGAATTGTCAATGCTGGAAAGGGAGCGTTAATCATAGTAGAAATTGATGGAATAGGTTCAATTCTTGATGGAGGTTTCAAAATAAACAGCAAATTTACTCCTCAAAGAATGATAGAACTTTCAAAAATGGACGGAGCAATAATATTATCAAGAGATATGAAAAGAATAACTTACGCAAATGTTATGATTTATCCAGATAAAAAAATTCCTACAAAGGAAACGGGAACAAGACACAAAACTGCAGAAAGAACTGCGAGAATGATGAATACTTTAGTCATATCAGTTTCAGAAAGAAAAAAAGAAATAACGGTTTACTTCAAGAATTTTAGACATGCTTTACAAGACGTAAATGAATTGCTTAGAAAAGTAAACGAAAGAGTACAACTAATAGAAAAACAAAGAGAGCTATTTGACGTTAATGTTGAAAAACTAACCCAAATGGAGTTGAGAAATTATCTTAGTTTACAACAGGCTTCAACAGCCATACAAAAGGGAAGAATAATAGAAAAAATGGCTACAGATCTTAAAGAACTTCTTGTAGAAATAGGTAGCGAAGGCGGGGTAATAAAAACAAGACTCAAAGAATTAGTTTCTAATGTTGAAAAAGAAACAAGCTTGATAATAAAAGATTATACAAAACTTGATTTAAAAAAATCAAGAGTTTTGGTAAACAGCTTAAATTATGATGAACTTATTGATATGGAAAATGTAATAAAATCATTAGCATATGAACAAAATCTTAAAGTGGATAAAATAAGAGGGTGGAGAATACTTTCGAAGACGTCATTAGAAGAGCAAGACATCGCAGTATTAACAAAAGAGCTCACAAGTTTAGGAAAAACAATTCATTCAAACCTAAATACCTATAAGAATTCATTAGGAGAAGAAAAAGCTAATCTATTCAAAGAGGAGATTGACAAGATAAAGTTAAGCTACTTCTCATAGGTAATGTTTAAAAACCTCTTTTTGTAAAAAAATACATGAAACGCTCATCAAGACGATGGAAGAAAAAGAATCAAATGCGATGGAAGTGGCAGCGCAAGAGATTAAGAAAGGAAAAAAGAAAGAGAAAGCTACATAGAGCTAGAACAGGATAATTGTAAAATAAATTATTTGCTGGCATTATAACCTAACATAAAAAATAAGCTACTCAATCTATTGACATACTTATAAATCTCATTTCTTAGTCCTTTTTCTCTCAAAAGCCCAACAAGAGAAATTTCTAAATCTCTACATCTTATTCTACATTCATTAAATGAAATAGCCTCTTTACTATTAAATCTGACGAACTTATTAGGGGGCTCTCCTAAAGATTCAATGTATAACTCAAGTTCATCTAAATCCTGTAAAGTTATCGGAGCATTGATACATTCTCCAGGGCAGTTTGCAATCTCTCCAGCAGTTTGCCAAAGTTTCTGTTGAACCTTTTTAAGAATATCAACATAAGAATTATTATCATTAAGAAGAACATAATCAATAGCTGATTGCAAATTGTCTATCTTGCCATTTGCAATAATCATAGAATCACTTTTAAGAACGCGCTGTCCAGAAAAATCAGATGTAAATCCCGAATCTCCGAGAGTTGTATATACTTTCCGAACCACAATTTTCTATGTGAAAAGAGTAAATAAATATTATTATCAAAACAAAATAGCTTCAGTAATACCCAATCGACATGACAAGAGAACATAAATCTTTATAATGCAACACAGGTCTAAATCAAGTAAAGAGGATAATATGACACAAAGCGAAATTTGGACAGAAAAATATAGGCCATCTGTATTTGATAATGTTGTAGGCCAACAAGAAATAGTGAAAAGAGTACGCGCATTAGTTCAAGCAATGAATATTCCCCACATAATGTTTGCTGGTCCGGCAGGCACTGGAAAGTCCACATTAGCATTAATCATCGTAAAGGAATTATTCAAAGAAAAATGGAAAGAAAACTATCTTGAGTTAAACGCATCAGACGAAAGAGGAATAGATGTAGTTCGTCAGAAAGTAAAAGATTTTGCAAGAACGAAAGCTATTGGCACAGTTCCTTTCAAAGTAATTTTTTTAGATGAAGCCGATGCATTAACCACAGAAGCACAACAAGCATTAAGAAGAACAATGGAAAATTATACAAACACTTGTCGCTTCATAATGTCCTGTAACTATTCAAGTAAAATAATAGACCCGATACAATCAAGATGCGTAGTTTTCAGATTCAGATTGTTGGAAAAGAAAGATATTATATCTGTAATAAAAAGAATATCTGAAAATGAAAAATTAAAAATTACGGATGACGCTCTTGAAAGTCTATATGAAATGAGTGAAGGAGATTGCAGAAGAGCAATCAATCTATTGCAGGCAACAGCATCAATAGCCTTAGACATAAACGCTGAAATGATACGAATGATTTCTTCGTCATCAAAACCTACTAATGTCAAAATAGTTTTAGATTATGCTTTAGCAGGAGATTTCATAAATGCAAGAGAAAAAATGTTAGACATAATGTTAAAAGACAGCGTTTCTGGAACAGACATAATAAAATCAATGCAAAAAGAAATTTGGAATCTACAAATAGAACCTGAAACAAAAGTTAAGCTCACAGAAAAAACTGGAGAAACTGAATTTAGAATGAGTGAAGGTAGCGATGAATTCGTTCAGCTTCAAGCATTATTAGCCTCATTTGTTCTTGCAGGCAGCAAAGAAGAAATTTAAAATGAGTCTTCCCACAAGTTTTGTTGAAAAATATAGACCAAAAACAACAAAAGAGATAGTTGGTCAAGAAATTGCCATAATGGAAGTTAATAAATTTCTAAAAGAATTCCCAAAAAAAACTGGACTCATTTTACATGGTCCTCCTGGAACGGGAAAAACAACTCTTGCTCATGCTATAGCAAAAGAACTAAACTTGGATATTTTTGAATTAAACTCCTCAGATTTAAGAAACAGGACAAAATTAGATGAAGTTCTAAAACCTGCAGCTATGCAACATAGTCTCTTCAAATCAGGAAAATTGCTTTTAATGGATGAAGTTGATGGAGTAACTGGGGAAGACAGGGGAGGAGTTCCTGAACTGATAAGAATCTTAGAAAAAACAGCTCATCCGATAATTATGACTGGAAATAATATTTGGGATTCTAAATTTTCAGAATTGAGACCTAAATGTAAACTAGTAGAAATGAAACCTATAACAATAGAAAATTTAGTAAGAGTAATTCATAGAATTCTTGAGCAAGAAGGAATTAAAGAAAATCCGCATTTTCTAAAGCAAATTGCCATCAAATCTCAAGGAGATTTAAGAGCAGCATTAAATGACGTGCACACTTATGTCTTAACAGACAAATCAAATGTGGATTTTCTTGAAGAACGTCATAAGGAAGATAGCATATTTAATATTTTAAAAAAACTTTTTCAAAATAAAGAGGACAATATAAATCTTTTTGATAGCACTTCAATGTCCATTGACGAGATTCTGTTGTGGATAGAGGAGAATATACCTCGAGAATATAAAGGAAAAGAATTGGCCAAGGCATATTTAGCTTTGGCAAAGGCAGACGTCTTTCGTGGAAGAATATACCATCAACAATATTGGCGTTTTCTTCTATATCAAAACATTTTTCAAAGTGCAGGAATATCTCATGCAAAGAGTAGGGCAAAATCTTCATTTACAAAATACGAACGCCCAACAAGAATTCTAAAAATCTGGCTCAATAATCAAAAAATGGCAAAGAAAAAAACAATAGCTCAAAAATATGCGCGTTATGTCCATTGCTCAACAGCAAGAGCAATGTCGGATTTTCCACTGATAAAAAGAATCGTATCTCAAACTCCAAGCACTATTAAACATCTTCAATTGACAGACGAAGAAGTTGATTTCATCAAAAGATGATTTGCTCCTTAAATTAAACCACTATATAGTTACAACAATAAATAGATTTAAAAAGGGAGCTTACGTAAGTCAGTTATGGATAAATTCAGGTTTACACCATATAATCGGCTATCCCTAGCAGATTCAAGAGGTCTAGCTTTCAAGTGCGAGAACGGCGAAGAGTATAGAGTAAACTATCACTCACAACTTTCTGGCCCAAAGGTTATAAAACGCCCTGGCGAACGTGTCTTTTTGACATTATTCTTCGGAGGTATACCTAGATATATGGAATCTGGAGAAATAGAAAAAAGAAATGCTATAACTCTAAAACGAATGACGAGTGGTCACGAAACAGTATTACAAGATTTATCCAAACATTTAGGAGGAGCGATTTTTAGCGAGACTGATCCATTTACAGACAAAGAAATCCAAGAGAGAAAAAAATCAACAGCTGAAAGATTGATTTACGACCCCAATAATATGGGTTTAGCAGAACACTTGATTCGTCCAGAAGTTGGAATGCGTCTCGCGGCAGGATTAATAGTGTTCAATCGTGAAACACAAGATAAAAACCTAAAGAAAAGATTAAGAGCTCTCGTCTCAAATTCTCCAATTTCAGAAATCTATTGTTTATCTGAATAATTTTTCTCAACTCTATTCCAATTAACGATATTCCACCAATTTTCAATAAATTCAACTCTACGATTTTGATATTTCAAATAATAAGCATGCTCCCATAAATCAATAACTAAAATTGGTTTCTTTCCAATAGATAAAGGCGAATCTTGGTCCTTCGTCGGAATAATCTCTAATTTTTTAGATTTAAAATCTGACACAAGCCAAACCCAACCACTTCCAAACAAAGCCAAAGATTTTTCATTAAATATCTTTTGAAACTCAGAAAAACTTCCAAAATCACACACAATCGCTTTCAATAAATCGCCAGAACACTTTCCACTTGAAGAAGCAGGGCACATTGTCTCCCAGAAAAAATTATGATTAACAAACCCGCCTCCAAAATTTCTAACAGCCGTTTGAATATCTGAAGGAACAGAACTCAAATCTTTCAATAATTCTTCAATTTTCTTATCAAATAATACGGGATGTTTCTCCAAAGCCAGATTTAGTTTATCACAGTAAGTTTGATGATGTTTGCCATAATGTATATCGATGGTCTTAGCGTCCATATAAGGCTCTAAAGCGTCAAAAGAATAAGCTAATTTCGGCAAAGTATGTTTCTGCATTCAATATATTAAATAAATTGATATTTAAAAATTTCCATAAACTAAGACACACAGACATCACATTCCCACAATCACTTCGCCATAACTTATTTAATACAATAAATCTATCAGTCCTCATGGGTTACAACATAATTCTTGGTCGCGATAAATCAGATAAGAAAAAATTCGGAGACGCAGGCCTAGTTCATATAGGGAAAAGCTATGTAACTATGGGAAACTATACATCCATGTCTAATAATTTATTTTTGGATGTAGCTCGTTCACACGTCATTCTAGTAGCAGGAAAGAGAGGTTCGGGAAAATCTTACACTCTTGGCGTAATAACAGAAGAAATATCTAATCTTCCTCCAGATATATCTCGAAACATAGCTCCATTAATATTTGATACTATGGGCATCTTCTGGACAATGAAATTCAAGAACGAAAAGGAAAAATACCAATTATCAGAATGGAATTTAGAGCCAAAATCTCTTCCAATAAAAGTTTTCGCTCCAATAGGAAAAATTGAAGAATATAAAGAAAAGAATATCCCTGTAGATAAACCATTCGCGATAAAGGCATCTGAATTAGAATCGGAAGACTGGATAACCACATTCAATCTTTCAATGACATCTTCAGAAGGAGTTCTTATAACTAATTCTATAGCGTCTTTAAAAGAAGAATCAGACGATTTCACAATACAAGATATAATAAAAAAAATAAATCAATCCCAAAATGTAAATCAAGAGAATAAGAATATAGCTTCATCATTATTTCAAGCAGCAGAAAGTTGGGGGATATTTTCAAAGGAAAAAGAAGGAACAGAAATTACCGATTTGATAAACGCAGGAATAACAACAGTTTTAGATTTATCAGTTTATAGCTCAATAGGTGCTTTCAACGTTAGAGGATTAGTAATTGGTTTAGTTTCAAGAAAATTATTCACTCAAAGAATAAATGCAAGAAAACGAGAAGAAATTCAATCAATTCAACACGGAATAGACTTTATGAGTTATAATCCAACAAGAGACACTCCTCTGGTATGGTTGTTCATAGATGAAGCCCACGAATTCTTGCCAAAAACCTACAAAACACCAGCAACAGATTCATTAGTTCAGATATTAAGGGAAGGACGTCAACCAGGAATTTCATTAGTTCTCGCAACACAACAACCTGGACAGATACATCAAGACGTAATGACTCAAGCAGACATAGTAATCGCCCATAGAGTCACAGCAAAACCGGACATTGAAGCTCTAAACCAAATAATGCAAACTTATCTATTAGAAAACATAAAAACATCTCTTGATAATTTGCCTTCAAGTAAAGGTTCAGCGATAATTTTAGACGATAATTCTGAAAGAATTTATCCTATGCGTATGCGTCCACGTTTAACTTGGCACGGTGGCGAGTCGCCAGCAGCAGTTAAAGGTCAAACCGAAATTTGAATAAATTTAGCTACTTAGATACCTTTAAAAATCGATTTTTAGTCATAAACCTATGAACGTCTCTGAAGCAAGAAAACTAATCATAGATGATAGTTTGGACTCGCAAGTCGCATACTTTTTAGGAGCAGAACTCGAAAGAAATCCAGAACAAAGAAAAGGGTTATACGAAGCAAGAAATACCCTCGATAGATACAATTTTATTGCAGGACATTCAGGCAAAGAGATAGATGCAAATTTATCTTACATGACTGAACATGGCGAATAGTTCTAATAATAATTTGCCAATTTCTAATTTTCAACATCTTATAATCTAACAAAACATCTTCCTAATAATCAGAAATCGCTTTTCTTATATGGTTCATTTATTTTAGAATCGTTATATAAAATTCTTAACGAATCTATAATCACTGGCTCAATCTCATTTCTGTGTTTAAGTGCATACTTTATAATTTTAGGAGAAACATCTAAAACTTCAGCAGTTTCATGAAGATTGAATTTGCATTTGTCTTTCGCTTCATAAATTTCACTCGCTAAACGATAATTTAATGCTTCATGATTTTCCCTGGAACCGAATTGTTTAATTAATTTGGGAGATTTTTGTCTTTTTTCTCGCAAGCCCCATTGAGAGATACTGTTTTCAACAATGTAACTTAGAATTCCTAAGAAATAAGCAATATCTGCAGAAGACATGTCTACACCAACAGAGCGTCTAATCGCTTCTTTTTTATATTCGGGAGTTAACGCTCTCTCCTTTCGATTATCTCCGTGCATCGACGAAACTCCAACACTACTAAGAATCTTACCAACGCTGACAAAGTGATAATTTGTCCCATTAGATAATTCCATTAATGATAATTTCTGCCCATTTTTTTCTGCGCCCTCATATCTTTCAAAAATTGTTAATAAGTCATCAAAAGAATGAGTTAATACTCCATTTTTTGCATGTTGTTTATGTTTGTCCAAATATTCAATTGCTTTTTCGTATGCCCAGCCCTCTTTTTTTACAAATTCATTGGTTCTTTCAGTTAAACACTCAAAAATTTCTTCAAGAGCTTCTTTTCTCCCACTTTCTTTGAAAGGTTTCGTCTGTATACGCCTGTTGGTTTTAAAAATTTCTGTCTTTCCTTGTGCTTTAATAATTTGTCTCACTCTCTCTGCAGTCACACCATAAACTTCGCCTATTTCTTTCAGACTCAATCCTTGTTCTATCAATGAATCTAAATTAGAACGTTCTTTCAATTCAGAACGACCCCATTTAGGAAGTTCAATTTCTGCAGTTTCAGCATATTTTTTTACAATTGCATAAGAATAATTTGTTTTTTCGATAATACTCGTTATTGAATTGGCTCCGTTAGCAATCGCTTCATTGATTCTCGATGTAATTTCTTCTAAGTTTTTATTATATTTCTTTCTCCCATTTTGTTGTTCTTTAGACCATCCAATTCCAACAGCAGATCCATAAATTCTAACGCTACCCCTAGAAATTCCAAGTTCAGAAGCAATTTCCTTACGTGACTTTCCAGATTCATATAATCTTTTTACTCGATCACCTATCTCTACAAATGAATTAGGTTCATTTTTTGCACATTTTTCGTCAACTATCTTCAAAAAAATGCCTTCTAAATTTGGACCCATAAAAACTCACAAAATTACCACTTTATAAAGGTTACTAAAAATGAGTAAAATTTTCAATAAAATTAATCAATCAAAATTCCGTAGCGTAAAAAAATCGATGCACCACCACGATCTAAATAGTATTGTTTGATTTGTGCTCGATTCATCAAAAATCTATGATTTTTGAATGCCTCGCAATGCAGAGCATTGCTTAGTTTGGATGATCGACGTGTCGACCACACCCTAAAAGATGCGATTTTAGGGAGACACGATCGACATAAAAAAATTTATAAAATGACCGTTTTGTACAATTAGACATGACGATCCAAGCATATATGTCCGGAAATGAATTTGTTAATAAAATATTAAATGGTGAAAGAAATTTTTCAAACATAAGATTAGAAAGCAGATTCAATCTTAACAAACACGAAGGATTCATAACATTAAATAATTATTTAAAAAGTCAAACGAATTTATCAGATAGTCCAATAATTCTAGATAACTCCGATTTAAAGGGAATCATCGCAAAAGAGGTATATCTCCCATATGTTTCTGGAAAATCTGTTAATTTCAGATGGGCGAAACTTTACAATGCTAATTTTAGAAATGTTAATTTTGAAGGGGCAGAAATTAGATGGGCGAGTCTCATAGATGCGAATCTTGAAGGAGCGAATCTTGAAAGAGCTAATTTTAGAAGTACGAATCTTCGAGATGCTAACCTAAGATATGCGAATCTTGAAAAAACCAATCTTAGTTGGGCAAATCTTGAAGGAGCAAATCTTGAATGCGCTAATATTGAAGGAGCAAATCTTGAAAGATCTAATATTGGTTGGGCAAATCTTGAAGGAGCGAATCTTAGAAATGCTAATTTTACATGGGCGAGTCTTATATACTCAAATCTTAAGAGAACAAAAATTTACAATGCGAATTTTGAAGAAACAAGCCTTGAAGGCACAAGATTAGAAAACAAAAAGTTATCAATAAAAAACAACTCAATCGTTAATTCAAAATATTCAAATCGGCTCTAAACCTAAATTTCCTTTTACCAATATCTCCAGCTTTAACAATTCGCAAAATCTTAACTTTTTTTCCAACTTTTTCAGCCCATGTAGTTATAAGACTGCGAAGCAGTTCAATTTCAGATTCAAGATAAAATCCATAATAATGAATAATTGTTCCTTTTCTCACAACACGAAAAGCAACATCAAGAAAACTATCCTCTAAATTTGGACGAGCCATAACAATTCTATCAAATGTACCAGACACTTTCTTTCCAGACCCTATAACACGTCTAACATCCCCTTGGACAGCCGAAACAACGCCAACAAGCTTATTGCGTTTAATGTTCTCAACAGCATACTTAGACGGCTCTTTTCCCAATTCGACACTAATAACCTCTTTAGCTTTCTTCATCTTTCCAATAACAATAGCGAATGGAGCAACACCTCCAAACATTACAAGAACTCTCTCACCTTTTTTGACAAAATTCGCAATATTCTTTCGTTCCTCGCTCAAACGAGGAGAAAAATAGGAAGTATCAATATTGAATCTGAATTCGCATCCATTCTCACGATACAACGCCTCTCGAGTCTTTTCACCAGCAAGCCATTTTGTCTTTAAAGTTCGCAAGCGTCCAGAAAACTTACCAACCTTCTCAACGACAGTTGTAACGCCCTTATGTCCTCGCAAATAATCAACAGCAAATTTCTTCTTAACAGATGCAGATGCCTCACGGTCAAACTTCAGTATAGCTATATTTCCCACAACATCATAACCTATCCTATCAAACATATGTAATTAAACAATTCAAGATTTATAAATAAATACTTTAAAGAATAATGATGAACTAATGTTCTTAGAAAAAACCTATTTTGCGAATTAAACTAAATATCTTTTAACCAATCATCAAAATAGATTACTTCAAATCTTTTCTTAATTTGAGATTACGATTATGTGCCTCTTTTATTTTCTTTTGTAAACTTTCTCGAATATCTTCGTCCATTTCATCAATCAATTTTAACTCAGTTTCACGTATTGATTGATTATTATCTGCCATTCTAGACCAAATTGCCTGATTATAAGCAGTATTTGCTCTCTGATTAATCAAATACCTTCTAAAACTAGTATCTACAACTAAACCATAAATCAACGCAACGGCTGCGCTCCAAAGATAAACTGATTCGTATGCTTCAACTTCAGCAGTTATCCACAATCCAAGATAAACCACTGCATAAAATATCCAAGCCGTCTTAGCCACCCATTGATCAAAGTCTTTCACAAAATACCAATAAATTATGAAAGGAAGTATCCCAGTAACAGCAATGAACAAAACTTGATATTGAACAAGAATAGTATTAATCCACGTAAAACTAATACCTCTAACAGCTAAAATGCCTATTATAATAGCTACAAGTCTAAGAATTCCCTTATGAGTTTTATCTTTGAAAACCGGTAAATTTTGTAAAACAAGACCTATAACAATAGAGAGAATAATAAAAAGCAAAGTCTTTTCAAAAAGTAAATATCCTGTCCAGTCCTGTCCTCCAAGTAAAGCACGAAGCAATGGTTCTAAATTTTCAACAAGTGAATTAATAACCTGTTCAGTTCCATAAAAAAATCCTCCACTACCTCCATAATATTGCTGAGCAGAAACAAATCCCATTAAACCAAATAACAAAACAAATACAAAAAAATTGATTTTCATAGGACAAATAAATCAAACAAGTATATAAATATTATAGATGAGACACATCTGGTAAAGGCACACCCAAAAGTGAGGCAATACCTCTTTCTCGCATAATAAGCTTCTTATAATCTCCATCCGTTAAATGTCCTGCAGACCATCTATTTTGTAGACTTACTAATTTTTCTAGTAATTTTGATCTCTGATCCATCTCATGCATAGTCATAATTCCTTCATGCTTAGCCCGAATAAACGCTTTCTGGATAGTTTTATCTGCGAAAAGCATAATCAATGATAGGATAGCTGTAAAAAAATATATATAAACTGGACTAAGACCTGCGATAGTATGATATGTATCAGTAGATGTTTGAGTAACTCCCTTAAATGTAGTAATTTCATCTATTCTTTTTTGCTCAAATCCATAAGTTGTTGAATTTACAACATTAAAAGTATCAATCCTGTAAAAAAACATACCCATAAAGACCACAAATGCAAAAATCCAAGCAATTTTCCTCATCGTATTTGAAGGTAACTCTTTAACGAAAAAGAAATATATCAAAAAAGGAAGTATAGATGTCATCGCAATTCCTAAAACGGAATAAGGCAAAATAACTGTGTCTATCCAGTCTTGAGACAAATATCTAACTGATAATACTGAAACAGCTAAAGACACAACAAAGGTCATTTTTCCATGCTGTTTTATAAATTCAATTTTACCCAAAATAATCCAAACAAGTGAGAATAAAATTATGAAAATTAACAATTTACCAAAGAACAAATCTCCATCAGTAGTATTACTTCCCAAAAGAAACTTACCTATTGGACCTAAAAGGCTATCATAAAAAGAACCAGCAGTGTCAGATAATAATTCAAATAAATTTCCACTTTTAATCGGAGCACCTTGGGCAGAAACTACACTAACAAATAAAAATAACAACAAAACAAACACACTAATCTTTTTCATAAGTTAATAATATCAAATCCCTTTATAAACATTTCCAAAAAGAAACATTTATATTAAACTCGCTACTAATTGAAAAATGAATAAACAATTATTTTCAATATTTACAATAATTATGTTGTTATGTTCGATAGTTTTGGCACAAACCTCTACAAATGATACATTAAATGAAAATATTACTAATCAAAAAAATTCTTCTCTTAAACAATTAATCAATATAGACAAAGAAATTTTGAAAGATCCAACTCCAAAAATAGATGAGCGTCTTGATAAAGATATAAAAATTCCAGGAGCTATTCAAAAAATAGTCCAAATTATTTTTGGAATTAAAGGAGACATAAGTGTTTCTGCTTTAATTCTATTATTAGCAATTTGGACATGGGTCCTTTTACTTTTAGTGGGAATAACTCCCATGATCCCATTCTTTAAAAATAAAATAATGGCTTGGTTAGGAGCCATCATAATAAATTTAGTAATAGCTCTTTCAGGAGCCTATGTGACAATAGCTCAATTGACATTAAGTATTGGTAAAGATATAAAATTTTTAAAGGATTGGTCTGCTGGTTTTCTATTCTTCTGCGTAGTAATAATAATCGTGCTTTTCTATTTGTTCAAGAAAGTATCAAAGAAAATACAAGAAAGAATGAAAATAAATGAAGCAAAGGAAGAAGGACAAAAATCGGGAATAGCTTTGGTTAAATCAACAGCACAATTCGATGCAACCAAGGAATTCGGCAGTCTATTTAAGAACATATTTAATAGATAAGAAGAGATTTATTCCATTCTGAGACCTTTATTGAATGACTCTAATTCTTTAATTTTGAATTCTGTTTCATGTTTTTCAGCATTTTCTCTTGATTTTTTAAGTTTCTCACTCATAATCTTATTAATTTTGAGATAGAGAATAAACAAAAGTATACAAATCACAAAAGTAATTAGATTCCACCATTTACTTTGTTTAAAAAATATTAATTTGAACATTGCACGAGATACTAAATAATAGAACTTGACATGCGCAAGCATAATCGCCACAAGAAAAGATGCTATCCATCTTAAGACACCATTTTTAAACATAGCTAAATACCCATACATTGAGAGTCCTGTAAAGAGCCACATCATAAAAACAAAGAGCATTTCAATAGAAATAGCCCAATGCAATGAAAAAAGAACAACGAAAACAATATCTATATTGGTAAAGAGACTATTTACTTCTGAAATCACTTTATTCTTTAACAAAAACTCCTTCCATTGAGAACCGATAAAATTCCATTTATCATCTTGTGCAAGTTCTTTCACTTTATCAACATTGTCTTGAAGAGTTTTAGAAGCATTATCAATTTGATGTTCGATATCTCCAAGTTGGGCCCCAGCAAAACTACTAAAAAATAAAAGTGCAAAGAGTAACAGTAAAATTTTAATTTTCATTCAATCTCCTTAAAAGCTTAACTCTTAATTGATTTATATCTTTAATTAACCTTTCTGCTACTTCAACAGAAATATCTTCACCATAATAATTAATAGAGTTCCTTATTTTTCGTAGGTTATCAAACTCAAAAGATTCTTTTTCCATGTTAAATAATTCTTTCAAAAATCCCGAAAAGCATTCAGGATTATATATTTTAAATCCTTTTTGTATAGCGAGAGCTTCTAAGATTTCGCGTAAAGAGTCATAATTATTAGAGAGTTTAGTAGTCGCAGTATCTTTATTTAACGGAGAAAATCTGTCAGTAATTAATTTTTTATTGCTTTGTTCTAACAAAGACCTAATTAGATTTTCATCTGATTTTACTACCTTTACTAATTTTCTAAGTTTACATTCGTCCCAATTCATGATAAATAGCCTCTTAAAATATAACCATTTAAAATATTAAACTTTAACTCATTATTAATCTTATCAAAAGATTCATAAAAAACTACATGTATCTTTCGCTTTAAGGATTTTTCAAAATAGGAAAAATCTAAGTCCTTCTTAATAGAAGAAATAATAGCTAAATCAATATCTGAATCGGTAGTTGCTTCCAATTTAGATAAAGATCCAAATAATACGATGGATTTAGGGAAACTTTTTTTAATAATGAAGTCTAATAATCCTGAAATCTTCCATTCCCAATAAACACGCGATAAATTTTTAACAGCAGTGTTATCGATATTTATTCTAAAAAACAAGAAACCCCTTTCACTCCTTTGTATGAGAATCTGTTTTTTCTCATAAGTCTTCAGAATTTTTGAAGCATTTGGAGGACTTACATTCAGAAGCCGAGCATACTCTCTAACGGAAATTTCTCTATAGCAATCTTCAAAAAACAAACTAAGCCTGTTAATTTCATCTAACATATGTTAAATATTATTAACACATGTTTATATATCTTTCGACATAAAATAGACAAAGAAAAAACTTTCTCATATTAAATTCAACCACATAAAACAAAAAACACAGAGAAATTTAAATAACTTTAGGAAAAAATAAAACTATTTGCCCAATTTTTTGCTAAGTTCCACCAATTCATCCTTCTTTGCTTTAGTTACCTTATTCCAAGCCTTTCTCTGTTCAGAGTCAGTTATATTTGCAGCCTTCTCATCTCTCATTTTAATTTCAGCACCCAAAGATGACATACTATCCTTTAAACCTTCATCTATTATCCCTTTAAATTCTTCAGTATACAACTTGGCTACAAATCTCCTTTCTAATTTCCAAACCCAAAGAATAGCGCCTACAATAACTCCCACATATGCAATAACCATACCACCTTTTATCTGATCCATAGCATAACCATCAATCAACTTATAAATCATAAACATTATAAAAATAACCCATACAAATTTAGACAACATTCTGCTTCCAGAATTTTCTTTACTTACTTCAACACTAAAGAATACTAAAATCAGCATGGGGACGATAGCACTCAATGCAAAACCCATAGCTGTATAAGAAACCATAACAGCATAAAGGTCACTTGAAGATGTAAAAGCCATAGATAAGAAAGAGACAACAAGCGCAAACAAAAATTGAATATATTTATTTAAACTTTTAATAACTGGTAAAAAATGCGTAACTCCATAAACAAAAATTAGCACTAAAAAGGTCAACAAATACTTTGCAATATTTATACTAAAACTACCCTCTTCCCAATCAGTAAACATACTCTTTATAGGATCAAATATCTTACTACCTACACCCTGTGCTAAAACAAATGTTGAAAGAAAACTTAATAATAAAAGCGATAAAACAAAAATTCCTACAACTTTTTTACTCATCATCTTCAAACATAACAAGTTCCTCTATTTAAACATTTCTTCATTTCAAAACAACTTCACTTGCGCATTCTGTCTAATCATTTCTTTCAATTTTGAAATCTGATTCTCAACTCTTTCCTCAGAAAACTCGTGTCGTGAAACTAAAATCTCACGAATTTTCACCTCATCAAACTTCGGAAAAGAAACGCGTTGCTTAGACACATTCGGTTTCTTAAATATTTCAAATATCTCGCGCCAGTCAAAACCTACATCTCCAAATCGTTCAGTAATATCTTGAAAAATAGAAACAGGATAAACTTTTTGTTTCACAAGAACAAGAGCTTTTTTTGGACCAATCCCCTTAACTCCACCAGGATTAAAGTCTGTTCCCACAAGAATAGCTAAACAGATAAGCTGATCCCAAGTAATCCCTAATTGATTTATAACACTTTCAAATTCAATTATTTCGGGAGAAATATATATGAAACCTGAAACGGTTTTTCTTTTTCGGGATAAAGTCAAATTCTGAATTAGTCTTGTACCACCAACAGCAATAGCATCATAATCCTGTGAACCGACAGCCCACGCCTGCCCATTCTTAACAAGTTCGGCACATTGCATTTCTCCCTCTCCTGGAGCTTGGACAACAGCAATTCCCATTGCTTCAAGAAGTTCTTTACTTTCGGAAATCATCTTATCATCTAATCTTGAAAATCCTTTTGCATATTTGCCCATTCCCTCAATGTCTTCTTGAGCAACAGCTTCGTCATATTTTTCAGCCATCAAATCTTTTGAGGCCTGACGCAATTCGTGTGTCTTTCCCTTCAAATGATGATATTCTCCATCAAAAACATAAATAAGTTTTATTCCTTCAGAAAGCAAAGCTACATTTCTATAAAACAATCCAGATAAATGTGAAGTAACATTTCCAGAAGAGTCCATCAAAGGTGTTCCATCTGGTTGCCTAACAGAAGAAAGAAACTGATATATCGCGTTAAAGGCATCAACAGCAATAGTTTTTCCTTTAAGCTCTTGAAAAGTAATTTCTTTTCTGTTGACTAAATCGCCTATTTGCAAACCCATAAAATAAAACAAGTTAAAGAGTTAATAACAATTTCTATTACGAAAATGGAATGTCAAGTTGTGTTCCTTTTTTTCTCTTTACAGAAGCGTCAGTGAATTTTCTTGAAACATCAAATCTTCTACTCGCAATCTGAAACATCAATCTACCTTGAAGTAACAATTCAGAATACTCAAGTCTATCAGCATAAGTTCTATCCTCGGAAACTTCAGAAACCAACGCCCTCAGATATTCCTCATTCTTACTCTGCCCATAAGCTAATATTTTCTGTGCCTGTTCATCACTCATAAAAATATAATCTTTTCGCACCAATAACAATAATGAGAAGTATTAATAAAAATTGTTATCTTGTATATTTCTCTTGCTCTTTAATTCGAGCATTTCTGTTTCTAACTTCTATGAGAACATCCGGACAATTTTGCCTCGCCAAATCTTCAACTTCTCTATGAACTTCTCCAGTTAAATAATGCCATAATTCTTTTCTGTTAAGTTTAGAACAAGGTTTCAAATGATAATTGACAGAACTTCCTGCTTCATTAATCTCACGAGCTCTTCTCCTTAAACCTTTATCCGAAACATCTTGAGGAAATCTCGCCAAAGCAATCATAACAAGAGGAGAATAAGGACTTTCAATAGATTTTTCTGGTTGAAACTCAAAATCATAAGTCTCCATTTCAGAAGAACTCGCAGAAACAGAATTTTCTAAAAGAGAATTTTTTCTAATTAATTCATCAGCTAAATGTTGTTCATATAAATATTCATCATCTACAGGAACTCCTTCGCGGACGCATGCCTTTACATAAGCTACAGAATCTCTGTTAAACCACGCATCTTTAACACTTTTGTGCATAAAAATATCAAATCCGACCCCTTTTAAACCTTGTCATTTTCAATAGTAAATAATCTCTATAAGCCAAGAATCTCAAAAAACAAACATCAAAAAAAATTATATTTGGTTTTTTGGATGCTCAAAGTGTCGACCACATTCTAAAGAATGGGGTTTTAGGGAGACACTTTAACATAAAAATAATAGAAACACTAAAAAAGCACAGATAACTTCAATGTTTATGAAAGGCCATATAGTAAGTATATCATCTTCGCAAGATAATGAAAAAACCACAATAAACATATTTGGGCGTTTAGAAAACGGAAAGTCCTTTGCAACAATAATCCCATTTAATCCATATTTTTATATCAGAGAAGAAGATGAAAAGAAAGTCAAACTTTTAATAGAAAAAACGAAAATAGAGAAAACAAATTTAGTAAATAAGAATAAAGAGAAGGTTGTAAAGATAATTCCCGAAAACCAAACGGAATTAAACAAAATAGCAAAAGCGATTCACCAAAAAGACATAGACACTTACGAAGCAGATTTAACACCATCAATAAGATACTTAATTGAAAAAGATATTCACAGCACAATAGAAATTTTAGGAGAATCAGAACCAGCAGAAAGTGTGGATTTGGTTTTTAAAAATCCTTCAATAAAATCAACTGAGGCAAACATTCCTCTAAAAGTAATTTCGATAGACATAGAATCAAGCAAAAAAACAAACGAGTTGTTCTGTATAGGAATATACAATCCAAATAATAAAGTAAATCTAATAATCAGCGATAAGAAAGTGGAGTCAGCAATAAACTGCAAAGACGAAAGAGAATTACTAACGAGATTTAGAGAAGAAATGATAAAATCAGATGCGGACATAATAACTGGATGGCACGTGATTGACTTTGATTTAGATTATTTAAGAAAAAAGTTTGATGAACACAATATCCCGTTCAATTTCGGAAGAACAAACGAAAGAATAAGAATAAAAATTGAAGATAATTTTTTCAGAAATTCAACAGCGACAATTCCAGGAAGACAGGTCTTAGACGGATTGAACTTAATCAAAGACCCATTTATTCAAGAAGCTCCATCAATAAAAAATAAAGAATTTGATTCCTATACCTTAGAAGACGTTTCACAAGAAATGCTCGGAGAAGGAAAGTTAATTTCTGGTAAAGATAGACACGAAGAAATAGAAAAATTATATGAAAAAGACAAGAAAAAAATAGTGGATTATAATATGCAAGACTGCAAATTAGCCTATGACTTATTAATTAAAACAAAAATATTAGAACTTGCAATTGAACGTTCATCACTTACAGGACTTCCACTAAACAAATTAACTGGCTCAATCGTTGCGTTTGATTCTCTCTATCTAAGAGAAGCTCACAAAAGAGGAATCGTTTCTCCAACAACAAGATATACAGAAAAACAGGAACGCATAAAGGGAGGTTTTGTAATGGAGCCAAAACCAGGGATATATCAAAATGTTTTGGTAATGGATTTCAAATCGCTATATCCTTCTATGATGAAAACTTTTAACATTGACCCATTGTCTTTATTGGACAAAAAAGAGAAAGATTCAATAGAATCTCCAAACAAAGCATATTTCAAAAATGAAGATGGAGTTTTGCCACATATTTTAGAAAAATTGCACTTCGCAAGGGAAAAGGCAAAAAAAGAGAAAAGAGAATTGTCAAGTTACGCAATAAAAATAATAATGAATTCGTTCTTCGGCGTTCTTGCCTCTCCAAATTGCAGATACTATAATCTTACGATGGCGAATGCTATAACTCATTTCGGACAGATGATTATACAATTAACAGCGAAAAAAATAGAAGAAAGAGGATATAAAATAATTTATTCAGATACAGATTCGGTATTTATAGAAGCCAATTTAAGCAAGGAAAAAACGATATCTCTTGGAAAAGACTTACAAAATTACATAAATTCGTTTTATGAAGAATTCGTAAAAAAAGAATATAACCGAAAATCTTTTCTTGAGTTGGAATTTAAAAAACATTATCTTTCTTTGCTATTGCCCAAATTAAGAAATACGGAAAAAGAAAAAGGTTCAAAGAAAAGATATGCTGGATTAGTAGAAAAAAACGGAAAAGAAGATATAGAAATAGTAGGATTAGAAGCAATAAGAGGAGACTGGACAGAAGCAGCAAAAGATTTCCAAATTGAATTACTGAATAAAATATTCCACAAACAAGACCCTATAAATTTCATAAAAGATTACATAAAAAAGATAGAGTCAGGTAAATTAAACGAGAAACTAATTTATAGAAAATCAATAAGAAAAAATCTGTCAGATTACACGAAAACAACTCCCCCCCACGTAAAAGCAGCAAGACAATTAGAAAATTTAGAATCAAATGTTATAGAGTATCTAATCACCATAGAAGGCCCAGAACCGATTCAAAAATTAAAACATAAGATAGATTATGAACATTATATAAAAAAACAAATAACTCCAATAGCTAACACCATTCTTCACTTCTTTAACACTTCTGTTGAAGAAATTCTGAAAAACTCAAAACAAAAAAAACTTTTCTAAAAATTAAACAAGACCAACTTGTAAATTTGTAGGAGGTAATGGAATAGCCACTGGAGGAACTGGAACGCTCACAGAAGCAACATTTGAAGGAAGACTATCTCCGACTACAGCATTAAGAGCTATAACTCTATAAATAGAATCTCCAACAGTTAATCCAGCATCAGAATAAGAAACAGAATTAACTGGGAGAGCATTAGTAATCATAATAAATGTTTGACCCCCATCATTACTTCTTTCAATTTGATAACCATGTTCATTATCAGCATTATCAGTCCAGGCTAAATTAACTTGGCCATAGGTAATCGGGTCAAGAGTAGCAACAAGCCCCGTAGGAGCTCCTTCAGGAACACTCAAGAGAGTAGACTCGACATAAGAACTACATCCAGCAACATTACAAGCATTAACCCTCCATCTATAAATATTCCCATTTAGAACATTATCTGTTGTCATTACAGTTGAGGGAGCAGGAACTGTATTTGCAGGAAGAGTAGTCAAAGGAACAAAGTTTGTCATTCCAGTTCGTTTTTCTAAACTAAACGATTCTTCATTATCAGCTAAATCCACAAATGAAAGAGTTACTGTTCTTCCTGGAGAAAGAAAAACTCCCAAAGAAGTTTCTGAATTTAGCTTTTCAGAATCTCCCGATAAATTTGGACTAGAACCTAAATTAAAAACAAGCACTCCTGCCCATAAAACAGCTGCAATAAATAAAAAAGATTTGAAATAATCATCCCGCATTTAAGACAGAAATCAAAAGAGTATAAAAATCTATCTCAGCCTATTTACGACATTAGGATAATTCTTATTATTTGAGGCAACTTGATTAACCTTCTTAGACTTTAATGATTGAATTATAAAGAAAACTAATACTCCTATCGCTGCAATAAGCGTTAAAATTATTAACCAGAAAACGACACTTCCCATTGCGCCTGAATCCTCTTCCGGATTTATGCCCTCATTAGGAACATTACCTAAATTTTGTGGGGGAGGACTTGAAATGCTAGGAAGATTTCCTATCGAAGTAGTATTAGTTTGATTTACAGGAGGACTACCCGGACCAGGAGTAATATCAGTCTTAACTTTGAAGTTGACGTAGTTGGTTGCTTTTTGTGTTGTACCTGTAAAGTTAGCATATACTTTCATAGTATAATTTCCAACTGGTAGGGGTGGTTGATTGTAAGTAAAATGAGTATTAGTATTGGAAGAGTTAACCATTGTAACATTTGTAGTTCCATTATTTAGAGTGAACCACACTTTTCCAGTTTGATTTAAGCTAACTACGAAAGACACTGGGAAGTTGCTCAAATAATAATTCTCGTTCAAATCTGGTTCAACTATGTCAATGGCCAAACTTCCAGAAGGAGATTGAGCAGGTACATTAACTACACTAAAGTTAACAATAGTATATTCTATTTGAGGGTAGCTTGTGAAGTTAGCATATACTTTCATAGTATAATTTCCAACTGGTAGGGGTGGTTGATTGTAAGTAAAATGAGTATTAGTATTGGAAGAGTTAACCATTGTAACATTTGTAGTTCCATTATTTAGAGTGAACCACATCTTTCCACTTGAAGATATAGTGCCCACAAATGGGACTGGAAAATTGTTCAAATAATAAATTTCATTTTGGCTTGGTTCAACTATACTCATTGATACCGTACCAGCAGTTTGAACAACTCTAAATTTGACTGTTGAATTTGCAATGAAATTAGTATTGCTGAAATTAGCATATACATTCATAGTATAATTTCCAACTGGTAGAGCTGATTGGTTGTAAGTAAAATGAGTGTTATTCACCAGCGTAACATTTGTAGTTCCATTATTTAGAGTGAACCACATATTCCCAATTTGACTTAAACTAAATGCGAAAGGCAATGGAGAATTATCTAATAAATAAACTTCGTTTGAACCAGGCGATTCTATAGTAATAAATGGATTTGCCAAAGAAGCAGACCAATTACCAATTGAGTAATTAGCCCCCAAACTCGTAACATTAAACAAAACAGTTCCTGCATTCAAATTAGAAAGATTTACACAAATACTTTGAGGACAAGGAACTCCATTTCTTAAAATAGTAGCATTACTAAATGTGGTTGGAAGATTAACAAGTCTTATACGAGCAGGTTTGTTAAATCCAAGAGAATTAACTTCTACAAGATTATAATTTATCTTCACATCAGAACTTAGATTATTTCCGTTAATCGTGATATTTGGATAAACTAATATTTCTCCCTTTCCTGAGTTTACAAAACCAATACGAGTACTATCGAAATTATAAACATTAAGATATGTGTCTATCAAATAAATAGTACTTCCAGAATCAACTATATCCATAGGATTCATAGAAGCCGACGCAGAAACTATATTAATCTTGGAAAGATTAAAGATAGAATTAAATGAACTAATAGGATTAACGAAATTCTCAATAGATTCATTAAAGAAACTATTATAATTACTATTCTTAGAGAAAATTCCATATTCGCCAGTTCGCAGAATGTTGTTTGTGAAAACATTGCCGTTAGAATATTCTAAATGTAAAGCCTTTGCCGAATAGCCTACAAAATTAGAGCTAATATTAAAATTAGTTGAACCATTTAGGTATATTCCTGGTGTTCCCTGAACATATTCTGTTTTCTGAATAAAATTCTTATGAATTCCATCTGCAGATGATGTTCCTGAACCAGAAGAACCCCAGAAGTCTATTCCAGACCAAGTATGATTAATAACAAGATTTTGTATGACTGAAACATTTAAAGAATTAACAACTCGAATTCCCACATTGGAATCTCGAATAACATTGCCTATTATTTTTGTTCCTTGATTATAATAAGAATATAATCCTATATAATATGAACTAACATTTAGTCTCTGGATAATGTTTCCATTACCACGATTCTCGACAGCAAAAGAGACATTAGAACTGTTTGTTGAAGTAATAGTATACTTATAATCTCCATCAAGAATAGAATTATGCGCATAAAGATAAATACATGTTCCAGAACTATTCAAGCTTCGGTTTAGAATATAATAAGTATTATCTTGTGTCAAAACGCCACATGAACTAACATTGACATAATTCAAAATAGAGGGTTGTAATGAAACTGGAGTGGAAATATTAAAAATAAAAATGAATAGCAAAAGTATCGTAACGCAAATAAAAAGAAGAGGAATTGTATAATACAAAGGAATAACTTTCTTCACCTTATTTTCAGAAATTTCCATCTTTACCTCAAAGAGCAGATAGAATAGAGATATATAAAACTTAGTGCGAATTATAATTTAAGTTTTTTAATATTTTTGATATTTTTTTATTCATTCTGCCACAAGTTACAAAATAAACCAGCGCAATAAAACACCCCATAAATACGAAGATTAAAGCCCGAGATATTTTCTTGCGTGAGCTCTTATCATCTAATGTCTTAATTAGTATATAGTCTGTCTCATCTTCATCAAAAAGAGAGATACACCCAGAATCATCTGCGTCGATATTTCCATCGGAATCATCATCTAACAAATTATTGCAAGCTACTCTTTGAACACTATTTGTTAAATTAAAAGATTGTTGGGCAGAGACATTAGAAACAGAGAAACCTCCTGATGAAGATCCTCCTCCACCTCCTCCAGAACTTCCACCTCCTCCACCGTTACTTCCTCCTTGAATTGGTTCGCAAGCATCTCCAAGTCCGTCATTATCCGAATCTTTTTGATCAAAATTAGAAACTAAAGGGCAATTATCCCAAGAAAGATTATTGTAAAAACGAATTGTGCCTTGCGCATCATTATCTATGTCATTTGAAGTGTCAATTAAACTTAAAGTAACTACCTCATATTCACCCAAATTTATAGTAATATTACTACTCAAAGAAATAGTAGAAATTAAATTCGGACCAAGTTCAGTCAAGGAATAAAGATTATAGTTATTTCCTTCAATAAGATAATAATCTTCAAAGGGTAAGACAAATTGCACAGATTGAGTTGTGTTTTCAGTATTTATTGCAACAATCCCTATACTTCCGTCAAGACCTTTCCAAGCGCTAACAGGAACCACTGGAAGTTTAACACGAGTAGTGTGTTCAGGCAATTCATAAAATATGGATTCAACTATCGAGGAATTAGTAACTGGAAAACGCAAAAGCTCGCCAAAGCGAGTATATTTCGAATTTTGTTTCATAGAATTAATCAGTCCCAAAGTAAAATTGTTAACCTCTTCAAAAAATAAAGTAGACTCAGGAGACCAAGTGCTTGGAATCATACTGTATCCAGTAGGTGTCACATTAACGCACGATGCAGGATTAGATGCGCACGATTGAGATGGACTAAAATAAAAAATAGCATGAGGTTCTTCTTGAGCTCCAATAACTCTTCCAATACTAAAACCATAAGCAAGTTGTTTGATATATGGATTTATCTCGTTACCCCAAGGAAAAGGTCTATCTGAAGCAGAGCCAATAACAGCTCTGTCATGCATTAAAATTTCTTGAATCGGAACAAAAATAAAATCATCTTGCTCGTCATCGTTAAACAAATTATATTGTGCAATTTTCAAACTATTATGAGTCGTAAGAATTAAATCCACATCTTTCATAAACCATTGAAAATTAGTTTCTGTCCAATGAGCATATTCTGGATTTATCAATCGGTTTTCTGTTCGCAACCGCGCAAATAACTGACGATAACCTTGAGTATGATGTGTTCCTCCTCCATGAAATCCATTTCCGTAATCTGGTCCGTTTACAGAAGCGTCTAAATAAAATCCATCTAAACCTCCTGACTGAAAGACTGAAGAATATTGTGCGACTTGAAAGTCCTGCCAAATAGAAGAACTCGGTTCAAAAAGATAATTTTCTAAATATGTGAGGGGTTGCTGATTGATGTCTAACATACGAGCACTAAGCACTGAAGGATTTGTAATTATTGAAATATCATTCATATCTAAATAAGATGATCCAACAAACAAAAGAGGATGAACATTCTTATTCTTTAAAGAACTAAATAATGAAACAATTGTAGAAGAGAAACCATATAAATTAGAAGATAAAGCGTGACTCCCAAGACCAAAAAAAGTAACAAGCCCATAATTAAGACCATAATAATCATTTGAATTTGAAAGAATTTCAGTCGTTTGTTCAGGAGATTGCTGACTTAAAGCTAAGAAATTGATATATTTCAAATTCTTTATGCCAGATGTGATATCTGCGCGTTCATACAAATACCCTGGATAAAAAGACTGATTTGAAAACCAATATTTGTAAAGCATCGTCGAGTCATACCAATCTTGTTCATATTTTCCAGTTTTAGATCCGATAATAAAATCAAAAGGAATTGTATATCCAAATCCAGATAACGTTTGTTTATCTCCTTCGACTGCCAAAGCAAGTCTATAATTGACATCATCTCCCCGATATTCAGGATACATCAAATTACCTTCGGAATCATAAATTGCAAAATAAAGATAACTCTTTGTTCGTGGAGGAAATATACTCAATAATCCGTGAGAAATCTGCTCATTCTTAAAGCCTTTTCCACCATTAAATTGAAATCCGCTCAATTTATGAGGATTTGTGATTAGATAAGTTTCTCTCCAAGGCAAAAGAGATTTAGTTTCATTAATAACGTCATCATAAGTAAACACAGGTGCCAAAGATTTAACAGAATAAGAAGTAAGATTATCTCCCTCAACTCCAATTCTCATGTGTGCATAAGGTTCGTTATTTTTCAAGTTATAAGTTTGTATAATACTATAACTTTCGTTATTTCCAATAATTCCATTATCCCATCTTAAAATAAGTTCCTTGGTTCCATCAGGTAAAACTGAAAAAGAATATGATTTAACAAATTCAGTATGGTTGCTATCTGTTCTTACAATTGTATGAGGTACAATATTTTGAATAAACTCTAACTCCCAACTAACAGGAATAGAAGAAAAAGAATGTTGATAATTCTCGTTTAAGTCTATAACTCTAATCAAACCGAAAGAATCATTCACATCAAGATCAAAAACCATTTTAACCAACTCGTTTTCAACAGAAAAAGCGGTTTGAGGAATTAAGCTACAAGAACTAGGCTGGCCAGAACATAACCATCCAGATTCAATAAGGCAGTTAGAACTACACCCTTCTAAATTAATAGAGTTTCCATCATCACAGGTCTCCATAGACTCAATAATTCCGTTCCCACAAGCCAACGCCCTAACAGATAAAAGCATAGAATCTTCAAAAACAAAAAGAGTCAGAACAAAGGTTAATAATGTAAAAACCTTAAAATATAGAGCATAATTCATTTTGTTTTCCAAAGAATATTCTATTTAAATAAATTGGTAAGAAGAAATTTAAATCAATCTAAATTTCTATGATGAAAATCTTAAGTTTATTAATTAAAACAATAGACAAATTAAAAGTGGAAAATGCAAATAAAAAAGAGAGATATGTTTTATTTATCCAGCAGGAAGTGAAGGAGGTTGAGGAATTGAATTACCTTCTGGATTTATTGAAGTTCCGTCTCCTGAAAGCAAGAAATAAACACCAATTCCTACAAATACCAATATTAGGATTATCAAAATCCAAGTCCATTTACTTATTTTTATTTTTGAGTTTATCATTTTTTAATTTTAATTAGGATTTAGTTGTGGAATTGGGGGAGTTGGAGAATCTTTTTTCTTCAAAAATGTACAATCATTTACAACTTTTATTGCCACACCCATCCCAGACAATCCTTCTCCATTATCTTCTAATGATTCTATAAAATTAGACGCGGATTCATCAGGGAAAACTAACCACTTTTGATTTTCCGAATCCCAAGCAGATATTTCTTCAAAATTACAATCACCGAGAGTCAAATCTCCATAAGCCAAATATGCTGGGAAATTTATTAAGTTCCATCCCGATTTAAGTTTTCCAGCCAACAAACCAATAGGCTGATCTCCAGTTAAAGAATCATGTAACATAAATGGTTGATATTCATATACGACTTTGACAGGTTTAGAATAGTAATGCCAATCCGCAGATAAAACCATATATGCGCGGTAATTTCTTGCAAATCCTTCTGCAGATAAAGAAGAACTTAAACTGATGAGATTTTTGTTATAAATCTTTTCAGGATTACAAAGTAAGGGATTATAATTCAGTTTTTTTTCACAAGCAACATACTGTTTAGTAAACGGAGAGAAAGCCCATTTGTAATCAATAGAATTATAAAAAGAAATGAGATCCGTTTCTTCAGCGAAGTTGATTGTTGATTCTTGGTAAGGTAATAAGTACCATCCAGGGCTAGTTATGTCGTAAGTTATTTTATAACCTGTTTTAGTTATTCCATAATTGTTAGCGTATTCATTTGTGAAATTAGTAGTAGATAGAAAAGTCGCACTTACAAAGAAGATGCTCAATAAAATCATCAAACTTGTTGTTAAGATTATTTTATACTTCATCAAATTATATATTAAATCAGTTTATAAAACTTTTTTATTTCAAAAAGTCGTTTTCGTTTAATACATATTAAACGTATTTCTAACAAATTAAATTTAGAAATAACCGGCGCAGTTCGGCGCTTCGCGCCTCACATCTTATTGAGGCAAATTCTTAATAAGCAAATAAAAAAAGCAAAAATAAATTGAACTAAATTTCAATCACTATGCCATCTCTTCCAACATTAAGGACTTTCGTCTTTCCAATCTTGTCTTCGGTTCCAAAAGTTTCATGGATATGCCCATGCAAAAGCAAATCGGGTTTAAATTTTTCAACTGCTCTCTTGATTGATTTACTTCCCTCAAAACCTATTTTCTCAGAAATTCCTCCAGAAGGATGCATATGTGTAAGCATCACCTTTTTTTCAATTCCTTTCAAACCCTTATGAGCTTTTTCTAAAGTTGAGAATAATTCTTTCTCACTTATTCCAGACCTTGGGCCTATAGCTGTTGAAGCACTTCCAGCTCCAAAAAATCCCACGCCTTCATAAACTGCAGAATATCCGTGAATGTTTGTAACACCATAAAGTTGTGCAAGAAAGTCAGTTGTCGCAAATGAATCCCAATTTCCAGGCAAAAGCAAAACCTTCTGTCCTTTATCCTTGAATGGTTTAATCAAATTATTACTTTCACCAAAACCAGTCAAATCTCCACACAAAACAACCAAATCAACTTTTTCATTTTCAGCACGTAAAGCTAATTTTTTTGTAAGTCTTGAATCCCCGTGTAAATCCGACGCTGCAAGTATCTTTAGTTTCTTAGACATAAATAAATAAAGATAGTTCATTAAATAAATATTGCTACTCAATATAAAACTACAAATGAGTAACATAAAATAACTACTAAAAAAGATAACAGAGTAGTAGAAAAACTTAAAAGCGATATGTTAATTGGAATATAGAGGTTACAAAACATATATCCAAATGGTGCAAAAACCAAAAGACAATTTTGACGTTTTCTTCAGAAGAAAACCGGCTCTGATGCTTGTGGCTCTTAAAAAGTTAACAAGAGCGAGATACGGATCAATTTTAGCAAAGGAAGTTGATTGTACTTATAGTCACGCAGTTAAAATTCTTCAAATGTTAGAAAAATTAGACCTTGTCACATTTGAAAAGAAAGGTAGAATCAAACTCATAAAACTGACAAAGAGAGGCGAAGAAGTCGCAACAAACATAGAAAACATAAAAAGAATTATTGCTTAACCAGATAAATTTATATAATCTAAAGCATATATCCCAAAATGAGTGTTGTCATAAAAAGAAATGGAAAACAACAAGAATTTAATCCAAATAAAATAAAATCGAGTATTCAAAAATCTTCAAAAGATGCAGGAATATCTGCCTCAAGAACAAAAGAGATTATAGATGATGTTGCGGAATCAGTAATTAACAAATACAAAAATAAAAAAGTCAAGGCACTATACTTGAGAAGAATAATTCTAAGAAGATTGGATCGAAAATCAAAGTCGGTTGCGAATGCTTGGAGAAGATACGATAAGAAGAGAAGAAGATAATTTATTAAAGAAAATAGCATAGCAAACGCTTAAAAATGATTTTTATTCTTATTTACTGCTACGGCCTCGTAGCTCAGCCTGGTAGAGCACCGGCCTTTTAAGCCGGGTGTCGCGGGTCCAAATCCCGTCGGGGCCATATTTATTAAAACAATCCGAGGGGATGTAATCACTTTAATTTGAGTGAAACGAAAATTTAAGTTGCATTTGTGACTTGTTCGCAAATAGCACCGTCGGGGCCATTTCATTCTCAGCAGCGAATCTGCGAGCATGTGAGCAGGGTTGAGCAATAGAGAATGAAATTATATTCATCTCAGCAGCGAATCTGCGAGCATGTGAGCAGGGTTGAGCAATAGAGAATGAAATTATATTCATCTCAGCAGCGAATCTGCGAGCATGTGAGCAGGGTTGAGCAAAAAATTCTAAATTTATTTTCCAGAAAAGAACTCTGCTAAGATAATTCCTACTCCAATACTCATTTCAACGAGATACAAAATAGGCAAAGTGTTTTCAAATTTTATATTTTCCCCATCTAATTTTATTACATAATTTAATTCCGAAGAAACTTTTTTCTCCAGAGTTCCAAAATCGCGCATTATTTCATTAGTCGGAACAAAATAAGGGTTAATCTCCCCATTAAACTTTACAACATTAGGATATTTTGTCCTATTATCGCCATATATTTTTCCATCTTTTTCAAGAGTGCAACCATCTGGAGAATCTAATTCCCCCCTATCAGAATCATAAACATACTCTCCAACAGGATGTAATTTAGTAGCCATAAATGGATAAATTAAAGACACTATAAAAAATAATCGTTCAAAAGATATTAGATTTACTTGTAAACTCTCCAAGTGTGTTCGCATTCAACACATTTGTAAAACTTCGTTTCGCTTTCATCAGAAGAACGTGTTTGCATAGTCCAAAAGAACGCTTCTTTATGTTTACATTCAGGACATTTCATTTCAACAATAGGATAGGTAGTCATCTTTGTCTCATCAATAACCGCTATTCTTTCAGGAACATTCATTTTTTCAGAAGACTGTAATTTTAACTTGCCTTTATGTCTATGCCCACACTTTGCACACACCGGACTCTTGTCTCCTTCAATAAGCAATATACCTCCACATTTAGGACAAAACTCCATATTTTCTCAAAATTGTAAATTCAAAACATTAAAACAGGTATATAAATATTTGTGAGTTGAAAAATTATTTACAAAATCCTCTCTGCTCTTTAGGTTTTGAACCTTCAAAGAAAATCAACTTAATCCATCCAAGGCCTGGCACTCTCCAGACAGCTTTTCCGATAAATTGGTCTTCCTGAATATTCGTCTCACCTGAAAGTTGCCCAAAATTATTGTCTCCTTTAGTGTCATATGGATCAATTCGAATCAGACGATGTATCAGAGGATATCTATATTGTGAATTGAATATTAAAACATCTCCTCTTGAATATTCTCCTCTACCAGAAACCAAAACAATATCTCCTTTGTTTAATCCATTCTTAAATCTATAATTTTCAAATTCTTCTTTATCAACAGCATGAGATTCATACCACGCCGAATTTCTTTCCCACCACGAATCAAATCTATCTGGATGATACATACTACAAGATTCGACAACAACAAGAGGTAGAGAAGTAGCAAATACCCAACTCATAAACGGGAAAAAGATAAACTTAATAAAAACAAATGCCAAAATAAGTGAAACAATCCACGACTGCCAAGTGTCCTCTTTAAGAAATCTCCAAACTCTCGCAAATAAATTAACTTTTTCAGATTCATCGTTCTGCGACGAATGTAACACTCTCATCAATCAAACAAATAAAGCTTCTTTAAAAATCTGCTGAAAAATCAGACAACTTGCACATCGACAGTAATAGGAGGTTCCTGTGCAAGACTAATGTCTCCATCGCACAACTTAAACTCGACTACGTCATCCACATTGCAAACATCTTTCTTAGCAACTGGCGAAACCTCTGCTTTAACAAACGCACTACCCGAAGACAAAACGGCAACATAATTCAATTGTTGTAATGCATCCGGAAACTGTATCTGCTGACTTCCAGCAACGCTCGGAATTCCTCGCCCGAACATTCCAAAACCCGACGGATTATCTCCTTTAGAAACATCAAAAAGGATAACTTCTCCCAAATCATTAGTAAATGCTATTCTAAATTTTTTCAAGCCATCTTTGTTAGCTTTTATCGTCAGACCTCCAAGACCGTCATCAATATCAAAACAAGTTATAGGTGTGTTTACAATATCAATAGAATTTTGCGCATCAATACAATTTCCAAATCCTGAAAAACTTCTCTTAATAACAGGCACGAGCGCCAAACCAATGGCACTCACTAACACGACGACAACTAAAATAATCAGCGAATTTGTAATCACTGCACCAACACCTTTTTTATTCCAAAAATTCATAAAATAATTTAGTGAGAGTTATTTTTATATCTAATTAAGACAGAAAATGTTTAAAAACTTGGCAATTCTACAACCATGATGAATTCAAAGAGGGTTTTATTTCTGGTGTCAGTATTAGTAATCGTAATCGTCGGCTCACAGTTTGCAAATGCTGGTTGGTTTGGCAATCTCTTCAATAAAAATCCAAGGCTTTCCCCAGTCCCTGTAACTGTAGACATCCTTCCAAACACTCCATCTTTTCCAGTCGCGTTTCTTCAAATGCCTATAGGGCAGGGATATCCAACATCTCCATACTATCCATCTGCAGGACTTATGACTGGTCAATGGGTTACTCTTTCTGTCTTTGAAGACCCCGACGGCGCAGGAGACATTCCAGGAGACGCCAGCAATCCAATAGTCATAGGTTCAAGCACAACAACTCCAGGTGCAAATCTTGTCGGCGGAATTACTTCGCCATTAAATAGTGTTATCGGACCATCAATGTTTTTACCATATACAACATGCTCAAAATTATCCTGTGCCCAGTTTCTTCCAGCACTATGTACAAACCCTTCAAATCAAGCATGGATTATATGTTATGGAAATAATCTCCCATACTATGCACCACCATCTACCTCCTCAAACGCTGTAGATAGATGGTCAATGAGTCTACAAATAAAAGACCCTTCAGGATGGTCAATTCCTGCACAAAGCGGAGATATTGGCCCATTAGGCCCAACGATACCATTTGACTATGTAACTATCGGCGCAATAACTGCTCCGAGCATAAGTGGTAGTTTAAGCTGGACAGCACTTAGTTCAACAACATCAAACAGCCTATCCTCTCAACAAATTATCACAGCAAATCTCGGAAACCAAGCACCAACATCATCAATTTTAACAGCATCCGATTTAATGGGAGTTGCTCCAAATACTCAAAGCACACTAAGTGCGACAGCTTTTAGCGTCGGTGTAGCAGGCACAAGTGTATGTGACACAATCGCAGGTGGGGGCACAGCACTTACGGCCAGCCCAGTAAATTTACCATTAAACACATTATATGGATATTCAGGAACAGGCAATGATCAAAAAAGATTAGAATTTTGCATCGGTCGCGACAGCAATCCCATAAATACCTATATTAGCGGATTACCTTCAACAGCATCGTCATATTCGGGAACATTTGACCTCACCATCATTTAAAATGAAACACAAAATCAGTCCAGTTATAGCATCAATCTTCATAATCGCAATTATATTAAGCAACTTCGCAAGTGCTGGATTTGCAGTCGGATTTCCCTATAAAATAGACCTCAAAAAAGGTGAAACTTATGATGGAAGCTTCCAATTACAAAATATCATTCAACCAGTAGAACAAATCACAGTTGAAATAATAATAGAACAAGGCGAAGAATATCTTTCTTTTCCAGATGGCACAACTATTCAACTCGCAGCCAACGAAATAAAAAATATTCCTGTAAAAATAAGTGTCCCTAATAATGCTGACGGCGGAGATGTATACAACGCAAAAATAATCTTTAAGCCAGTATCTGGTGATGTGCAAGAAGGCGGAACAGTAAACTTCCGACTATCTGTCGGAAGATCATTCGACATCGAAGTCATCAAAGAAACAAATACTATATTGGTTATTGCAATAGTTTTTCTAATACTCGCAATTTTGATACTTATTCTTATCCTACTAAAAACTCTAAAAAATAAAAAATAAATATTATTTTTTTATTAATCTAATTCTCTTTTCTTGAATTTTGCGTGAACTTCACCAATCAATCCTCGTGCTTTACTATCAATCCAAGCAGTTCGTGCTTTTTCCAACAAACTCAATCCTCTAAAATCAACAACCGAACCAGCATAAACATTTCCGACAATAATCGGAGAAACATGAACATCTCTTACAAGAACATTTTCTCCTTCTGCGATCTTTAATGATAACTCTTTAATTGTTTTAGAAGTTCTTACATCGGTCAGCTCTATACGTCCGTCAATAGAAACAATATCTTGATAATCTATTGCGTTAGTTTCATTATAACCTAAAACTTTGTGTGCAGCATAAGACATAGAGATAATATTTCTGTGCCTATCAACAAATGCATAACATCCTTTTGACTCTCCAGTTAAGGGATTAATTCCTTTTTCAATCAATTCACAAACTCTTGACCTCATAAATATATCAAATGCACCTACATTTTTTTCAGCTGCAAAACGTTTATGATTCGTTTCGCGATTCTGCACTTTCAAATGTTGTGAAAGGTTCCTCAAATCTTCAGTCTCACGCGAAGCGTTAATTAGAGAATCTTTCGTCGCATCTAATTCGCCACGTATAGAATTTAATTCATCAGTCATAGCAGTCAAATCTACTTCATATCGCAAGACCTTATTTTCCAATTCGTGCACATATTCATTTCTCGCTCGTTCCGACAAATGTTCCTTATCAGAAGAAAATTCATCTAAATCCGATAAATTATACAAAACTTCTTCAACATCCTTAGCAACTGAATTACCAATAGATTTTACTTTCTCATACATCTGTTTGAGAATATCCATCATAAAACAGGAAGATATTAGAATTTAAATCTTTACAAATAAGTATATTTTCAAACATCTAAACGTTTAAAATTTGAGTTTATGTTTTCCAAATTTAAAGCCTGCGAATAACAATTCGCAAAGTTTAAATAGTATATACCTATCCGTATACACATAAAAGACATACCATGACAGATATATTCAATGAAACAATATTATGCAAGAGTTGTAATGTTGCTATGAAGCAGATTATTGTCAATAAACAAGGATTAGAACTTCGAGCAGTTCAATGTCCTAAATGTCAAAAACAAATAATTCATCCGGCAGATTTAAACGGGTTTGAAAATTTCAAAAATCTCAAAGGTAAAACGTATAATGTTAAATTAAGAGTCGTAGGAAACAGTCATGCCGTAAGTATTCCCAAAGAAATAGTGGAATTTATGCGTCATCAGGAAAAGATGATGGACGACATGGTAAGGCTATGTTTCGAAGATATGCATAGATTAAGTCTTAATTTCGGTTCAGAAGAAAGTGAAGAAGAAGAATTAAATAATCGTGTAAAATCAAAAAACAAATGGAGATACATATAAAATGCCAGAAGCACCAAAATTAATCAAACTAAAAGTATTGGAAGCTTTACAAGACGACGCATATAAAGGAATAGCCAGAATAGATACCGAAGTTATGCGTGCTCTTGGTTTAAACAGAGGAGATATAATTTCTATTCAAGGAGAACGTGAGACAGTTGCAATAGTTGACCGTTCATATCCTGCAGATATAGGAGAGGGAATAATTCGCATAGATGGTTTAACAAGAAAAAATGCGAAAACAGGCATTGGTGAAAAAATAATAGTTAGAAAAGCTCAAGTCAAACCAGCAAAAAAAATAACAATCGCTCCAGCACAGCCAGGAATAATGGTTCAAGGAGATCCAGAAGCATTCCGTTCAGGTCTTTTAGGAAGAGCATTGGTAAAAGGAGACATCGTTTCTTTAGGTGGAGCACAAAGGCGCAGAGACCTAATGAATAATAACATGGATGAAATATTCGGAGATTTACAAGACCTATTCGGAGGAAACTTAGGGATGGGTTTTCAAAACATAAGATTCAAAATAGTTTCAGCATCTCCTTCTCAACCAGTAATAATAAATGAGAGCACAGAAATTATAGTAAATGCGAAAGCAACATCAGTAGAAGAAGAAGCTATTCCAGAGGTAACTTACGAAGACATAGGGGGTCTAACTGAAGAAATAAGAAAGATTAGAGAAATGGTGGAGCTTCCATTAAAACATCCAGAAGTATTTGACCGATTAGGAATAGAACCTCCAAAGGGAGTGTTACTACATGGACCACCAGGAACAGGAAAAACACTTTTAGCAAAAGCAGTTGCAAACGAATCAGAAGCTAATTTTATTTTATTGAATGGTCCAGAAATAATGTCTAAATTTTACGGAGAATCAGAGAAAAAAATTAGAGATATATTCGAAGAAGCAGAAAAAAATGCACCAAGTATAATTTTCATAGATGAAATAGATGCAATAGCTCCGAAAAGAGAAGAAGTTCAAGGAGAAGTTGAACGTCGTGTCGTTTCCCAATTATTGACTATGATGGATGGCTTAAACGCAAGAGGCCGAGTAATTGTAATAGGAGCAACAAATAGAATAAATTCTATAGATCAAGCATTAAGAAGACCAGGTAGATTTGACAGAGAATTGGAAATTTCAATACCAGATAAAAATGGTAGATTGAATATTTTGAAAATCCACACAAGAGCAATGCCTATGAAAAAAGATGTCAATCTTGAAGAGTTAGCGAGAAAAACTCACGGATTCGTCGGAGCAGATTTGGAATCTTTAGCGAAAGAATCAGCTATGGGTGTTTTGAGAAAAGCACTTCCGGATTTAAATCTAGATGAAGATAAAGAAATTCCACAAGAAGCTCTTGATAAAATGATAATCGGAAAAGAGGATTTTGAAGTCGCTCTGAAAATAGTTCGTCCGAGCGCAATGCGAGAAGTTTTAGTAGAAACTCCAAATGTAAATTGGGAGGATATTGGAGGTTTAGACAAAATCAAACAAGAATTGAAAGAAGCAGTAGAATGGCCTTTGAAACATCGCGAATCTTTTGAGAGATTGGGAATATCTCCTCCAAAAGGAATTTTGCTTTATGGACCACCAGGAACAGGAAAAACTCTTTTGGCAAAGGCAGTCGCAAAAGAATCAGAAGCTAATTTCATAAACGTAAAGGGTCCTTCACTTCTTTCTATGTGGGTAGGAAAATCTGAAGAAGGAGTAAGAAAGGTTTTTGAAAGAGCGAGACAAGTTTCTCCTTGCGTTATCTTTTTCGACGAAATAGATGCTTTAGCAGGAAAAAGAGGTATGGAAATGGGAACAAAAGTAACTGAACGTGTTCTTAATCAAATGCTTTCAGAAATGGATGGAATTGAAGATTTGAAAAATGTTGTAGTCATAGGAGCGACAAATAGACCAGATATGTTAGATACTGCCTTAATGAGACCTGGAAGATTTGACAAAATACTTTTAGTGGATATTCCAGACGAGAAAAGCAGAGAAAAAATATTAGAAGTTCATACAAAAAAAATGCCCTTGGATTCAAGCGTAAAAATGCATGAATTAATCAAAAAAACAGAAGGATTCGTCGGAGCAGATATTGAAAATTTGATTAGAGAAGCTGCATTGATTGCCTTAAGAAAAGACATGCAAGCAAAAGTAGTCAAAATGTCGGATTTTGAAGAAGCTCTCGCAAAAACAAAACCATCAGTTTCAGAAGACACAGCAAAGCGCTACAAGAAGATAGAAGAATATTATTTGAAAAAAGCGAGAGTTGGGGGGTTAGAAATTGGACCGGTATACGCAAACTAAGGAGAAAATATGAGCTTTAATAATGACCCATTTGAAGATATTGTAAACCAATTTTTTGGAAACGCTACAAGAGTCCGTAGATCTCGAACTAAAAGAAACATAGAGGAAGAAGAACAAAACACGCAATTTATTGAAGAAGAAGATTATGTTTACTTAATAATAGAACTTCCAGGATATTCAGAAAAAGATATTCACATTTCATTAGATGAGGATACAATCAGCGTTTCAGCAAAAACTAAACAAACAGTAGCTCAAGATTATCTTGCTCAAAAACAAAAAGAAGGAATAACAATAGAACAGATAATTCCTGAAAATATAAAAACTAAAAATTTTAAAAAAACTTTCAGAAATGGGATATTGGAGGTTACCTTTGAAAAAAGATGAATGAAAATATTGAATTAGAAATAGCGGAATCTTTACAGGAAGACATTGACAAAGGTGTTGCCAGAATTTCTTCTAAAACAATGAAAAATTTATCTTTAATATCTGGAGATATCGTAGAAATAAAAAACAAATCAACTACAGTAGTTAAAATATTAAGAGGGATTTCCGCAGATTCAGACAGAGAAATAATCCGACTTGATGGCTCAACTCGTTCAGCAATAGGCGCTTCAATAGGGGACTCAATTTCAATTAAAAAGACAACTATCCTTCCAGCAAAATCCGTAACTCTTTCTCCATTAAAAGAAGTTCGTTTCAGTGATGACCCTACAGAATATTTTCACGCAAAATTATTAGACAAACCTTTAGCAGTAAATCAAAAAACAGTGATTGATGTTTTTGGAACTCGTTTAGAATATGTTGTTTCTCGTATAGACCCTAAAGGATATATTATCATAACTCCAAGCACAAAAATAATAGTTTCTGATACTCCTTACGCTGGAGACTTGAAAGCTACAGGAATTTCATACGAAGACATCGGAGGATTACATAACGAAATAGAGCTCATTAGAGAAATGGTAGAGTTACCTATGAAACACCCAGAAGTATTTCAAAAATTAGGAGTAGGCGCTCCAAAAGGAGTCTTATTGACTGGTCCTCCTGGAACAGGAAAAACACTTTTGGCAAAGGCAGTCGCAAATGAAACAGATGCTTCTTTCTTTTCAATCGCAGGTCCAGAAATAGTTTCAAAATATTATGGCGAATCTGAAAAACAAATTCGCGACATATTTGAGCAAGCAGAAAAAAATGCACCAAGTATAATTTTCATAGATGAAATAGATTCAATTGCTCCAAAAAGAGGAGACGGAACAGACCAAGCAGAAAAAAGAATCGTGGCTCAACTGCTTACATTAATGGATGGATTAAAATCTCGTGGTCAAGTAGTGGTCATGGCAGCAACAAATCGTCCAGAAGACATTGACCAAGCATTACGCAGACCAGGCAGATTTGACAGAGAATTGCAAATCAATGCACCTGATGAAAGAGGCAGAAAGGAAATTCTCAAAATCCACACAAGAGGAATGCCATTAGACAAAGACATAAACCTTGACGAATTAGCAAATAAAACAATAGGTTTCACAGGTGCAGATATAGAAGTATTATGTAAAGAAGCAGCTCTAAAATCAATTAAACCTTATTTCGCACAATTAAAAAACTTACAAGACAAAGTCCCAATACAGATACTAGATAAAATAAAAGTTTCAAGACATCATTTCATTGAAGGTTTGAAAAATGTTGAACCATCAGCAATGCGAGAGGTAATGATTCAAAAGCCAAATGTCAAATGGGAAGACGTCGGTGGATTAACAGATGCAAAAGACAAACTAAAAGAACTTGTAGAACTTCCATTATTACATCCAGAATTATTCTTAGAAGCAGGAATTAAACCTTCAAAAGGAGTTCTTCTTTCAGGTCCTCCTGGAACAGGAAAAACAATGCTTGCAAAAGCAGTTGCAAATGAAGCAAACGCAAATTTTATTTCAGTAAAGGGACCAGAATTAATAAGCAAATGGGTTGGAGAATCAGAAAAGCACGTTCGTGAGATTTTTAAAAAGGCTCGTCAAGTAGCTCCTTCAATTATTTTCTTTGATGAATTTGATTCTATTTCAGGAATTAGAGGCCATTCATTTTCAGACGCAACAGAAAGAGTAGTAAATCAATTACTAACAGAATTAGATGGAATTGAAGAATTAGAAAATGTAGTTGTTATTGCAGCAACAAACAGAAAAGAACTTATTGACCCCTCACTATTAAGGCCAGGTAGAATAGACTCAATGATAGAATTAGGTTTACCAGATATAACTACAAGAGAAAAAATCTTTGAAGTTCACACAAAAAAAATGCCTCTTGCTAAAGATATTCCAATAAATGAATATTCTAAAAAAACAGATGGCTGGACAGGTGCTGATATAGAAGCAGTTTGCAGAAACGCAGGTATTATGGCAATAAAAAGAAATTACGCAAAAAAAGAAAAACAAGCAATAATAATCGCAAAGCAAGACTTCGACACAGCATTGCAAGATATTTCAAAAACAATCAATAAACCATTGCATGACAATAGTCACGAAGATAAAAAAGAAAACAAGAAACATCAAGAAAAATAAAGAATAAGTTATTATTAGAAAGAATAGTTAAAATATGGAAGAGAAACACGAGCATAAATGGAAAGAAATGAAAATTAAGAATATGTGGAAATGTGAAAGTTGTGGAAAAGTTACTTTTGAGATAAAGTCTCAAAAATAAAACCTAATTATATAATCTCTAAAATTATCAAATTTATTAATCCCTGGGCGTGATTCGATAAGCAAAAAATGCTCGAGCAATTTCTTCAAGTTTCCGAGAATGAACTACTTTTTCAACAAGAAAGTAGTCTATATCTTTAGTATCTCCATCACGAAATAACTTAGCGGACAACTCATGATAGGCGGTAAATTCATTACTTATTTTACCTTTAGAAAAACTTTTTTCCAATGTTCTAATTGAACGTCTGGGTAAATAAAATGTGTCCATACTCAAATTCCCAGAACTTTCAGATCCTAAAAAAATTGTCTTATATAATTTATTGTCATTTTCCTCCAAAGATAATCCTGCCGATTCAAAATAAATTCTACCTTTTCTTGTCATTGTTTATTCCCGAGTTGTAATATATTTTTTATCATTTGCTAAAAGCACAGTATGCTCAGCCTGTGCAACTTTTCCACCAGAGACCTCAACAAGTTGAGGATATTGATATAAAATTTCCGCTTGCTCAAGTTGTTTCAAAGCCAAAAGTCCTCTAGCGCCAAATTTTTTATGTATCCATCTTGAAGCAAATGGTAAAGTTTGATATTCATCAGCAATCCATGCGATAACTTCTCTGGCGAATCTATCACGAACATTTCCAGAGTCCGAATCGATTCTGTAAATACTTGATTTAGCTCCATCTCTCACTCTACCATGTCCATTAGTTGCAAAAGGTTCTGTTGCATAAAGTCCCTCTTCTAAAATATCGGTCTGCCCAGAATCATAATTAGGCACAGTCCATCCAGCATGAATCACGAATCTTTCAATACTATGTCCAGACAAATTTGTTATAGAGGTAAATCCAAATTTAGAAATGGCCTCATTTATTTTTTTTCCAATCTCTGTCAATTTCTTACCAATAGCAAATTCTGAAACAGATGCTGAAACCGCAGATTCAGCTGCCTCAATCAATTTTCTATTCTCTTCTAAATCATCTAAATCAACAGAAAAAGCTGTATCAGCAATATATCCGTCAACTTGAATGCCTATATCTACTTTCAAAAGTCCACGCGCAACGCTCGTATCATCATAAGAAGGCGTATAATGTGCCGCAATTTCATTCATACTTAAGTTAACTGGAAAAGCAGGTTTAGCTCCAAGTTCTGAAATTTTATCATCAATTAAGATAGCAATTTCATACAAACTTCTGTCTTTTACAACAATCTCTCGGGCATATCGCCTCAATTCTTGAGCAATCTTGCCTGCTTTCAATATTTTGTCAACAACAGATTTATCCATAAACCAAATCAAAAAACAGACTATAAAACCTTAACTCTTTCTAATTCTTCTTTCTTTTGGAACAAAATTAATCAATCTCTCGCCATCAGAAACACCGCATCCAAGAAAATCATTTCCAAAACAAACAACATACATCCCCTTATGAATTTTCAAATCAAGATTATTCCCTCTAATCCATAAATTAAATTGCTCCTCATTTAACTCAATAATATTCTTAGAAATCTGTTTGCCAAAAATAATAGAAGCATCAAACCCTAATCTAACTGACCTATTTTCATCTGGTCTAAATAAATAAATTCCTAAAAACTCTAAATTCGTTATTCTATCAAGGAGATATAATTCATTTATATCTAAATCTCCTGTAAATCCCCTAACTCGTTCTTTTCCAGTTAAAAAAATCATTTTTGGAATTTCAGTAATTCCAAATTGTTCATTAAGTTGTTCAATCAATTTCTTGCGTCTTTTAGAATCGTAAATTTCAATGTTCATTCTTTAATCTCCTCCATTAAAGTAAGTTTAGAAACAAAAAATCCCTCTGAATTATTATCTTGTGGATATATTCTACAAGTATTTGAAACTTCAGAGTTATAATTTTCTCCTTCCCAATTTAACACACCAGGACGACATTTCAAAGGTAAATAACATTTCTCAAGTTTAACCGGAAAATTTTTCAAAGCAAAATTTACAACATCTTCATTTTCTTCAGGTGCGTGAGTGCAAGTAGAATAAACAAGAGTTCCCCCGACTTTCAAACAATTTAAAGCATTTGCAATAAGCTTCTTCTGTTCTCTGGAAAGTTTTTTAACAACTTTTAAATTCCACATCAAAAATGTTTTTGAACTACTGCGTAAAGTCCCCTCGCCAGAGCAAGGAGCATCTAAAAGAATTTTATCAAATTTGAAGTTATTCTCTCTCAAACGATGACATAAACCTACGCCATCATTTCTAGTCACAACACAATTAGTAACCCCACATCTTTCAAGATTAGCGGATAATATTCTTACCCTATCAAGTTTTACATCATTCGCAATCAAAGTTCCTTTATTTTCCATCCTTGCAGCTATTTGAGTGGTTTTACTTCCTGGAGAAGCACAAACATCAAGAACTCGATCCCCGGGTTGTGGATTTAATGCGATAACAGACATCATACTACAAACTTCTTGCACGTAATAATAACCTAACAAATGTTCTATTGCATTCCCAAGTTCACCAGGCATAAGTTCTTGGTCAATTAAAATTATTTCGGGATAATCCGAATATGGTTGAACAACATTCCACTTTTTTTTGAGTCTCGTAAAAAGTTCATCACAAGAAATCTTAAGCGTGTTACAACGAATATAATTCAATGGTTTTTTATGAATAATTTCACTATATTTCGCAAAGTCTTCTTTGTCAGAAAGAAGCTCTCGCATACGTTCCTCAAAAGCAAGTTTCATTTCAGGTTTGGCCATATTAAACAATGAGAAAATACTCATTTAAACTTTTAGAATTCACTTTTTACCCATATTTGATTTTATAAGACCTATAATTATAGGTATAACTGAAACAATTATGATTATCAATATAAATGTGCTAAAATTACTCTGTATCCAAGGAATATTTCCAAAAAAATATCCTCCTATAATAAATAATCCACACCACAATAAAGCACCAATAATGTTGTAAGCAAAGAAATCTCTGTACCTCATCTTTCCAATTCCTGCTACAAATGGAGCAAAGGTTCTGATTATAGGAACAAAACGAGCAAGAACAATAGTTTTTTTGCCATATTTTTCATAAAATGCTTGTGCTTTGAATAAATGTTCTTTATTAAATAACCAAGAGCTTCTCGCTTTAAACACATGGGGTCCAACAGATTTGCCAATATGATAATTTACAGTATCTCCAATAACTGCAGCAAAAAATAACAAGATAAAAGAGATAAATAAATTCATAGAACCAACAGCGGAAAGAGCTCCAACAACAAAGAGCAAAGAGTCTCCTGGTAAAAAGGGCATAACGACAAGACCTGTTTCAATAAAGATTATAAAAAATAAAAGAAAATAAGATAAAGTAGGATATGTAGATACTATCGCATCTAAATGGGTGTCTATATGCAAGATAAAATCAATAATTAAAGATAACATAAAAAACAGATAAAAAACAGCTTAATAAAATATACCCTAAATGCTAATTGTGGAGGTATAATTTAGAGAATGATACCTCCCCGAGAAAAAACATCCGTTTTTTAGTATCTGATAAAATATTGACCCTCTTCAAATTTCACAACAATCTATAAAAAACAAGGAAAATCTCTTAAAAAGGAGATAAAATGCCAGTAGAGTCCTTTATACCTCTAAGCGAATCAAAACTTACTATTGAAAAATCTGTAAAAGAAAAACCTAAAATTGAGGAACTAACAACAATTGAAAGACCGGGAAGAAATCCAGAGCAAGAAGAATCTAATAATGTGTCCAAACAAAAAACAAAACGCAAAACTACAAAAGCAAAAGCAGAACCAAAAATAAAATCTCCAAATCGCACAATAACCCTAATCATAACAGAAAAACCCCAAGCAGCAATGAAAATAGCTGCCGCCTTAGGAGACCCAAGAAAATATTCTGAAAACAGCGTACCATATTATGAATTAGAAAGAAACGGCAAGCAAATTATAGTAGCTTCAGCAGTTGGACATTTATTCAATTTGACTTATATTAAAGGTCAAACTGGTTGGCCAATATTCAATTTAGAATGGAAACCCTCTTACACAGATAAACATGCAACTTTCACAAGAAATTATTACAACCTATTAAAAAAATTAGGGACAAGAGCAAAAGAAGTTTTGATAGCTACAGACTATGATGTTGAAGGTGAAGTAATAGGCTGGAACGTTCTGCGTTTCTTAATAGGGCAACAAGACGCAAAAAGAATGAAGTATTCTACTTTGACTAAACCAGAATTAGAACATTCCTACGAAAACCCTCTTTCAACATTAGATTGGGGGCAAGCATACGCAGGAGAAACAAGACACAAAATAGACTGGCTTTATGGAATTAATTTATCAAGAGCTCTAATGTCTGCAATAAAAAGGACGGGTTCTTTCAAAATTCTATCCATTGGTAGAGTTCAGGGTCCAACACTAAAAATAATTGTAGAACGCGATAGAGAAATAGAAAAATTCAAATCTCAACCATATTGGCAAGTTTTCGCTCAAGTCAAAGATACTCAACTAAAGCATCCAAAAGACGTTTTCAATAAATCTGAGTTAGAACAATTTAAAGATATAAAAAAGGGGACTGCTGAAACTACTGAAAAGAATGAATCATTTATGCCTCCTCATCCTTTTGATTTGACCACATTACAAAGAGAAGCATATGCTAAACATAAGACACAACCATCAAGAACTCTTCAAATTGCTCAGTCTCTTTATTTAGATGGATTAATTTCATATCCTCGAACAAGCTCTCAAAAAATACCTAAAGAAATAGAACCTGAAAAAATTTTAACAAAATTGGCAAAAAGATTTAATGAAACAAAATTGGCAAAGAGAAAACATCCCGTAGAAGGCGAAAAATCAGACCCTGCCCACCCTTCAATTTACCCAACAGGAGATTTCAAAAATTTGGTAGACGATGAAGAAAATCTTTATTTACTAATTGTTAGAAGATTCATATCTTGTTTCTGTGAAGACGCTAAAGGAATTTCTAAAAGAATAAGTCTAATAGGAGATAATGGTAAAAATTTCACAGCTAATGGGCTAACCATAACAAATAACGGGTGGATGGATGTGTATCCTTCAATAATGGAAGAACGTTCAATCCCAACAATAAATGGTCAAGTAAATGTAGAAAAAATATCTTTTGAAGAAAAAGAAACTCAACCTCCGAAAAGATATACTCCAGCATCCCTAATCTCATTATTAGAAAAAAAGAATCTCGGAACAAAGGCAACTCGTTCATCTATTGTAGACACTCTTTTTGACAGAGGTTACTTAGATGGAAAAAGCATAGAAGCGACTCCATTAGGAGTTCATTTAATTGAATCTTTGGAAAAATACTCTCCAATAATAATAGATGAAAATCTTACTCGCGATGTAGAAGATAAAATGGAAGATATTCAAAATTCAAAATCTGGTTGGGAAGCTAAAGAATTAGAAACAATAAAGCAAGTAGAAAAATTAATTACAGATATTTCAAAAGAATTTAAGATAAATGAATTGTCTATCGGTAAACAAATCCTTGCGGGAGTAGAAGAATTAAGAGAACAACAAAAAGAAGACAGCACGATAATGCCTTGTCCTAAATGTAACGAAGGAAACTTGCAAATTAGGTTTTCTAAAAAGACAAAACGCTACTTCGTAGGATGTAGCAATTATCCAAAATGTACTGCCGTTCACTCCTTGCCACCAAATGCTCTAATAAAAAAGACAGAAAAGAAGTCAGACAGAAATCTGCCAATTCTTCAAGCTCTAAAAAAAGGTAAAAGGCCCTGGGAATTTGAATTCAATCCTAATTGGCGTGCAGAGAATCCAAATTATCAAAAAGAAAACGAAGAAACAAAAAAAGAATAGACTTTTTAACGCACGAATTAAAAATAATAATATAAAAAATATCTCTATTTTCAGAAATACAATACAACATAAGTCTCTAAGTATATATACTTTTCTGAAAGAAATTTAAGAATCGCAAGATTTTAAAACCAAGTTTTCGTCGATAAATCATGAAAGAGAAGCGTCCAAAAAGAGAGGAATTAGACGCGAAATATATTCTAAAAACATATTGGAGTTTTCTTAGAAAATACAAAGCTATTTGCTTTAGTTTAATCATTATAGTTCTAATAATAACTTTAATGAATTATTCAATCCGTCTTCTATTCAAAACTATAATTGATAAAGGAGAATTATTCGTAAAAGATACAATATCTTCAACAGAACTAACTCAATCAATATTTTTAGTATTTACAATTTGGGGAATAATCATAGTGGTCTCGGCAATATTAAGATGGTATAGAACTCATCAAACGAATAAATTAGAATTGAGTATAATAGATGACTTAAAAGAACATTATTACAACCATATAGTTCAACTATCTTCAAAATTTCACACCACCCACAAAACTGGTTCGCTCATATCTCGTCTTGGAAGAGGAGCAAGCGCAATGGAAAGAATGACTGATTTTTTCATTTTTAATGCGATAGGTTTAATATTCGAATTAATAATTACAGGATTAACTTTATTCTCAATTAACTTCAAAATTGGTTTAGTAGTTCTAGCAACAAGCGTCCTATTTGTAATTTATAGTTCAAAACTTCAAAAAATAGAAAGACAAAGAAGAGTTGAAACAAATTCTGCAGAAGACCACGAAAAAGGATACACAGCAGATACATTCACAAATATAGACTCAATAAAGTATTATGGAAAAGAGCAATTCATCAAAGGCAGATATACGCAAGTAAGAGAGAAAACTAATAACCTCATGAGGCACGAATGGAACCTTAATAGATGGATTGGTTCAGGAGGACAATTCATAATTGCAGGAGGAGGAATATTAGTTCTCGTATTAGCAATAAAGGGATTCTTGATAGGAGCAATAACTCTGGGAACTGTAACATTTGCTTGGGCATTACATAATAATCTTATAGGAACGATAGAACATTTTATGAATAATTTAAGAGGATATAATAAATCAATAGCCGACTTTCACGATTTATTCCAATACGGAAAGATAGAAAATGACATTAAAGATAAACCAAACGCAGAGAATTTAAAAATAAAAGAAGGAAGTATAGAATTCAAAAATATCTCATTCAAGTATCAAGAAAATAGTCTATTCAATAACTTCAACCTAACAGTTCCTAAAAACAAAAAAGTGGCGTTAGTCGGACACTCAGGCAGCGGAAAATCAACAATAGTAAAATTACTCTATAGGTTATATGATTTAGAGAAAGGGCAAATAACTATCGATGGTAAAGATATCAAAGAAGTAAATCAGGAATCACTTCGTTCAGAACTTTCAATAGTTCCTCAAGAATGTGTTCTTTTTGACGATACAATATATAATAACATTTTATTTTCAAATCCAAAAGCTTCAAAAGTTGAAGTAATGCAAGCGATAAAATTTGCCCAATTAGACAAAGTTATAGCGAACTTCCCTTACAAAGAGCACACTATCGTTGGAGAACGTGGAGTCAAATTATCAGGTGGAGAAAAACAAAGAGTTTCAATAGCACGAGCGATTTTAGCAAATAAAAAAATATTAGTTTTGGATGAAGCAACTTCCTCGTTAGACTCAAAAACAGAACATGAAATACAAAAAGACCTTCAAAATTTAATGAAAAATAGAACCTCATTAATTATTGCACATAGACTCTCAACAATAATGAATGCAGATACAATCGTTGTTTTAGACAAAGGAAAAATAGTTCAACAAGGAACACATCAACAACTAATCAATAAGACAGGAACATATAGAGAATTATGGAATCTGCAGAAAGGTGGCTACATCGGTGAATAAAATATTAAAATTATAATCCTTCAATTTCTCTAATCTTTGCAATCGTCTCTGGAAAAGAATACACTCTGTAAAGATTAGGATTCTCTTTCAATGAATTCCCATAATAACCGAAAAGAAATGTTTTCACACCAGCTTCAGCACACGGAACAGCATGAACTGGATCATCTTCAATAATATAATTAATTTTGTTGTCAACACATATCTCTGCTTTCGTAGGCAAATGCGACGTAGTTGCAAGAATATGGTGATTGCGTGTAAAATAAGTTTCTCCTGTAATCGCACGGTTAAAATTGGCGCGAAGCCAATGCTTTGTGTCTTCATAAGCCCAAGGTGGTCTAGCTGTGATTATAGACGTTTTTCCAATCGAAGACAATTCGCGCATCGCAGAAACAGCACCCCTCGCAGGAATCAAATTTCTCACTCCGATAGTCTTATACATCTTGTCTATGCGACGCTCTAATATTACAGGAGGTATTTCAAAATTTCCAGAGAACCCTCTGCCTAAAAATTCCTCTTTGGTAAAATTAGTTCCATAAACTGAATTATGCCAATCAGTAAAATACTGCCAGTCAAAACAAACTCCGTCTAAATCAAATCCAAAATGAAGCATTAAAGAAAAGAAAAATCAGGGCTTATAAAAATAATGTTACTTTCCTCTTCTATTCCAACTTCTCAAACTCGGTCTAACTTTCAAAGTTGGTGAATGTCCTCTCTTAGCAAACAATCCACGAGAGCGTTTAGCGGCTGCAGTTAATCCACGAGCAACTCTACCTTTGTTTGAACCAGAATAAATCCAACTTAAAGTTCTATCTGATTTAATTTCAGGCATTTGAGGGTCAACTAAAATGACCTCAAAAAAATAATGTTTTCCATCTGCTCCAATCCAATAAGAGTTCAAAACTTCAAGATTATTGAAATATTTTGCAGCACGCATTTCAGCAACCCATTTATACGACATCTTCAATGTTTTTCTATTTGTTTGCTTTCTCGTTTTACGTCCTTTTACTCCAGCGCGAATTCTTGTTCTTCCACCACGCATAACTCTAATACGTGCAACAACAAATCCTTTCTTTGCTTTATATCCCAATCCTCTTGCTCTATCAAGTCTAAGAGGTTTATCAACAACAGAAATAGCTGGACCTTCTCTCCAAGAAATCATTCTTTCCCTCATTACAGAAGCATCTGGTTTCTTCCAAGCTTCACGCATATAATGATACATACTTTGAACCATCAAGAACTCTGTAAAACACGATTTAAAAAGCCTTCCATAAGCCAAAATAACAGCAAAGAGATTAGAAAAAAATCAAAAAAGATAAGAATAAATGAATTATAGACAGAATCTAGTAAACCTAAAGGAGCACTTTCTTCAATAGTTTCTGCACATTTAAAAATATTAAAAATGGGCATTCAATCAAAGAATTATCTTGTTATTCCAGATTATTTTGGCACTTCAAAATATCCAAAATATCTTTCAAATAAATTTTTAAGTCAAACGTTAGATTTCTCGCCCTTATTGAGAGGAGAGGCTTATTGATTAGACCTCAATGCAGAAGAATGGAAAAAATTGCATTCAAATGAACGTTTATATCATTCAGAAAAAGTAATAGTTAAAGAATAAATATTTTAATTTGGGATTTAAAAATTAAGGATTCGCATTCAAATAGACAATTCCATTCTCTTTCCGTATAGAATTAGTTCCTGTTTGAAGAAAGCCATCAACTTCAGAAACTGGTAAAGATAAAGCATATTTTCCATCAGTAGTATGGATATAAACTAAACCTGCAACAATTTCAGCAATATAATCCATACCAAAGAGAGTATTTGGAATTTGAAATTCTCTGTAATACCCATCAATAGAGTTAGTGGCTAAATCTATCTCATTTTGAACTGTGAGAGCGATTTCTTTAACGAAAAGATTTCTATTTTCCTCATGTTCATCCGATAAATTCATTTTCAAAACAAAAAGAAATGTCAAAAATATAAAAGTCAAGACTCCAACAAGAATAATCAATTCTATTGAAGATTGTGCCTTTCTTCTCATTTTATACCTGCGTGAACACCACATTAGACAGCGTGGCCACAATTTTCATACGTTTTACTCCCCCAGTAAAGCTAAAAGTGCTAGATAAATCCAACGGAACTTTGCTTGGATAACTAATTATATTATTTCCAGAATTAGTGGTCATGTTAAAAACCAAGCTATTTTCTAAAATTTCAAAAGAACTAACACCTTCAGGAAGATATGCTGTAATAGTCAATTTTGAAGGTTCTCCCGCAAAATAAACTGTTTCGGCAGAGTTCAATAATTTGTTAGCGAAATTGTTCAGTTGATTAAAAGACATACTATCTCTTGCAGTGGAAGTATAAAAAACAGCCAAGCCCAAAAGCAAGATAACAATAAACACAACAAAACCTACAACTATCAAATATTCAAGGCTAATCTGCCCTCTATTCCTCATATTACGAAATAGTCGGTAAGGTTTATAAAATAGACGACATAAATATACTAAGGATATATAATGGAAAAAAAGAGGAATGGTCCAAAAACACTTAAATTTATTGCGCTGATAATGTTATTAGCTGTAATAACTCACACAGGTTATTCAATTTACAATAGAAATTCTCCATCATTCCAAGTAGGTTTATCCGGAAATATTATCACAGAAGATTTAGACAAAGTAGCTGAAGTTAATCTGAAAACAGAAGATAAAATAATTCTTATATCTGAATGGCTTTTAGTAATATCTCTAATAGCAATTTCAGTAATAAAAGAAAGAATCGAAATAGGTGTAGCAGATCAAATAACAATCACTTCTAAAAAAACTCACTTAGGGATATCAAAAACAGATTTAGATTTGATGTATGAACTAATAAATGAAAAAAAAGAAATAAAGGTTATGGCGCTCGTAAAATATTTTGGAGTAGATAGTTCGACAATTTTAGAATGGGGGAGAGTTCTAGAGGAAGCAAATCTTATAAAAGTGCGTTATCCTACAATCGGAGATCCTATTTTATCAATAAACAAAGAGGTGCTTCATGTTGAAAAGTAAACATTCTAACAAAATATTTTCAAAATTAAAGGATAAAATCTATAAAAAATCAGCTCATAAAAATTTAGAAAAAAAGGAAGAGCATAACTACCAGAATAAAAAGTTCAAGCAAACTATTGTAAAAAAATTGCCTAATAAAATAGAGATAAAAAGAAACCATATGGTCTCAAATTACTCAAAAAATACCCATAAGCCATTAATAAAACATCCTGAACTTCTCGAAGATAAGGACGCACTAAATAAAATAGTTACTATGTCTTCAAATTATGAAGAAGGAATTAATCTTGAACTGAATGAACAAGAAATTCAATCTCATGAAGAGTTTGAAGAAACAAATAAAGAGAATAGTGAAATTGAAGAAGAAAAATTAAAAGATAGTTCTAAAGATAATAAATCTGAAACGGAAGAAGAATTAAATAATACTCAGATAAGTGATGTATTAATATCTAACGATAAAATAAAGGGAAATATAATCGAAGCTTACACTATAAGAATAGATGGTGCTTCAGCAGATATCAAAATAATGAAAAATGATGTAGGCACAAAATATATTGTAGATATTCCTAAAATAAGTGTTCCCACAACCGCACTATTAAATGATTTAAGAGAAGAGTTAATAGCAATAACTTCTGTGAGCATGCAAGAGTTGATTGATCCAAAGGCGTTTTCATCTATTAAAAAAAGATTTAAAGAAGAAGCTGCAAAGATAATCCGAAAAAAAATACCAACTATAAAAAATGAGACCGAATCATTTTTAGTAGGAACATTAATGCAGGAGATGTTAGGAATTGGAAAAATAGAATATCTAATTAATGATCCGAGTCTTGAAGAAATAGTAATAGTTTCAGCAAAAGAGCCAATAAAAGTTTATAGTAAAAAATATGGGTGGCTTAGCACAAACATAATCTTAGAAAGAGAAGAGGTCATCATGAATTATTCTAACATAATCGCGAGAAGAGTCGGCCGTCAAATAACTTTGTTAAGTCCTTTACTTGATGCACATTTAGTTACAGGAGACAGAGTAAATGCTGTTTTATACCCAATAAACACAAAGGGAAACACAATAGTAATAAGAAAATTTGCTCGTGATCCTTATACGATAGTGGATTTGATAAATAATAAAACTTGTGACATTGACGCTGCTGCTCTTTTATGGATTGCCATAGAATATGAAATGAGCGTTATAATCTCTGGAGGGACAGCTTCAGGCAAGACAGTTCTACTTAATTCGTGTATGCCATTTATTCCACCTAATCAGAGAATTATCTCAATAGAAGACACGAAAGAACTTGCACTCCCTGAATTTTTATATTGGACTCCTTTGGTAACAAGACTTCCAAATGCTGAAGGAAAAGGAGCAGTAACTATGCTTGACCTTCTTATTAACTCGTTGAGAATGCGTCCAGATAGAATAATTTTGGGAGAAATGCGTAAGCACGAAGAAGCAATGGTTTTATTTGAAGCAATGCATACAGGCCATTCAGTATATGCAACGATGCACGCAGATTCAGCAACTGAAACAATTTCAAGATTAATACATCCACCATTAGATATCCCTGCAAATTTACTTGAGGCAATAAACTTAAACATAGTAATGTTCAGAGATAGAAAAAGAGGAATAAGAAGAATACTCCAAATAGCGGAAATAGAAAGTGAGGATGACAAAGTAAAAGCAAATACTTTGTATAGATGGGCTCCTGAATCAGATAAACTTGTAAAACATAGTAAAAGTTCTAAGTTCTTTGAACAAATAGGAAGGCACACAAGCATGTCAGAAGAGGATATAAAAGAAGATCTTAATCTAAAAAAGAGAATACTGAATTGGTTAATAAATCATAAGATAAGGAATATGAACGATATAGGAAAAACAATGAATCTTTATTATCTAAACAAAGAATTATTGCTTAAAAAAATAGCTAAAGATGATGTGAAATTCGTCCTAAACTATGAAAAATGAATTTCCATATACCATTTACAATAGCAAAACTTGACAAACTTAAAAAGGGACCTATAATCGTAAAATCAGTAAGTAATCATAATAAATATTCTAAACTAGATTACTATCTTCAAAATTCAGATATTGATATAACCAAACAGCAGTATCTTAACATCTGTTTTAGAAGCGCTATGATTTTTTGCATAGTGTGTTTTTTTATAATTTCTACATTTACAATTTTATTCAAATTAAAAGGAGCGATAATGTTTTCTTTTTTAATTTCATTTGTTTTCACAGGTTTTATTTTTTTCTCGCAAATAAACTACCCAAAAGTTTATTTTAACAGAAAACAGAGGGGTTTAGAAAGAAATCTAATGCCAGCATTAGAAGATATGCTTGTTCAATTAAGTTCTGGGGTTCCATTATTCAACATAATGGTAAACATTTCCATATCGGATTATGGAGAAATAAGCACTGAATTCAAAAAGGCAGTAAGAAAGATAAATGCAGGAGTTCCACAAATAGACGTTTTAGAAGAAATAGGTGAGAGAAATTCGTCATCTTATTTCAAAAGGACAATTTGGCAAATAAGTAATGGAATGAAATCCGGAAGCGATATATCTGAAGTAATTAAAAGTAGTCTGAAACTTTTAAACGAAGAGCAAGTAATCCAGATACAAGATTATGGTAACAAATTGAATCCTTTGATAATGTTTTATATGCTCATAACTATAATTCTCCCAGCTCTTGCAATTACTTTTATGACAATAATCTCATCAATGATTGGATTAGATAAATATGTTACAATGATGATGTATGCTGGAATGTTTGCGTTTACAATTTTCATTCAAATAATGTTTCTTGGAGCAATACGCTCTTCGAGACCAACACTATTAACATGAAGATAATATACGAACACGAAAAAAATAAGATTAATCAAAGAAGATTACTAATTAATCTGATTTTATCTTTAATAATTAGCGCAGTTATAGGTACAATAAGAAAAAATGTTTTTGAGTCATTTATCTGGTTCGCAGGAACTTTAATGATTCTTATTTCCTATACGATAGCGAAAGTAAAATTTGAAGAATATAATAAAATAAAAAAAATGGAAGCGGCTTTTCCAGATTTCCTTCAATTAATGGCTTCAAATTTAAGGGCAGGAATGCCTACAGACCACGCATTACTTATGTCTGCAAGAAAAGAATTTGATCCTTTGGATAAAGAAATAGTCAACCTTGGAAAAGAGTTTATGACTGGAAAAGATATTGAATCTGCTATGTATGAAATGGGACAAAGAACAAACTCCAAAAAAATACAAAGAACAATAAGTCTTATACTTTCAGGTCTAAAATCTGGTGGAAATATAGCCATACTTCTCGAAGAAACAGCTGCAAACGCAAGAGAAAGATACTTCATTCAAAAAAGAGCAGCATCTAATGTTCTGATGTATACTATTTTCATATTTGTAGCTATAACCTTTGGAGCTCCAGGACTATTTGGGTTATCAACAGTACTAGTAGAAGTTTTAACAAGCGTATTATCTGGTATTCCTCAAATGGAAATGACTACAAGTTTGCCGTTTACATTATCCAAAATAGACCTTCCAGTTTCAGTTATAATCTATTTTTCAGTCATCTTTTTGTTTGCAATAAACATAATTGGATCAATGGTTTTGGGATTAGTCTCTAAGGGAAGTGAAAAGGAAGGAATAAAATACGCCTTGCCATTAACGATATTAAGTATGACAGTATTTTTTTCAGTAAGAATAATTCTCACAAAATATTTTGCAGAATTCTTCAATATCTAGATAGCTTTTTATACGAAGATAGCTTGAAAACAGAATGAAAAAAAGAGGAAATAAAAAGGTGAGATTAATAAAAAAAAATAAATCTCAAGAAATAAAAAAAGTTTCTACGGGGATAATGGGTTTTGACAAAATTATAGAAAATGGATTTGAAAAAAATTCGGCAAATGTTTTAGTGGGAGGTTCAGGTAGTGGGAAAACAATATTCGCTACACAATTTTTGATTGAAGGAATGAAGAAAGGTGAAAAAGTATTATATGTTACATTTGAAGAGAAAAAAGAACAGTTTTATAAAAATATGGCTGAGTTTGGATGGGATCTTCAAGAGTTTGAAAGAAAGAAATTATTTTTCTTTTTAGAATACACCCCTGGAAAAGTAAAAACGATGCTAGAAGAAGGAGGGGGAGCCATAGAAAATATAATCTTAAGACAGGGAGTGTCCAGAATAGTAATAGATAGTATCACCTCTTTTGTGTTGCTATTTGAGAAAGAATTAGAAAAGAGAGAAGCAGCTCTTACTTTATTTAACATGATTGGTTCATGGAACTGCACTTCTCTCCTTACGTTAGAAGAAGACCCACTAACATCTAAAGAATTTACCACAGCAAAAACGATAGAATTTGAATCAGATTCAATAACTCTCCTATATTATGTTTTCCAAAAGGGTGAAAGAAAAAGATTCATTGAAGTTTTAAAAATGCGCGGAGTTAAACATTCAAAAAGAATTCATGAATTTGAGATAATTTCAAAAGGAATTAAAATTCTTTCAAAGAATATAAAAAAGATTAATGAATGATGAAATATTCAAAAATTGGTCAAGCATGGGGTTTCGACTTATTGATAGCAGTAAGTATTTTTTTCATAGGAATGGTTATCTTTTTTTTGTATTCAATAAATTACCCCAAAGAAGGTCAGCAAGAAATAGAAATGCTTCAGTATGAAAGCGATTATATAGGTGAAATTCTCCTATCAGAAGGATATCCTTCAGATTGGAATATTGAAAATTTGGGTAAAATTGGTATTGTCAATAATGGAAAAATAAATGAAACAAAATTAGAAAGATTTTACAGTTTAGCAAATAATAATTTAAATCCATCTGGTTACGAACAAGTAAAATCTCTTTTCAACACAAGATATAATTTTTTTATCAACTTTTCAAGACCTATAATAATATCAGGTTCAGAAATATTAGAAGGAGGAATAGGGAAAAACTTTGTTGGAGAAGATTCAGAAAATCTGTTAAAAACTACAAGAATAACAACATATCAAAATAGTCCAGTTACAATGAACCTATATTTATGGAACTAAAATGAAAAATAAAGGAGTTTTTTTTAGTATAGATGCTGTAATCGCATTGGGAATGATTATTCTAGTTTTGTTACTTGCATTTCCATTATTAAAACAGACAGAAAGAGAAACTAAACTTCCCAAAGATATAATCACAACATTAACAAGTCTTAAAGTTGGAGAGATTCCAAACACGCAAATTCAATCGTGGATATCTCAAGGGCTAATAGAATCAGAAAGAGAGATAGTTGAACAGATAGGGCTTCTATCAATAAAAAATTTAAGTCTGGCAAAAAGTTTAGCAAATATAGTTTTCCAAAGTTTGGACACTAAAGAAAATATAGGTGTGTGGTATGGAAATAATTTAATTTATTCTACAAATAACACCCCTTACGAAACAGCAGAAAATGTTGAAACAGAAAGATTTATTGTTAGTGGAATTGGTGGTTTAAATGGGTCTGGATTAATATCTGGATATTCTGCAAGAGGATATTTGTCTAATAGTTTCAAAACTGAATATTTTTATTTCGGAGGATATGTTGGAGATGGTAACCTAACAAAAACGATATCTTACAATGGGACAATAATCTCTGCAGAAATGGAAATTGCAATAAATAAAAATTTCACGTTACATATAAACGGACAAAATGCGGGAAATTATTTTAAATCTTCTTCCGATACGACTCCTGTAACCTATAATTTATTTGAACAGATAGGAAAATTTTCACCTGGAACGAATTCGATGGAATTTAAAGGAGATAACATTTACATAGCAGGGGGATATATAAAAATAACCTACGATTCAAACAATACATTTTATCAATCCGAATCAAAGCAATATCTCCCAGGAATAAATGGGATCGTAAATCTTTATGATGGATTATCCGTGCCTGGACAACTTCAATCAATGGATATATCTTTACACCATAAAATCCCATATAATTCATTTTTATCCATAGGAAATATTACAGTCTGGAACGGCTCAAATTCAACAGAAACAACAGTCACAATATCAAATAGTCAGTTATCCGCTATTATTGATTATAATCAGTTAAGCAATAAAACGACACCTATAAGATTTGGTTCTGAAAATCTTAGCATGTTTGGAAATGTAAGTTCTGGTAATGCCGATGTTATATTAATAACAGACGTATCTGGAAGTATGAATGGAGTAGTTAGTGGTTCTGGTTCATCTATTGTAAGAAATTGTTCAGATCCTTTATTATATAATTCAAACACGCAAAGATTAAGTCTTGCAAAGTGTCTTGACGAACAATTTATTTATACTATACTAAACGGAAATAATAATCGCGTCGGATTAGTCGCATTTTCATCCAGCGCAAATAATTTAATCAATTTAACTTCTAACGTGACTTTGTTAAATAACACTGTGCATTCATATGTTCCTTCAGGAGGTACTTGTGTTTCATGTGCGATAAACAGAGCATATTTGATTCTTCAGTCAGACAGTCAAAGTTCAACAAGGCAAAAATATGTTATCTTAATGACTGATGGAGCAGCAAATACAAGGAGCACGAATTTATGCTATAATATTGAAGAAAGTAGTTCAAACAATTCAATATCTTCAACACCAATTCAAGTAGGTGGTACTGGCGCATCTGTCAAATTAAATCCAACATTAGGTTGGCAATCGATATGGTCTGGACTAAATTCTCAATTAAACAATGTAGATGCGATAGATAACTCATTAGCCTATGCAGTAGCCTCAAATTACGAAATTTTACAATGGAACGGAACAATCTGGAAAAGCCACGTAGATTTAGGGAGCCAAGATCTCTATGGAATTGACTTATTAAACACGACTCTAGGATTTGCCGTTGGAGCTTCTGGAAAAATAGTTAGATACAACGGAACAAATTGGTCAGAATTTCAAGATATGGGAAATATTGATATAAGAGCTATAAAATTTGTGAATCAAAGTAATGCATTCGCCGTTGGAGCTTCTGGAAAAATATACAAATGGAACGGAACAGGAAACTGGTATGAATTCATAGATATAGGTAGTCAGAACTTCGAATCTTTAGACATGTTCAACAATACTTATGGCATTGCTGTCGGAGGAAACGGGGCAATCTGGCAATTTAACGGTACTGGGTGGAGACTACAACAAACAGTTTCTTACACTTTAACAGATGTAGATATTTTCAACGCAACTCTTGCTTATGCCTCATCAATAGAGGGAGTCATAGTAAATCAAATAGGTTCAAATCCTTGGACATATGGTGGTTATTGGGGGTCATACGCTCTAAACACTATAATGATCCTAAACAACACATATGGTTTTGCAGCAGGCAATGGTAGAGAAGGGATAATAGAATGGAATGGCGTCTCTTGGACAAGAATGTTTCCAGAATATACTTTCAAAGGAAATCTCACAACTGGGACCAGCTGTTCAGATCCTGAAACTTGTAGTTTGACACAAACAATTCCAATGTTAAATGCGAATTATAGTTCTTGTAGATTACATAATGAACTCAATGCAACAGTTTACTCAATAGGCTTTGGAAATGTAAATACCTGTGCCTTTGTAAACAAAACTCTCCAAGCAATAGCAATATGTGGGAATGGTAGTTTCTACACAAGCGACAATTCAACACAATTGCAACAAATATATTCAAACATTAGTCAAAATATCTTACAATTATCTTATTCGGAGCAAACAGCGTTAATATCTGGAAATACTTCAGGAGTTCTATATCCTGATTCTTATATAAACATTAATTACACAAGACCTACTAATCCATTTGGTTTAATACTCTCTGTTGAAAAATCCTTCACAAATTCAACAACTGGGAATTTTACAATATTTGCAAATTCAACAATTTTGGACGCAAGAGTAACTTCCTATTCTGGTTCAAGGTGGACAGAGAAATTAAAGATAAATAATTTTATAGCATATAATATAAATAATTTTATTATTCCATATATAAAACTCGGAGATCCTTACTCATTGATAATTCCAAAAAATTATATTAGTAGTCAAAATGAAGTTCTAATCTCAACAGCTATATCTTCAACAAACATTTCTTCAGGATCTCCATATAATAAAATAATTTACACTCTTGCAAAAAACTTTACAGCATTTTCTTCAGTAGTAGGGAATGCTCAAGGATGTGTATGGAATTTACAATTTGATGATAACACAAATATGACATTATCTATTCCAAAAACATACTCTGGAACAAGTCAATGTTATTTTCCTCCACAAATAGGATTATCTACTCATGATCCAAATGACGCTATACAAACAGCAGTTTATAATTTGCTTAATGAGATGGATCTTAACCAAGACGGAAAATTAGATATTAAATTCAGTGAACAAGCATTACAAATTGATATATCTCAGATAAGTGGAATTCCCTTTACTTGGTACACAGAGGTTCATGTAAGAAGATGGGACTGAACAGAAAAGGAATTTTCTTTACTATGATAGTCATAGTCCTAATTTCAATATTAGTAGCCTCTTATTCATTTTATTCCTACACAAAAGAACGAAGAGGAATACAAAAAAGAATAGAAACTATGAATAATTTTATAGTGAACTTAGAAGAGGATATTCCGAGAAAGATGTTCATATCAGGTTTCAGAACAATATTTGTGTTTAATTCAAAAATAATTGAATCTGGCAACTATATACCAGATATAAATTTAGGCACTCAAGAGATTTTCATAAATGGAACCTATCTTGGACAAAATCAACCAATAATGAATGGTGCGAGATTAGAAGATTTAAAAAACGACTTAAGAAACCAAGGTTCAAAAATAAATATAAATGTGACAATAAGTGATGAGAAAGTTTCAATGTATCAAACAGATCCTTGGACTATCAAAATGTCTCTCATTGCAAATTTTTCAATAGAGGACAAAACAAAACTTGCATCTTGGAATAAAACATTAATTGCGATTGGAGAGATACCTATATATTATTTTGAAGATCCAGTTTATCTTATAGGGTCTGGAGGTTTAATAACTACCAAAATAAATCAGACAGCTTTAACTTTATTTACAACTCAAACTTTGTTAAACTTCAGTCAAAATCAAGAATATGTTAATTCAACAGATTCACCAAGTTTCTTAGACAGATTAGAAGGAAAGTTATCTTCAAATAATCCTTTCGGTATTGAGTCATTAGTAAATATACCTAAACTTCAAGCAAAGGGCATATCCACATATCAAAAATCAATTGTGGACCATATTTATTTTTCAGCAAGTAATCCTTCATATTGCCATATTTCTGGACAGCCAAATTGGTTTTATTTGGATAACTCGAGTCTTTCAGCATATCAAAGTTCTTGTGAATAAAAAAAGATTTATATACTCCTTAGAATTAACATATAAAACAATCTATAATCATAAAGGAGGTAAGATAATGACACAACAAAAAAGAGGACAAGCAGCTATGGAGTTCTTAATGACATATGGCTGGGCAATTCTCGCAGCTATTGTTGCTATCGGCGTGTTAGCTTACTTTGGCGTATTCAATCCAAGTAGACTTGCTGGCTCAACAGCAGTGATTAATGCTCCTTTGAATATCCCCGCAGGAAGTTTCAATATAGTCAGCGACGATGCTACATGCACAACCAATGACTGTATGCATATCCAAATTAATCAAAATGCTGGATCATCAATAGATGTTACTAACGCTACAATAACCTTAACGAGTGGAGGTATTGGAACTTGCTCTGATACAACAGCTTTACCAACAGGATGGACATCTGGAACAGCACAAACATTTGACTTCATATGTGGAACAGGGACTGTATTCACTAAAGGAGATTCAATTGCAGGTAATTTAGAAATAACCTACACAGTTGGTTCAAGTACAATAACTCAATCCTCAACAGGAAATATTAGAGGCGTGGCTCAATAAGGAGCAATTTTATTTTTTTTTCAATTCAATTTTAAAGAATTAGTTTTCTAGAAAAGAGAACAAATTTTTGTAATAATAAATCGATAAAGAGCAATAATAATTAATTCAACAAGACTTTAAATTTAACTAAAATAATCAATTTTATAAACCATCTAAATCTTCTTTTCTTGATCGTGTAGCTCAGCCCGGTAGAGCACTGCTCTGATACGGCAGGGGTCCCAAGTTCAAATCCTGGCACGATCATTGTGTTACTCGGCAACGTTACCACAAATAACCAAATATATTACGCGGGGATGCCAGAGTGGTCAAATGGGTCACGTTTAGGCCGTGATAGCTTAGTGCTTTCCTAGGTTCGAATCCTAGTCCCCGCATCATCAGGGACTAGTTTGTAGCTTGCTAAATTAGATTTGTAAAATCCTAAAATAATTCTTTGACTCATAGAACTTTCTTTTTAAGAAAGTTGTATTTTGAATCCTAGTCCCCGCATCATCAGGGACTAGTTTGTAGCAAAGAAAATAATCAAAAAGAATTTTAATTCTTAAAAGATAACCTTTAAATTTGAATAATTCGTTAAAGAATTATGAAAATAAGAAAGATAGAAAAAATTAAACTTTTAATGATAAGTTTATTTTTAATAACTACAATAATTTTACCAGGATATTATCCAAAAATATCTGAATTAAGTGAATTTATATTAATAACGCAGAACACAATATTTAAGTAAAATTACTCAAGACCAAATTCTAGAGTAACAGTATTATCTTTAACAAAATACTTCTTCAAAGGTAAGTCTACCTGTAAACTGTTTCTATAAATTTTCTTTTCTCCAAGAGCTTTAACTTCATATCCAGACTCAAGTTTGGAAACAAAAATATCATTGATATTATTAACTCCAGGCATATTTAATTCATAAACTACCTTGTCACTCAATCTTCTAACACTCGTTCTTGCTTCCCCTCTAGGAAGTTTGGTCATTTTCAGTTTTTGTTCATCAGAAACAGTTCGAGGTTTGATTTCCTCTTCTTTCTTTTTAGGCTGTTGCATATTTGGACCGATTCTAATTTGAAATCCATTTGGTAATCTTCTAACTTCTGGTTTTGAATCTCCAAAATCTAATTTCTCGTTGTCTAAATGTTTCAGTTGGTGTTCCATCATCTTCATAACTTGAGAAAACAACGCTCCAAACTCTCCAGGCATACCCATAGCCCCGCCCCCTAAAATAGGAGCTCCAAAAACAGAGTCATTTTTTCCAAGCATCCCAAATTCTTTAATATCTGCTTCTGGATTTCTTAAATCCAATCCACAAAAAGGGCAAAAGCTAAAACTATCTTTCATTTTACCTTCGCATCTCAAACATTTCTTATTTGAAAACATAAAAGAAACAAGCACATTCAAGCTTTTAAAATCTTACTTCTTTCCAGATTTACCCATCAAATGAGGTTGCCAATGGCTTAATTGCCTAGCCCAGACTATAAAAGAGTGAATAGTTTTTACAGGATGGGTAACTTCAAGATGAAGTCCTCTTATCCTTGAAACTTGCCGATATTCTTTTATCTGGGGTAGAAAGAACAAAGCAGAAATAAACATGAAAGCTGAAGAAATAACGAAAACAAAAAATAAAGGATTCATAGACGTAGAGGGTAAGTATTCGACAAGCCACCCACCAATAGAACTTCCTATCAAAGTTCCTAAGCCCATTAACAATGCAGAATAGGAAAAGCACACTCCTCTTTTTTCCTGTGAAGTGGAATCATAAGAGAAATCTGTCGTGCCTATTGCAAAAGCAGCATTAGCGAGTCCAGAGACTATACCTGGAATGAATATAAGTGCAACAGGACTAGTAAATGTCATCCACAATAAAGGAACTAATGGAAACAATAAAGCTCCAAAATAAATTAATTTTTTATTTCCATATCTATCAGAAAATTTACCTGCGAAAGGAGAAAATATCAAATAAAATACAGTAGAACTTAATGAAATAAAAGTATAAGTAATATAATCAAATTTTAGGTCATCAAGCATATATACTGCAAAAAATGGAGCGGAAAGCATCATTGCAAAAGTAAATACTGCCTGAAAAATTGTAAATTTCCCATAGTTATCATATCTCTTCAAAAAGGAAATAAACGAAAAATAAGACTGTTTTTTTACCCTAAAATAAGGGTTGAACATTTTAGAATTGTAATAAATAGACATGGCCCTAAATATGATTGCGAGACCGAATAATATTGCAAATCCAAGCAGAACATATCCCCGAGTTTTAAATAAATCCAAGATAAAGCCTGCAATAAAAAAAGTAACAAGACCTACAATTCCAAGAATTTTATTTCTATTTGAGAAAAATTCTCCTCTTCTATTTGCAGGAACTAAGTCTCCAAGCCATGAAAGCCATGAAACATAACCAGCACCATAAATTAAAGGAATGAGTAATCCCCAAAGCGAAATCATGAACCAAGGGAGTAAATTAGTCACTATTCCTTTCCAATAAAGATATGTAATCAAAAGTGTAGGGATTTGTAGAAGAATAATCCAAAATTTTGCATACATCCACAATTTTTTTCTAGAGTGATGTTCCATCATTTTACTTCCTGCGATTTCTCCAACAGGATCTGCTAAGCCACCAAGAGAAGTCAACAAACCAACATGAAAGCTATTTCCACCAATAGCTAAAATAAATGGCGTTAAAAAACCAGAGCTCATATTTACTCCAGCAGATTGGGAACATCCTTCCGCAATACTAGTTCTAAGAGAATGTTCTTTAGAATGTTTCAAATATTCAGATTCATCAAAATCAGTAGATTTTTTATCATCATTCACCATCCAAAAGAAAGATAAAAAACATTAATAAATGCTACTCTCGGAAAACATTTAAGCGCCGGTGGTCTATCGGTATGATTTCGGCTTCCCAAGCCGACGAGCCGGGTTCAATTCCCGGCCGGCGCATATACCAATATTTTTTATACCTTAAAAATAATGTTAAGAAATGAAAAAACCATATTATATCACAACTGCAATTGATTATGTCAATGGACCGCCTCATATTGGTCATGCCTATGAAAAAACTTTTGCAGATATCCTTGCCAGATGGCATCGTCTAAAAAAAGAGGAAGTCTTTTTTCTAACTGGAACTGACGATAATGCTCAAAAAAATGCACAAGCAGCAAAAGAAAATGGGGTTAAAACTATAGAATTCGTAAATAAAAATGCGAAAATATTTGAAGAGCTATGTAAAAAATACAATATAAGTAATGATGATTTCATAAGAACAACTTCAAAAGAACATATAAAAAAATCACAAGATATAATTTCAAAGGTCTATGAGAAAGGATTAATCTATAAGGACAAATACGAAGGATTATATTGCGATGGTTGTGAAGGTTTCATAACGGAAAAAGAACTCATAAATAATAAATGTTCGGAACACAACAAAATTCCAAGAGAAGTAAAAGAAGATGCTTATTTTTTCAAGTTATCTTTATTCAAAAATAAGATTTTAGAATGGATAAAAAAAGAAAAGCCGATAGTTCCTGAGAAAAGAGCAAATGAGATAATTTCTCGTTTAGAAAATGATGACCTCAAAGATTTGTGTGTATCCAGAAAAAATGTTGATTGGGGAATAGACATGCCTTTTGATGAACAATTCAAAATATATGTGTGGTTTGATGCACTAATAAACTATTTAACCGGTTCTGGAAAAAATGAAGAATATTGGCCAGCAGATTCACAAATAATTGGAAAAGGAATTTTATGGTTTCATGCAGTAATTTGGCCAGCAATACTTTTAGCATCTGGAAGAAAACTTCCAAAAGAAATAGCAGTCCATAGTTATTTCACCGTAAATGGAAAGAAAATATCTAAATCATTAGGAAATGTGATAAATCCATTAGACTTACTATCTATATATCCATCAGATAGCGTGAGATATTTCATAAGTCGAGAAATCTCTTTCGAAAATGACGGAGATTTCTCTGAAGAAAAATTAAAAACAAGACACAATGATGAATTGGCAAATAAATTAGGAAATCTAATCAGTAGAGTTTCAACATTAGCAGAGAGATACGGTCTGGAAAAAACAGAGACCTCTTTAAACACAGGAAAATTATTAAATGAAATAGAAAAAAATATTGAAGAATATCACATAAACACAGCTCTTGACAATATATTTGCATATATAGACAAAGCAAATGAATACATTCAATCCCAAAAACCTTGGGAAACAAAAGATTCCAAAGTGCTTTACGAATTAGTTTTCTCAATCAAAAATATTACTATCCTCATATCTCCATTTCTTCCAGAAACAGCAGAAAAAATTGCGAAAACATTTAATTTCAGAATAGATTTGGATGAGATAGATAAACCTATTCAGTCAAGAAAGCCAGGAGAAATTAAAAAGTCAGAAATTCTCTTTCAAAAAATACAATGACTAAAATACCTTATTCAGATTTTGAAAAGCTTGATTTAAGAGTCGGAACTATTTTAGAAGTTCAAGATCATCCTAAAGCAGACAAACTATATATCTTAACTGTAGATTTCGGAGAACCTGCTCCGAGAACAATAGTAGCTGGACTCAAAACAAAATATACTCACGAAAATCTAAAAGGAAGACAAGCAATTTTCGTTGTTAACTTAGAACCAGTTGTATTAAGAGGGATACAAAGCGAAGGAATGATTTTAGCGGCATCAAACGAAGATAAATCCGAGGTTTTCTTCATAAAACCAGAAAAAGAAATCGCGCCTGGAAGCAGAATACATTAATATTTACAAAAAATAATAAATGCATTAATTTTCAGATACATTCACTAAAAAACTAACCAAATAATTTTTTCCAAAAACCTGGCTCGTTATAATTGACTCCAGCAATCTTAGATGCTATTTTTTTATAAGCCAAAGAAGATCTTGAATATGGATATGTATGAACTATAGCATCTTTTCTTCTCAATGAAGCAAGAACATTTCTATCTTCTGGAACGATTCCTAAAACCGGTAAGTCAAGCATTTCTTTAATATTAGAAACTGCCATTTCATTTTTATCTCCCGTAACACGAGTAACTATAATTCCCTTAACCGGCTTACCAAGCTCATTAGCTAATTTCACAGTTTTAAGGGCATCAGTAACAGCAGTAATCTCTGGATTTGTAACCACAATAAGCTCATCAGCTGCTTCAATAGAACTTGTAGCCTCATCACCAAGACCTGCAGCAGAATCAAAAATGACAAAATCAGCCATCCCCCTTAACTTACGAGAAACGTCCTTTAATTTCTCGTGATTCAATTTTCTTAATTCTTTAACAGAAAGAGAGGAAGGAATAATTTTAGTTCCCGATTCATGTTCATAGATTGCATCAGAAACTTTTGCTTTTCCCTGCATAACATGATTCAGATTAACAGGGACAATAGGGGCTCCAAGGTGTAAACCCACATTAGGAGTAGTCAAATTAGCATCAACGACAATAACCTCTTTACCGAAAGAATTCAAAGCAGCACCTAAGTTGATAGCAGTCGTAGTCTTTCCCACACCCCCTTTACCCGAAGTTATTGTGATAATTTTCATTATTCTTAAACCAATTATATTTCAAATTATTTTAAATAACTTATAAACCTTTCTAAAATTTGTGAATATGCCGCAAGTTGTTCAAGATTAACATTTACTTGTTTTCCCTTATATTGAACTTTCAAATTGACTCCCTTTCTAAATTCGCATTCTCTTGACTTATCTAGACCATCTATGTCTCTAAAAAATTCATATAACTGCAAAGTTTCCATAACTATCGGCTCATTGACATAAATCTTTTGTAACTGGATTAATTTAGCTCTAGGAGCATCCGGAACAGGTTTCCACTTTTTACCTGACTTTTGAATCAAAATATCAATGGAAGCATCAATCATAATCTTCCAACGTAAGAGCAAATTAAGGATAACATCACAAGTTTTAGTATACTTTAAGCTAACATATAACAAATGGTCGGCACTAATTTTTTCCTTAATAACAGCATCAATAGACATAAAATATCAACCCCGAAGGTAAGAACAATGAAGATAAAACGCTTTTTATACCTTTCCAAACATATTAAAAACAATAGGATGTTACTATTTAGAGATAATTAAGAACTAAGAGCGACTATACAGGCAGCCAAATCTCCGTCATTTTCGTTTAAAGCGTCTCTACAAACATCATAAGATTTTCCTGTTTTTTCCATAACTAATTGTATATCTTCTTCTGAAGTTTCAGAATCGGACTCATCAACAGCTTCCCCAGTTATCTGCCAACTTTCTTGTCCTTGCATAAGAATTTTAACGACAGAGGGATTATGGATTACTGTTCTAGAACCATCCTCTTTCTCAATAATGACTCTCAAAGCATCAATAGCTTCCTGTTTGATACCCATTTGCTTCATAACCTGTTGCATTTTTTTAGGGTCTATTCCACCGAACATATTTCTTTTCAAAATTCTTAGTTTTTATATCTTTCCAAAAATTTTCAACAAGTAAACAAAATAATAATCCAATAAATAAAATTTCAAGGAGTTAGTTTTGTTCATTCTTTCTTTCTCTAAATTTCTTTAATGGGAGAGCGAGACATATTCCTCCGAGAGCTCCTATTCCTGCGCTATAAGTCAATGGAAATCCTCGAAGAATTGCACTAGACATTACATTAATCGTGACAGACAAAGTCCAATACTTTAAGTCATCAAGATTATTCGTTGTCTCCGGAAAAAAGCCATAACGCGTTAAAGCAGGAGGAGCAAACATACCCATAGCCAACCCACTATAAACTATTCCCCTCTCAAATGAGGAATATCCTATATCTTTCAAGCTATTATGGAACTTGTTATAATCCTTAGTTAAATTATCCAAACTATATTTTTTTCTCTCCACGAAAATTTCAGAATTTCAAGATTATAAAAAATTAATGGGTTTGAAGAAACTACTTTTTTATTGGTAGAGTAACTTTAGTCCCACATTCAGAACAAAATTTGATATTATCTGGTAAAACAAGATTACATCCAGAACATCTCAAAGGTTCAACTTTTCTTTCAATAACTGCTTTATATCCTCTCTTACCAGAAACTAAAAAAGAAAAGGCATCAGCCACAGCATCACTATTCATCTGGTCTCTTAAATCTCTTCCACTTGACATATCAACACCTGTCGCACAAAAAATCATATAGGATATTTAAACATTCTTATATTTTCATAAAAATCAAAAAAAAGTAACAAGAAATCATAAATAATAATCCTCAAATAGAAAAAACCATAACTCTAACAAAAAATTAGCCTACTGGCCAAAACACTTTCAATACAACAACAAAGGCTATGATTGCAACAAGAAAAGCAATGACTGTTTTTGGAGTCAATGAAAATATGTTCCCAGAATCAGAATCATATCTAGTAAGTCCTCCAAAAACTCCAGGCATTTGTATTTGGTTTTGTTGAGCCATAAGAATCAATAAAATCAGGCATATAAAAATCTAACTAATTATCATTTAAAGCATTTAAAAATTTAATTTTATTTCTTCCAGAAACTTCTTTTCCCCATAAAACAAAAATCCTATTTATTCTACTCCAATAATTTTTTGGAACAATTTTCATAAGTTCAAATTCTGTTTCGGCAGGATTTTTTGTTTTAACAAAACCAAGAACATTAGAGATTCTATGAACATGAGTGTCCACTGTAATCGTATCAAATCCATAAATTTCACTTAAGACTAAATTAGCAGTTTTGCGTCCAACACCGGGCAATTTCACAAGATCATCTATTTTATTAGGAACCTCTCCATTAAATTCTTCAATCAACATTTTAGCACAAGCAATAATATTTTTAGTTTTGGTTTTATTGTAATTCAAACTTTTGAGGATGGATAAAACATTAAGATATTTAGCATTAGATATTTCTCTTAAAGTTTTATATTTTTCAAAAAGAGTCTCAGCAATTGGAATAGTAGTTTCATCTCTAGACTGAGCAGACATTATCGTTGCAAACAAAGTTTGCCAAGGTTTTTTCCAACCTTCTCCAGCAAGTCTTTTTTCCAGATTTCCATATTTCATTTCAGCTAACTTGAAAATTTCAAGAAAATATTTTCTTTTATTCATTTATATAAAGAGGCTCTTTCTAAATATAAAAAACCCTATTAGTATAACGACAAATTGGAAGCTCCAAAGCAAGATAACTGCCTTTTTTTCGGTAGGCTTTATACCTAATTTTTTCATAGAATAAATAGCCAAATGATTTAAACTATAAATTCGGTCATAAACTAAATCTAAACTACCATTAGAGAGGGGTTTGCCAAAAGAATGCTTTTTTAGATTTCCACGCAATTTCAAAAACACTTCAAGAATATATGGAATATAAAAAAATATAGCAATTCTTTCAAAATTGCCCACAATACAAACGCTTGCAATCAAGCCCCCAATAACATAGGTCATAATATCTCCAGGAAACACTTTCGCAGGAAATCTATTAAATACTAAAAATCCAAGAAGGGCTAAAACGAGACATAAACACACCACTGCGAGCCAAGGGTTCCCAGTCATATATGCTACTAAAGCAAACCCTGAAAATAATATAGCTCCTTGTCCAGCTTCAAGACCATTAAAACCTGCAAGAAGGTTAAAAGTTGTAGTGGTAGCAACTACGCCTAAGGGTATAAAAAATAAAGGATAAATTAATCCCAAATCTATAATTCCTAAAAGAGGTATATCTACAAGACTTTTTCCAGCATTTATTGCCATCAAAGGGATAGATCCCATTAAAGTTAAAATGAGTCTCGAATTCATAGATAGCCCACCATGTTTCCATCCAAACAAGTCATCTACAAAACCTATAAATCCCATAAATATAGCAATAATAAGCAATGCAAATATCTCAACTAAATAACCATTCTTTGCGCCTATACTAAAAACTCTATAAGCAATATAAACTAAGACACTAAGACAAAAAGCGAGAAGAACAATCATTCCTCCAGAACCTGCAATTTTATCGCTTTTGATTTTATTCATATCTTCCCAAACAAGACCTATAGACTTAGCCTTTCTAATCCATAAAGGCATCAAAAATACAACAGTCAGAAAACTAACAAGCAAAGGAATCATCAATAGATAGGATATCATAAAACCAAAACCCATATTTCATATTTAAACCTTTTTTTGAAAGAAAACCTTAAAACGTCTATAATGCAAGGAAGAACATGGAAGAAAATCCTCATATTGCTCTTGAAAAAAAATGGAGAGAATATTGGCAAAAAGAAAAAATATACTCATTTGACAAAAACAGTAAAAAGAAGATATATAGTATCGATGCTCCACCTCCAACAGTTTCTGGAGAGATGCATATGGGACACGCATTCTCATATTCTCAACAAGATTTCATTGCGAGATACAAAAGAATGAGGGGTTTCAATGTTTTTTATCCATTTGGAACTGATGACAATGGTCTTCCAACAGAAAAATTAATCCAGAAATTAAAGAATGTAAGAAGTAAAGACATGTCAAGAGCAGAATTCATAGAATTGTGTTTGAAAACTTTAAAAGAAATAACTCCTGCATTTATACAAGACTGGATTAATTTAGGTATCTCTTGCGATTATAATCTTTTATACTCAACAATTGATGACAACTCAAGAAAAATTTCTCAAGAAAAGTTTATTGATTTATACCATAAAGGGCTCATATACTCTGCTGAATTTCCAACAATATGGGACACAGAATTTCAAACACCTGTGGCACAAGCAGAGCTTGAAGACAAAGAAAAAGAATCATTCTTCACGACATTAAAATTTGAATCAGAAGGAAAAACCTTACCCATTGCAACAACAAGACCAGAAATGTTACCTGCGTGTTTAGCAGTATTCGTTAATCCCACAGATAAAAGATATAAATCTTTAATCGGAAAAAAAGCAAGAATTCCATTAATCAATATAGAAGTTCCGATAATAGGAGATGAACATGCAGACATAGAAAAAGGAACGGGTGCTTTAATGATTTGCTCATATGGAGATAAATACGACGTTGAAGCTGTAAAAAAATACAAACTATCCCCTAAAATAATAATTTCTCCAGAAGGTAGACTGCTGGCTAAAAATTATGAAAATCTTACAATTCATCAAGCAAGAGAAAAAATATTAGGTGATTTAAAAAATGCAAACTTAATAATAAAACAAGAAAAAATAAAACACACAGTTAATGTATACGAAAAATCATCAAAAGAAATAGAATTTCTTCCAACAAAACAATGGTTCATTAAGATAATTGACAAAAAGTCAGATTGGCTCAAAATAGGTAGGAAGATAGAATGGTTCCCAGAAAATATGTTCAAAATATATGAAAATTGGGTTAAGGGTCTAGAATGGGATTGGTCAATATCAAGAGATAGACACTTTGGAATTCCAATTCCTATTTGGTATTGTGAAAAATGCAAAGAAATAATTTTAGCGAAAAAATCAGAGATTCCTGTTGACCCTATGCAAATTTCAAAAAATTGTCCTAAATGTAATTCTAAAACTGTTCCAGAAAATAAAGTTTTGGACACATGGGCAACTTCTTCTTTAAGTCCACAAATAGCTTCATCATTAGTAGAAAATAAAATAAAAATTCCTTACTCATTAAGAGTTCAAGCTCATGAAATAATTAGAACATGGGCATTCTACACAATAGTAAGAGCACATTATCACGAAAATACCATTCCTTGGGAAAAAACTGCAATCTCCGGATTAGTAACAATGTCTGGAGAAAAAATGTCTAAATCAAAAGGAAATATAATCAAACCCCAAACAATAGTAGACCAATATGGTTCAGATGCATTAAGATTCTGGGCAGCAGCATCAAGATTAGGAGAAAATATGGACTATCAAGAAAAAGATATAATTACTGGGAAAAAGTTCATAACAAAATTACTGAATGCTTCAAATTTCGTCTTTATGAATTTACAGCACCAATCAAAACAGCCAAAACTTGAAGAAACAGATCGTCTTTTTTTAAACCAACTAAATAAATTAACAGATATAAGCACGAAATCATTTGAAGAATATAATCACTACCGAACAAAAATGGAAACGGATTCTTTTTTCTTCAAAACATTTGCAGATAATTATCTTGAAATAGTAAAATCACGAGTATATAACGGCACAAAGGAACAAAAGGCATCGGCCTTTTACGCATTATATCATTCACTATTGACTATAACAAAAATTCTCGCTCCATTTACTCCATTCATAACCGAAGAAGTATATCAAAATCACTTCAAAAAATACGAAAAACAAAAATCGATTCATCTTGAATCTTGGCCAGAAAAAATAAAAATAAATTCAACAAAGGAAGACGATAAAATTTGGGAGAAAATGCTTGAAATAATTTCTAAAGTTAGGCAATCAAAGTCAGAAGCAAAAAAATCTATGAAAGCAGAAATTATTTTAACGCTCACAAAAGAAGACCATAAACTACTAAATCAGGTTATAGATGACATCAAATCAGTTTGCACAGCAAAAGAAATTAAAGAAGGCATTTTCAAAATTGAAGTCATTTAAAATGAAATTAAAAATAATATCTTATAATGTCCTCGAAGGATTTTCAGATTTTTATAAATATGAATGTAAAAAGATAGAGTTTCATCCAGAAAGACTATCGGCAGCAAAAAAACTAATAAAAGAAGAAAATCCAGATATATTGTGTTTGACAGAAGCATTATGGAACGTAAAAAGCTATCGTAACTTTTACATAGATTATCAAAAGGAGTTCAATTATCGTTACATAGACATAAGATATTCAATAATATTACTATCTAAATATCCAATAATATTTTCAAAGGCAAACGGTTCACTTGAACAAGAATCTGAAGGAATCGGACTTACTGCAAAAGTTCAAATTGGCAAAAGAGCAGTTAATATTAACATAATTCATCCTAAAGTATCTTCAACAGAAAAACAAAAAACTCATTTTGTAAAAAAATTGATGGAAAATCAAACAACTCCCAGCATTATATTGGGAGATTTTAACTCTATTTCAAAAGAAGACAGATACTCAACAGAATGGAAAGAAAACTTTAAAAATAAAATATTAACAGATTTTTATTATAATAGAAAACAAAAAGAGAAAATAATTGCAGATATGCTCAAAGGAAAGGTGACTAAATTTATTCAAGAAAGTGGTTTCATTGATACCTATAAAGAGAAAAATAAGAAGTTTGATTTCACAATTCCAACAGATTTAGCTTCAAAAGATAAGTCCACAGGAATTAGAATAGATTATATATTTACATCCCCAGATATAAAAATAATAAATTCTGGAATAATAAAGAATAAATTATCAGAAATGGCTTCAGATCATTATCCAATTTATGCAATTTTAGATATATAACCGCACATAACCTTTATTAACGAACCTCAAATTCAACAAACATGGACGATAAACAAAAAGCAAAACTTGAAGAACAACTTGAAGAATTAGAAGCAGTTCGAGGAAGGCACACTGAATTAGTCACAGTACTGATTCCAGTAGATTTCAATATACACAGCGTAACAAAACAACTGGAAGCAGAACGTTCAACAGCAGATAATATCAAATCAAAACAAACTCGTTCTGCAGTAACCGACTCAATAGATATGATTGTTCGCACACTTAAGGGAACAAAACAAACTCCTCCAAACGGACTCGCATTATACGCAGGAAATGTATCGGAAAAAGAGGGAATTTCAGACATAAAACTTTGGGCAATAGAACCTCCAAAGCCATTAAGAGTAAGAATGTATCGTTGCGACCAAGTTTTTGTAACAGAGCCACTTAGAGAGATGTTACAAACAGACGAAGTTTACGGATTGGTGGCAATAGACAGACAAGAATCAACAATCGGTCTTTTAGAAGGTAAGCAAATAAAAGTTTTAAGAAAACTTACATCTGGGGTTCCAAGTAAAGTTAGAGCAGGAGGCCAGTCTGCTCAAAGATTTCATAGAATTACAGAAGGATTAGCAAAGGAGTTCTTTCGTAGAACAGCAGAAGCAATGAAAGAATTATTCTTTGATTTACCAAGATTAAAAGGAATTTTAGTCGGTGGTCCAATACCCACAAAAGAAGAATTCATAGAAGATGGAAACTTAGTAACAAAATTAAAAGAAAAAATAATAGCTGTAAAAGATATAGGTTATGTTGATGAACACGGGTTAAGACTATTAGTTGAGGCATCAAAAGACGACATAGCCGAACAAGAAATAATAAAAGAAAAAAAGATAATAGAAGAATTTTTCATGGTTTTAGGGAAATATCCTGAAAAATCAGCTTATGGTTTTGAAAAAACAAAAATTGCATTAGAAAGAGGAGCTGTATACAAGTTATTAATGTCAAAAAAATTAGACAAGCATATAATAGCCGAATATGAAAAGATGGCCATAGATATGGGTTCAGAAGTAATTCTAATTTCTGATGAAACACAAGAAGGCGAACAATTTTACAATATTACTAAAGGTATCGGCGCAATCTTAAGATTTCAGATAGAATAAAGATTTATGTTAAATTTTTTCAAGAAATTAAGCTCGGAAAAATTTTAAAAAACAAAAAATTTAAATATTAAAAGTGAATACATAATTCATAACGCAAATGAAAGAAGAAAAAACAGAAATAGAACCACCCGATCCAAATCCAAGAAGTCTAATTTATCTTTTAAACGGGAAAGGTTCTCCAAGAAAATTATTCAGATTTGCCGAAGCATCAAACGGAAAGCATGTCTATCTTCTAAAATTGGGAGCCATAACTCCAAATCCAGAAAAAAAAATTATATTTGAATATGACGAAAAAAATGACCTATATACTTGTATAGAGTGTAATTCTATAGCAATTGAATTGCCAACTTCCAGAACAATATGGGGAGACTCAAAAATTAATAAAGAAACTATATACTGCACAAGAGGGCCATATTGTCCAAAATGCGAAATTTATCCTAAAAATGGAAGGCTTCATCCGATAAATGAAAGAGATTTGGAAGCATTTGTAAAATCTTACGAAGAACTTGAAAGGAAAGGAATACAACAAACCATATAAACTAATTACTTTCTTTCAAAATATGGAGCTCGGCAAAAAACAAGAACTTGAGCTTGAAGCTAAGAGGTTCTTTGAGAGCCATAAAAAAGAAATAGGTAAATCCTTGAGGGGAGGCGAACATGTAGTAAAAATTGATTTTGAGACTCTCTCCCATTTTTCACCAACCCTGTCAGAAAAATTAATAGAAACTCCAGAAGACATAATCTCCCTTTTAGAAACAGCACTTGATGAAACGGGATTGGTAAAAAACCCACGAATAAGATTCAATTCTCTTCCTAATATGATAAAAATAAAAGAAATTCGGGCAAAACATCTCGACCAGTTCATAGGTATTGAAGGAATAGTTCGTCAATCTTCAGATGTAAGACCCCAAGTAGTAAATGCAAGATTTGAATGCCCTACCTGTGGAGCAATTTTATCAGTTCTGCAAATAGACAGAAAATTTCGTGAGCCATCAAGATGTTCATGTGGTAGAAAAGGGTTGTTCAAACTTCTTTCAAAAGAAATGGTTGACGCACAACGTCTCGTAATAGAAGAATCTCCTGACTCTTTAGATGGTGGAGAACAACCAAAAAGAATGAATGTGTTTCTAAAAGAAGATTTAGTAGACCCAAAAATGGAAGAACGCACAACTCCCGGAAGCAAAGTTAGAATTATAGGAGTGTTAAAAGAAGTTCCAGTTCCTCTTCCGCAGGGCTCAATATCTACTCGTTTTGATTTAGCAATAGAAGCAAATAACGCAATACCTCTAGAAGAAACATTTGATGACTTAGAGGTGAATGATGAAGACGAGGTGAAAATAAAAGAAATAGCAAAAAATCCAAAGGTTTTGGAAATTTTAACGAGTAGCATAGCTCCAAGTGTTTATGGTTTTAAAGAAGTAAAGGAAGCGATACTTCTTCAATTATTTTCTGGAGTAAAGAAAAAACGTTCTGACGGAGGAAATACAAGAGGAGACATTCATGTTCTTTTAGTCGGAGATCCAGGAGTCGCAAAATCTGTAACTTTAAAATTCGTGTCAAGAATAGCTCCAAAGGGGCGTTACGTATCTGGAAAAGCTGCAACAGCCGCAGGTTTGACAGCCGCAGTAGTAAAAGATGAATTTCTCAAAGGCTGGTCCTTAGAAGCAGGAGCAATGGTCCTTTCAAATAAAGGAACAATCTGCATAGACGAAATTGAAAAAATGGACGAACAAGACCGTTCAACAATGCACGAGGCAATGGAACAACAGACAGTCACAATTTCCAAAGCAAACATTCAAGCAACATTACGTTCGGAAACTTCTGTTCTTGCAGCAGGAAACCCTAAACTTGGGCGTTTCGATCCATTAATTCCAATTCCGCAACAAATCAATATTTCTCCAGCATTATTAAGCCGTTTTGATGTCATTTTTATTTTAAGAGACCTCCCAAATAAATCTCAAGATGAAGCAATAGCTCGTCATGTATTACAAGAACACAAACAAGAAGTAGTTCGTGATGTTATAGACCCAAAATTAATTCGTAAATATATTGCATACGCACGTAAAACAATAAAACCAAAATTGACAGATGAAGCAATCGCCGAAATAATGAATTTCTACATTTCAATAAGAAACAAAGCCGTAAATACATCTAACAATGAACTTAAGGCAATTCCAATTACAGCTCGTCAATTAGAAGCAATAGTTCGTTTGTCAGAAGCATGCGCAAAAGTCCGTCTTAGCCCACAAGTAACAATAGAGGATTCAAAAAGAGCAATTGAATTATTAAAATACTCAATGATGCAAGTCGGTTTTGATGAAGAAACCCAGACATTTGATATCGATAGAGTTGCAACAGGAATTCCTACTTCAAAACGTGGAAAAATTATCATAGTTAGAGAAACTTTATCAAAATTGGAGTCAAGTATGGGTAAATTGATACCTTTGGAAGAAATAGAACGCGAACTTTCAGAAAAAATGTCTAAAGAAGAATTAGAAGATTCAATAAATCAACTCGCTAAGGCAGGAGACATCTTCAAACCTAAACCTGGATTTATTCAAAAGCTTTAAACAAAACATAACAATCCTTAAATAACATAATCTTCAAATAAAAAAATGGCAGATGAATTCAAAAGACATACAGCATATAAATTAAAAATAGGTGATATCTTATCAGGTTCACAAATAATCGACGGCGAACGTCTAAAGTTCATAGAAGTAAATGGAACAAATGTCGCCAGAGTTAACTTAATAGCGAATGTCATAGATAAATATATTCAAGATGAAGAAAAAAAATTCGCTTCAATAACCTTAGATGATGCTTCAGGGCAAATAAAACTAAAAGTATTTGGAGAAGATATAGAAAAATTCAAAGCATTAGAACAAGGAGATACAATTCTAGCAATAGGACTCATAAGAGAATGGAATAAGGAGATATATGTAACTCCTGAGATAATTAAGAAAAAACAACCAGAATATCTTCTTTTAAGAAAATTAGAAATAGATAAAAATAAACCTAAAGAAACAGATAAAAAAGAGATTATGGAATTAAAAGATAAAATGTTATCTGCTATAAAAAGAGAAGACGCAAATGGGGGAGCAGACATAAAATCATTAGTCACAGAATTAAATACAAAGCAAGATTTAATCAATCAAGAAATTCGTAAGTTATTGGAAGAAGGCATCATTTACGAACCACGCCCCGGGAAAGTCAGATATCTAGGATAAAGAATTTTATTTAATAATTATATTTTCTTAAAAAATCCCCACTTTTTCTTTTCATTAAACTTCATAGCAAGCCAGACTAATATAATTAACAACACGAACAAAAGTAAGAATCTCCAGGTACCATCGAAATTTCTCCAATTGACAATTACTCCATAAAACACACTCCATATTCCTGAAGCCATCAAAGCACTTCCGACAGGTTCTTTTGCAAGTAAAAACAAACCAACAATAAAAGTAACTAAACCTATTATAATAGCTATAATGAAAACTTTTCTGGAATGAATATCTAAAGCATCCTCATAATCTATGCTACAAGTATCACAATGACCATCTATAGTACATCCATTAGGGTCATATTCCTCAACAAATTGTCCCTTAGAGTTCAAACAAGCGTCTCTTCTATTTTGTAATTCTGGAATATTCTGACATTCGCCTTTACCAACAGCTATAGGTCCACCTTGAATACTACAATAATCTTCCCATAGTGGGTCTGGATAAAAGGTTTTAAGTCCTTGAAGCACAACAAGAATAAATACGACGAATATACCAATCCCTAAAACTATATTCTTGAACTTCATAAAAACAAAGAGCTAAACAAATTTATAAACCTTCGGAAATCCACAAGAACAATGGAAACCTATGAAAAAATGCTTGAAGAAGCATACAAGAAGATAAAAGTAGTTGCGTCTTCATCAGACAGATTTGAAATACCTAAAGTACAAGGCAAAGTTCAAGGAAGAGCTACAATAATAACAAATATACAATCAATCGCTTCATATATAAGAAGACCTGCTGATATGCTCGCAAAGTTTCTTCAAAAAGAATTAGCAGTTCAGACAATTTTAGAAAAAGATTTCTTAACAATAAAAACTCAATTAAATTCAGCAAAAGTCAATGATAAAATAACGATGTATGTGAAAGAATTCGTTCTCTGCACAGAATGTAAAAAACCAGACACAGAAGTTATCAGCGAAAAAGGTATAAAATTCAAACACTGCCTTGCCTGCGGGGCTAAAAGTCCGATTAGATATAATTTGTAAAAATACATTTTTAATATTGGAATTGAAACAAGAAATATGAAATTATTTTAGAATAATACATACAACAGACCCTCTCTGTCTTTAAATCTCTCAAAACAAAACATTTAAAATACCCTTACGCTTATCGTCGTTAGGAGGAAATCATGGCAACAAAAGGCTATTGCGTTAAATGCAAAAATCAGGTAGACATCAAAAACCCTGTTGAAAGTAAAACAGCTAAGGGCACCAAAATTGCAAAAGGAAAGTGTCCGAGTTGTGGAACAACAGTGTGCAGGATGGGCGGAATTACAAAGTAATTCAGCAAATTTTTTATTTATTTTAGAGAATTTATTATTGGAAAATGTGGGTAAAGATACACAAATCATACCGGACGATAGTCGCTGTGTGTGATGAAGATATTTTAGGGAAAAAATTTGAAGAAGGTATAAAACAATTATATGTTCGAGAAGATTTCTACAAAGGTCAAAAAATATCAAAAGAAGAACTAATTAGTATGCTAAGGAGAGAAGCAAAGGAAGATTCGACTTTTAATATAGTGGGTAAAGAGTCAATAGAAACTGCTATTGAAGCTAGACTAATAGAAAAACAGTTTTGTAAAAAAGTTCAAGGAATCCCATTTATACTAGTATTAGCCTAAACAGATAGCTTTTAAATCATCAAAATCATCAAAAACTCAGATGGAAGAAGAAAGTGAATTTGGAGATTTTGAAGAAATAGCAGACGAGTCTCAGGAAAATGAATCTGAAAACATTCAGACAGAAGAAGGATTCGTAAGAGCGAGAGTTCCAAAAAAAGGAGAGTTAATAGGAAAAATAGTTCAACGTTATGGAGGGAACAGAATGGAGATTTTAGCGACCGATGGAAAAACAAGAAATTGTAGAGTTCCCGGAAAATATAAACGCCAGTTATGGTTAAGACCAAAAGACATAGTTCTAATAAAAATATGGGAATTTGATGCAGAAAAAGGAGATATAATCTACAAATACAGACCAAACGAAGTTACTCAGTTAAAAAAGAAGGGAATCTTGGAAAACTTGGAGACAGAATTCTAATTCATGATAACTCTCCTAATAGAAAACAGAAAGGAATTCATAAGAAAGAAAGATAGATTAGAGCAGAAGCTAAACGCAAAAATCACTCTGAAAGACAAAACTCTGGAAATAGAAACAGATCCTTTAAACGAATTTGAGGCTCAAAGAGTTTTTGATGCGATGAATCTCGGATTTTCAGCAGATGACGCTTTAAGTATATTAGAAGAAGAAATCTCTTTCGTTCAAATAAATATGAAAGATTACGCGAATACAAAAAATCTTGAAGTTGTTCGTTCAAGAGTCATAGGGACTCACGGAAAAACGAAGTCTACAATAGAAGAGATAACGAAATGCAAAATAAAGGTGCATGACAACATAATTGGAATAATTGGTTCTGGAGAAATTATTGAAACAGCAATTACAGCATTAACCAACATAATAAGAGGCACAAAACAGGCAAACGCCTATAGATATTTAGAAAGAATAAATACCCAAAAAAAAGAAGAAAAAGAAGAAAAAAATAATAAAACTAAAATAAAATTTTAAGGCGCTAAGTTATCTCTTTTTTTTAGCTGAACTCTTCTTCGAAGTTTTCTTGGAAGATTTCTTTGCTTTTTTAGCAGCCATTTAATTCATACACCCCTTTAAATAAAAATATGCAAACTTATATTTAAAACTTTGCCAAAAAAAATAAAAAATAAATTTTCAGCAAAAATCTAAAAAATTTTATCGTCGTGAAAATATTTCAAACAAAAATTAAAAAAAAATCAAAAAATCAAAAAATCGATGTGTCGACCACACCCTAAAGGAGATGGTTTTAGGAAGACACAATCGACATAAAATTAAATTAAGTTTACTTAGACACAACGTCCAAGAACACAAGATGTGGCATTAGTAGTTGAGTTTATAGAGACTAATCTGCAATCTTCAGCAAACAAAGCAGACATATTAGCATATTGAGGACCATAACTAGATCCACAAACAAATTCTCCAATTGTTACATTACTATAACAAAAATCACTAGTATTGAATGGAACAGAAGATCCATTAATTATAGCAACGCCATTATTAACTCCAAAATTAAGATAGTCAATACCTGCATCAGTTTCATTACAACTAGAAACAGTCCATTGATTAACTAAAGTTGCAGCATAAGCAAAATAAGCTAAAACACCTACTAATGCTAAAGCAAACCCATAAAATAAAATTTTCTTATTCATATTAACCTCCTTTCAGATAATAAACTATTAACTCGATATAAATATATAGGGGAATAGATATTTTCAAAAAATAAACCTCAAAAACAAAGTTTAAATAACATCAAATAACTTTTTATCTCATGTCCCGATAGCTCAGCAGGTAGAGCACACGGCTGTTAACCGTGGGGTCGGAGGTTCGAGTCCTCCTCGGGACGTTCAAAACCTATTTAAACAAAAGTGAATTAAAGAGTATATGAAATTTTTGGCAAATAAAGAACAGCATTCACATCACGAACATAAACATGTAACAAAGGGAGTTGAATTATTGCTTGCAGTAATCATCGGTCTCGCATTAATCGGTTCTTTAACATCCGAGAAATACATAAACATCCCCCATTACATAGTACCATTATTAGTTATTCTTTTTATAAGTATGAAAGCAATCCACATAGTAAGGCAAGGTGGAAGTCTTTTGGAAGATTATCTTACCTTAGCAGTAATGCTTCTTTTCATAATATTATATGTAGTTCTAAAAGGAGACCTCAATCCAATATTAGTAACAAGTTTCATAGCGATATTGGTCTATTCTACTGGTTTAATGTTCTGGATAAAGACGAAATTTTCATCAAATAAAGTCGCACACTTCATATTTAGTTATGTTAGCACCATATTTATGATAATCTTTCTTTTCGCAGGAGCATATATATCCAACTCGGAAGATTTCACAGTTAGTGGAACAGAAAAAGGGATAAATTTTGAAGAGGCGTTATATTTCAGCACAATAACTGTAACAACTGTGGGCTATGGAGACATAATTCCTACTTCTAAAGTAAACAGATTTTTAAGTGCATCAGAAGCATTTCTTGGAATGACAATAAATGTTGCATTACTCGGATATATTCTTTCTTCAAGTAAAAGTCAGGAAGACTAATGGGTAAAAAAGTTCTTATAGGCTTATCTGGTGGAGTTGATTCTGCCGTCGCAGCTTTAATTTTAATAAATCGTGGTTACGATGTTACCGCAGCATTTATGCGTTGTTTTTCAGAAGAAAAAAATAAAATTACAGGAGAATGTCCTTGGATAGAAGATTTAAAGGAAGCCAAAAAGATATCCTCAAAGTTAAAGATTCCCCTAATAGTTTTGAATTACGAAAAAGAATATGCAAATCAAGTAATAAAACCAATGTTTGAATCTTATTCAGAAGGTAGAACTCCAAATCCAGATGCTAATTGTAACACTATAATCAAGTTTCCGTTTTTAATAAAAGAGGCAGAAAAACACAAAATAGATTACATAGCGACAGGGCATTATGCGAAAAAAATGCAAAAAAACGGAAAATTCTATTTAAAAATTCCAAAAGACAAAACAAAAGATCAAACATATTTTCTGTATGGAATATCTCAAAAAGATTTATCAAAGACTCTTTTTCCAATAGGAGGATACACAAAATCTCAAGTAAGAGCGATAGCAAAAGCAAATCACTTAGGAAATTGGAACCGACAAAGTACAAGAGGTTTATGTTTTATTGGGAATATTGATGTTAAAAAATTCTTAAAACAAAAAATAAAAAATAAACTGGGACATATTCTAAATCCAGAAGGTAAAATTGTGGGAAATCATAAAGGGATACAATTTTTTACGATAGGAGAAAGAATAAGAGAAAACGAAAATCTGCATATAGATAATAAATATAGAAGTTCAGTGAATTCGAAGATTTATGTAGCTGATAAAAACACGAAATCAAACACAATTATTGTGGCTCCAGAAAATCACAAAAGTTTATTCAGAAATAAGTTTGAAATGAAAAATCCAAACTGGATTTCCGAAATGCCGAAATTCCCTTTAAATAATATTGTGATAAGAATAAGACACTTGGGACAATTAATTCCTGCAAAAATAACAAAAAACAAAAATAAAATAATTTGTAAATTAAAACACTCAACGCAAGGAATAGCTGAAGGCCAATCCGCAGTTATTTACACTAATCAAAAAATTATGCTCGGTGGCGGAGAAATCGCAAACTAAAAGATTTTTATAAGACAAAACACCATATAATTCATGAAAACCCAGGAAGCAATCGAGTCCAGAAGCTCAATACGTGAATTTTCAAACAAATCTGTTAAATTCGGAGAAATATTGGAAGCAATTGACGCCGCAAATCACGCGCCTTTTGCAGGAAATATAAACAATCTTAAATTTCTAATAATTGAGAATCAGGAAAACAAAAATGTAATTGCAGAATTTTCACAGCAATTCTGGATAGCAGATGCTCAATGGATAGTTTTAGTTTGTTCAGAAATAAAAAAATTAGAAGGTTTGTATCAAGACAGAGCTCAATCTTATTCAAAACAACAAGCAGGCGCAGCAATAGAAAACATGCTTTTGAGAATAACAGACTTAGGACTTGCATCCTGTTGGATAGGCTCATTTGCAGAAGATGGAATAAAATCCCGTTTTAAAATACCGAAAGGATGGGAAATAGAAGCAATATTACCGATAGCTTATCCAAAGAATAAAAATAACAAACCTCAAAGAAAAACAAAATTAGAAAGTAAAATATTCTGGGAAAAATGGGATGCAGGTAAAAAGCCCACAAAATTCCCTAACAAAGACCCATCTACATTTTATTAAATCTAAAAAAATAAAAGGGAAAAAATAAAAAAAATCGCCCTTTGCGATAATTATCTGAACACTTCTATGCCCAGATCTGACATTTCAGAATGCTTTCCGCTACCACCACGCATAGGACCAGAAGATTCAATCTCTTTTCCTAATACATAAGGTGACTTAACACCAGTCATAATTGTGATAACTCGAACCTTAGAACCAAATTCCTTATTGATACGAGCCCCAATGATAACCTGTGCTTCAGCACTCAAATTTTCAGTAACTAAATTTCCTACTCCAGAGAATTCGTCAAGTTTGAAGTCTGGTCCACAAGTAATGTGAATCAAAGCTCCAGTAGCTCCACGATAATCTACATCAAGTAATGGATGTGTCAAAGCCTGTCTTACAGCTTCTTCAACACGCATAGAACTATCAGACTCTCCGACTCCGATAACTGCTACGTCACCTCCCTTCATAATTGCCGAAACGTCAGCATAGTCTAAGTTGATCAATGAAGGCAAAGTAATAGTCTCCACTATACCTTTTATCATTGTACTTACTAGCTCGTTAGCAACTGCGAAAGCTTGTTCCATAGGTAAATTACCTGCAATATCTACAAGTCTATTGTTGTCAATAACAATTGCTGTATCAACAACTTCTCTAAGTTCCTGCAAACCAAATTCAGCTTTGTCAATTCTGGCTTTCTCACAATCAAAAGGCATTGTAACGACCGCAATAACGACCGCTCCTGCTTCCTTTGCAAGTTGACCAACAACTGGCGCTGAACCTGTTCCTGTTCCTCCACCCATACCAGCGCAGATGAAAACCATATCAGCATTACTGACAGATTTCTTCAACTCTGAAACGGATTCTTTAGCAGCCTCTCTTCCCTTTGATGGGAAACCTCCACATCCAAGACCACGAGTCAATTCCTTACCAATAAGGATTTTCTCATCTGCCTTTGTGATGCTTAAGTGCAAAGCGTCTGTGTTTATGCCGTAAATAGTTGCACCA
>SXGU01505237.1_pt1 | contig 108085 bp, 93 predicted proteins | sample 3174531 | NCBI WGS metagenome assembly SXGU01 (sample SAMN11356863, study PRJNA531348) | freshwater metagenome | isolation source: freshwater sample F1-140 | place: China: Fuxian Lake, Yuxi | collected 2017-12-25
CCCCTTGGGGTCACTCAACGACAACGGCCGCTGCTTTTTCGCAGCGGCCGTTGTCGTTGCGTGATGCGTGTCGCGCGCCTACGGCGCATGCGACACGCGCGAGTGGGGGCTCTCCTCGACGGAAGCGAGCGAGCGCAACGCTCGCTCGCCCCGCCTCGTCGAACACCCACTCGCCCCCGCCAATCTGGATCGTTCAGCCAGGCTCGAAGCAAGTCCCCCTGGGGTGCTGCCCATCGGGTTCTAGGTGCATGCGCAACCAAAGGGAGAAATCGGTCTCTCTAAGGCGCCGCATCCTCCTCTGATTTTCGGATTTACTTGTGGTTCATCGCGTATCGATGCGGGAAGCGACTAACTAGGTATTCTGAGAGAGAGTCGATCAACTGCGAAGTAGGAGAATGTAATGCAGCGAGAACTGAGATGGATGGCGGCGATGATTTTCTTGAGCGCGTTCGCGTCGAGCGCGCGCGGGCAAACCGCCGTGCAATGGCGCGTTGAGGACGGAGGGAACGGTCACTGGTACCGCGCGGTCTACTCGGATCCGAATCGCACACCAGAGCAATGGTTCTCTTGGGCTGCTTCGAACGGTGGGTACGCCGCGACCGTGACAAGTTCAGGTGAACAATCTGTCGTGGTATCGCTGCTCATCGAGAATCCTCAGGTTTACAACCCAGTGCTCGGAGGCAAGCGGAACGGTTCGAATGTGTTCCAATGGATCACCGGTGAAGGGTGGACATTTACCGCGTGGAGCGGCGGCGAACCGAGCTGCACTTGTGAGAAGTACCTCATCCTGTACCCAACGGGATGGAACGACACGAATGCCTCCTTACGCCCGTGGGCAATCATCGAGTATGTCGCTGACTGCAACGGCGACGGCATAGTCGACTATGGGCAGATTCTCAGTGGTCTGCTCGCCGACGGCAATGGAAATCTTGTTCCAGACTGCTGCGAGTATTCGACGCCATGCGCGCGCGAGACCCGACAGTGGCGCGTGGAGGATGGCGGGAACGGGCATTGGTACTCAACGACAAGCGCGATTGCGAACTGGGACTCGACCGCCGCCGAGGCTGAATCGAGGGGCGGTCATCTCGCAACCCTCACATCACCTGAAGAAGGTGCTTTCGCTGCGGTGTTCGCCTCTTCAGGGCCACTTCTGTTCGGCGCACTTCAATTGCCAAACTCCTGTGAGCCTAGCTGCGGTTGGCAGTGGGTGACCGGCGAACCATGGCTCTTCGAGGCGTGGGCACAAGGGGAGCCGAATGACCAAACTGGAGAAGAGGTAGCTGAGGTCTATGTACCAAACTTGTGGAATGACTTGCCGCGGCGCAATTCCGGTCGAGGCCTGATTGAATGGTCCGCCGATTGCAACGCAGACGGCATCGTGGACTACGGTCAGATTCTCGATGGCACATTTTCGGATGCCAACGCGAATGGGGTTCCTGATTGTTGTGAGGGCGGGCCCCCATGTACACCATGCGACGGCGATGTCACAGGCAATGGAACCATCGATGGCATCGATCTCGCAATCGTGCTTGATGCGTGGGATTCGAGCGGCAAGGGCGAGTTTCCCGCAGATGTGAACGGCGATGGAATCGTTGATGGGCAGGATCTTGCGATCGTGCTGAGCGGATGGGGTCCGTGTCCGAAATGAATGACCGCTGGTCTTGATCCCACCGACTCAACATGCGAGTGAGAACTGCCGCACTCAAGTCGTCGAGTTCTGCTTCGATTCCTCGCGGAACTCGCGCACGAGTCGCACCTTTTGGATGCAGTTGAGTTCGATCGCGGTGCTCACTCGGAAGAGTTCATCCGCGTCGCTTGTTGTTTCCTGCCGCGAGATCCATTGCGCGTGCACCGCTGCGATTTTGGCGACGATACGCGCGAGGGCAGCCGCAAACATCAGGTAGTCAACAGCATCCTCCTTGGTCAGCAGGCGTTTATTGAACTCCTCCGGCGCGACCTCTGGCGCGAAGTTTGGATTCGCACCCTCAAGCCACCACGCGGTCCACTCGTTCGACAACACATGCGAGTCGATCACTTGAATGAGCGAACGGCAGCGATGGATCTCCCGCAATGCACGGCGCGTTCGGAGTCGGAGTTCGATGAACACCGCAGCGATCCACCATCCGACGAAAATCGTCCCGCCCGCCGCAAATGCCTCGATGAACTGCGCGAGGTTTGACACTTCTCGAAGGTCGCTGTCGTTGAATCCGTACCGATTGAAAAGGAACACCATCGAGCCGACGGCGAGCACGAACCCTGCAATGAGCAGCACGAATTTCAACCGCTGTGGTGAGCGCTGGCGCTTTTCCATCCGGTCCGCATCCTCCATCAACAGAAACGCGTCGCGAGCGCACTTCTTGTACAAGCCTGACTCACTCATCGGAGGTCTTGCATTCTCGCGAACGAGATTCACGAGCGTGTGCGTGAGCCCCTTTCTTGTACTCAGCGTCTTGTTGAGAAAGTCTGCGGGGGTCCAAGTGTCTCGTGGGGCATCATTCGCTTCCGTTGGTAGGCCAATCTCAAGCTCGTTCTCTGAAGGAGTCGAGCCTTTGAGGAATTCGCGCCACAGTTCCTGCAGGTCCTTCCAAACTTCGCTGATCTCATCGTTGTGAGCGGGACCACGAGAGCTTGAGGCGCTGGGTGGAATGGGGGGATGCGACATGCGATTCTCGTGGCGGAGCTTGCAACTGATCGGGCGCGGTAGGAGAGAAACGCTGTGCGTCGTCCGTGTTGCGGCAGGAAATGTAACTCGCGTGGCGTCTTCGGTTGCGGGTTCGATATCGAGCATGGGAGCGTGACGCGCCCGATCGCCCGCTCCTTGTGACGCCACTAGTTTGCCCGCGCTATACTTCGCGTCCCGCGTAGGCGGAGTGAGAACGGTCGCCAAGACCCACAGTCATTGGCCCCATCGTCTAGCCCGGTCTAGGACACATCCCTCTCACGGATGGGACAGGGGTTCAAATCCCCTTGGGGTCACTCAACGACAACGGCCGCTGCTTTTCGCAGCGGCCGTTGTCGTTGCGTGATGCGTGTCGCACGCGCCTGCGGCGCATGCGACACGCGCGAGTGGGTGCTCTCCTCGTCGGACGCGAGCGAGCGCAACGCTCGCTCGCCCCGTCTCGTCGAACACCCACTCGCCCCCAAGCCAATTTGGATCGTCCCTTCGGGCCGATGCAAATCCCCTTGGGGAGGAGGATGAGGCAGAAGGGGAAGAGAAGAAGAGAAGAGCAGAAGAGAAGAGAAGCGCGCGCGGTCAAGGCGACCGTTACATCTGAGCGCGAAGCGCAACGAGAAGCGACGGAAGCCGCGTACGAGCAAGGTCGAACACAAGTCGAGGGTCAACCGCGTCGTAACCGTGCGCGAGGACATTGCGAAAGTCGATCACTCGGCGCAGTTCGGGAATCTGTGCGGCAATGGCTGGAAACTCCCGCGCGAGTCTAGAACTCGCTTCGCCAATGATCTCGAACGAGCGTTCGGTCGCGCGGAGCGTCTTCCGATCCGCGACGAAATCGGCCTCGACCATTCCATGAAGCATCGTGACGATGTCATCGCCTGCGGAGATCGCATCACGCAGAATAGTCGAGCTGTTACGCGGCATAGAGTCGGATCGCATCGGCTCGGAGAGACTCCAAGAGAAGCGGGTTTCTAACTCCCCTGGCCGTGATCACATCGATGGGGCGTCCGAGGATGCTCGCAAGATCCTCGCGCAATCCCATGAACGAATCGAAGATGTCTGTGGCACCATCTGGAAAATCGACGAGTACATCAATGTCGCTGCGCGACGGATCAAAGTCATCGCGCACCGCAGAGCCCACGAGTTCGAGGTACGCCACCCCTCTTCGTCTGCACGCATCCTGAATGAGCGCAAGATTGTCAGCAACCAAGTCAATCACACTCGTCAGCGTATCTCCGAGCGACGGGAATCGAAAGCGGCAACCAGTGGATTCCGTTCGTCTGCAAGCGGCGTGCTCTGGTACCTAGCCATGCAGCTGAGCCACGCATGATGCATCGTTGACCGCCTACACACTCCTGAAGAACTCGGATCGTTCCTTCGAGCCGATGCCAACTCGCCTTCGGGTGAGGTCTGCATCTATGGGCCGAGTCTCTGCAGAAGGAGCTGGATTCGCCGCGAACCCAATGGCAGGGTGCTCAGGTTTCGTCGCGTAACGGGGGGACGGAGGGAGTCGAAGCCCTGGCTCGGCGTGCTCGTGAGGCGCGTGGGCTTGGTTGATGGGGATCGCACTCTTCCAATGAACGAGAGGCGATTGGGCGCTTGGCCGCGCCGCTTCAACCGCACTGGGACCGAGTTTTCGTGGGTGCTTCATTGGGGCGTTGGGTCGCGTCCGCGCGCATTGCACCGCATTTTTGAAAAATCTCGGGATTCACTTACGGGTATTGGCGCCGATTTCGCACGAAGGTCAGGAGAGTTGTCGGCTCTCCCCGTGGCTACGCATTCCTAGCCTCGCGTTGTGGACAGGCCGTAAGACTCTTCCTCGAGGAACGATCATGAAGTCAGTAGACGCAATTCGCTTTGTAGTTCTTTCGTTCGGACTCGCATTCGGATTCGCGAGTGTCCCAGCGCACGCGCAGACTTGCCCCGGTGATGTCAACGGTGATGGCGTCGTGAACGGCGTGGATTTGGCCTATGTGCTCACGGATTGGGGAACCTGCGTCGAACCGGGGCCGGTTGTCACAAGCGTGACACCGAGTTTCGGGCCTCCCGTCGGAGGAACTGCGATCACTATCGCTGGCTCAAACTTCAGCGCTGTGACGGGCGTGATGTTGGCTCCGCAGCAGCGACGAATGTCGTCGTCGTCTCCGACAGTGTGATCACTGCCCTCTCGCCTGCGGGGAGTCGCGGGCCGAGAAATGTCGTGGTGTCAACGCCAACTGCATCGTCGACTGCCGCGAGTGCATTCACTTACACCGCTGCGCCCGCGTGGGCGACCGTTCTCGAGTGGTATCCCAACCCAGCGGTCGTCACTGACGCAAGTCTTCGCGCCGCGATTCTCGCGAGCAACCTTCCGTGGCGCGTCGTTGACACTGCGACGAACATTGAGTTGCTTCTCGTTCCGCCGGGTGTTTTTATGAGGGGTTGCAGCCCGGGTGACACGGAGTGCCGCGGAGGAGGGTATGAGACGCCCGCGCATCAAGTCACACTGACGAACGCGTTCTACTTGGGCAAGACCGAAGTCACGGTGGGGCAATATGGCGGCGGTGGTTCGTCGCTTCCGCAAACTGGAGGCCTGAGTTGCAACAGCGCGCAATCGTTTTGTACGGCACGAGGATTTCGGCTCCCAACAAGCGCCGAGTGGGAGTGGGCATGTCGCGGCGGAACCACGACAGCGCGCTACGGAGTGTTGAACGATATCGCGTGGTACAGCGGAAACTCGGGAGGAACGCGGCACACCGTCGCTACGAAACTACCCAATGCGTTGGGGTTCTATGACATGTTAGGAAATGTGTATGAGTTTGCTTCTGATCATTGGGAGTTCTATTCCTCCGACGCACCGGTGGTGAATCCTCAAGGACCCGCGAGCGGTGCCTTTATCGTCATCCGCGGAGGTGCCTTTACGCATACACGCGCATGCAGCCGCGCCTCGGACCGAGAGGGGGCGGGAGAAGGGCAAAGTGCCGAAGTCCATCTCGGCTTCCGCGTCGCGCGAACGCCGTGAGTAGCGTGTGGCACGAGCGACTTGGCGGAGATGGACGACCGCGATTTGAAAGATGGATACGAGCAGCGAACGTGCACAACGCACATCGATTGCGTTCACGACTTCGATTGGAAGCGATCGCGGGTTCAGGCGTGCGTCGGTGAGGAGTCGTGGCGGAACGGTGTCAATGGCTGGAGATTCAGGCAATCACAAGAGGAGAAAAAAATGAGCGCAGCAATTCGATCGATGACGGCCACGGCATTCGCAGTGTGTCTTTTCGCGTCTGGCGCAATGGGACAAACCGCCGTGCAGTGGCCCGAAGCGACCGGCGGCAATGGGCATTGGTATCAGCTTGTTGTCAGCAGCCCAATGACATGGCCCAATGCGCGGGCGGCGTGTGAATCGCGTGGCGGATATCTCATCACATCTCGGAGTGCAGCAGAAGAAGCGTTCCTGCTTAGCATCGCGAACCGCGCGGCCCATCCCACGGCTTGGGTGAACGACTTTGGCGGAAACGCTGCGGGGCCATGGCTTGGAGGCTTTCAACCCGCCGATGCGAATCCAACGCAGCCGTGGGCTTGGGTGAGCGGTGAGTCGTGGCAATGGGCTGGATGGGCGCCCGGAGAGCGTGGCGCGTTTAGTCCAGGAAACGGTATCTCACTCATGTTGGGATGGGCGGGATCGAATGTTTATCGCGGATGGGCCGATGCGGGGCTCACTGACTTCCCGCCTTACCCGCTATCGCCGAGTTATGTCATCGAATGGTCCGCCGATTGCAACTCCGACGGCATCGTCGACTACGGCCAAATCCTCGACGGGACTTTCGAAGATGCGAATCTGAATGGTGTTCCTGATTGTTGCGAAGGCGGTCCAATGTGTGGTGCCTGCGATGGCGATGTCACTGGCAATGGCGCGATTGATGGCGTCGATCTTGCCGCGGTGTTGGGCGATTGGGGTTCGAAGGGAAATGGCGAATTCGCCACCGACATTACGAACGATGGCACCGTCGATGCCTCGGATCTCACGATCGTGCTAAATGGTTGGGGTCCGTGTCCGAAGTAACGCGACGATGTGACGAGTCCGAAGGTGTTGTCAGTCTGTCAAGCGTCAACCATCGTCGCTACCCGCAGCGGCCATGGTTCATTGCTACTGCGCGCGGCGGGGGTGATTCTCTACGGCGATCAGTCACGCACCCAACCCAATCGCGCACCGTGCCTCGGGTCTGAACGCCGCTGCGCGACATAGCATCGCCTTGCGAAAGCGCGATTTCAAGGCGCGGGCCGCTTGCGGGCGCTCTTGACGAGAAGTGCACCGCGCGCCACTGGATCTCCATTCCGGTTCATCAAGGGTCCCCTTGCTTTCGATGCAGAAAGGCGGCGCGTCACGGTTATCTGTTATAGTCGCGTTCGTCGTACTCGTACAAACGCTGCATCGGAAAGGCACGATCGAATGAGCAACGAACCTTCAAACTCCGACATGATTGGCGCACGCGCAACTGGAACACATCCCACTGTTTCACCAACTCCAATCAACCCTCTCCGCCATGGGATCCGCAGAATCGTGCTCGCCATTTGCGTCTATTGGTTGCTCTTCCAAGGGATGTTTCTTTCGGCGAATGGAATCATGGAAGGGGGTTCCGTCGGAGTGCTGCAGGCTGCAGGGAGCAGCCTATTCAGCCGTTCACTGAGTGGCTCCGATTGGTTGCTTCTGCCGTTTGGCCATTCAACTCGTACCTCCTACATCAACGCGGATGTCGCCTTCATCGGTCGTCGAACGGATGGCTCATACATTCGGCCGTGTTTCATCGTTTCTCTCTTCGCGGCACTCCTTGTGCTCTGGCCTGGGCCGGGATGGTTTGTTCGCATGATCGGGCGGTGGTGGCGAGAGTGGTTCATGCCGAATTGGCGGAGTGCGGCTTCCTAGGATCGCGTGCTTGAACATGCGCGCAAGAGGCAATCGATCCATGCGTGAACTCATTCGCCTTCTTCTCTGCATCGCCTGCTCGTGCGCGACTCTCGGCTGTCAAGCTCCGGCCGAACGAACTCCACCGACGGCCTCTCAAGCATCCTGCGACGCGAGCAATCGCTGGCGCGCGATCACGGAAGGCACACAAATAAAGATCATTTCGCAGCTTTGCTCGCTGAGTGCCAGTTCACCCCTCTCCTCCGAGCCAGTCGCGGCGTCGTGGCGGATCGGTGCGAATGATGAGACTGAGTGGGTGCTGGCCGACGGAACTGTGGTGGTGTTCGCTCCTACTCGACTGACGCAGCTTCAGACGGCGATGCTCGCACTCCAAACACGCAGCGACATCGATCCACGCCAGAAGCATGATGCCGCGATGGCGGTCGCGAGCCTCCGCAGGAAAATGTCAGAGATGGCATTCAATCTTCCTCAGCAGATCGACATCGATGCGACAGCCGACGCACTCGCTCTCTCTGCAAACACGAAGGCTGCCCGCATGGATGCGTTGATGGTGGGAAACCTCGTGAAACGATTTGCCGCTGAGATGCTCAAGGCGCTCCCCGCCGATGCGGTGCCGCCGAATGAACTTGAATCGATCAACCGCGAGATCAGCGCAGATCGAGCGGCCATCGCACAAGGCTTCGACGATTTGCAAGCAGAGATTGATCCGCAAAGGTGGCGCGAAAGTCGTGACCGAAGCACAGAGAATTGAATCGGTGTGGAGCGCGAGGCTCTACCGACGCAGCGTTCACGCTATTCCAATCGCGCGGAGTGCTTCGAGCACGACTTCTGGCGGCGGGTTCTCGACGATCTCGCACGCGCCGATGCCCTTCGGAAGAATGAGCTTCAAGCTGCCGCCCTCTGCCTTCTTATCAAAGCCCATCCGGCGCATGACTTCCGCGGCGCTGGTTTCGCCTTGAAAACTTCGCGGAAGTCCGCAACTCGTAAGCGCGTTGGTAATGTTTGTCTCTTCGTGCGCACTTAGCATTTGCATCGCTCGCGCAGCCGCCGCAGCCGACACGAGTCCGATCGCGACCGCTTCACCGTGGAGCAGTTTTCCGCTCGCGGTGGGAATGGTTTCGATCGCGTGACCAAAGGTATGACCGAGATTCAACTTGGCGCGCTCGCCGCGTTCGAGTGGATCGCGCGCAACGATCGCCGTCTTCACCACGATCGCCCGCGGAAGCAATCGATCGATCGACGGCTCGTGATTGTTCACGAGTTCGTTCGCGTCCCGTGCGATGTCGTGGAACAGCGTCGCATCGGCAATCAGTCCGTGCTTGACACACTCGGCGAGACCAGATCGGAGTTCGCGCTTGGGAAGCGTGCGAAGCGTGTTGGCATCCACAATCGTGATGCTCGGTTGCCAGAACGCGCCGACAAGATTCTTGCCCAAGCCCCCTTCGGGAAGCGTGCGGTTGATGCCGGTCTTGCCGCCGATGGCCGCGTCGACCATCGACAGGAGCGTCGTGGGAATCTGCACGACGCGCACGCCGCGCAAGTAAGTTGCGGCCGCAAACCCAACGAGGTCGCCAACGATGCCGCCACCGATGGCGATGAAGCAGTCGCCACGATCGAGTCGCGCGGCGAGCGCTGCATCCCAGATTGTCTCAACCACCGCCGCCGACTTCGCGTCCTCCGTCGCATGCAATCCAAACTCCGTGACAACCACGCCTGCTGCGCGAAGTACTCGTGCGGCCTGTTGCGCATGCGCGGTGCAGTTGCGATCGAAACACAGAAGTGCGCGGCGGGGGAGTTTCGTCCCCGCGCGCATCGTGAGAATGGACGCCAGGTTCTCGAGCGCGCCTCGAGCAACGAGGACGGACGAGGGTTGGCCGGGGATGTCGACGGGGATCTCAATCAAGAGGCGCGTTCTCGCAAGGTCCGCAGCGCATCCTCGGGTGTTGCTCCGATGAAATGCGCGCAAGTTGCCTCCGTCATCGGCTCAATCGGCCTCGGTTCGTCGCTTGCGAAGGAAGAAGCGCGCGGCCTGCGCCAAGGGTTGCTTCGGTTGGAGTTCGCAGCTGTCCGCCTTGACCATGCTCGAACCAAAATCGACGCGACGAGTAAGACGAGGACGACTGGGCCGACCGACTTGAGAAGGTCCGTGGCTGGGTTGGCGAGAAAGGAGGGTGGCGGCGGTTTCGCGCTTCCGGACTCCGATTCAAACTCAATCGCCATTCCCCCAAATGCCGGTTTCGAGCTTTCGGCAACTTGTGAATTGAGAGCGGTCGGGAGCACAAGTTGAGGGTAACGCAATTTCACCCTCGTGCCTGCGGGATGCCGATTTCCTCCCTCGCATGAGAGTGGTATCGATCATCAATCAGAAGGGTGGTTGTGGCAAGACCACAACCGCGATCAATCTTGCCGCCGTCCTCGCCCGAACTGGCGCTCGCACGATGCTCGTGGACATGGATCCGCAGTCGCACTGCGCCGCTGGTCTAGGAGTTCCCGAGTCGAGTATCGAACACGGTGTCGCGGAGTTGCTGCTCGGAGACCTCGAACGGCCGCTCGAGTCACATGAGCACTTGTGGGAAATCGGGACGAACCTTCACCTGCTTCCGAGCACCGTGCAACTCGCGATGCTCGAGGCGCCTTCGGGCCCACTCGCATCTCGGCTTGATCGTGACCGCCGCCTCGCGCGATTGCTCGCTGGTTGGCGCGATCAGTTCGATTGGTGCATCGTGGATTGCCCGCCCACGATTGGATTACTCACCTTCAACGCGTTGATGGCGAGCGACCTCGTGCTCGTTCCCGTCGAGACGGGGTACTTTAGTTTGAAGGGCGCTGAGAAACAGATTCAAACGATTGGCGCGCTGGTTGAACGGCGACAGCGACCCATTCCGTTCTACCTCCTGCCGACGCTCGTGGATGAATCGAAGCCGCTTTCGCGCGATGTGCTCGCGACGCTCACGACTCGCTTCAGCGAACACCTCCTGCCAGTCGTTGTGCGCAATCACGAGGTGCTACGCGAAGCCGCGAGCTTTGGGCAAGCGGTCACCGAGTACGCGCCGGGTTCAGACGCAGAGACCGACTTCCATGTCCTCGCGCAGTGGCTTGAATCATGGCGCGTCGAGACGATCGCGGAAGTCCGCGCACTCGCGGATGCACTTCCCGGTCTGCCGCTACCCGCGAGCGTTGAGCCGCCTGTCACAAGAAGCGCAACCGATTTCCCGTCGAGCGTGGCAGGTTCACCTCTCGCGCAGGTTGGCATTGAGATTTCAAGCACCGCTATCGCAGCTGGAATTGATCGACCGCCGCCCGTGAATCGCGCGGCGGATCTCGCAGCTCGATTGCGCGCGCTCGCCGATCGCGCACGCCATGTCGATGCGCGGTCGCAGGCGCCAATTCCGCAGGGTTTTGGGGCAGCGGAACCGGCGGATAGCACAAGCAAACACGACGAGACGGGAGTCGCGCAATGAGTGCGGTGCGTGATGCGATGGCAAGCGTCGCTGATGCGTTCCTCGGCGAGCGAACACCGCCGCGCACTCGCGATCAGCGATCGTTACTCCTCGTCGGACATCTTCCCGTGATGGGTGGCTTGTGGCTCACGCAGTTTGCCGATCGCGATGCTCGCGGTGTCGGCGCGACGGCACTCGTGCGCGTCTTGCATGGCGAAGTTGAGATCGAAGTGTTGCGCGCCGGCGGTCGGAAGATTGAGGTCGCGGAGGGGGAGAGTTTCGAGCAAGTCATCAACACCCTCTCGCGCACGGTTGGTCGCTGGATCTTTTGCGTGTTTGGCGAGGCGGAGTCACAGATTCCCGCCGCGCTTGACGGCATTGATCGCGTCATCCTTCTGACAGGTGCTGATGATGCCGCGACCGTCGGAGCGTACAAGTTGTTGAAGGGATTCGTCGAGCACGCAGAGCGTGGTGGCGGCACTGTGCCGCAGGTTGAACTCTCCGTCGTTGGCGCCACCGACGCGCAAGCACGCGAACTCGCTGAGCGACTCGATCGCACGACTCGCGCGTTCCTAAGGACGAATCTCACGGTCGGCGTCTCGATGCAGCGCATGGACGCTGTCGAGTCGAGTTTTCGCGAGAGTTATGAGTTCCCTAGTGCGACGCTCGAAGGCGTGTGCGCGCTTGTGGCGAAGGCGGTGGCCGCCCGTGCGTCCCGATTTGATGCGCCAGCTCGCTCGAAGCGTGTTGCGCCGCGCGCATCGGTCGCGTCAATCGCGCCTGATCAGGGCGAAGCAGCGTTGTTAGAAGCGCCACTCGAGCCTAATTCGGCTGAAACAACGCAGTTTTCTGCGGTGCTTCCATTTCGCATCGGACCAACGGCAGTCGCCGCGGCGAAGGTCGAAGCAGCAGGTCTGTCGCATGAGAGTGAGTTTGTGGCGCCCAAGCGCGCGGCGGTGACGCGCAGCGAGGTCGTTGGAATTCCGCCCAAACTCGTGACTCCGCGCGTCGCGAGTTTGCATGCGAAGTCAATCCCTGATTCGTACGCGAGGTTGTTGGTCGGTCTGTCACCTCTTGCGATCCGCCCGCCTCGTTGGAGAGAGATCGAGCTCGCGATGGACGCGCAAGGTGGTTTGCATCTCGTGCTTCGTGCGTCGCGGCTTGGCGTTGCGATGCACGCCCTCGCATGGGCGCGCGAGCATGCAGAGTTGCTCACAGTGGCGTATCCCAATCTGCGAGCAGAGAAGATCATGACCGATGTCGTGCTCGAATCGAATGAGCACGGGGCACTCGTGGTGCCGGACGCACTGACGGACATCGCGTATCACCAAGTCATAGCGCTCGAAGTTGATGGCGTTCCAGCCTGGTTTTGTCAGCGCGTGGTTGGCGCCTGATTGCGCAGTCGTGTCATCGCAACGCCTCTCGTAACACGCGCAGCCAGTTTTCGTGCTGAAAACCAAGCACTTCGCTTGGAGAGAATCCGTGTTGCGCGAGAGCCGTACTCAGGGCATCGAGTCCTTGAGGGCCACCGATTTCCTGCGGGACATCGAGGCGTGTAAATCCTCCGTCAAAGTCGCTTCCAAGCGCGACGCGTTTGCTCGTCGCGAACTCAGTCATCCGTTCGATGTGCGCGAGGCAATCCTGCAGCGTCGCCGCGCGACCTGACGCGAGGAACTTCCCGTAGAGGTTGAGGCCAACAATGCCGTCGCGCGATGCAATCGCCGCGAGTTGCACATCGGTGAGGTGCCGTTCGGAGTGCGGCATGAGCGCGGCGGCGTTGGAGTGCGTTGCGACGATGCGTTGATCGGTTGCGTTCAGGAGATCATCAAACGCAGCGCGGGATAGGTGCGATGCGTCGTGGAGAATTCCGAGGTCATCAAACGCCGCCACAAGTTCGCGACCGATGGGCGCGAGTCCGCCGGGCATCGCGTTTCCTCCGCAGTAGCGCGAGCCGCGACCCCACGCCATACCCACAACGCGCACACCTTGATCGAACCACCACGCAGCTTCGTCGGGAGAGCGGATCGGATCTGCGCATTCCATCAGGAGCACGACGCCAAGCGGCGCGTTCGGATCGGTTTCGTTCCAACACGCATCGAGATCCTGCGCGCTCTTGATGATGCGAAGCGCCCCGCGCTCCTGCGCGTCGAGATACCAGTTGAGTTGTCGAACGCCAGCCGCATGCGCGCTCTCCGGATCACCGGCGCGATATGCGCATGGGTCGTTCTCGCTTCCACCGAGTTCCGTAAAAATCGTCCCGAGCGCGATGCGCACGCGCGCAGCTTGGAGCGAAGGCAGCGTGATGCACGCGTTTGACTCCGCCGGAATCGGCGAAAACATGTCGCGCTTCGAATTTGGATCGAGCGCGAGGTAGGCAAGGTCGAGGTGGCCATCGATCCAGCGCGATGAAGCGTCAGGCGCCATGCGTTCATCGTAACTCTCCGCATCTGCGCTGGCGCGAGCCGCTACGCTGTGAGCGATTCACATGACTGCCGCGGTTGTCAATCCTGCTCCAAGTTCCCTTCGCAGGCGCCTTCCTGCAATCGCGGTCGCTGCGAGTACAGGTATCGTTCTTGCCCTAGCATGGTGGCTCGAGCCTGCGTCGAAGGGCATCGGGACACATCAGCGCTTAGGGCTTCCAGCGTGCGCATGGCCCGATCGATTCGGCATTCCCTGCCCAACCTGTGGTTATACAACCTCGTTCGCTCTCGCCGCGAAGGGCAGATTCATCGAGAGCTTCGTGAATCAGCCCATGGCAATGCTGACCGCGCTCGCCGTAGGAGGTATCTTTGTCGCCGCGCTCTGGACCGTCGCCACCGGTCGCAGCATCAGTCCGATTGCTTCCCGCTTCTGTGGCGGAAAATTTTGGATTATCGTTGCCATCCTTGGCGCCCTGAGTTGGGGCTACAAGATCGCGGTGATGAGGAACTTCCTGTGAATGCATTGACTCACCACTTTCATGTTCGCCGGTTCTGCCTTGCGCTCGCTCTTGCCGGCTGCGCCTCCATGCACGGGTGCATGGTGCCAGCGGTAGTCGGTGGAATTGGTTCGGTGATCGAGAAGAGCAAGAAACTCGATGTCCCTGCGCAGTACGACGGGCTCGAAGGCAAGACTGTCGCGGTACTGGCGAGTGCGGATCACTCTGTGCTCATGGAGCACGCTGCGGTTGCTGGAAACATTGCCGCAAACATTGCGCTTCGCATCGCGCAGAATGTGAATCAGGCATCTGTACTTGGACCTGGTGAAGTCGAAGAGTGGAAGTACCGCACGCCGCGCTGGCAGACGCTCGCGCCAGGAGAGATTGCGAAAGAGCTTGGCGTTGAGCGGCTCGTGGTGATCGATCTCTATGAGTACCGATTGAATCCACTGGGCAATAGTTACATCTGGGACGGCATGGCTGGTGCCAACATCCATGTCGCGGAGGCTGATTCGCTTTCGCCTGATGAGTATGTCTTCACGACGACAATCGCTGTGAAGTTCCCAGATCTCGAAGGGCTTGGCCGGAATCAAGCGACAGCCACGCAGGTGAACACAGGGCTCGCGCTGAAGTTCGTGCAGCACTCAAGCTGGCTGTTCTATCGCCACATTGAAGACAAGTATCCCAAGTGATGCGCGCAACCAAGCTTTCGATCGCGTTGAGACTCGCCGCTTTGGTCGCATGCACGAGCGCATGTATGGTTCTTCTCGCAGGGTGCAACATCGTGCACGCGGGGAGCTACATTCTTGAGGGGCCAGGGAAGATTGTCGCTGAGTATGAGTTGCAGCAGGTGAAGACCGTGGTCTTCGTCGACGATCAGAAGAATGTCCTCCCACGCACGACGCTGCGGGTCATCATCGGTGATGACATTTCAGCCAAACTCCTGACGGAAAAGCTCGTTCCGTCGACGATCTCGCCTCGCGATGCGATCAGCATGTCGCGTAGCCGCGAACAAGACGGAACGAAACTCTCGCTCGAAAAACTTGGAAGGGAACTCGGCGCCGAGCAGGTGATCTGGATTCGTCCCTATACCTTCGATCTTGACGGCTACGACGATCAGCAAGGCGCGCGTCCGACGGCCAAGGTGCATGTCAAGGTCATCGATGTGACGCATCGAGTTCGCGTCTATCCACCTGGCGACTCATTTCCAGAAGGTCGCGACCTCACCATTACCTTGCTGCGTGATGTGAACCGAGATGAACTCGCGACGACGATCGGTCGTCGAAAGATTGAAGAGGCGCTCGCGGCCGAGATCGCGGATGATGTTGCGAAGCTCTTCTACGAGCACGAACGACTCGATTTGGGTGAGAAGGTGAATGCGCACAACTGAGGCGGGTGCGCCTGCCGCGCCTGTTCTGCAACATCAGGCCACGCATCTGATCCACGCGAAGTGCGCGGGGCTGGTTGGGCTCGAGCGCCTAGCCAAGTTTGCGCAGCGCAACGATCGATGCTTGCTCATCGGGAACCGAGCCGATGCGGAGTTCTTGGGAAGTACGGGTTGCGTGGCGCGGATCGAGTGCCTCCCCAGCGGTGTGTGGCAAGGCTATCGCCGTTGGATGCTCGCGAGAAGCGATCAAAGAGGGCGATGGATTGCGTGGGATGCCGAAGCGGCATCGCTTGCGCCTCGCGCGCATCGGATTGAAGTGTCAGAGATCCTCGCGCTGGCGCCGATCCACCGCCACGAAATGGCGCCAGAGGCACGGTCGGCGAGCAGGAAGGCGCTGGGCGTGCGCGAGGATGAGTTACTCGTTGGTCTTCTGTGCAACGCGCCGACAAGCGCCGATGTCTTCAATGCTGCGTCGGTCGTCAGCTTCCTCGCATGTCAGCGCGTGCCCGTTCGCTTGCTCGTGCATCCCAAGATGTCTCGACTCGCGCTTTCGAAACGACACTTTGACTGCATGGGTGTAGGGCGGATGTTGCTTGTCAACGAGATGATTGAGCAACCATGGAAGTGTGCACCACTTCTTGACGCTGCGATGCTCGACGCTTGCGCGCCGACGCGTGGCTGCGCGCGAGCGCCATCATCGCTTCCCGCAGTTTGGACTCTGACGCAAGGCGTTCCCACGCTCGTGCATGCATCGATTGATCTGCCGACTGCCTGTGAGGATCGCGCGATTCGTTTCACCGACGACCGCATGCACGCGATTCGTGCACTAGGAATCGTGCTTGAAGAACGCGAGCGCGGTGTCACGGTAGAGCGAGCGAAGTAGCGAAGGGGGCAGGTGCAGGCCGCGAAGGAGGGGGGCATCGTGCGGCGCATACTGGGTTGGGTTTACGAGGTGCAAGTCGGGATCTGCAATTGGCGAGTCGCAGGATCCCGTGCCTTCCCACATCATGCGAAGCGCCCAGAACCGACTCGCGTAGAGGTCGTAGGCGTCCGCCTCGTTGGTCGCCTTCGTGGCCATTTCATTCGACTTCGATCCAGCGTGGAGATGCTCGTCGCTCGTCACCGTGTCACTGCCAAACAGGATGCGCCCTTCAAACTTCTGAAGGAATGCGAGCACTGATTCGCGAGAGTGTCCGCCGAGCGCGCGCACGATCCACTTCGTCGCGCTCGTGTCGAGCGAGAGATTGGGATGGCGTGTAAGCAGTCCGTCAAGGAACTCGAGGTCTTCCGGCCATCCACCGAGATGCGCGGCGAGCCATGGATTGTCGAATCGATCGAGTGCGCGTTCGAGTGGCTTGTAGTGATCGGGTTTCGAGTGGTACTTCGACGCGTCGCTGTACTTCGTCGCAAACCAAGTATCGGGATCCGCGACATGCACCATGAAGGACATACCGAGCCGCGATGCATGCGTCATCGCGGCGGTACGCAGTTCGCCGTCGAGTGCGAACAGGTCTGGCGAAGAGAGTTCGCGCGCAAAGTCCATGACGCGGGGCGCATTCCAGAACTTCACGATGCGGGAACCGAGCGCGTGAAAGCGATCGATGCGATCGAGAAACTCCGCACCGTGCGCGAGTCGGCGATCCTTCGCGTTCCAATCGGGAATTGCGATGAACCTGAGCGCGTCGCCGAAGCGTTGCGCGAAGGCTGGGACATCCTCAAGCTTCGTCATCGAGTAGGTGCACTCGATTCCGTATTGCATGGCGGCGCGATGCCAGATTTCAGCTGCAACGAGGCCGTTGATGTGCGCATGCGCATCGATGATGCCGTAGTCGAGCGCTGGAAACCTCGACGCCTCCTGCGCATAGTCGAGCCCGAGTCGATTCGATGGTTTGTCGGGCGAGATCGACCGAGCATGCGGAAGTGAAAGCTGCGGCATCGTCACAGCGCGAAGTCTACTAGCGACGACCGCGCGACTTCGACTTTGCACTTGGCAGGTGGGCGATGTGCGGCAAGCGCGCGGTTTCTGATTTTCGCGAGTGCGGATCAGCGCGGGTGACGCTCGCACGCGGCTGAAGCAGCAGTGTTTCGGTCTTCTCGAGCGCGGCATCGCGCACGAGTCCGACATACACCTCATAGTTTGACTCGACATCAAAGTGGCGAATCACTTCGCAGTCGTACCACGCTTCTGCGCGTGTGACGATTGGCGCGCCAAGCGCACCGATCTTGGTGGGAAGCGCGACGAATGGATCATCGTGCTGGTTTCGATCGTCGCTGAACAGTCGCGCGAGCAATCGACTTCTTGCGCCAAGCAGGGAGAGGCCGAAAGTCCGGCTGTCGCGAATGAGAGGACTCAGTGCATGTCCCTTTTCCATGGCGATCAAGAGCATGGGCGGCGTTGTTCCGCAGATTTGCACTCGTTGCACAAGCACTCCGCCTTGCGCATCGCCATACTTCGCTGTGAGAAGAAACTCTGCGTGGGGAATGCGCACGAGCGCCGCATCGCGTGACTGCGTGGCGCAGTCTGGCGTTCGGCCGGAGACCTCGGGAGATGAATCAGATCCAACCATGGCAATGTTGCGCGACCCGGCACGGAGCAGGAAACCGTCCTGAGTTCGTAACTCAAGCAATGTGAAGCATTTGCGCTCGAAGTCCACATCGCGCGTGAAACTCTTTCAAGAAAATGTGGAGAAAATTGGAATCGAAGTGTTGCAGAGTGGGGCAGGGTGGGGTAAGGTGCGCGTGCCATCCCAGTCACCGGAAGGAGGCAAGCAGCGTGTTTCTTGGCGAGTACGAACACAACCTCGACCAGAAACAGAGGCTTGCGATTCCCGCAGAAATTCGGGACTCACTCTCTCCGGAACTGCATGGCGAGGCGTTCGTAGCGGCCCCAGGAGCCAATGGGGCGCTCTGGCTCTGGCCTGAGAAGACCTTCGCTCAACTGAGCGCGCGTCTAGGTCAGAACCTTCTTGGTGAAGAAGCGCTCGTGCAGTTCGAGCGACAGTTCTTCTCACAAGCAGCACGAGTTCCTCTTGACTCAGCAGGGCGCGTTCGGATTCCCGATCGCCTTCTGCAACGGTATGGACTGCATGCGCAAGTGTTGGTTCTTGGCGTTCGCGACCACCTTGAGGTGGTGCGACCAGAGGAGTGGCGAGGCAAGCAGCAGGAACTGCAGCCACTCGAGAGTGAAATTTGGCGTCGCGCGCGCGCGGCGCTCGCGGCCGATGCAGCGAAGTGAGTGCAATGTTCGGATCGATGCTCGGAAGAGCTTCGAAACGATTGGATCGAATACCCGGTGGCTGCGACAAGGATGTTGCTTCCACCGACCGTGGCCACAAGACCTCTCAAGATTTTGTGGATGGCACAAGTTCCCAGCTCAAGGATGAGTTGTGAACGCGAGTCCGAGGCAGGATTCGAGTGACATGGACTGCTCTGCAACGGGTGCGCAGAGCGGACCCACATTCGCTCTAGGGCTAGACCACGGATGGTCTAGCGACGGAAGCAGTTCGCAAGGTCGCGAATGAGGCTTCCGTGAAAACACAGCGCGTCCCATCGCAGGATGGGACGCGCTGTGTTTTTCGTGCTAGGTGAACTCGATTCCGGGTCACGCTTCTGCAGCGGGGCGGATCTTCCCAACGACCTGAGCCGCCGATGCATCGTTCTGAACGATCTCGTCGGCGATCTCGCGCCGATGGACGGCGACTTCACGCGGGAACTCAAACGCGATCCGGACGCGGTCTCCCTTGATGCTGCTAATCCGAACGATCCCCAGCGGTGAGGCGGGGTTTCCGATGACGACTTCTTCGCCTTCGCGTCTGGTGATGACAAGCATTGGGGACCTCCTGCCCAACTCGATCGTGTATCGAGGTGTGCGCTTCGTTGCGACTACGACCAAAGAGTACCCGAAGGCTTCCAAAGTGGAAACAAATCTTCAACGAGAAGGGCGGTTTCTCTCCCCGATGCCCCCTTCGATTGGGGTCGCAGGAGTCCCGTAAGTGACGATCTAACTCTATTCTTGGCATCCAGTTAGCTACTCAACCGCATGGACGCTCGTCACGCCCGCAACCTCTGATTTCAGAGTTCGCTCGATCCCATGTTGGAGGGTCATCGGCGCGGAGGGGCACCCGACGCATGCGCCGAGGAATCGGATGTGTACCGCACCGTCCGCCAAGACATCGACGAGTTCGATGTCGCCTCCATCGAGTTGCACCGCGGGCCGGATCTTTGCGATCACGCGCTCAACTTCGCCCCGCAGCGGTGTGCGAGCTTCGTCGTTCGTGTGGCGGATTTGGGCAGGGTCGACCATTGGGGGCGTTGGCGCGGTTGGGGCCTCTTGAAGCGAAGATCATAGAGTCGATTGGATCTTGGTGGGCTGCGTTGTTGGACCTTCGCACTTTTCGAACTCCCAACCCCGCGCCTTAGAGTCGAACCTTTATCCTCTCGACCTCTATGACGAAGTGCACTGCCGCTGGGCATCGACGCGAGTCCTTCGCTGGTTGCGCCAAACTCGCGACAAGCTTGCTCCTTGTCGCAGCGCTCGCGGCGTGTAAAGCGACCCCAGCATCCATCGATGACCCAGTCGCAGTGTTGAACGCGACGGGTCGCCCGATGGATCAGTACGACGCAGCGCTCACGGTCGTCGAGATGCGGGGCCTCGATCCAGCATCGACGGCGGCACTGCGACGGCTCGTCGTTGCGGAAGGAATCGCTTACGCGGTGCGTGAGCGAGCCTTTGACATTCTCGCGAAGTACGACAGCGTTGCGCTTGCAGAGGCGATTACGAACGGCCTCCCGAGAATGGGAGACCTCGAGTGGCGGCGGAGGTTGTGCGAGAAAATCGCCGCGATCAAACTTGCCGGAACGGAAGTTGCGCTTGTCCGCGGTTGGGCAAACATGATTCCGGCCTGGAGCGACGATGCGAAGCGTCCAGAGCGGCTTGCGCTCGCGGCCATCGTCGGCGATGCGAACTTGACGAACTTTCTGATGGAGACACTGCGAGACGCAAGCCCCGTGACGGAGGCGAATCTCCGGATTCGCTGCGTCGAGTTGCTCGTGCGTGTCGGTGATGAGGAAGTGCTTCTTGCCGCGTTGCGTGATGGTGAACAGACGAAGAACGATGCGTTGTTGACGGACCTCGCGACGATCACGCGTGAACTTGGCATGCTCCCGCGCAACCGCGAGGAGATCCTGTGGGCGCGCAAGCTCTGCGAACCGAGTCGCGCCGAGTTTCTTGCGCAAGCAGCGAAGGCACTCGCGCTCGTCCCATCAGGCCGCCGAAGCGCGATGGAACTGCGCAGCATCGCTATCGCGGTGGCGTGCGCTCAGATTCGTCCTGAACTGTTAGCAAAGAATGAGCCGGAGATGTACGCGGAGATCGAGAGTCGGCTCAAGGGCAGGAAGAAGATCAGCCCAGATTTCAGCGGGTTTGGGAGTGGATTTACGGAAAATCTCTACGCCTCTCGGGACAAACTCGTGTGGGGTGATCTTGCGGCGATGTTGATCGCGCTTGACCTCCTCGACCAAGAACAGGTTCGGCGCGCGGTCTTTGAACTCGCCGACCGCGATCGAGAAGAGCGAGGAACCGAGTTTGGCGGCGTGCTCTCGATGCGCGCGGCAGGACAGGGCCTGGTCACGGCGTTTCCACCTCGCGTGAAGTCGGGCGACACGCGCTTTGAGAGTTCGCAGGCGCTGTTCGATGCACTCTATGAAGGGCTCTTCCACTTTCACAATCATGCGCAGTCGTACGACAATGACAAGTACGCGGGTCCGCACCTCGGTGATTTCCAGTTCGCCCTCGCATCACGCACGAATTGCCTCGTGTTTACTTTTCTGAGCCCCGATGAGCTTGGCGTCGACTACTACAGGTACGGCCCTTTGGTCGTTGACTTGGGTGCGATCACGCGACCTGAAGGCTAATGCATGCAATTGGTCTTGATCATCGCGATCGGACTGAGTGTGCTCGTGAGCGAGACCGCGCAGCAGCCATCGATGGACTCGATGCACTGCATCTCGGCAGGTTTCGCGATCTGTGTTGCGTTCGCGATGCCGGTCGTGACGACGCTCACGCTCTCCATCCTTGTCCAGGGAACACTCCGCGGATTTGATCGTGGTCGGTCCAAGCACTTCTGGCGCGCCGCGCGATTGCGTGAACTTGCGCCTTGGCTTGGGTTGGTGGCAGTTGCCTTCTTGCTCCTTGGTAGTCCGTTCGTGCGGATGCTTGGACCGGGTGTCGGTGGGCGTTGGCTGATACCGTTGATTTCTCTTGGAATTCCGCTACTTTCAGCCATCGGCGCGCTTGCCGCGTGGTACCCGATGGAGCGACGCATGTTGTGCGCGACGACGATTCGGAGGCTTGACGAAGGCGCTGCGTTGCAACCAATCCTGACGCGATGTGGGTTCGTCGTCGCGCGCTTACGCATGACCGTGCTGCTGACACTCGCACCCATCGGCATTCCGATGTGCATCGGCGCCATGGCCGGGGAGATAGCAGAGCGCGTGCGACCGAGCTCCGGTGACGCGTGCATGGACATCGCGACGCTCACTTCGGCAGTCTTGCTCTTTGCGCTCGCGCCGCTCCTGGTTGGTCGCGCACTTGGACTGCGGGTGCTTAAGCCGGGGCATCTCGAAGCACGCTTGCGAGGACTTGCAAGCGACGCGGGTACTGCGCTTCGAAGAATCTACATTTGGCCGACCGGCGGAATCGTGGCGAATGCATTGGTCCTCGGCGTGATTCCTGGAACGCGCGCAGTCATTCTCACGGATCGACTGCTCGAGAGTTTGCGTGACGACGAGATTGACGCCGTCGTCGCGCATGAGCTTGGGCATATCAAGCGGAACCACCTCTTGTGGTTCATCCTCGTCATCATCGCGTCATTCACACTTGGCGGACTGCTCGTCGAGCCGTGCTGGTCATTGCTCGTCGAGACGATGCCGCGCGCATGGATCGCGTCGTCTGAAGATCTGATCCACTTAGGTATCGCGTTCGCGTTCGGATTATGGATCTTCGGCTTCGCGAGTCGGCGATTCGAGCAACAGGCGGATGCATTCGCGGTTCGTTTGCTCTCGACACGCCAAGGCAATGCAGCCGCGACGACCGAGGCTATTGCAGCAGTTTCTGGCGCACTTTCGCGTGTGTGCGACGCAAGCGGGGCAGAGCCATCTCGGCACAGTTGGAGGCACGGATCGATTCAATCTCGCATTCACGCGGTTAGATGCCTTCAGGGCGTTTCGCTCGACGCCCTTCGCATTGACCGGATCGTTGCGGGAGTGAAAATCGTGTCGCTCATTTTCGCAACGCTGGGCATTGTGGATGCGATCGGAGTACCCTGAACGCGCCTCATGTCGACGCCTTCATCGCAGCGCATTTCCTTCGTCAAGATGCACGGCATCGGGAATGACTATGTGTATGTGAACGCCTTCGTGCACGCGATCGACGATCCTGCGTCCGTTGCGCGCCTTGTCGCTGATCGACAGTTCGGAATCGGCGGCGATGGGTTGATTCTCGTCGCGCCTCCAACGGTCGAGGCACGGGCAAAGGGTGCTTCCGTCCGCATGCGCATGTTCAACGCCGATGGAAGTGAAGGCGGCATGTGCGGCAATGGCATCCGATGTGTGGCGAAGTTCGCGATTGATCGAGGGCTCGCGTCGACGAATCCTCTTCTCGTGGAAACCAAGCGCGGCGTCCTCTCGATTGTGTGGAAGCGGGGCGGCGATGACCGTGTGGCGGAAGCGACGGTTGATATGGGCGCGCCGATGCTCGAGTGCTCGGACATTCCTGCGTCGATCGACGGACTTACGCTCTCGGCGCGGTGCATCGCGCATCCAATCGATCTTGATCGATTTGGCGCGGAGGGTTGGGCTCTAGACGCGGGCGTGGAGTCGCGAATGACGCTTGTTTCTATGGGAAATCCGCACGCTATCTTTGACTGCGCGGATCCTTGGAAGATCGACCTTGACTCGGTTGGCCCCGCAATCGAGCGATGTGCGTGGTTTCCGGATCGCATGAATGTGCACTTCGTGGCATGGCGATCATCCGCAGAGTGCGTCATGCGAACTTGGGAGCGCGGAAGTGGCATCACGCTTGCCTGCGGAACCGGAGCGAGTGCGGTGTGCGTTGCAGGCGTGTTGACCGGGCGTGCGAACGACATCACTGCGCACTTGCCCGGGGGGTCGTTGGCGTTGTCGTGGAAGGGTGAAGGCGCATCCGTCTTTATGACTGGCGGCGCGACCGAAGTTTTTTCGGGCGAGTTCGATCTTGCCGCTCTCGAACGGAGTTGCCGTGGGAAGTGATGCACTCAACGCACTTGAAAAGAACATCGTGGCGCAGCTTCATGCGCGGCAGTCTGCGATGGAGTCAGACCTCGATGCGTATGTCGCGATTCCGACTGGAACTGGCTACGAGGTCGGTCTCGCGAAGTTTCGGGTACTCCTACGCGATCGATTCAAGCGACTTGGCGCGAGCGTGAAGGAGATTCCTGGAGATCCCAAACCAGCGTGGATCACGATGCCCGGTCAATCTGCCGATGCGGCACCGCCGCCTTGTTTACAAGCGGTTTCTGCAAGTTCGAGTGGACCTCGGCACCTGTTGACGGGTCATCTCGACACCGTGCATGATCCGTTTGGCGCGTTCCAATCGTTACGAAGAGTCTCGCTCACGCGGGCAGAGGGGCCGGGCGCGATCGACATGAAGGGCGGACTCGTGACGATGCTTCATGCGCTCGAAGTGCTCCATGAGTGCGACGCGCAAGTCGGTTGGACGGTCCTACTCAACAGTGACGAGGAGGCGGGAAGTCTCCATAGCGGCCGCGTTGTGCGCGCAATCAGTCGCGAGCACGCCCAGTCGGGCGGACTGGGATTCGCGATGGAGCCAGCGCTCACGGACGGATCGATCGTGATTGAACGACTTGGCAGCGCGACATTCAGGCTCGAGTGCTGTGGACGCGCGGCGCACGCGGGTCGAGATTTCGCGCAAGGCATCAGCGCCGTCAACGCGCTGGCGGGTCGCATACTTCAAGCAGCAGCGCTGGTCGATCTCCCGCGCGGGACGGTTGTGAACATTGGCCCACTCGAAGGTGCCGCGGCGACGAACATTGTTGCTGACCGCGCTCGCGCTTGGGGGAACGCGAGATTCCGTGATGCATCGGGGGAAGCGAAACTTCTCCAAGGTTTGCGCGCGCTTGAGACCGAGAGTGGCGCGCCGCTTCCCCATACTCAACTGCAGTATGAATCGAACCGACCGGCGAAGCCTGCTTCAGCGAGCGTGCAGTTGCTCGCGAAGAGAATTCAATCGATTGGGGCGTTAGTGGGTGAGACGATCGGATTTGGGAAATCAGGTGGCGTGAGTGATGGCAATCTCATGCAAGCCGAGGGACTCACGACGATCGATACGCTTGGCCCGCGGGGTGGAAATCTGCATCGCACGGATGAGTTCATCGAACTTGATTCGATGGCGCCACGTGCGGCAATGCTTGCGCTCACGCTGTTGCGGAGCCAGAACGGCATCGCCGGGCTTGACCGATAATCAGATCTGCGCCGAAGGTACTGCTGCCTATAGAGAGGGTCGTGGAACGGACGAAGAATGGGTTCTCCCTCTAACCCTACCGTGCTCCCTCGGAGCCACGACCGATGCCCACCATGCTCAACGCCAATCAGACACTCGGCGCCGCGTTTCGCGCCAGTCCCGCCGTCGAAGCGGCGATTCATTCCATCCTCGCGGAGCTTCAGGTTCGGCAGTCGAAACTCACGGCTGTGCGAAGCGCGTCCGGCGACTTGCGGGAGACGCTGCAATCGTGGCTTGCACGCGCGGCAGATGTGCGCGGTCGCGGCGGCTTGTATCCCTACGTGGGATCTGGCTTCGGCAATGGCGCACTCGTCGAGCTTGCGGACGGCAGCGTGAAGTGGGATCTCATCAATGGCATTGGTGTGCACATGTTTGGGCACTCCGACCCCATGCTGGTGGAGACCATGCTTCGTGCGTCGCTCACGGACCTCGTGATGCAAGGCAACCTGCAATACAACGAGGAGTCGATTGAGTTTGCGGAGTTCTTGCGCGATGAGGCGGCGGCGCACTCTCGACTCGCACACTGCTTCGTGACGAACTCCGGCTGCATGGCGAATGAAGCAGCGCTCAAGGTCTGTCAGCAAAAAACTTCGGGTGCGCCGCGCATCATCGCGTTCGCTGATTGCTTCATGGGTCGATCGACCACCATGTCGCAGATTGGCGACACCGCAGCGTATCGACAGGGCGTCGCACTGAATGTGCAAGTCGACTACCTCCCGTTCTATGACGAGGACCTCGGTGAGCGATCTATTGATCGCGCCGTCTGGCAACTCGAACAGTACATCCATCGCTATCCCTCGCAGCACTGCGCACTCGTCGCTGAGTTGATTCAAGGTGAAGGCGGCTTCAATACCGCGCCACGCGAGTTCTTCGTCGCGCTCTTCGAACGGGCCAAAGCAGCGGGAATTCCTATCTGGGACGATGAAATCCAAACGTTTGGTCGCACGCAAAGCATGTTCTGCTTCGAACAGCTCGATCTTGGCTCGTACATCGATGTCGTGACGGTCGGCAAGATCACGCAAGCGTGCGCCTGTCTCTACACCGCAGAGTTCAATCCGAAAGCCGGACTTCTCTCGGGCACATTCAGTGCATCGTCGAGCGCGTTCGCGACTGGTCTTGCGATTCTCAGAAGGCTCAAGAGCGGCGGCTTCTACGGAGCGACGGGCTTGAATGCGCAGCTCTTCGAGGCATTCCGGCAACACGCGGACTCGTTCGTGAAGTCACATCCGCAGTGGTTTCCGGCGCTCCCGACTGCGATGGGTGGCGAGAGCAGACGATTCGTTGCTGGCACGGGCGGCATGATGCGCCTCTCGCCCTTCGGAGGAAGCAAAGAGAAGATCGGCCGACTCCTCAATCATCTTTTCGAGGACGGAGTGATCGCGTTCAGCTGCGGTCATGGTCCCTACCACCTTCGTTTCCTTCCACCCATCGGTGTGATGCAGCCCGCGCAATTCAAGAGTGTCTTTGAAATCATGGAGCGCTCATTCGCGCGCACCGTCTGACGGTCTTTCGAGATTGAGCATGTTTGTCATTCGCCCCGCCATTCAAGACGATCTCGCGACGCTGATGAAGTTCGCGAAGATGGTGCATTTCATCAACCTGCCAGCGGATCGAGACTTGCTTTCGGCCAAGGTCGCGCGGAGTCGTCGCAGCTTCATGCTGCAAGCGGATGACCCTCGCGAACGCGAGTTCATGTTCGTGCTTGAAGATCAGGAGACCAATGAAGTCATCGGAACTTGCGGTGTGCTTTCAAGCGTCTCATGGCCAGGACATCCGCAGATCACGCTGAAGGTGCGCCGTCGCGAGCATTACAGCGACGATCTTCGAGGCGGTCAGGTGCACACGACGGTTGAAATGTGCACGGATGAAACTGGCCCGAGCGAAGTGGGTGGCCTGATTCTCGCGCCAGGCTTTCGAGGCCGCGCGGATCATTTGGGCGCACTGCTCTCACTCGTGCGATTTCATTTCATTGGTTTGCATCGCGAGCTCTTCGCGCCTCGGATCCTTGCCGAGATGATGGGTCCTCTCACGCCCGATTCACACACGCCGCTTTGGGAGTACTTCGGTCGCCGTTTCATCAACCTGAGTTACCGAGAAGCGGATCTCTTCAGTTCGCGCTCAAAAGAATTCATGCTTTCACTCTTCCCGAAGGGGGAGATTTATGTTTCGATGCTTCCGCCTGAGGCGCGCGCGCTCATCGGTCGCGTCGGCGAGGAAACGGAGCCTGCTCGAAGATTGCTCGAAAAGCAGGGATTTCGCTTCGATAACCAAGTCGATCCGTTTGACGGTGGTCCGTGCCTTGAAGCCGAACGCGATGTGATTCCTCTCGTCAAGGCAACCGAGCGCAAGCCATTCCTCGGCACCAAAGTCATCGCAGCGGGAAGCCTCGAGGCGTTCGTTTCGAATCCGGGCCCGGCCGGATTTCGAGCCACTCGCAGCGCGTTTGAGGAAACGGCGGATGGCGTGTGGCTCCCCGAAGCGATCGCCGCAGCGCTGCACCTCAAGCAAGGCGCGTTTGTTGGATGCACGCCTCTTCCGCCAGCGCGCGAGTCATCGCGAAGAAAACCGCGGAAGGGAACTTCGTGAGCTGCGCTCGCGTCGGAAGAGACTTCATTGCAGGCGGGTTTCGCGATCTCCCTGGCAATGCGATCGTCGTGCGTGACCCATCCGATGGATCCACAGTGGTGTGGCAGGCGACGCCGATCGTCTCGCATGTTGGCGCGGCGATTGAAGCGGCTCGTCAAGCGCAAGCCGCTTGGGCGCGATTGAGGTTTGAAGATCGCGCGGCGATTTTGCGCCGCTACGCCGAAGCCACCACATCGCGTGCGGACGAGATTGCAGAGCGCATCGCTCGCGAGATGGGAAAGCTCAAGAGTGAGGCAGTGCTCGAAGCGAAGTTACTCGCGGAGAAGGTTGCGATCACGCTCGAGGAGCATTCGTCCGCGCGAATCCGTGGTTACGAAGTTGCGATCAACCAAAGTCGAACGGGTCTCTGCTCGTTTCGCGCACATGGCGTGATGGCTGTGCTCGGCCCGTTCAATTTTCCAGCGCACCTGCCCAATGGTCAGCTCGTGCCCGCGCTGCTTGCGGGCAACACGGTGGTTTTCAAGCCGAGTGAGAAAGCGCCGGGTGCCGCAGAAATTCTCGCAGAGTGCTTTGTCCACGCAGGCTTGCCGCGCGGCGTTTTCAATGTTGTGCAGGGCGGAGCTGAAACTGCGCGGTCGTTGACGGCGCACCGAGACATTGACGGCATTCTCTTCACGGGATCGTTCCAAGTCGGTCGTGCGATTCTTGAGTCGAATCTCGATCGACCTGGGCGCATCGTCGCGCTCGAAATGGGTGGGTCGAACGCGAGCATCGTCTGGGGCGACTGTGATCTGCGTCAGGCGGTGATTGAGTGCGCACGCGCGGCCTTCGCGACGACCGGCCAGCGATGCACTTGCACGCGGCGCATGCTTGTGGACGCGCGAATCGCTCCGCGGTTTATCAAAGCCTTCTGCGAGGTCGCGTCAAATCTTTCGGTTGGTGAGGCGCTCTCGCAAGAGCCGGTGTTCATGGGACCACTCGTGTCGAGCGACGCTGCAGACGCGTTTCTGCGCGAGCAAGCTCGGCTCGTCGAGCATGGCGCGAAATTGCTTGTCGTGGGCTCGCGGCTTCCACGGCCCGGCTACTTCGTGTCACCGAGCGTTTGCCAAGTGGAGCGCTTTACGATTGAGGATGATCGTGAGACATTCGCGCCATTGGTGCGCATTGCCACGGTGCACTCGCTTGACGATGCAATCGCGCAAGCTAATGCGAGTGAGTACGGACTCGCTGCAAGCGTGTTCACACGAGATGACGCCGTGTGGGACGAATGCGTGGCTCAACTCAAGTCGGGATGCATCAATCGCAATACGGGCACGGCAGGGGCATCAAGCCGCTTGCCCTTCGGCGGGCTCGGTCGCAGCGGCAACCATCGCCCAGCTGCCGCGTTTGCGCTTGATTTCTGCGCATATCCGGTCAGCAGCCTCATCGAACGATCAGACACTGCACCTGTGCCAGTTGGCATGTGTGCGGAGGAAAGTTGGTTTCAATGAAGAGATCGAAGTCAACGCTCTTACCCAACGGTCGAGTCCACCCGCGCTTCGCAGGTCTACTGACATTCCTTCGCGTCCCTCGTCTGGAAGATCTTTCCGCAGAGCATGCTCCGGCGGACTGGGCAATCTACGGAGCACCCTTTGACGGCGGCACGACCTTTCGTCCGGGCGCGCGCTTCGGTCCGCGCGCGGTCCGCGATGCGAGTCAGTATGTGAAGGCGTTTCATCTTGAATTGCAGGTGGATTGGGCTGCCGCACTGAGCGTGGTTGATGCAGGGGACGCGCCCACTGCGCCGTTTTCGTGCGAGGCGAATGCGCAAATGATGACCGCGCATGCGCGCACGATTGGCGCTCCGAGCACAAAGCTCCTCGCGGTCGGCGGAGACCATTCCATTGCCCTCGCGAACATGCGCGTTGCGTTTGAGCGCGCGGGTCGACCTGAAGGTGGACTCGCGGTGTTGCACTTCGATGCGCACCTTGACACGGTCGATCGTGTGTGGGGCGAAGCCTATAGCCACGCGTCACCGTTCCGCCGCGCCATAGAAGAGGGGATCATCGCGCCTACGAAAATGCTCTCGATCGGAACCCGTGGTCCAATCACGATGGAAGCCGATCTTGAGTGGTGTAAGGCACAGGGCATCGAGATTGTCTCGTCGCAAGCTGCGATCAACTCCAACGCGGGTCTTCAAGCGGTCGAGCGATGCGTCGCGAAGGCGGGCGGACAGCCGATGTACCTCTCCATCGACATCGATGTGCTTGATCCGGCGTTCGCGCCAGGAACCGGAACGCCGGTCGCAGGTGGTCTCTCGTCAGCGCGTCTCTTTGAGCACCTTCGCGCCGCGAAAGGGATACAACTTGCTGGCGCTGATGTGGTGGAGGTCCTTCCCGATCGAGACACGAGCGGCATCACGGCCCTCGCTGCAGCGCACTGCCTCGCCGAGATTTTGGCGATTGATGCGAGTTCGCGCGCGTAGAAGCAAAAAAACCACCGGCGGTCTCGCGACCGCCGGTGGCTCGTCCCTAGACCGGACCCATTTGTTGGACACAATGTGAGGAGTCACTGTGTCCTGGACCCAAGTCGAAAGTCGTCTCCTGCAGAGGAATCCCGGAATGGTTCCTCGCGGCGGCTGACTTCCTCACGCGGTTGCGTGACGAAGAGATAATCGGTCTGAAGTTCGGCGCGCGCCATACGGCGGATTCCCCACTTCTCAGCCGCACGCGTTCTGCAATCGTTGCAGGCTGCGAAGGCGCTGTTTTGCTCAGTCGCGCGTGTTTCCGATGAGCGTGAAGAGTTCCATGCGAGAAGCAGGATTCGTCAGAAACGATCCGTGCAGCTTCGATGTCGTCGTGGTCGCTCCCGATTGCCGGACGCCTCGGTAGCACATGCAGAAATGACGCGCCTGAATAATGACCGCAACGCCGTGCGGGCGGAGCGTTTCATTGATCGCGTTGGCGATCTGCGCGGTCAACTTCTCTTGCACTTGGAGTCGTTTCGAAAAGATGTCCACCACGCGAACGAGCTTGGAGAGTCCAACGACGCGACCGTTCGGGATGTACGCGACATGTGCCTTCCCGACGAACGGAACCATGTGATGCTCGCAGTGACTATGAATCTCGATGTCCTTGAGCAACACGAGTTCGTCGTAACCCTCGATCTCCGTGAAAGTCCGCTGCAGTGGCTCAAACGGATCCGCGCCGTATCCCCAGAAGTGCTCGTGCATGGCTTTCACGACGCGCGAGGGTGTGTCGAGCAGACCCTCACGCGAGGGATTTTCGCCGATGAAACTCAAGAGGGAGCGGACATGATCCATCGCCTGCTTGGCTTCAGGGGTCGTGAGGTCGGGCTCCTTCATGGGGCGGAGATCGTAGCAGGGGGGCAGGGTGATTGTTCTTGCTTCCCCGAGTGAAAAAGCCCGTATGGTGCGCGTATGGAATGCACATCGAGCAATCCGCCAGAGAGTTATCACCGCGCGAATGCGAGTCATCGCGCGTGGTGGGTTGGAAGAGATGACGGCGCCGAATCAACCGCAGCTCGTTGGCACCAGCGTGTTGCCTTTCATGATCTCGCGCAGGCGCTTCCGCCTTGCATTCAACGAACCGCATGCTTCATCGGATACGCGAGTGATCTCGGCGTGCGCATGAATCAAGGGCGTGAAGGCGCGGCCCTCGGTCCCGGTGCGCTGCGCGAGCGAATGGCGAACTTCCCCGCGATCGGCGGATTGCAGTTGGTGGATTGCGGTGACATTGTGGCTGCGGACTCCGTCCTTGCGACGCAAGAGGCGCTCGCCTGGGCGGTTGAGCGGATCGTCCGAGCGGGCGCGATTCCCGTCATTCTTGGTGGCGGACACGATCAAGCATTCGGGCACTTCTTAGGGCTCGCTCGCGCGCTCGGTCGTGCGCCCGCGTGCTTGAACTTTGATGCGCATGCTGACCTGCGGCCGATCCCCGCGAGTGGTCCCAATTCTGGCACGCCGTTTACGCAAGCGGCGGACTGGTGTGCGTCGCACAACGAAAAGTTTCGATACACCATCGTTGGTTGGCAATCATGCGCGAACACGCAATTGCTCGCAGATCGCGCAAGAGATCGGGGTGTGTCGATCATCGACGCGCTGAGCGTGCAAGCAGCATCGGTGGCGAACGCGTGCGGGGGGTTTGCGGGAGCGCCGATCGCGCTCTCCATCGACCTCGATGTCTTTTCCGCGGCGCACGCGCCTGGTGTCAGCGCACCAAGCGCGCTCGGTTTGATCCCCGATGCTGCGTTCACGCGCCTGCTTCAAGGGTTGTTTTCCTCACACACAGCCATTCGCGGTATCGAGATTGCGGAGCTGAATCCCTCGCTCGATGTCGATGCACATACGGCGCGACTCGGCGCAGCACTGATCTACGCGATGCTTTCGGCATACGCGCAATTGAGGTCGCCCGCGTGAGTACTTCGCACTGCATTGGGATCGACATTGGTGGTACGAAGATCGAAGCAGCGCTGATCACGCGTGCGGCGATGGACGGCTTGGAGCCAGTTTCGTTTCATTGGCGAGAGCGTGTGCCGACGCCCAAGGGCGACTACGAAGCCACCGTGCGCGCGGTGGGCGACCTTGTGCGCAGACTCGAACGGGAAACAGGGCACACAGGGACCATCGGCATTGGTGCGCCGGGCAGTGTGTCACCAGTGACCGGACTGCATCGCAATTCAAATTCAACTTGTATCAACGGCCGCAGCTTTCGCGAAGATCTTTCGAGGGAGCTTCGCCGCGAGATTCGCATCACAAATGATGCGAACTGTCTCGCACTCTCCGAATCGATCTTCGGTGCCGCGCGTGGATCTCGTGTGGTCTTTGGTGTGATCCTTGGAACGGGCGTGGGCGGTGGCGTCGTGCTCGACGGTGCGGCATGGGACGGCGCGAACGGGATTGGCGGGGAGTGGGGGCATTCGCCCATGCCGACGGTCGATCAGGCGACGTTGCGCGCGACGCCTTGCTATTGCGGGAAGTTTGGCTGTCGAGAACAGTTTCTTTCTGGCCCTGCACTCGAGTCCCGATATGCGCGGCTGAGCGGAAGGACGCTGCCACTTGCGTCCATCGAGACTGCGGCATCGCAAGGTGATCCTCACGCGAAGGAAGTTCTCGAGTTCTTCGCATCCGGACTTGCGCAGAGCCTTGCGAGCGTCTGCAACCTGCTCGATCCAAACACGATCGTGCTTGGCGGTGGCGCGTCGAACCTGCAAGGCGCGCTTGACCTCGTTCCATCTCGGGTTGCGCGACTCGTGTTTAGCGACTCGTTTGTCACGCGCATCGTCCGCGCGGACTTGGGCGATAGCAGTGGAGTGCTCGGCGCGGCATGTCTCCACGCGCGTGCGTGAGTGAGTTCTCGCGGGAAGCGATCGCGCAGCGTTTGTAGCGTTACGCGAAGCGATCTGGCGCGAGCATGCTGCAGTCAATGCAGGGCTTTTCACCGTCGATCATCTCGGCGAGCGCCTTGCCTGAAATCGTTCCAAGCGTCATGCCCATCATCGCGTGGCCAGTTGCAATGTAGAGGCCATCGCGTGCCTTCACGCCGCCAACCGCGGGCAATCCATCGCTCGTGCACGGTCGGTAGCCCGCCCATTCGCTCATTGGCTTCAGCGTATCGAGGTCCTTGAGGAAGCGATTGCCTCCGTTCAAGAGCATCGCAACTCGGTCGCGCATCCACGGCGCGCCGACGGGGCCGATCTCGAGCGTGCCTGCGATGCGTAACTGTGGTCCGCTCGCAGTTTGCATTGGCGTGACTGCGACGAAAGACTCATGCAGCACCATGCCTGTCGAGGGAATCGGTGGGCCGCCCTCGCTGGGGTACGCGAATTGCAGGTGATATCCGCGCGCGGCTTGCATCGGAATGCGAACCCCCGCGAGTTTCGCCAGTGCGTCGCTCCAGATGCCAGCGGTCAAGACGACAAGATCTGCGTGAAGTTCTTCACCCGTTGCGAGATGGACGCCCGTCACGCGCCCGCCGCGTCCGGTCTTCAACGCGCGCACCTCGGTCCGTTCTCGCACATCGACACCGAGTTTCGGAAGCGCGCGCACGATGCCTGCGATGAGGTCGTGTGGTGCGCAATGCGCACTGTCCTTCAGGTGAATCGCGCCGGCAACGTCCCCGCGGAAGCAGGCGTCCTGCCGGAGCAATTGCTCCTTCTCGATGCGCTCCCACTTGTAGCCGTAGGGTTCAATGCTGCGCGCTTCTTGTTCCGCGATCGCGAGGTTTTCAGGTTTGAGCACGACATCGAGCCAGCCGTCTCGCTGGTAGTCACAGGCAATCCCAACTTCTTCGATGATCGCCTCAAGCGCCGCGAGTGACTTGAAGCCCATGTCGCAGAGCACGGCCATGGATCGGTCGAGATGCCGTTGCGTGCAGTGGAGGTGGAAATTCCACATCCAAGCAATGAGCTCTGCATCGACGCGAGGTCGAATGTAGAGCGGCGCAGTCTGCGAGAACATCCATCGCAGACCGCGCCACGACGCGCCCGGTCGAGTGAGCGGGAAGTGCCCAATCGAAAGGAGGCCAGCATTGCCGCCGCTTGCACTCTGCCCAATCGCATGAATCGCGTCGCGTTCAACGACGGTGACTTGGTACCCGCGCTTGGCGAGATACCACGCCGTCGATGCGCCGACGATGCCAGAGCCTACAACGATCGCGGTTCGTGTCATGCGTACCGAACGAGAACTGCCCGCTCAGGGAATCGACTCAGGTTGAGGATCTTCATCCGCTTCGTAGTCGGCGAGTACCTCGGCGATGGACTTGCCCATGGGTGTTCCCTCAGTCAGTTTCACCGCTTGGGTTTGCATGGCGATCGCTGCGTTCTTCTTGCCACTCATCCAGAGGCAGCGCGCACAAGTGTCGAGGTATGCGGGATTGGGGTCATCCTTGGTTGCCGCAACCATCAATTCAGCCGCGGCGAGCGCAAGTTGCATGTCTCGAACCTCGAAGGCGTCGCTCGCGCAGATGGCCCACGCGAGTTCATTGAGAGCTGCAGGTTGATTCTTCGCGAGCACGAGCGCTTCGCGTCCAATCTTCCATGCGCGTTCCGGGTTCTTGAGCGGGCCGGCGAGCACCTTCATCGCTTGGATGCGAGTCGATGCAGAGGTTGGATCTCGCAGCATCGCGCCTTCGAGCAATCCCATGACTGGCGCCCAATCGCCGCTCTTCTGCGCTGCGCGCTTGGCCGCATTCATCTGTCGGAAAAAGTTGCTCGCAGCTTCTTCATTGGCGAGCGCTTTCGCGGCTGCCTCAAGATCCCAGTTGCCCGCAACGATCTTCGTGAGTGGTTCGTCCATAGAGGACGGGTGACCGATCCACGCGACGCGACTCCTTTGGTCGATGATGAAGGTGCAAGGAATGCCATTGCGCCCTGCGGCCTTCATGTACGGATTATTCATTTTGGCCTGATCGCCAGCGAAGACGACGCGGTAGCCCATTCCATCGCCTTTCTTCTCGACGAAGGCGGTGACCTTTTCAAGATCCTTCTCGGCGCTGTCTCCATGCTCGCTCGCGGCGATGCCAACGAATCGAACATCGGGATACTTTGCCTGAAGCGAGGTGAGATGCGGCATCGCGGCGATGCAAGGTCCACACCAAGTCGCCCAGAACTCAAAGACATACACATTGCCCTCTTCGATGGAACTGAAGGAATCGCCCTTCACCCACGAATCGACTTGAAAGGCAGGGGCCGCATCACCGAGATGCAGCGTGACCGCCTCCATCTTCGGTGGCTCTTTGGCTTGTGGCGCGGGGACGAGCTTCACAGCAGGAATCGTCTTGGGTGCGTCCGCCGCGGGTTCCTGTGCGAGTGAGGTCGCTGCGACAAAGGTAAGCGCGGCGCCTGTGAGGAGAAGTGTCTTGCGCATCAGTGGAAAATCCTTAGAAAGAAGAACTCAACGAAGACCTAGAGAGCGGAGACTTTATCGCAGGGTCGCATCGACGACATTGCGGAGGAGCATCGCCACAGTCATGGGGCCTACGCCTCCTGGCACGGGCGAGAGGAACCCTGCGACTTCACGAACGCCACTGAACTCGACATCGCCCACGGTTGTGAGTTTCCCGCTCGCATCACGGACGCGATTGATGCCGACATCAATCACGACCGCGCCGGGTTTCACCATGTCCCTCGTGATGAGGCCTGGGACTCCCGCAGCGGCCACGATGACATCCGCGCCGCGCGTGAGTTCTGCAAGGTTCGTGGTGTACTTGTTGGTGGAAAGCACCGTCGCCTCGGCGCGCATCAGAAGCACGGCGATGGGTTTGCCGACGATGTTCGAGGCGCCCACGATGACGCAGCGCGCGCCGCGCAGCACGATGCCTGTGGACTCGATCATCTCAAGCGCAGCAAGCGCGGTGCAAGGTACGAGACTGCGGCGACCGTAGACCACATTGCCGATGTTGGCCGGGTTCACGCCTTCGACATCCTTCTCTGGCGCGATGAGTGATTGCACGCGCTCGGTCTCGATCCCTTCAGGAAGTGGAAGATGCAGCATGATCGCGCGCACATCGTCGTCGCGATTTAGTAGCAGAATCCGACCGGCGATTTCATCGAAGCCCGCGCCCTCGGCGATACGGTGCAGCCGATAGTCAATACCAACCTCGCGACATGTCTTCGCTTGATTTTCCGCGTACACCGCGCTCGCGGGGTCGAGACCCACCATGATCGCGTCGAGTCGAACTCCGCGAGTGCTCGCAAGGATGCGCGCCTTGGTGGAAGCCCGAAGTGCAGTGGAGAGCAGGCGCCCATCAATGATTGTTGCGCCTGTGGATGGCAGTGACGGGGATGTCGTTCGTCCCGCAGATTGCGCACGGGTCACGCGCTCACGAAAGGTGTTTCGCCGCAGTGCTTCGAGGCCGAGGCGATCGAGTGCTTCGAGATACCGACCAAGTGTTTGTTGCACGAGTTCGGAAGGAAGTTCAGGGCCTGGCGCTTCCTTATTCCACGTTCGCGCCGCGACGAGCTCGAGCAGCCAGTTGCGAAGGAATTGTTTGTCGAAACTCGGCTGATCGCGGCCCGCGGCGTAGAGATCGGCGGGCCAATATCGACTCGAGTCTGGAGTAAGAACTTCGTCGACGAGCAGCAACTCGTCAGTCGGCCGGCCGTTCGCATCGAGTTCAAATCCGAACTCAAACTTGGTGTCCGCTAGGATCACGCCGCGATCTCTCGCGTGTTGCGCGGCCTGCCCGTAAATCGCGAGCGTCAGGGCACGCAATCGCTCCATTGTCTCGCCACCGACGCGCGCCGCTGCGCCATCAAAGGAGACATTTTCATCGTGGCCCGTTTCGGCTTTGATCGCAGGCGTAAAGATGGGTTCGGGGAGTTGCTCGCACTGTCTCAATCCAGCGGGAAGGCGAATCCCGCAAACGGTGCCCGACGCTTGGTACTCGTTCCATCCGCTTCCCGCGAGGTATCCGCGCGCGACGCACTCGATTTGTATGACCTTTGCTGCGCGACACACCATCGTTCGACCAGCAAGCGACGCTCGCATATCGGGAGGAAGTGCATCGAGTTCGGCAACGCCCCCGACGCCCGCCTGCAGCACATGATCCTTCACGATGCCGCGAGCGCGAAGGAACGCGAACCAGCCAAGGCTGAGTGCCGTGAGGACGGCGCCCTTTCCTGCGACGGGCGTTGGCATGACGACATCGAACGCACTGATGCGATCGCTCGCCACGACGAGAAGGCGCGCGCGACCCTCGGCATCTGGCGAGAGTTGGTAGAGGTCGCGAACCTTGCCTTGTCGACGACCGTCGAGCGGAAGGTTCGTCTGAAAGACCGGAGGAATGGCGGCAAATCCGGAGGTCATGGGTCGTGGAGGGTACACTCGCAGGACCCATGCATGGGACGCGAGATTTGCGCATGCTTCGATTCAGAGTTCATGACCGAAACTTGTCCCAAGACCTGGCGCTTGGCGCACTTGGTCACGGACTTGCTGGAGAAGATCGAGCGGTTCGTGGCGCGTCGGTGCGCGAAGGATCACAGTTGCAGTTTCAGCCTGAGCGCGCAAGCGAGGCGGCATACGCGTGCCTCGCCCCAGTTGGCGCGATGGGCCGGATGTTGGTCCAGACCTGCATTCTTCCGACTCGCCCCGAGGCGTACGACTTTTATCTTGAGGTCGCTCGGCATCGGATCAAGCAGTACATCGAGAAGACGGAAGACTGGCAGATGTGGGATCCGGCCCGCGCAGGTGATGCGCTTGAACAGTGGGAACGGGCGCGGCGGCTGTTTCGAACGGCAACTGTCGCATCGGACCCGGAACAAGCAGAACGCGCCGCGAGAGATGCTGTAGCGCAGGGCATGGATGCGGGGGAGTTTCTCGCACTCAAGCACGCGGAGATCTTTTTGAGGCGACGATATCGCGCGCATGCGGCGAGTAGCGCGCTGCTTGGCGTCGTCGTCGATCCCATGACCGCTCCGCCAGAAGGTCTCGTTGCTGCTGCCGCCCGCATGTTCGATGTGCTCGCCATTCGCGTGCCATGGCGCGCGATGGACAAGGGGAAGGGCCGCAAGGGCGAGGCCGCCTATGACTTCGCGGCGCTCGATCGCTGGGTCGCGTTCGCTTCGAAGGAGAAGAAGCAAGTCGTCCTGGGCCCCGTTGTTGACTTGCGTCGAGAAGCGCTCCCAGACGCGGTCTCCGCGCTCTCGAAGGATCTCGATCGACTTCGCGAGGTGTGTTGGGATCACGCTTGCGTGCTGGCGTCGCGATACCAGAAGGTCAACGTTTTCTGGAACGCCGTCTGCGGTGCTGGCTCCAATGTGATGTGCGAAATGAGCGCATCGCAGATGAGCGAGTTTGTCCGAAAGATCGCGTTTGCGCTTCGAACCCATCAGCGCAACGCGCGAACGATGATCGAAATCGATCATCCGTTCCATGAGCGAACTTCCAATCGACTCGGCGCTGTCGCGCCAACGGGGTTGCTCGAACGGCTCGTTTCCGACGGCGTTCCACTGAGTGCGGTTGGTTTGCGTTTGGACTTTGTTCCCGACCGCCTCGCGCTTCGCGATCTCTTGATGATTTCAAGTGATCTTGATCGATACATCGGTCGTCAGCTTCCAGTTTTCATTTCAGGATTCGGCACGCCCTCTCACGGTGATGTTTCGCAGTGCGGATCTTGGCGTGGCGACGCGAGCGCATCGACACAAGCAAGCTGGGCGACGCGATTTGCGCGGATCGCGATGTCCAAGCCATTTGTCGAAGGCCTGTGGTGGTCTCGCCTCGTCGACACGAACACCGCAACCGATGGCGTCCTTGATGTCACCGGAAAACCAAAACCAGTTCTTGGAAAGTTGCTCGCGTGGCGTCAATCGCTTCGTGAACCCATGGGTGCGGACGATCAGTCCAAGGGAGTGCGCGAGGATCCGTCGGAGGAACCAGCGAAGTGAGCAGAGCGAAGATTGACGCGACGACCGAGCGCAATGCGCGGCAGCGTCTCAGTTTGCTCGTCGCGTCCATCGTCCTGTGTGGTTGCGCGATGATGCTGACTCTCATCGCGCCAGCTGCGCGGCGACCGATGGGCATGGTGATGATTCCTCGTCACCGCGTCGATCTCGCGACAGCGAATGCGCAAGAACTCGCGTTACTCCCGAACATTGGGCCCGCGCTTGCCGCGCGCATCGTCGAGTATCGATCGACGCACGGAGGCATGCTCTCACTGCGGAACTTCGATGAGGTTGAAGGGATTGGAAGCGCGACGATTGCGGCGATCGAAGACGAAGTGCGCGGAGAGGACATTGACTCAGGATTTGCTTCGGGCACGAAAGGCGTTGAGAAACCCGTGGCGCCAACGCGATGAATGAGCGCACGCCCTCGACGCAAGTCCAATCCTTCGCCTCATTCTCGAGCGCGCCGGAGATTGCGTCCTTGCGCAGTTCGCTCACTGAGCGCGCGCACATCGCAGCAAGCGGTCTTACGGGTAGCGCCGCGAGTTTCATACTTTCGGCACTTGCACAGGATGCCCGCCCGATGCTCGCCATAGTCGCGCACCTTGACGAGGCGGATGAATGTATCGAGGAATTGCGGGGCCTCGGCGTTGATGCGATGGGATTCCCAGCCGTCGAGGTGCTTCCTGGCGAATCAAATCCAAGTGCAGAGTTGATCGCGGCGCGTCTTGGTGTCTTGCGTTCCATCTCGGTAGGAGAGATTGCGCAAGTCATCGTCACGCCCATTGCGGCGTTGATGCAGGCCGTGCCAACCCCGGAGCGGCTCGAGGCCATGGTTCGCGAACTGCGCGCGGGCGAGCGTGTGGCGCAAGCGGAACTGATTTCGTGGCTCGCCGCTGGATCGTACGAGCGCGTGGAGAGCGTGGAAAAACCAGGCGATTTCGCGGTTCGCGGCGGGCTGATTGATCTCTTCCCCACAACGGGAAGCGTGCCGGTGCGCATTGACTTTTTTGGCGACGAGATCGAGCGCATGTTTGAGATTGATCTTGCGACCCAAGCGAGCGATCGAAAGTTGGATCGCGTGCTGCTTCTCAGTGCATCGATGACTTCGATTGTTGGTGAGCAGGCGAAAGATCTCGTGGCGGAGGTCGGCACTCGTCCGTTTTATGAGTGGTTGCCCGCGAGTGTGTTGGCCGTGTTCGTGGATCTCGCAGAGATTGTCGAACAGGCGCGTGCGTATTGGGATCGAGTGCGCGACGGACGAGGGGTGTACGGACCGCCAGCGACGATCGCGGGCATCACGAAGCGCGCGTTCGCAACGCTCGAATTGCATAGTGCGGCGCAGAGTTCTTCGAGCCATGCGCTTCTGCCAATCCGCTCGCTTGCACCCTTCAGCGAGGAGCTCGAGGGAGCATGTGGAGAGCTTCTTGAACTTGCTTCGACGCACGCGCTTGTGCTTTGCTGCGAAAACGAGGGAGAACTCGCTCGGACGCGCGATCTCATCGCGCGGCACGTTCCCGATGCGCGCGCAGAGATTTGTCTACTCCACTTGCAACGCGGATTCTTGTGGGAACCTGCGAAGTCGCCGCAGATCGCGTTTGTTCCGATGCATGAAGTGTTGCATCGCGCAGTCATGCGGCGGCGGGGGAAGGGGCTCGGAGCTGCTCGTGCGAAGGATGTTTTTCTCTCTTTCGAACCCGGTGACTTCGTTGTCCATCGTGATCACGGCATCGCGCGATTTCTTGGGTTGACGCTTTCCATGCAGGAGCCAACTGAGGCGGGCGGGAAGGCGATCGAGGTCGAGTTTCTCAAGCTTGAGTTCGATGCCGGGGCCAACATCTTCGTGCCAGCAGCGCGCATTGAGTTGGTCCAGCGCTACATCGGGGCGGGTGCAGCCAAGCCGAAGCTCTCGACGCTTGGAGGGAAACGATGGAAGCGTTCGAAGGAAGAAGCAGAGGAGTCTGTTCGCGACCTCGCGGCGGAGATGCTTCGAGTACAGGCGGCGCGGAGCGCGATGCCTGGCATTGCCTTTCCGTCGGATACGGAGTGGCAGAAGCACTTCGAGGCGGAGTTTCCGTATGACGAAACCGAGGATCAACTCGCTGCGATTCAAGCAACGAAGCGTGACATGCAGCGTTCGCTGCCGATGGATCGCTTGATTTGTGGAGATGTCGGATTCGGAAAGACGGAGATCGCGATTCGCGCCGCATTCAAGGTTGCGGAGAGTGGGAGGCAGACCGCGGTCTTGGTGCCGACAACGGTGCTCGCCGAGCAGCATGAGCAGAGTTTTCATGATCGATTTCGCGCGTATCCGTTTCGTGTTGCTTCGCTCAGTCGATTCAAGACAGATGCGGAGCAGCGCGTCATCCTCGAAGCCGTCGCTGCGGGAAGCGTCGACATTCTCATCGGAACACACCGCATTCTTTCAAAGGATGTTCGTTTCAAAGATCTCGGGTTGATCGTTGTCGACGAGGAACAGCGTTTCGGCGTAGAGCACAAGCAGCGACTGCTTGAATTCCGTGTCACAGCGGATGTGCTCACGCTGAGTGCGACGCCAGTTCCACGCACGCTTCACATGGCGATGCTCGGACTCCGAGACATCTCGTCACTCACAACGCCTCCGGCGGATCGGCGGGCGATCGTGACGGAGGTCATCCCGTGGAATGAGCGGCGCATTCAACAGGCGCTTCGCCGAGAACTCGCGCGAGAGGGTCAAGCGTTCGTCGTGCACAATCGAATCACCGATCTCCAACGCAAGGCGGATGAAGTGCAAGCGCTTGTGCCGAGCGCACGCATCGCGGTGGGGCATGGGCAGATGGAACCGAAGGAGCTCGAGGCGGTCATGCTTCGGTTCATGCGGCGCGAAGCGGACATTTTGGTTTCGACGACGATTATCGAGAGCGGGCTCGACATTCCGACAGCGAACACCATTGTCATCTCGAACGCGCATATGTTCGGACTTGCCGAGTTGCACCAGTTGCGCGGCCGTGTCGGCCGTTGGAAGCATCGGGCGTACTGCTATCTGTGTTTGCCGGAAGGAAAGCCTCCAACGCAGGACGCGTTGAAGCGATTGCGAGCGGTCGAGGATTTTTCGATGCTCGGCGCTGGTTTCAAAATTGCGATGCGTGACCTTGAGTTGCGCGGGGCGGGAAACCTGCTTGGTGCTGAGCAGTCGGGGCACATCGCCGCGGTTGGGTATGAGATGTACTGCCAACTGCTCGAGGACGCGGTCAGCGCGATGCGCAAAGAGGAACGCGTCGTGCCTCTCGATACGGTGCTTGACATTGGGCTCAACGGGAGTGTTCCGCGTGCCTACATCCCCTCTGATGCCCGTCGACTCGATGCGTATCGGCGAATCGGAAGCGCGACCACGCTTGAGGCATTGCGAAAGACTGCCGATGAACTTCGGAGCGCGTATGGGCAGGCACCACCGACAGTTGACGCACTTCTCGACTTTGCAGAAATCCGGCTGAGAGCAACGCTTCTGGGTGTCAAGGTCATCCTGAAGCGCGGTGCGGATGTGATTTTTCGTACGACGCGACCGAAGGAACTCGAGGCGCGCCTTGCGGGCATCCAAGGCACGGTCCGCGTGCCGAGCGGGAAGTCCCCAGACGGGCTTGCGGAGGTCTGGCTCCGCCCACCCAAGGCCTTTCTTGAGGTGGGGACGCTGGTGACCGTCCTTCGCAAGCGCCTGACGATCTGAGCAAGCGAGACTTCGTGTCAACTTCACTCAGGAGGGAAACTTTTTTCAGTTGGTGGATTGCGCGGAAGTCATTCGCGAGCGCTCGCTTATCCGATACATTCGAAAGTCCGCAAGAGGCGCGACTGAGAGTGGTCGCCGCGCCCTTGAGATCTTGAAGTTCGAGAACTGAAGTTTCCCTATCGATGTGGCAGCATGTAAGGTCAACGATGGAAGTTCAAGGATGGACGAAATGAACGCAACGACTTCTCCGCGCCGCGAAGTACTTCCCGAAACTCGCAGCTCCGTGACGCACAAATTCGCGATAGGTGGCCATGAAGGCTATCTCACGATTGGGCTGTTTCCGGATGGACGACCAGGTGAGATTTTCATCAAGATGTCGAAGGAAGGCTCAACGCTTTCTGGCTTGATTCAAGGGTTTTGCCGAGCATTTAGCTTGTGCTTGCAGCACGGGCTTGGGCTTGGCGATGCGATTGCTCGCTTCAAGGGCATGCGTTTCGAGCCGTTGGGTCCAACGACCAATCCAGATGTGCCCGAGTGCTCGAGCATTCTCGATTATGTCGCTCGCTACCTCGAAGTAGAGTTCATCGAGCGACCGTCGCGCGTCTGATCGCGCGCTGGCTCCACGGCGACCTTGACATGCATACGGAAAAACAGCGGCAGTCTTTCGACTGCCGCTGTGTGCATGATTTCGATGTGCAGCCGGTTCCACTTGGGGCGCCGGATGATCGTGTGTCAGAGACTCACGCGGTCGCTGCGGCCTTCTTGTCCTTCTTCGGCTTGCCTGGCTTCTTCGCCTCGGCGCCTTCGGCTGCAGCGTCAGTCTTCGCCGCCTTGGCTTCCTCTTCCGCTGCGGCCTCAGCGGCAGCGTCGGCGTCTTGTGCGCGCATGAGCGACTCAAGTTGACGGTCTGGCGAAACTTCAATGTTGATGTCCGCCTTCAGATCGCGATCGAACTGAATGGTGCAGTGGTAGCTACCAATGCGACGGAATGGCGCCGCGAGACGAACCGCGCGCATGTCGACAGGGAAACCAAGCGCGACGAGCGCGTCGGAGATGTCGCGCTGCGTGGTCGATCCGTACAACAAGCCTTGATCGTTGCAGCTGCGGATGAGCTTGAGTGTGTAGCCTTCGAGCTTCGCAATCGTCGCTTCGCGCGTGGCGCGCTGCGCGGCGAGGTTTGCCTGCGCTTTCGCACGAGCATCCTTCAGTGCTTCGACCTTCTCGGGGGATGGGGTTTCAGCGATGCCGTGCGGAAGGAGAAAGTTGCGCGCGAAGCCGGCGCGGACTTTGACGATGTCTCCGACGATCCCGAGGTTTTCGATCGTGCGAAGAAGAAGAAGTTCTACTGGTCGTGCCATAGGTCGCTGTCCTTTGCAGTTAGAAGCGGGGGCGCCAGAATTGGCGTTCCGCCTCAGCGAATTGCGAGCCGAGCACTCTATCCTAGACAGGTGCGTGCTGGCAATGGGGCGCCCGGATTCGTGGGAAGTATCTGGCGGACAGGCGGTTGCGATTGGTCTGAGGGCAGCCGTTGGCTGCGTCGGTAGTAGTCCGAGGTCCCGGCAGAATTTCTCACATTTTTTGGACGAAGATACCGAACGAAAGCCGAACATTGTTATGCTGCTGCTTCGCGCCCAAGGTGTGGCGTGCCGCTGGATTTGGTTGAGATTCGTCGCGCTAAGGCCACGAAGTCCGAGACGGAAACAGCGCGTTGTGGGAAAGTGATTGAACCGCGCATTGAAGGAGCCATCGCTCCCGCGCACCGCAGATGGTCTAGGAGACAAGAATCATGCCGAACCTGAACAAAGTCATGCTCATGGGCAACCTCACCCGTGATGTCGAACTCAAAACAACCACGGGAAACCAAACGGTTGCCTCTTTTAGCCTCGCGATCAATCGCAAGTTTCGGCTGAAGGACGGCGAAGATCGCGAAGAGGTCACCTTCGTTGATTGTGAAGCGTGGGGCAAGACTGGCGAGGTGATCGCGAAGTATGTCTCCAAGGGAAAGCCGCTCTATGTCGAAGGTCGCTTGAAGCTCGATTCTTGGGAAGACAAGGACGGGCAGAAGCGATCCAAGATGCGCGTGGTCGTTGAGGAGTTCCAGTTCATTGACTCTCGCGGAGGCGCTGGCGGCAGCGGCGAGTCCTCGCGTGGCGAGGGTTCTTACGCGCCCAGTCATTCGGGTGGCGGTCGCGGATCGTCGCAGGGCGGGGGCTCTTCGCAATCCGGAAGTCATCGCGGCATCAGTGAAGAAGACATTCCGTTTTAACCGCGCAGCGGCGACGTGATCGCGCGAACGTCTTTGCGCACAAACGGTGTTTGTGCGTGCTCAATGCGCGACGATGGTTGTTCTATTGCGTCATGCGCGCTTGGCCTCTTGGCGGCGTGGCTGTCGGGTTCAATGAGCAGCTCGTGCCGAGATGAGCGGGCTTTGTGCGACGCGCTGTTTGTGTTGATCGTTCTGCGGTAGTCGCTCGCTCTGACTTCTCTTGCGCGATCACGCGAGACCGTCATCGCCGTCCCTTGGGTGCATGGGAGCGACGCCGGAGTCGTCAGGCGGGTTGCGTGATTCCGACGGTGCGCACATTCGTAGCACCTGTGATTCGGCTGCGCTGGATCGAGGTCGTGTCGTGGCATCAGGGACACGGCATGCTCCAAGTTGCCCTCAAGTCGAAGCTCACGGCCGCTCAACGAAGATGCTCGCGGTCGATCGACCGCGAGCATCTCGTGTGTGAACTTGGGGGCTCGCGCCCATGGCAGCGATTGCTGCCTTCAGCGCATCCGGGAGCCCTCGGAGAGCGGCTCACGTGAACCAATGCAGTCGCAGGTTCGCCGGATCAGTGCGACTCTGCTTCGGCAGTCTCCGCCGCGGGGCTCGCGGCTGCTGCGGTAGCTGCTGCAGCTGCTGCAGCCTCATTGCCGCGGAGAATGATCTCGTCGGCGAGCTTCTGGCGACCCTCATTGGCAGCCATTTCTTCAGGAAGCACATGATCCGCGCGGGTCACGAGCGCGCGGAGCATGCGCTCCGAAAGTCGCGTGTCACGCTCGATCGAGACGACATTCTTCGTGTCGCACTTGAAGTACGCCAGGAAGTACACGCCGCGCTTGTTGCCGTCGACGTCGTAGGCGAGCTTGCGCTCGTCCCACTTCGACATGCTGATGACTTCAGCTTGCGCGCGGTGCAGGATCTCGGACACGTGATCGAGTGCGGACTGCAGGTCGGCGGTGGCCGCCTGCGGGAAGAGGAAGAGACCCTCATAGGTGCAGATTCGAGTTTCGGACATTGTTTTCTATCTCGCTTTCTTACGCGGTTAGGAATTGAGTTTGGCGCTCGGCGGCGTCTCGTCGACGCTGCGGCGATTGAAACGGTTCATTGCTTCTGTGAGTCCTGATTGCAACCAACAGAGCGACGCGTCGACCGAGGCATCGATCGCCTCGTCGACGGGTCCTTGCTGGTTCTCAGCGAACTTGCCGAGCACATAATCCGCCTGCGGGATGCGACCGGGCGCGTCGATGCCAATTCTGCATCGTGCGTACTTCGCAGTCCCGAGCTTGGACTCGATGTCCGACAATCCGTTGTGTCCGCCAGCGCTGCCTTCCGCGCGAATCCTGAGAGATCCGCAGGGAAGTGCGATGTCGTCCACAAGAACGAACAGTTGCGTTTGTGCGTCAAGTTTGTAGAAGCGAATGGCTTCCGCCACGCTTTGCCCAGAGAGATTCATGAAGGTGAGTGGCTTCAGCAGCAGCACCTTGTCGCCGGCATGATCGATTTCGAGGAGAAGCCCCGCGAATCGATTCTTTGGCACACTCGTTGTCGGTGGCGCGAGCCGCCGAGCAATGCGGTCCACAGCCTCGAACCCGACATTGTGTCGCGTTCGCAGGTACTGAGGTCCGGGATTGCCAAGTCCGACGATGAGTTTCATGTTTCGCTCAGAGTCATCGCGCGTCGTTCGCGCTTCGCTTCCATCCTTGCATTACTTCTTCTTGTCGCCAGCAGGTGCCTTCGCATCCTTGCTTGCGGCTTCGTCATCCTTCTTCGCTGTGAGGACTTCCGGCGCGGTCGCAGCGGTTGCAGCTGCGGCTTCACCAACAACCTCTTCCGCCATGGTCTGCAGCTGAACAAGCATCGTGGATGCTGGAGTGACTGCTTCGATGCCGGCTGGCAACTTGATTTGTCCGACGGTGAGGACATCGCCCATCGAGGAAACATCCACGCGGATGTGCTCAGGGATATCGCGCACCTTGCAACGAATCACGATCTCTGAGGTCATGTGCACGACGATCGTGCCTGCCTTCTTCGCGCCTTCGGGCGAGCCCGCGAAATCAAGATGGATGCGTGCCGTCACCACTTCGTCGAGATTGACGCGGGTGAGGTCCACATGGATCACGTTGTCACCGAGGTAACCGAACTGCAAGTCCTTGACGAGACAAGTCTCGGCGGATTGCCCTTCGATATCGATGGTGAAGACTTTCTCGCCCTTCTTGAGGTGCAAGATTGTCTCATGCTCGCAGAGCGAGACGGACATTGGCTGGGAGCCGTGTCCGTAGACGACGGCAGGCAGCCGGCCTGCGGTGCGGAGTCGCTTTGCATATCGACTGCCGATGCGATCGCGGGGGACCGCTTTGAGAACTGGAACTTCTTTCGCCATGACTGGAGACCTCCTAAATGAGTTGCAAACGTGTATGAGCTTGGGGTTGAAGCGCTTTCCTTTGAGTTCGACATCAACGCTTGATGGCGACGCCTCCACGGAAGAGCGCGGAAATGGACTGATCGTGATGAATGCGGTGAATGGCTTCGCCAATGAGCACGGCGACGGACAGCACTTCGAGCTTGTCAGCGATGGGCTTCGTGCGCGCGCCGCCTGGGATCGTGTCGGTGGTGACAACCTTACTGATGAGGCTGTCGCGCAGCCGTTCCATCGCGAGTCCGACAAAGACGGGGTGCGTACATGCCGCGATGACATCCTTCGCGCCCTTTTCCATGACGAGTTTCGCGGCTTCGCACACGGTTCCGGCGGTCGAGATCATGTCGTCAAACATGAGAACGGTGCGGCCTTCCACTTCGCCGATGAGGTTCTTCATGACGACTTGCGAGCCGGATTGCCGACGCTTGTCGATGATCGCCAGATCGCACTGCAGCACATTGGCGTACATATTCGCGACCTTCACATTGCCGACATCCGGACTCACGACGACGATGTCGCCGAGCGTCCCGCGGCGCGTGAGGAAGTAGTCCGCGAGGACTGGCGCGGCGCTCATGTGATCGACGGGGATATCGAAGAATCCCTGGATTTGCGCAGCGTGTAAATCAAGACAAAGCACGCGATCCGCACCCGATTGTGCAATGAGGTTTGCAACAAGCTTCGCGGTAATCGGGACGCGTCCCTCGTCCTTCCGATCCTGGCGCGCGTAGCCGCAGTAGGGCATGACCGCGGTGATCCGCTTCGCGCTCGCGCGGCGGAGGCAGTCGATCCAGATGAGCAACTCCATCAGATTGTCATTGACTGGCTCGCAGGTTGAGAGCATCACATAACAATCACGGCCCCGAACATCTTCTTCCACCTTGACGAGCGTCTCGCCGTCAGGGAAGCGGAGTGTTTGGCCCTCGCCTAACGGAAGTGCGAGATGCGCGCAGGTCTTGAGCGCGAGCTCGCGTGATGCGGTTCCAGCGAAGATCTTCAATGTGTCGCGGTCGGATGCGCTCATGAGGAGATTCTCAGGGTGGAGGATGAAGCGGCAGTCGGCGTTCCGCACTGCGTGGGTGTTGGTTTCCGATTGCGCAAGATCGCGTCGACGACGGCGAGTTGCGCGGGGTCATTGATGGAGAGCACATCCTCAGCGGGAACGGCCGCGACCGCGTGCACCGTGCGACCATGGCTTGCGAGAATGCCGAAGAGGTCTGTGAAGTAGTACTCGCCGCTTCGATTGCTGTTGCCGATTTGCGCGAGCGTGGAGAACAATTCCTCGCCACGGACGCAGTAGTAACTCGGGTTGATCTCACGAATCTCGAGTTCGCCCGGGCTCGCGTCCTTCTGCTCGACGATCCGCGTAAACGCTCCGGTTGCATCGCGCACAATTCGACCATACCCGGTGGGTGTCTCAATCACGCTCGTCGCGAGTGTTGCGGAAGCGCGGTGTGTGCGATGCGCGTCGAGCAGCGTGTCGAGCGTTTCGCTTCGTACCAAGGGTCCGTCACCGCAAAGGACGAAGAAATCGCTGCCCTGTGCGCTTTGCTCAAGCAGCGGCTTCGTCATGGAGACCGCGTGCCCAGTGCCCAGTTGCTCTGTTTGCAGCGCAAACTCGACATCGCGGTCGTGGGCAAACTCGGCCTCAATCAGCGATGCGCCGTATCCGACAACCAACACGATGCGCGCGCAACCGCTTGCGCGCGCAGCATCCACAACCCAACGCACCATTGGACGACCCGCGACGGGATGCATGACCTTCGGCAAGTCGCTCTGCATCCGCGTTCCCTTTCCAGCTGCGAGAACAATCGCAGTCAGCGGACGACGAGCATTCGTCGTTGCGCAAGAGGAAGATGAGCAGTTGCAATGGGACATGGGGATGAAAGGTTCGCGCTGAGGAGAGAGGTCGCGCACTTCAATCATTCCATCCAAGCCTCGATGGAAGATCGCAGGTACGCGAATCGATTTTGGTATCTCCGCGAAGTGTGAGGTGCGCGACGCTGCGCGTGTTTCGCGCGAGTCTCTCAGCGTTCACTCAATTGGCCCGCATGGATTCGAACCATGACTCTAAGTACCAAAAACTCGTGTGCTACCGTTACACTACGGGCCAATGAATTGAGTTGAAGCGGAAAGTGTTCGTCGCGTAGGGAGCTCTGCTCACACGCGTCGCAGTCGTTCGCTGATGGACGGGGTCTCCGAAAAGTGTTCCGCTGTATCCGTCGCGACTTGCGCCCTAGGAGTTCCACGATCGGAAATCCGAGATATGCACTCGCTTGGGAGAATCACGCCTGTACCCGAACAAGACCCGCAGAGGAACACCCTCTGTGGGAGCCCGCGGCGTGATTCCTTCCATCGGAATCGCTCTCCGCGGCCACAAACTCCTTCAAGGCTGGCGCGCCTGCTGGCCGCATCGGCGCCCCATGCGACTCCTTTCAGGTTTGAAAGTCGTCGACGGCCCTCTGTGAAGGGGTGGAGAGTCTAGCAGGTGATGCAGAATCTTCAACCGATCCGCCGCTCCGAAAGGCAGATTTCGTCTGAGTTTCGCTCTCGAATTCGTTACCGTTGAAGGCATGACATTCACCCTGAGCACCGCTGCCGCCGCTGTTTCCGCTCCCCAAGACGGTATCGCGCCAACCCCTGTTACAAGCCTCGAAGGGATTGTGGAACGCGCGCGCGCCGCGGGAGTTCGATGGCGGGCGCTTCCCTTGGCGAGTCGAATGACGCAGCTCGAGGGAGTGGCGGTAAGGCTGAAGGAGGAAACTGCCCGCCTCGGCGCAATCGCGAGCGCGGAGATGGGTAAGCCAATCGCTGAAGCGACCGGCGAGGCGAAGTACTGCGCGGACCGATTTGTGGAAGACCTGCAGTCGATCGCGAACGCGCTTGCTCCCTACACCCGTTCGGACGAGCGCACGATCTCGACAATCGCGTTTGACCCATTTGGTGTCGTCGCCGCGATCACGCCGTGGAATTTCCCAATTCTCATTCTGCAGCAATCCGTACTTCCAGCGCTTCTCGCGGGTAACGCAGTCGTCGCCAAACCAAGTGAAGTCACGCCTCGAGTTGCCGCGGCGTACTACTCCATTCTCAATGAGTTTCTTCCACAAGACCTGCTGATGGTCGTGTTTGGTGATGGGGAGCAGGGCAGGGCGCTCGTTGCTTCGAGTGTCGATTTGATCGTCTTTACAGGAAGCCGAAACACGGGCGCGCACATCGCTGCCGTGGCGGGAAAACGACTCGCGCGAGTGATTCTCGAGTTGGGCGGAAAGGACCCGATGCTGGTTCTTGACGACGCTGACCTCGTGCGAGCCGCCGACTTTGCCGCGAACAACAGTTTCCGCAATGCAGGCCAAGTCTGCGTCTCGACGGAGCGAATCTATGTTGATCGAAGCATCGCACGGGCGTTCGAGCACGCACTCGTTGAACGCGCCGCGATGCTGAAAGTGGGCGACCCGTCCGACCCAGCGACGACGATCGGTCCGATGTCATCTGCGCGACAGAAAGCGATCGTGCAGTCGCATATCGAAGACGCGGTGAAGCGCGGCGCGCGCGTCCTCTTTGGCGGGCGTCCACAGGCGGGAAACTTCGTCGAACCAACGGTGCTCGCCGGCGTCGATCACACTATGAAGATCATGCGCGAGGAGACCTTCGGCCCAGTCGCGTGCATCATGGAGGTCGCGTCGATTGATGAGGCGGTGACACTCGCGAATGACTCCCCATTCGGTCTTGGCGCAGCCGTCTTCGGTGCCGATGAGGCGCGCGCGATGCTTGTCGCCGAGCGAATCGAAACGGGCATGGTTGGTGTGAACCAAGGCTGCGGTGGCGCGAAGGGATGTCCGTGGGTCGGCGCGAAGCAGTCGGGTATCGGATTTCACTCGGGTCCAGAAGGGCACCGACTCTTCGCGCAGCTCCGCGTTCTTTCGCGGAAGAAGTCGAACTAACGACGCCTCTATGCTGTCGGCGTGTTTCAGGTCATTGGCGTCGCACATCGATTCGACTCAGATACGATTCTGCATGCGTACCGCGCGGGCGCATTCCCGATGGCAGATCCCGAGAGTGGAGTCATTCACTGGCTCACTTCGTCGCCGCGATTTCTGCTCCCTCTCAGTGGATTGAAGGTCTCGAAGTCTCTCGCGCGCCTCGCGAAGCAGGCGCCATTTGAGATTCGCGTTGACACTTCGTTCGATCGCGTGATTCGCGCGTGCGCAGAAGATCGCCACGACACCAATCCGAACTGGATCTCCGATCGGATGATTCGCGCATATGAGAAACTGCATCGCGAAGGATTCGCTCACTCGATCGAAGCGTTCCGCGGCGGCGTGTTAGTCGGCGGCTTGTACGGCGTCAGCATCGGGAGTGCCTTCTTTGGCGAGAGCATGTTTTCAAGGCGAGAGCTCGGCGGATCGAACAGTTCCAAGATCTGCCTGCTCGAGCTGGTGCGGATGCTCCGTGTTCGAGGTTTTACGCTCCTTGATAGCCAGGAAGCCAACGAACACATGCTCCAGTTTGGGGGGATGGAAGTCCCGCTTGAGGCGTATCTTGATCAGCTCGATGTGGCAGTTTCCCGGGCCGATGCGTGGTTCTCCGGGACGCCGTAGTTTTCCGAGACTGCGGCGTAAGTGCTTCGCGCTGCGACACATCCGGCAGCGTGATTGGAGCGGTTGACGGGTGTTTTTCGATCGCGCAACCAAAATCGTGTGGTTTTCACGACATTTCGTCATGTCGCCGCAGTTGCGCCTTGCAGGGGCGAGTTTCTAGGACACTATCAGTTTGGAGTCCGGGGTCTGCATATGAAAGGGAGTTACTTCCGGGTGGAAGTACCTGTTTGTGAAGTCATTCGCAAAGGGTTCCCATGTCGCTCCGCTCCGCCGCCTCCGTTCTCGCGATCGTCACCTCCATCTCGGCGAGTGCATCTGCAGCGCTCTATGTGACGCCGAGTAACGCGATTTTCGACACACTTGTCAGTTCGCTCAATTGCACGAGCTATGTGGAGACATTCGGCTCAACGCCGAGTGGTTTTCTCGCGAGCGGGTATTCGTCTTCGACGGGTCCGGTGAATTGGAGCGCAGTCGCGACCGGCGATCTCTATGTCGATGGCGGATTTTTCTCGACGAACATGCCAGGACAGATGCTGACGTTCAACTTCAGTGCGCCCGGGCTCGACATCCAAGCCGTCGGCGGCAACTTCTTCGCTACTGACATCGACTTCACGCCGATGCCAGCGATCGTCGTCGTCACGCTTGACGACGGCACTTCGTATGTGAACATGACGACGATTGATCAGTCCTTCGTCGGGTTCGTCTCGACCACCGCGTCGATTTCCTCGATCTCGCTCTCGCTGCCAGTGAATGGCGACCTCTACGCGACTGTCGATCGGATGATCTTCGGAGTGAGTGGAGTGGTTCCTGCGCCGAGCGCTCTCGCACTCTTTGGCCTCGCAGGCCTCGCAGGTCGCCGCCGTTCGCGCTGACTTCTCACGCGCGCAGCGCAGGCTCAACCGCGTTACACATTGAACAGGAAGTGCGTGATGTCGCCGTCCTGCATGATGTAGGACTTGCCTTCGCTTCGCAGTTTTCCTGCTTCGCGCACTGATTTTTCCGTGCCGTGCTTTTCGAGATCGGCGAGCGTGAAAATCTCCGCGCGAATGAACCCGCGCTCAAAGTCGGTGTGAATCACGCCCGCAGCTTGCGGTGCGGTGAATCCGCGATGAATCGTCCACGCGCGGACTTCTTTCTCACCTGCGGTGAAGTAACTCTGAAGCCCGAGCAGCTCGTAGGAAGCCCGGACTACGGCGTGCAGCGCTGGCTCCTTCATCCCTAGGCTCTCGAGCATTTCCTTGCGATCTTCGGGCGTCAGTTCCGCAAGTTCTGATTCGATCTTCGCACAGACCACAACGACTTGTCCGCCGGTTTCCTTGGCGTGGGCGCGAACGCGGGCGACGAGCGCTCCTTCATTCCCCATCTGCGCCTCGTCGACATTGGCGACATAGAGCGTGGGCTTCGCGGTCATCATGCCCATCGACGAGAGAATCTTGGTCTCCTCAGGATCGAATGACATCGAGCGGATCGGCTCTCCTCGTTTCACCACCGCCTCGCATCGCTCGAGGACTGCGAGTCGGTCGATCGCCTCTTTGTCGCCACTTCTCGCTGTGCGACGAGACTTCTCGATCGTTCCTTCAATCACTTGAAGATCGGCAAGAAGGAGCTCGGTCTCAATGATCCCCATGTCACGGATCGGATCGACGGACCCTTCGACATGCGTGACATCGGTGTCTTCGAAACAGCGGACAACATGCAGAATTGCGTCGACCTCACGGATGTGTGAGAGGAACTTGTTTCCTAGGCCCTCTCCTGCGGATGCACCCTTGACGATGCCCGCGATATCAACGAGGCGGACCGCGGCTGGAATCACCTTCTTCGTCTTGATGTGCGCTTGAATCCGATCAAGGCGATCATCAGGGACCATGACGACGCCGACATTCGGTTCGATCGTGCAGAACGGGTAGTTCGACGCTTCAATCCCCGCAGCGGTCAGCGCGTTGAAGAGCGTGCTCTTGCCAACATTGGGGAGTCCGACGATGCCTGCTTCCATGGTGTGCCTCTCTCGTTGGTGAAGCCAACGGGGCGGAGATGGTAGTCGAGAAGTCCCGCCGAAGTCCTTACCATTCGCGCCATGCTTTCTCCTGCTCCTGCATTGAAGTCACGCATCCTCATCTTCGCGTTGCTCGCGAGCGGTGGTTCTTGGAGTTTCGCGCAGGAGGAGCCCTCTCACGCCCCGCCACCCACGCCAGTCCGCGTCGAGACGGTGCGAGAAGGCTTGCTCGCGCCTCGAAAGCGCGTCTTCGGCGAGTTGAGGGCGGCGCAGCAGTCAACGCTTGCGTTTCAAGAGTCCGGCATTGTGAGGGAATTGCTCGTTCGCGAAGGCCAAGCCGTCCTTGAAGGCATGGTGATTGCGCGCCTCGACGCAACCCGGATCGGGCTTGAACTTCGTGTGAACGCGGCGAATCGAGCTTTGGCGAGTACGGTGATCCTCGAGCAAGAGGCCGTCTTGGCGCGAGCCGTTCGAGATCTCGCGTTAATCAAGAAGGCAGAGTCCGTGGGTGGGACGAATGTGCGCGAAGTCGCCGATTCGGAGAGTGACCTGTCGATCGCGCAGGCGAAGCTCGAAGCTGCGCACGCGAGCCTCGCAGTCGAGGCCGCGTCCCTTGCGGTGCTCGAGCAGCGATTGCGAGATCATGAACTTCGCGCGCCATTTGCTGGTGTCATCACGAAGCGGCATGCAGATACTGGAGCATGGCTGGGCGAAGGGGCGGCGGTTGTCGATCTTCAAGCGACCGACCACTTGCGCGCGTGGCTTGAGGTTCCGCAAGAGTTCTATGAGCCGATGCTCGCGTTCACGAAAGCCGCGCCTGAACAATCGCGGGCGAGCGGTGGAGAGGAACAGGCGCACGGGTCCTCAGCGATCGAGATCCGCGACGCGCTTGATCATCCATTGCAGACCACAACCGTGAGTTTCGTTCCGTCCGTTGACCCGCGATCTCGTAGTTTTCCAGTGATTCTCGATGTGCGCGCCGACGGCGCGAAACTCGCAGCGGGTATCGCGCTCACGGGTTTCATTCCGAGTGGTGCTTTGGCGAATCGACTCATCGTCTCGCGTGATGCCGTGCTCCACGGTGATGCGGGTCCGTTCCTGTTCGTGGTGCGCGACGATGTCGCTGTTCCACTCCAAGTGCGAATCGACTTTCCCATCGGCGATGATGTCGCCATTGAGGCAGACGGTTTAACGGTCGGTAGTCGCGTTGTTACGGAAGGCAACGAACGCCTCATCCCCATGTCCCGCGTCGCGCCGATCGCGGACGCAACTCCGCTCGCATCGGAAGGATCGAAGTGAAGATTGTTGAAGGGTCGATTCGTCAGCCGGTGAGCGTGCTCGTCGGTGTGGTGTTGGTGCTCCTCGCAGCACTTGTCGCAGTGCGCCAGGTTCCCGTGCAGCTCACACCGGATGTGGACGACACGATCGTGAGCATCTCGACGGTGTGGCCGGGTGCCTCACCGGAAGAGGTCGAGCAATCGATCATTGAACGGCAGGAGGAGAAACTGCAAGGCGTCGCGGGTGTCCGGCAGACCACGAGCAACGCCTCGCAAGGGGCAGGGCATGTGCGGCTCGAATTCGCACCAGGGACTGATCCCGAAGCGGCGATGCGCGAAGTCAGTGACCGACTCCGACAAGTTCCCGATTATCCGTTTGGCGTGGACGAACCTGTCGTCGAGGCGAGTGACCCCGAGAACAAGGACTACATCGCATGGATCGTGGTATCCGCGAACGGCGCGCGCAATCCTGATGGCTCGGAGTTTGATGTTCGCACGCTGCAAGACTTCGTGAAGGATCGCGTGCAGCCGCAGATCGAGCGAGTGAAGGGTGTCGCTGAGGTCAATGTCCTTGGCGGTCGTGAGCGCGTGTTGCAAGTTCGGGTGGAGCCAGCAGCCCTCGCTGCGCGCGGTATCACGATGGCGATGCTTGCTTCAGCGCTGCGGGACGCGAACAAGAACGTCCCGGGTGGATCATTGCGAGAGGGGAAGCGCGAAATCGTACTCCGCGCGATTGGGCAGTTTGAATCGGTCGACGATATCGCTCGCGTCGCCATCGCGACTCCGCACGGTGTCCCCATTCTTGTTTCCGATGTCGCGGAAGTCGTCGAGACCTGGTCGGAAGCTGGCAGTTTTGTGCGTTCTCAGGGTGTGCCTGTGCTCGCGATCAATGTCCAGAAAGAGGTCGGCACGAATGTCATTGAGGTGATGGAAGGTGTCAACGAGGCGATTGCGAGCCTCGCGCTTGAAGGCGGCGTCCTTGATGCCAAGAGCAGTGGCCTTGGACTCACCAAGCCGATTACGGCCGAGCTCGTCTACGACCAAACGGTCTACATCGACGACGCGCTCAACCTCGTCCTCGACAACATTTGGCAGGGTGGAATCCTCGCGATCCTCACGCTCGTTGTGTTTCTTCGCTCTTGGCGGAGCATCGTCATTGTCGGAACAAGCGTTCCACTCGCGGTGGTCGCGACCGTCGTCGTGATGCTCGCGATGGGACGGACGATCAATGTGGTGAGCCTCGCCGGTCTTGCTTTCGCAATCGGCACGCTCATCGACAATTCCATCGTCGTGCTCGAGAATGTCATTCGGCACATGGAGATGGGGAAGGATGCGCGACGCGCGGCTTTGGTTGGCACGCAAGAAGTCGCGGGCGCGATTCTCGGTTCGACGCTTGCGACTTGTGTGGTCTTCATTCCCGTGTTCTTGATTGGGGATGAGGTCGGTCAGTTGTTCCGTGACATCGCGCTCGCAATCCTGATTTCGAACTTGCTGTCCATGATCGTTTCGATCACCGTGACGCCGTGCGCATGCGCGTTCTTGCTACGGACTCAGATGAAAGTGGACCCCTCAGTCGCGCCACGGCAGGGCATGGGAGAGCGTTTCGCAACGAGCATCGCTCGACTCGTGTTTCGAACTTCGCGACGCAAGGTCGTGAGCCTTGCGATCGTCCTCCTGATGACCGCAGCCTCTATCGCGGGGACGCTCATGCTTATGCCGCCGGCGGACTACTTGCCAGCGGGGAATCGAAATCTCGTCTTCGGTTTGATCATTCCTCCGCCCGGAACTTCGAGTGCGATGCAGGAGTCGATCGCGCGACGCGTCGAAACAACGGTCGCGCCATATTGGGAACGCACGCTTCCTGCTCGTGGAACGCCAGAGCGCGCTGCTGCCGAAGCAAGGCTCGCGTCCGTTCCTGTGAACCCGTGGATGATGTTCAAGTACGGTCCGTCGGTGCAGCCCGCGCCTTTGGCGAACTACTTCGTGGTGGGGTTCGGAAGCATGATGTTCCATGGCGGCATCGCCGTTGACAGTGCGCGGGCGAGTTACAACGAACACTTGCTTGGACACGCAACGCGAAGTGAGGTACTTCCGGGCACGAACGCGTTCGCATTCCAAGTGCCACTCTTTCGGACGAGCGGATCCTCCGGGAGCGCCGTCGCCGTCGACTTGCGTGGCGATGATCTCGACGCAGTGCAATCCGCGGCATCGGAGATGATGGCGCGATTTTCAGCGCTCTTTGGCCCAATGAGCGTGCAGCCTGATCCGTCGAACTTTGCGACCCCTGGCGTCGAAGTTCGTGTTCGCGCGGATCAGCGGCGCTTGCACGACGCGCAACTCACGCCGGATGATGTCGCATTGTCCGTTGCCGCGGCCGGTGATGGAGCGCTTGTTGGTGAGTACAACGCTGGTGGGGACTCGATCGATCTTGTCGTCATTGATCGATCAAGCGCGCTTGCAGGCCAATCGCAGAGCTCGATGAGCGTGGATGCGGTGGGGGACATCCCAGTCGCGCTCCCGAGCGGTCGCCTTGTTTCCATCGGTCAACTCGCGCAAGTGGAGCGCGGAACAGCAGCCACGCAAATCAATCACATTGATCGGCAGAGATCCGTGCGATTGCAGGTGACGCCTCCACCGACGACCGCGCTCGAAGACGCGGTGGTCACCATTCAGACTGCTCTCGCGGAAGCCCGCCGCGATGGTGTGATCGCGCCAGGTGTCGCGAGTGATGTCGCAGGTACCGCGAGCGCGCTCGCGTCGGTTCGCAAGGAGCTCATCGGCGACGGCACTGTCTTAGGCGTGATGGCGAGCACTGTGTTTCTCGCGCTCCTGGTTTGCTACCTCGTGATGGCGGTGCTCTTTCAGAGCTTTCTCTTGCCGTTTGTGATCATGTTCAGCGTGCCTCTTGCGGCCGTCGGAGGCGTTGCCGCGCTGTTTGCAGTGTTTATCGTGAGTCTGACGAGCCCGACATTGCCCATGCAATCGCTTGATGTGCTGACGATGCTCGGCTTCGTCATTCTCATCGGTGTCGTCGTGAACAACGCGATTCTGATCGTGCATCAGGCGATCAACTTTCAGCGAGGCACGGCAGATGAAACGCCGTCGGACGCATCGTTTCGTGGACTCATTGGCGCACCAACGGTTACGGCGGGTGGACCACTTCCGCTTCGTGCGGCGATTGCCGAGAGCGTGCGCACGCGCGTCCGGCCGATCCTCATGAGCGCGATCACAAGCGTTGCCGGCATGCTTCCGTTGATTTTCGCGCCCGGCGCGGGCAGCGAGCTCTACCGCGGGCTCGGCGCAGTGATGGGTGGAGGATTGCTTGTATCGACGATCTTCACGATCGTGCTTGTCCCTTTGGTGATGGCGATCTTGGTTCCGGCGCGCACGCGCTACTGATCACACACCCGCACTCGCGAGATCAATCGTGCAGCCTGGCGGTGTGAGTTGCTCGCTTGGACGCGCCGCTCGAAGCAACGCGAGCGCTCGGCAAATGTCCGCGGCGATCGGCGCGGTGAAGGACATGCTCGCTTCTGTCATGGGATGACGAATGCCAAGCGTTGTCGCATGGAGCGCCTGGCGAGCGAGCAGCACTTGTGTCGAAGTCCCGCCGAGATCTCGCTCCGTGACATGCCGCCCTCCGTACATGTCGTCGCCGACGATTGGGTGGCCGCGCCATGACATATGCACGCGAATCTGATGCGTTCGCCCGGTCTTCAGCTCGAGCTCGACGAGCGTGAACTTCTCGCCCGAGGGAGTGATGCAGCGTTCTCGTACTCGACTGATCGTCAGCGATGCCTTGCCCGTTTCATCATGTCGGACCGCGTACTTTTCCTTGATCGTCGGGTGTTTGCCGAGCGGTGCATCGATTTGCATCACTGGCTCGAGCACTTCGCCGTGCACGAGCGCGAGATATCGCTTGTCGGTTCGACGCATTTCAAACTGCTTGCCGAGTCTCCAGTGCGCGGTGTCATTCTTGGCCGCGACAATCGCGCCAGAGGTCCACTTGTCGAGTCGATGCACGACGCCAGGGCGTGCGAATTCTTCCCCAACGGAACTCAACGCTCCTCCGGTGAGATGTTTGAATCGCCAAGCCAACGCATTGATGAGTGTGCCCGTCTTGTGGCTTCGAGCCGGATGCACGATCAGTCCTGCAGGCTTGTTCACCACAATGATCGCGTCGTCTTCGAAGATCACATCGAGCGGAATGTTTTCTGGTTGGATCGCGCCCGACGGTGGCGGAGGGAGCGTCGCGACGATGTGGTCACCAATACGAAGTTTCGTGGAAGACTTCGGCACACGACCGTTCACTGTGACCGCGGATTCTTCGATCAATCGTTGGATCTGCGTGCGTGAGAGAAAGGGCACGCGATCGACGAGATAACGATCGAGCCGCTTCTCGAGGTCTTTCAACAGTGTGAACTCAACCCGCGGCGCGACTTCATCATCACCCGCACTCTGCCGTTCATACAACGCAAACAGTGCATCGCGGTCCACGGTGCCGCTCGCGGAAATGAGGTCTATCTCCGCGCTGTCACTTCGCGCAGCATCCGCTGCGTCAGGAGCACCAGGCGCAGCGCCCGAAGATTCTTCGTTCGGCATCACGCCTCACTTAGCCGCCTTGCGGGAGAGCTGTGGGCGCAACGGTTGGCTCAGCTGCGGGCGCAGGCGCCGGCGCGGTCACGGGCATCTCAAGCGAACGGAGAATGTCGCCAGTCGCATCCGGCGCGACCGGATCGACCACAGCCTTGACAGGCAGTGCAGCTTTGGGGGGAAGCGCAACGCCGCGCTCAATGGCGTTCAGTGAGGCGAGGCGCGCAGCCGTGACTTTCGACAGTGGCGAGTACGCGCCCGTGGCCGCGGTGGCTTGTTCAAGCATTGCGCGCGCTTGCGCGAAATCGCCGCGGCTCTCCGCGACGGCTGCGCGACCGATGAGTGCTGGGACAACAACTGGTGCAGCGCTTCCGCTCTTCGCAACCGTCGTCGCAAGTTCAATCACGCGCGAGTAATTTTCATCTGCGGCGTCTTGCACGATCTTGCGCGAGGCATCGTCGAGCGGCTGTTGTGGTTGCCCCTCCACAGGGCGAGTGAGGTAGCCGCTCTGCAGTTGCTGCAATCGCATATCGCCCGCACTGAGGTAGGCGAGCATCGCGATCTGTGGAACATGTCCTTGCGCCTTCGCAACCGCTTCAAGATCTTCAGGAGTCGTCGCTTCGCTGAGGTCCGTCCACGCGAGTTTCACTGCGTCAGCTTGCTTCTCGCGCCAGAGGTTCCATCCGAGGAACGCGCAGACCGCAAGGAGTACAACGAGGAGGTAGTTGGACCCCTTCGTCTTGAGCCAATAGACGAGATCCTCGTTGAGTCGGCTCTCGGAGAGGTCGTTGCTTTGCACTTGGGAGAGGCGTGTCTTGTCGGCCATGGGAGGGAAGAGAATACGGGGTTTGGGCGTTGGGAGGAAGTGTTGGATGCGAGAATGGTGAGAGATTCAGGGCATTGGTAGAGTCCACCGCTGTTTCCTGCGTCGCTCGCAAACCCTATCGGTCAAACCTGATCGCTCTCCCCATGCCGATTCGAATGTTCGTTGCTGACCTTGATGGAACCCTGCTCGATGAGTCGGGAGCGGTTTCTGCGGGTGCGTTGGCAGCGATTGAGCGGTTGCGTCGGCGCGGGGTGCAGTTCATCCCAGCGACGGGCCGCTCGCTTCCAGAATGCCGGCATGTCATGGAAGCGATCGGACACTCGGGACTGATGATTGCGGCTGGCGGTGCGCTTGTTCATGAGACTCGCCGAGGAAGCGTCGTCCTTCGCCGCCCCCTCGAGGCTTCGCTGGTCGCGCGACTCGTGGAGGTCGTCAGTCGACACGGTCACTTGGTGCACCTCCTTCAAGACCACACCGTTTCCCAACATGATTACCTCATGATTGGCGAGCAGCCGTTCGATCCAGCCACCGCGTGGTGGTTTGACACGCTTCCGGTGACCTATCAGCGCATTAGGAGTTTGCTTGAAGCGGACGCGTTGCATCACACGGTTCGAGTCGGAACCGTCGCGCCTTGCGACTCGCTTGGTGTCGTGGCGAGTGATGTTGCGGCTTCGCTCGGCGACTCCGTGAATGTGCAGCATTGGCCGGCTCTAACTGCGGAGAAGGCGACAGCGACCAAGACGCATCTGCTTGAGACTTTCGCAGCGCGCGTCAGTAAGTGGACCAGTGTCGCGGCGCTTGCTGCGCTTGAAGGGATTTGTCGATCCGAGATCGCGGCAGTCGGCGATGGGCTGAATGATTTTGAACTCGTCCGTGAGGCGGGGCTCGGCATGGCGATGGGTAACGCCGATCCACGCATCAATGCAGTGGCGCGTGTGCGAGTGGCGACGAATGCTGCGGAAGGATTCGCTGAAGCCGTGGATCGCGCGCTCTCGTGAGGCGTGAGCTTCCAAGTGCGCAGGAACCGAGCGGCCGCTTCCCGTAGTATTCGCGAGTGCATTCCGCCACTGACGGCGCTCTTGCGACCATCTCCGCTCCCGCGCGGCTCGCCCGCGCGGAGGGGCCGGTGTTTCTCGATGCGTACGAGGCCATTCTGAAGGGTGTGTTGGAGTCTCAGGTTGCTGTCAGCGTCGTTGCGGCACCTCGTCGCGCGCCCTTCGAACGGTTGCAGCGCGTTGCGAGCGAAGTGGAGCACGCGCGCGTGCTCGCGCGTCATCAAGTAGAGCTGCTGATCGGAGGCGATGCCGCGCGTGCAGTTTCGCTGGCTTGCGCCGGCGTGCGTGGTGGTCGAAGCGCGATCGCTCTCATTCCCAACGATGAACTCGTAAGGGGTGCGGATGCGGTGTTACGCGCGAGCGACTGTTTCGTGAATCCTGAAGCAGGGCTTGCACTGCTCTTCGAAGATGATCCGCGCGGCGTCGCGGGTTGTTGCCCGCGGCGGATCGCGGTTGGCGCGGGGCTGCCGACGATCGAAACGACGGACATTCCAAGTCTTCGCCACAGCATAGAGTGGGCGCTGCGACTCTCGCGAGCAGCGGGGAAGCCGACGGCCGTCATCATGCATCGCGGCATTCTGCAGAGCGCGGACACGATTGAGGCGCGGCCGAATCGCGTGCATAGCAGCGTCGATGAGATGATCCTCTCACGCAAGCAGCGGCATGGACCTCGCGCAGGCGAGGCGCTCGATCTGGTCCGTATGGCGCGGCGACTCGAAGTCGATCAACTGAGCGCATTGCCAAGTCCGGGCGAACGCGAGTTTGTTGGATTCTTGACGGTTGGTCCCTGCGATCGCGCGCTCATGCACCTGCTTGATGAGTTCGGACTTGCAGGTCGTGTCCCCGTCTTGCGCCTCGGTCTGATCAGTCCTGTCGACGACTCGATTCTCACGCGTTTTCTAGACCGCGTGCAGCACGCGGTGATTCTCGAGCCTCGGCCCGGAAGTGTTGTTCCAAGCGTGATCGAGGTTGCAGAAGTCATTCGACGACGCGGCAATCGAACCGCGAAACTCTGGTGGGCGGACATGCCGCCACTTGATGATGGTGAGGTGCTCGACCTGCGCCCGGGCGATGCATTGCATCCGTCGCTCCTCGTGCGCAAGATTCTTCATCTGCTGCATCAAGCGCGTCCGCACGCGCAACTTGGTCAGCGTCTCGCTTCGCAGCGAGGCATGCTCGAATCGATCAAGCTCCCGTCGCGAACCGCCGAAGGAAGCGACGCAGAGACAATGTTGCGCGAGCAATTCGCGGCGCTCGATCAAGAACTTCGCTCCGAGGCAACCTCTCGCGATGCCGATGAGTTGCCCACGGTCCTCGCGCTTGACGAACTCCCCGCACTTGGAGCCGCAGCGCGCACCGTCATCTGCGAGGTGTGGAAGCGAGCTCGATTTGTCGAAGAAGGCGTGGCAACGATGTTGCAGGCATCGCGCGATTCCGCTCCGCGCATTCTTGCAGTGCTTGACACCGCGGGTGCGACTGACCCTGATCTCGAGCGACTGGCGAGTGCGGCGGTGCCTGCAAATGCCGCAGAGCGCGTGACGATCGAGCGCGTCAGTTTGCGCGAGGCAGCCACCGTACTCGATCGCATCCGAACGGCAGCGTTTCGCGAGGGGCTCTCTGTGTTGCTGTGTTCCGGGCTCGACGCACGGGGCGGAGCGGCGACCGCTGAAGCCGATCGCCTCGGCTATCCGCCGCAGCAACGACTGGTGTGGAATGCGGAACTCGCCTGTGAACTGCGCCCGCCGCTCGCGTTGCACCGCATCGAAGGGGGTCTTGAACGCGGCGCGACGCCGCTGCAAGGTGAGTTTACGAAGAGCGACATCCCGCGCGTCGCTGGCCTCGTTCGACTGACCGTGCAAACGCTGCTCGAGCAGGTTGAGGTGGTGCGAACGAAGGCACCTTGGTCGGAGATTGCGCGGCTTGGCGGCCGACTTCCAACGCCGCGACCGTTGCATGCGGAGCAGGGGATTTGGCGCGCGCACTTTGCTGGCATCCGTGCGATCAGTGACTTCGGCGTCGCCGACATTCTCGCGGACGCTGGGCTCAAGATGGGATATCGCGTCGAAGTAGGTTGGGATCGCGCGCTCGTTGGTGTTGGGCGGATGGCGTGGGCGCAAGTGACCTTCACTCGATTTCGAGCGAGCGACACGCGCCCTCCGTGCGCAGGCACAATTCCGTACGGCGAAGCAGACTTGGTGATTGGCGTGGATGCGGTTGAGGCGCTGCGTGCGCTTGGTCCAGATCCACTCCTGCGAGTCGCCGACGCGCAACGCACCGCGATCGTCGCGAACGATGGCGCGCTTGAAGATCAACTCGATCAAGAGTCGATTCGTCGCTGTGCGTTGCTCTTCAACGCCGCGCAGATTTCTTGCATGCAGTCGCGTCGCGTGATTGGTGATCTCGCATCACGCGCCCGTAACGAGTTGCTCTCGGAGCGATTGCTCGATGTTGCGCTCTTGGGTCTCGCGTATCAGCGCGGTTTCATTCCTGTCACGATCGAGGCTATCGAAGCGGCGATTCATGCGTTTGAGGCTCGCGGATTTGGGCGCAGTTTCGAAGCATTCTGCTTTGGTCGCAGTCTCGCGGAGGACACGACGACCACGCGGCGTATCACGGAAGAACGCGAGAGCGTGGATGGCGTGATCAGTCGATTGACCTTCGAGTTGGTGCGCGAACGATTTGGCGGGAAGCGACGCGCGAAGCGGTTCCGCCGGCATGCCACGGAACTCGTGACGCGCTTGAAGGCGACGCGCGCGGGTGCGCTCGATGACGCGACGCTTCGTCTCGCTGTCACTGCGCTCCATCGCACGCTCGTGTGGGGTGGTTCACGGGGACTGTTTCAGTACGAAGCGCTCTTGGGCGCGCTCATCGACGCCGACCCCGATGGTCGCCTGGCGTGTGCGGCAGCGGAGCCGCTCGCGGAGGCGCTCTTGCCGCGCGACATCTTCTATGTGCTTTCCATGACGACAAGTCTTGAGCAGCGGCGCCGCATTCGCGAGCGACTCGTGGTTCGGGGAAGTAATGGCGACCGCATGGAACGCCGGTACCTCAATCGCATCGACCTTGCAATGTCGACCCGGCGATACAGACTCGACTTCCGCTCCAATGATTGGCCAGCGGAAATCGTGCGGCTCCTCCGCCCTCTGATTCCGTGGTCGGTTCGCGGCGACTCGCGAGATCGCGCCATTCGCGCGTGGTCGATTGAATTCGTGCGCCGAGCTGCAGCGAACTTCAAGGCCGACCCACGAGTTTGGCTTGCTCGCATGGAGCAGTTTGAAGCGCTCGCGCGCGAGGGCGGTCTGCGCGGAATGGATCCGATTGAGTTGCGGATCGCGGTCGAAGGGCTCTAAAGGCGCGCTACGACGCGATGGACTCGTGACGAAGTTGGCCGCACGCGGCGGCAATGTCGCGGCCGCGACTGGCTCGAATGTGCACATTCACGCCGAGGTCCCGCAGAAGTTCTTGGAATCGTTGGACGATGCCATCTTCGGGACGCGAGAACGGCATGCCCTTCACTTCGTTGTATCGAATGAGATTCACATTCGCGCGCAGTGAGTTCGCGAGCGCCGCAAGTTCCACCGCGTGCTCACGCCGGTCGTTGAATCCGCCGAGCATGATGTACTCAAGCGTGATTTCGCGGCCTGTCTTGCGGAACCACTCGTCGCATGCTTCGAGCAGTTCTTTGATGGTTGAATACTCCGCCCACGGGATGATCTTTCGTCGTAACTCGTCGTTGGGAGCGTGCAGCGAAAGCGCGAGCGTGACAGGGATCTCGAAGGTGCAGAGTTTGCGAATCGCAGCCGGAAGACCTACGGTCGACACGGTGATCTTGCGCGCGCCAATGCCCATGCCCCATGGCGCGTTGAGCGTGCGAATGGCATCTGTGACCGGCATGAAGTTCGCGAGCGGCTCGCCCATGCCCATGAACACTACATTCGAGATTCGCTCAACACCTTGGAGTCGTGCGAGTCGCCACACTTGTTCGACAATCTGACCGCTGCGAAGATTTCCGTCGAGTCCGCCGATGCCACTCGCGCAGAACGCGCAGCCGACAGGACATCCGACTTGGCTAGACACGCAGGCGGTCTTTCGATCCTCGGTCGGGATCATCACCGTTTCGGTTTGCTTCGACGGCTCGCCGCCGAGCAGTCGGACATCACCCGAGTTCAGTTCAGCGAGTTCTTCTTTGCTCCGCCAACCGATGAGTAACTTCTGGGTGCCGTCGGTCGCGACTTGATGTCGGATCACTTCGCCTTGCAGCACGGTGAAGGTCTCCTCAAGTTTCGCACGGGCGAGCTTGGAGAGATTTGTCATCTGTGCGAAGTCCGTTACGCCCTTTGCGTAGACCCATTCGAGCACCTGCGTCGCGGCAAACTTCGGAATGCCGAGCGCCTCGAAGCGCTGTTCGAGGGCTGCTGGATGAAAGTCGAAGATGGATTCTCGAGCGTGCGTCATGGAATCACGGCTGATGAAAGGCTGCCGCCTACTTCGACTGACCAATCGTCAGCGCGACAGTGCGGTGCGGAATGTGTTTGGAAGCGAGAAACTCTGCGGTGTCGCGCTCGCGATCGAGCGTGATGCGGCGGCCTTCTGGATCGAGCCCGCGGTCGCGCAGCAAGTTGCGCAAGGAAGCGGGGAGTCCGAACTCGACTCGTTCGTCGAAGACATCAACCTGTTCAACTTCGCCGCCAAATTTCGTTATGAGGTCTGCGATGACGGCGTGCACGAGATCTTCGGGTGCCGAGGCGCCGGCTGTAAGTAGGACGACATCCACGCCATCAAACCACGCCGACTGCAGTTCACTGGCGTCGTCGATCAGGCGAGCTCGCGTACCGTCGCTCTCGGCGATTTCTGTCAGTCGCACGGAGTTCGAACTGTTCTTGCTTCCGACCACGAGTACGAGTTGCGCTTGCGGAGCAATCGCGCGCACCGCAGTCTGGCGATTCGTTGTGGCGTAGCAGATGTCGCTCGACGGCGGCTCCTTGATCTCCGGAAACGCCTGCTTGAGTGCGCCAATCACCAACGCTGCATCATCGAGACTGAGTGTCGTCTGCGTGAGATAGATGAGCTTCGTGGGATCCTTAATGACGAGATTTGGAATGTCGGCGGGGGACTCCACGACTTGAATCGCGTCCGGTGCTTCGCCGCGCGTACCGACGACTTCTTGGTGATTGCGATGGCCAACGAGAAGGATCTGCCAGCCCCGCTTGGCGAACCGAATCGCCTCGGCGTGCACTTTGGTGACGAGTGGGCAAGTTGCGTCAATGGCAAGAAGATTTCGCGCGCGCGCCTCGGCGCGGACTGAGGGACTTACGCCGTGGGCCGAAAAGACAACGATCGCGCCATGGGGAACGAGTGCGATGTCTTCGATGAACTGCACGCCTTGCCCCCGGAACCGCTCCACCACATGGCGATTGTGGACGATTTCGTGATAGACGAAGATTGGCTCGCCCGGACAACTCTTGAGGAGTTCATCCACGACATTGATCGCCATGTAGACGCCGGCGCAGAAGCCGCGAGGATTGGCGAGCAGGATCTTCATCGAAGGACGCTCATCATAGGGGGCTCGCAGCAAGGGCGCGGCGATGGGTAACCTCTCCGTCCTATGGCTCCCGTGAGCGCAAGTTTGCCGGACATTGCCGAAGATCCCTTCGCGCGGCGCGAGTGGGTTGTGGCGTTGGCGCACAAGTTGGGCTTCGCCATCGCTGGCGTTGCGAAGCCAGAGGCGAGCGCGCGATCGAGCGAACTGCATGCGTGGCTCGCGCAGGGCAAGCATGGTGAGATGACCTATCTCGCCGACACGGTCGCGGATCGATGCGACCCTCGGCGATTGCTCCCGTCCGTTGCGAGCATCATTTGTGTAGGTGATCGCTACCACGATGGAGCGCGAGATCGCGATCGACCGACCGACGATCCGTGTGAAGCGCAAGGGCGCATCGCGCGGTACGCACGGTCGAAGGACTACCACAATCTCGTGCGCGATCGATTGCATAAGTTGCGGCACGCGATGCAAGCACAGTTTCCCGACGCGACCTTTCGACTCACAGGCGACATTCAACCGCTCATGGAACGCGAGGTGCACGCGCAGGCCTTCAACGGCATGATTGGAAAGAACTCGCTGCTCTTGGTGCCGGGTGAAGGATCGTGGTTCCTGCTTGGCGAACTGCACACTTCACTCGAGATCGCGCCGAGCGCACGGCCTCCCGCGTGGAAGCAAGAGGACCCGTGCGGTAGTTGCACGCGCTGCATCGACGCCTGTTCGACCGACGCCATCACGCCGTTTTCCGTCGATGCAAGCAAGTGCATTTCATATCTCACGATCGAACAGCGGGGGACCATCGGCGCGGAGTTCTTCGGTTCAATGAACGGTTGGCTCTTCGGCTGCGATGACTGTCAGACCGCGTGTCCGCACTGTCAGCCGAAGAAGCGGCGATCGGTGGATGAACGCGTTGGCATGGTCGACGCGCGCTACGCCCCGCGACTGAGCGAATTGCCGCTCCTTGAAATGCTCGGCTGGACGGAAGAGGATCGCGGGCGACTTGTCGTGTCAAGCGCACTCAAGCGGGCGAGTCTCGCGATGCTCAAGCGCAACGCAGTCGTGCTGCTTGCGGAGTACGCGGCCGAGCATGCGAGCGCGAGAGAGATGATTCAAGCGAGACTGCACGCGCTGCAACGAGACACGCAAGAAGACGAACTCGTGCGCGAACAAGCGGCGATTGCGCTTGCCTGGCTTGCGCCTACCGCTCCCTAAGGGTTCCGCCCAAGCGGATCTTCAAGCGCGCTCTGATAGACCGCGATGACGGGCATGCCGACGGCGGCGAAGAAAAGCGCAGCGGGGAACAAGAGCAGCAGAGTGCCCACACAGCCGAGGAGTACTGCGCGCTTGCGGGTCGCGATCATCCAAATGCCACACGCGAGGGTTGGCAGCGCGGAAAGTGAAGCGAGAAACGGATGTTCGATGACGAACACGCTCAGCGCGGGCAGTTCGACATCCCACTCGAGGATCTTTGATTTCAGAATTGGGACAAACAGGAAGAACCCCGTCATCACGAGCAGTGATGTCGCCGTGAGTGAAACGCCCTTGGCGATCACCATGCATCCGCCGGCTTTTTTCAGGGTCTTGTCATCCATGTGGATTCAGGAGTACCCAGAAGCTCTCGCGTGCGGGTGCTTGCGGCGCTAACAAGGACACGCGCCGCGCACTCTGAGCTGGCATGCGCCCCACACGCTCACTGCGAACGCTGACGATGCGCGGACAATCGTTCAGCCGCCGCGACCCATGCCCATACCGGCGGTCATCGCTTCTTGGAGCGCAGTCCCAACACCAGCAGCATCAGTGATTTCGCCGCTGTTGATTTTCGCGACAACTCCCGCGACGGCCTTCTTCATCATCGGCATCATCATCGCCATACCGGCCTTCATCATCGGAGCCATCTGCTCCATTTGCGTCATGTCTGCGCCGGTGCTTTCAAGCAGCGCGTTGAAGTCAACGAGCCAACCGCTGGAAGTCTTGACGATGGGAAGGCTCGCATCGCCGCCAACGAGTGTCCCGTTGTCGCCGTTGATGTCGCCGACTGACAACTCTGTGGTTCCGTTCATCGCCGACGACGGAATACCCATGCCGTCACCGATCGAACCGATCGCCGCAAGCGCGTCAGGTCCAAACTTCTTCGCCACCGCTTCGCGCAGTGGGATCATCTCCTTCATGACGGTGCCGAGCACGCTCAACATCGCCTTGCCGCCAGCACTTGAGGCAGAGAAGTTCTTCGAGATGTCCGCCCGTGGGTCGAGTCGGCTTGCATTGATCGCGGTCGCGAGTTCAGCAGGAGATGGGTAGCCCGACGCCGATGCGCTCGCACCTCCGGATGTCGAGGGCTTCGCGGCATTGGACTTCGGTGCAGCGACAGGCGCAGCGACGGCGACCGGCTCTGGCGGCGCAAACATCGTCTTCACATCAAGCGCGTCTGCGTTCTTCTTCGATTCTTCGAACCACTTCTTCGTCGCGACCGATTGAGGATCCTCGCCAAGCGACTGTGTCGCATCAACGCCCGCTTGCAGTTGCTCACGGAAGCTCGCGATGCGAGTCTCCGCGTTGGCCTTCAGTGCGTCGACTTGGGTCGCGAACTTTGCTTCTCCGCCAAAGAGTGCGCCGGCGTTGGAGAGCATCGCGTACTCACGCGCCTGCTCCGTCATGCCGCGAAGCGCAGAGAGCACGAGTTGCGCGCGTTCGATATGGACTTGCATCGCAAGCGCGTCGTTGGCGTTTCCGCCGCGCGCGAGTGAAGTGCATTGATCGAGCGCATCGTTCGCGGCTGCGTAAGCCTCAGCGAGTGGTCCGGCGCGTTCCGCCTCAACCTGCGCGAGCGTCGCAACCGCGCTATCGCGCATCTGCATCGCCAACGCCTGCGCGAGTTTGGCTTGCGCGGCCAGCGCGGCCTCAAGCTTGTTCAGTTGTTCGAGTTGCGATTCAGCAGCGCCCGAGATCGCGCTACTCGTTTCACCTGCGAGCGATGCAAGTTGCACCATCGGCGCCGCGTCATCGAGTTGCGCGACAACGGCCGACATGGAGACTTTCATCGCGGAAGCGTCGGCAGTCAATCGCGCTGCTTCAGCAACGAACGGATAGCCCGCGGTTGCACCTGACTGGCGAGCCTTCAAGAGGAGCACTGCTGCTTCCGTCTCAAGTCGCGCGACCACGGCCTGCATCTCTTCAATCTGCCGAGTGAGTTCAGCGAGCGCGCCTGCGCCTTGAGCGGCAACGGCTCGCACCGTTTGGCCGCGCTGACCGCTCTCGTCGCGAAGCGCAGTCGCGGCTTCGCGATTGGCTGCAAACTCCGCGCGCTCATAGCTCGCGGCGATACCCTCAAGCAACGCTGCTGCGTCGGCGCGTGCAAGGGCGAGCGCGCGCGCGGTTGCTTCGGCTTGTTCGAAATCCTGCGCGCGTGCAAACTGTGCTGCGGCCACCTTGCGGTAGAGGCTCGCTGCCAGACTCTGTGCAGCGTCGGTCTGTGCTTGTGTCGCGCCTGAGAGCGACTTCAACTCGCTCGCGAGGCTTGCGAGCCGAGTGAGGGCGGCGCCGCTCGCGTCGCTGCTGAATGCATCTGTGGTCGCGAGCGCTTCTTTCGTCGCTGCCTGGAACGCAACATCAAACGCATGCGACTTCGTGACGGTTTCGTCGCTGCATCCGCTGAGCAGCGTGGCGGTGCCGAGCAGGCTTGCGGCGAGTACACTGTGAAGCGCTCCGGCGAAAGGGCGCGAGGAGGAAGACGAGCGGAGAGAGAGTGAGTTTGGCATGGCTAGATTTCGACGCCTCATAGGTTGTTCGCGCAGCAAGAGCGAACAACGCGAGTTGCGAAGTGTACAAGAGGAGCGGCCTCGGTCACGCGCGGTCAGCGGTCGTTACCGCTCGATCCAATCGAGCCATTTTCCCGCAAGCGCGGAGGTGTGTAGTCGATGGGGTAGGTTGGGCGAGGATGCCGCATATCACGCGCCCAGAGCAAGAATTCGTCGGCGAGCGCGCGTCGTCCAGGAGTGAACACAGGCTCCCATCCACGGGTTGCCGGATGCGCGAGCCGAGCTTCGGTCCGCGGAAGCGCCATCTGGTAAATGAGGCTCATCGAGGGATCGTCGAAGTCGATGAGCGGCCGACCATCAATCGAAGTCTGCTCAAGCACGAGGAGGTTCGTGTAACGCGTCTTGGAGTTCTTCCAGTCTCGCGTGTGCAGGAAGAAACGGCCAGCGTCGACGCCTCCGTGGCAGCGGCTCGTCGCGCAATTGTTGATGAGCCATGCATTGTGAATCTTGGTGCGGAAGACATTCAGTGAGTGCGGCTCCGTCGCTACTTCGATGCGAGGGTAAAACTCCCGCGCCTTCAGTGCGAAGAGGAGCTTCACGAACTCGATCGGCTCTTTGTTGAACCAGACTTCGCGCTCTGCCTGCGTCGAGGGCACGAGTGGATCTGTGGCGTACTTTTCAAACACGGCACGAATGAGTGAGTCGTCGACTTCGACCTTCGGGGGTTTGGCGAGATCCATCTCGTAGACACGAATGAGATTGACTTCGTCCGCCGTCAGCACCCGACCCTTGATCTGTTCGGTCGCGCGATCGCGTGGAGAAGTCGCCGAAGATCCATCTGTGCTCGTCGCCTCGTCACCTTCGTCTCCCTCACCTTCGACAGTGCGTGCGTTGGTCTCTGCGGCAAGTTTGAGTTGTGCCTTGACTTCAACGAGCAATTGCTTCGCGTCGTAGTGGTCTGTCGCCTCAAGCAATGAGCGAAGTTCAGCTTCGCACTCCTCATACATCTTGCGTTCATGCAGCCACACACACAACCCGAATCGCGCGCCGTACTGATCGGGTTCGATTGCGATTTTCGCACGGTGATACAGCTCTTCGTCTGTCGGAATCGCGATCGTTCGCATGACGAGCTCGCGCTTGAACGAAGTTGAGATGCCACCGATTTCAAGCGTGAGATGTTCGAATCCGTCGTCTATCAGAAGTCCAACCTGTCGGCGACCGTCGCGAAACTCAGTCTCCACGCGAGTCTTCGCGGGCTCGTCGAGAAGCGGAACCACTTCAAAGATCCGCGCCTTCAAGATTGTGCGCATGCGGCCTGATGGTTCCTTTAGGACGAGTTCGAGCGGCGTCTGCGAGATCACCGTCCCACCGAATTCACTGAAGCGGTCGACGATCACATGCACGCGCGCGCCGTCCCGCACAGCGTTGGGATCAACCTCAATGGTTTCCGCGGCTGGCGCCGCTTGCGGAGTGGCGCTTGGCGCGGGCGATGGAGCGGTGGTTGGAGTCGCGGTGGGTGTGTCGGCGGGTGGGTCCGCGACCGCGAGCAAACTGCGGCTGATGCCGAGCACTGCGCACACGCAAAGCGCGCACGCAAGAGTCGGTGATGGCTGAAGCACGGCACGAGCGGAACGCATAAGGTGGATTCTCGCGATCTTCGCTTCCGTACGCAACGCGTTCTTCGCGTGAATTTGGTAGCGTTTGCACGACGAGTCTACTCGACTTCTTTCGATCACTCACCTCGAGGTTTCATCATGCTTCTCGGAGTCATGGCTGCGCTTTTCAACGGTCGCAAACTTGAGGATGCACTTGAGTACTGTCGCGAAATCGGCCTCGAAGCGATCGAATTGCCCGTGGGTGGCTACCCCGGCAAGGGATTCTTCGACCCTGCAAAGGTGCTCGCGAGTAAACGGGAGCAGGATCGGATTCGAGGGCTGCTCAAGGATTCTGGCCTCGTGCTCTCCGGCCTTGCGGTCCACGGCAACACCGTGCATCCGGACAAAAAACTCGCGGGAACCCATCATCGCGATTTCGTGAATGCGATCAAACTTGCTCCGGCACTCGGCACCGACATCGTCATCACCTTCAGCGGTTGTCCTGGCGGATCGAAGTCCGACAAGCAACCCAACTGGGTGACCTGTGCGTGGCCGACCGAGTACCGCGATGTGCTCGACTATCAGTGGAACAAGGTGTTGATTCCATACTGGAGCGCGCAATCGCGCCTCGCAAGTACGCATGGTGTGCGGGTGGCGTGGGAAGCGCATCCTGGATTCTGCGTGTACAACCCAGACACCATCATTCGATTGAGCGAGGCTGCGATGAAGGCTTCGGGATTGAAAGGAGCACCAGTGCTGGGTGCCAATCTAGATCCGAGTCATTTCTTCTGGCAAGGCATCGATCCTGTCGAAGCCGCGCGCGTGCTGGGCGAAGCGGGGTTGCTCTTCTACTGCCATGCGAAGGACACCGAACTCTCGACGCACGAAGGCAAGGTCAATGGCTATCTCGACGCGCGTCCGTACAGCGACCTGAACAAACGCTCATGGACCTTCCGGACTTGCGGCTACGGACACGGGCACGAGTTCTGGAAGCCATTCGTTTCCATGTTGCGCCGTCATGGCTACGACCATGTGTTGTCGATCGAGCATGAAGATCCGCTGATGAGCGTCGAAGAGGGTCTCGAACGCGCGGTCTTCTTCCTCCAAGAAGCGATCATGCACGAGCAAGCGGCGAAGCCTTGGTGGGACGGCTAACTTGAGCGCTCGCGACTTGGAATCCGCTCCAAGCAGCGGATTCCTCGCTCGCTTTGGTGTGCGGCGGCGCGAGTGAATCGCGACCGCCGCAATTCCGGCGCGATCGGACGCACTGAGCCCGCCCTCCGGCGGTGCCGATTCATTCGGCCCGCCGGAGTCCAAAGCGAGTGCAGCGTTTTTGCCACGCGCCTCGGCGTGGCAAGAAACCTGCCACGAGCGCTCAAAGGTCGCCTGCCACGAGCGCTCAAAGGACGCCTGCACGAGGGCTCAAAGGACGCAAGCGCTGGCTTGGCGTCACGCTAAGCCGGCGCGCGCCCCGCCGCGTTCAAGCAGCGCGGCGACCTGTTCCTTGTCGGCGAGCGAAGAAGCACGCACTTTCGCGACGACTTCGCGATTACGCAGATCGCTCTTCATGTAGCGCAGCGCAAGGTCGGCGACCTCGGCTGGTGCGAGACCATCGAAGAACTCTAAGCCCTCGCGATATGCGATGGAACTCGCGAGGCGATTCGCGATGATCCAAGTTTGATAGGACTGCGGCAGGGACTTCCACACGCGATCGCCAGCGAACTCAAAGAGGACGCGGGGGAGATGATCGCGGATCATTTGATTCGCGAGTTCCCGATCCGCTGCGCTCCACGACGGAACCCCCGCAGCAATTGCGGTCGCCGTCGTGTTGATCTTCTTGGAGAGCTCGACCGAGATCTTGGGAAGCGAAAGGCTCGGATGCGTCTTCACGCTGCGCATCAGAAACTCGCCCTCGACGCGCGCAAGTTCACGCAATCGCTCGATGACCTGCGCAACATAGGTTTCCTTGATCGAGAGGAACTCGTCATCGGACAGCACCATGCACGCGCTGATCTCGTAGCTCGAGCAGATCACGCCGCACTTGTTGGCGGATGAATCCTTGATGATCGTCGCGCCGCGGCTTGAAAGTTCTTCGCGAGCCGCAGGGGTGAGGAAGAGGTTCGCGCCTTCGCTAATGACCTTCGAACTCGGCTTCCCATCTGGCGTGAGGAACTCCTGCCAGTTTCCTTCATGAATAGTCGCGGGTCGACCTCCGCCAGGCACAAACGCGTCAGTGACGAGCCGATTGTGCAGCGTGTTGCGAAGTCTTGCGCCATCGGGTGCATCAACCGGCGTAATGCGTCCTTTGGACGAGAGTTTCTTGGGATCGAAACTCGCGATGGGAAGCGCTGCGTGGAAGAGTCGAATGAGTTCCGCGTGATCGAGACCTTCGGGATCTTCGCCAGAACCCGATCCGTCCGCGACGCCGACGATCACAGCGTTCTTGCCGTAGTCGCGCTCGAGGATGTTCATCATGTTGCCCGCGACATCGCCATCAGGACCGCCGGTGATTTTCACCGTGAACCGCTGCTTTTTCGGATCGATCCCGCGCGCCTTGAGTGCAATCTCAAGGAACACATTCACGCCCTCGCTCGTGACGCCGTAGACCTTGTGATTGATGCCCGCGCCCGGCTTCGAACTCATGAAGGCGGTTGGCATGCCATAGCCGCGCTGTCGTGCGCGCTCGACGATCCACTCAATATGCGCGGGCGTGATGTTCTCATCAGGTCCGAGGTAGATGAGTTCTTCTTTGCCGAAACGGTCGATCACGAGTGGCTTGATCTTGGGTGTCTGCACGATGAGATCGAGGATCGAGTCGACGAATGCTTTCACGCAACGATCGATGGTCGCATTGGGCTCAAGCAGGATTGCCGCCTTCGCGCCGCCTTCAGGAATGTCTTTGTTCTTGAGTTGCTGCGCCCACGAGAGACCGTACACCTCGTCAAACAGCCGCTCGCTCTCGCGTGCGTGCTGGGCCGCGCTTGAGGTGCGAATGACGCGTAGTCCGCCGCGCGCGATGTCTTGGAAACGATTGTGAAACCCATCGAACTCGCGGCCGTGCACGAAGAAGGTCGCGTAGGGTTTTTCGGGTCGCTCGTTGTTGCCGAGATAGGTCGGATCAATTCGGAGGCAGAGTGCGAATCGCTGCGGGAGGAAGAAGTTCGTGCGCAACGTCGCATCAACGCCCTCCAACATCTTCGTCAGCGCGAGTCGATGGTTCTCGCTTGGTTGGCGCACGATGTCGCACTCAATCGTGGCGCGTCGCACGGCGTAGTCGTGATCGGAAAGGGGATTTGATGGATCGAAGCGAGCGACGAAGAGTCGCACGATCTCGATGGAGACAGCGAGCGATTCCTCCGCGAAAGCGAGGATGCGCTCACGCGTCCAAAGAAAGCGATTCTGCGGACAAAGCACCTGCTGCGCGAGGTGGCAGAGTCCGACGAGCACCTCGGCTTCTTCGCTTGCGATGTTGGGGTGTCGATCGCTGAAGGCGAGTGCTCGACCGTCAATCCACTTGATTCTTCGCAAGTCTCGCGCGATCGACTTCCAGAGTGGCGAGTCTTTCCGGAGCGCGGTGTTGTCCGGTCCGCCGACGACGAAGCCGACGAAGGTGACCGATCCATCCTTGCCATCCCGAACAATGTCGAGGTACGCGCGATGAATCGAGACGCCGTGTCGAGCGAGAATTCTCGCGGAGCGCTCGAGCATCGTGCGAGTTCGCGCGTTCTCCACGACGATCACAATGCGGCTCATCGTTGGGTGCGACTCAGACTCGAGTTCCACCACGGTGCCGTCGCTGCCGGAGACGCGCGTGAAGAGGTTCCAGTGCGCGGCGACGCGCAGCGGCGTGCAAGTCAGCACATACTCCGCTGAACATCCAGCGAAGTAGTTCGAAATCTGATCGGGAGTCCAGTCGAGTTTGTGTTCCTTGGCGTATCGGATCGTCTCCGTGAGCTTCGCGGACTGCCTTTCGTCGCGACTGTCAAACGGTTCTGGTTCACCAAAGACGAATGTGTCGAGCACGAGGCTGCCGTCAAACGACGAGTGAATCTTCGCCGCACGCAACGACAGATCGAGCGGCAACTGCGCAACGAGTTCCGCGAGCACGCCGGGTCGATTCGTACTCTTGATGAGCGTGAGCTGGCGTCCGTCTTCACTCTTGAGCGTCAGGTCGATGGGCCGACCGGATGCCTTCGCCGCGATGATCGCGCGAAGGTGCGCGAGTTGGCTCGCGCGATCCGTGTCCTGAAAATACATCTGTGGCATCTGCGAGATGAACCAAGGTCCGACCTTCTCCGCAGTGGAGCGAAAACTCGAAACGAGTTCATCCACAATGTTTGAGGCGTCGTGTGCCGTCCGCGTTCCAAGATCACTGGTCATATGCTGTAGAGCCACTTGCTGCCCCTTGGAGGGGCGGTGAGAGGGAAGCGGTCATTGTCATGCAGTCGATCATTCTCGGCAACTTCGATGGAGTCCACCTCGGACATCAGGCTTTGCTCAAGGCAGCCAAGAATTGCTCCCAAACGAGCAGGGAAGGCTCCTCGAAGCACCTCAGTGTCGTTGCCATCACCTTCGGGGAACCCCCGCGCGCGGTTCTTGACCCAACTTTCGTGGTCCAAAGGCTGCAGACGGTGGAGGATCGCGTCGCTTGCCTGCGCCGGTTCGGAGCAACTCAGGTTGAGGTGCTCGCGCCCACCAAAGAACTTCTCGGACTTCGCGCCGAGCAGTTTGTCGTCGATCTCCACACTCGGTTTCCGTTCGACCGGATCGTCGAGGGGAGTGATTTTCGGTTCGGGCGAGGTCGCGAGGGCACCGTTGACCTCCTTCGCTCACTCGGAGCGCGACTTGGGTTTGAGGTGGTCGAAGTGCCGAGTGTTCGTGTGGCGCTTCACGATGGAAGCATCGTCGAAGCGCGCTCGGGCACGATTCGCGAGTTGATTCGATCAGGAAGCGTGTGCGACGCCAATCGCTTGCTCGGGCGCGGTTTCTCGCTCTGCACGCGTGTCGTCCGCGGTGATCAACGGGGAAGGACGATCGGTTGGCCTACAGCGAACCTTGATTCGAACGAGCTTTCGGCGCAACGCTTGCTCCTCCCTGGTGATGGCGTCTACGCAGGATTCGCGCGCGTCAAGGAGTCGATTGGAGGATTCGAAGCCAGCGTTCCCGCTCTCGCCGCGATTTCCGTCGGAAGTAAGCCAACATTTGGAGGATCCGGAACCACGATTGAGGCGACGTTGCTCCATGCGAATGGGCAGCCACTTCGCCTTCCGAGCGATGCGTATGGGTGGTCGCTTGAACTTGAGTTTCGCGATCGACTGCGCTCGCAGGTACGCTTTGAGAGCCTTGAGGCCTTGCTCGCACAGATGGAGCTTGACCGAGCGAGGATTGTTGAGATCGCGACCTCGCTCGCGGAGTGACTCCATGATGACCGTTTCTTCTGCATCCGCGCCATTTCAGTATCAGTCGAATTGCACACTGAGCGAAATCGCGATGCGCTTGCGTAGTGCCAAACGGGTCCTCATCACGACGCACTCCAAGCCGGATGGTGATGCGATCGGATCGGTCCTCGCTGTGCTTCGACTTTGTCGTGCGGTTGGTGTCGCTGCGGAGGGTTGGATTGTCGGTCCTTTCGAAGAAAATCTGCTTGAGGTGGTTGGGAGCGACACGGTGGTGCGGGTTGACCCCAAGTGTCCGAAGTTCCCTGAAGACGAGTTTGACCTCGTCGTCGTCGTCGATACGGGCGCATGGTCGCAAGTCGAATTGCTCGCGCCGTTGATTCGCGCTCGACATGCGTTGGTCGTCAACTTGGATCACCACGCTCGCGGCGACGAGCTGGCCAGTGCGAGAGTGGTCGATGTGACCTGTGGATCATGCACTGCGCTGCTCGTGAGGCTTGCGGATGAACTCAAGGTTGACCTCAATTTTGGCGCAGATGCGTCGGGTCGTTACTCGCTTGCAGAGGCGCTCTATGTTGGGCTCGCGACCGACACGGGTTGGTTCCGTTTCGCCAATGCGCGCGCAAGTGAGTTCGCTCTGGCCGCACGGCTCCTGAAGGCGGGCGTGCTGAAGGACGAACTCTACGCGCGCCTTGAACAGTGTCATCGCGTGGAGCGCGTGCTTCTTGAAAGCCGCGCGCTTTCGAGTTTGCGCACGATCGCGAGTGGTTCGGTGGCATTGATGCAACTTTCGAAAGAAGACTTCGAGACGACGGGAGGACTTCCCGAAGAACTCGCAGGCGTCGTCAATATTCCGCTGATGGCATCCGTGCTGCGAGCCAGTGTGCTCCTTGTGGAACAAGATGGCGTCGTCAAAGTGAGCTTCCGATCGAAGCCAGCGGTCGCGTCACGACGCTGCATTGATGTCAACCAGATTGCCGCGACATTCGGCGGCGGCGGGCATGTGCATGCGGCTGGTGCGCGGATTCGCGCGTCGCTCGCGGAAGCAGCGATCCAGATTGAGCGCGCGCTCGACGACGCGCTGCATCAATCGAGCTTGTAGCCGAGTTTCTTGATTGCCGTCTCAATCGCTGGCCGCAGCGCGGCCGCTGCTTCAATGTCGGCTTCGCTCTTCTCGAGCGAAACCGCGCAACTCTTCACGCCTTCGATTTTCATCACCTTGTCGGTGATCGCATCGACGCAGCCTTCGCAGTGCATCCCGTGCACGGGGATTTTCATCGCGACGGGTGTCGCTAGGGGAGCGTTGGAATTCCCACCGCACCCCACGAGTGCGAGGATCGACGCGAAACTGCAAAACAGGAAGGTGCGCATGAACATGTGTATCTCTTTGAGCCTACGCGATGACGGGAGCTGGGGCATACTCGCCTCGCAGCACGCGCGCGCTGTCAGCGCCCATCCAATTGGCGAGGAGCGCCGCGTACACCGAGCGGAAATCGGTTCCGAACTTCAGGTCGCCTTGATCGAGGTCGGTGAGTGACGGATGCGCTCCCACGACGCCTGGTTTGGCGTTCGCGCCAATCACGAATACGGGCGCGGCGGTGCCGTGATCGGTTCCATTGGATGCGTTCTGCTTCACGCGCCGACCGAATTCGCTGAACACCATGCTCATCACACGCTCCTCATTGCCCTGCGCTTTGAGATCATTCTGAAATGCGCGAACCGCGTCGCCGAGTTGTCGCATGAGATTGCCATGCGAACCTGGTTGCCCACCGTGCGTGTCGAATCCACCGAGCGACGCGTAGTAGACTCGCGTTTTCATGCCGTCGCGAATCATCGCGCCGATCATGCGCAGCTGATTCGCGAGCGCGCCGTTGGGATAGGCGACGAGGGGCTGCTTCGCGACTGCGGCACGAATGCGATCGCTCGCAAGTTGTGCGTCAAGGGAAGTGCGCATGAGGAACGCGAGTTGCGAATCCTCTTTGACACCATCGAGCGTGCCTGCCCGATTCACTTGGTCGTATTCCGAACCAAGGGAAGAGTGCAGATCGGATCCGATCCACCGAAAGAGATCAGCGCTCTCAAACGCCACGGGTTTCTGGATGTCGCCCACGAGTGCAAGTGGAGCGGTGCGTCCTATGGTGACGGAACCTTCAGGAAGCGGCGTTCCGTTACAGGTGCAATCGAAGTAGCGGCCCAGCCAACCGTTGCCACTCGCATCGGTGCGGCCTGTGTGCCACACATCCATGCTGGTGAAGTGTGAGCGGTTTGGATTTGGATAGCCCACACCTTGCACGACCGACATCTGCCCCGCATCGAAAAGCTCTTTGAATCCCGTCAGATTCGGATGGAGACCAAGACCGCGAGACGCATCGAGAAGAAGCGCGCCCGCATTCCCTGCGCGGCCGGCGTCAGGCGCTGGAATCGCGATTCCAGGTCGAGCGTTGTAGTACGCATCGAGTCCGAAAGGGACCACCGTGTTGAGTCCGTCATTGCCGCCGCCGAGTTGAATGACGACGAGGATGCGATCGTCGGCAACTCCCGGGATCGATGTCATTCCGAGCGCGGGCATCATCCCCATCGCGCTTCGCTGAATGAAGGCGGGAATCGTCGGAAGGAGCGACGCGAGCGTGATGCCTTGCTGGAGAAAGAGTCGACGCGTGTAGGGAGTTGGTTGCGTCATGGTTGGCTCAGCAGAGTTGATATTCAGGCATAGCGCTGATCAGCGCAAGCAGCGCAAGGAGGCGATCATTGTCGACGCGGTTGCCGCGTCCTTCGAGGAACTTCAGCAATTGTGCAACGCGTTCTGGTCGCGGTTCGGCCCCGAGTGAGAATCGCAAGAGATAGACGACTGTTTCTTTCGGATCGAGCGCGGCGTCGGGCCGCTGCAATCCGGAGACAAGGTGCATCGCGTCAAAGCCGTCACTCGTCGCAAGCCAGTCATACGGCTCGGGCCGGTGACCAGTGAGGAGATAGACGAGGATGTTGTGGCGAACAAAGAGCGTGGAGGTGTTGATCCATGCACGACCGCCATCCCAGCCTTTCACACTGGGCGGTTGCAGGAGCTGCTGCCCCATGAGGTCACCCGCGGACACGAGTGAGGCGAGTTCTCGCGATGGGCAGTGATAGGAACGAATCGCTTGCACCATGAGCTGCATCGGACTCTTCACCACCGCGAGCCGATTCGATGTCGCATAGAAGTGCGTGCTCTCGAAGAGCTGCTTGAGGACAGGCTTCAACTCGTACTTTGAGGTTCGCAGGGTCTTGGCGAGTCCGGCGATGGCGACTTCATCCGTTTCAGTCAGTTTGGGAGCGTCATTGACGAAGAATCGGTACAGCTTCGTGCAAATGAACAGAGCGCACTCGGGGCGTGCGAGGAGAATGTCAGCAAACTCTTCGCCGCCAAACTCGCCACTCTTCCCAAGGATCGACTTTGCGGTTGGATCGTGTTGCGACTGGTCGAAGAAAAACGCATCGTCACGGAATGTCCAGCCTGTCAGCGCGCGTGCGCCTTCCTTGATGTCGCGCTCGGTGTAGGCATGACCCTCGCCAAGCGTGAACAACTCCATGAGCTCGCGCGCGAGATTTTCGTTCGGACTTCGGCGGCGATTCTCATCACTGTCGAGATACTCAAGCATCGCTGGGTCATGGAGGATTCCGTGGACGAGTGTGCGGAAGTTCCCGTTTGCATTGGCGCGTAGGAACGCATTCTGCGCGACCATGTGATAACTATCTTCGATGGTGCGGTATCCAGTCGCGAAATGCCCGTGCCAGAAGAGCGTGAGTTTCTCTTCGAGCGGCCGACCCGACTCGATCATCCTCTGCAGCCACCACTTCTGGATCTCGCGCAGTTGCTCTCGATCGCTGCGCTCTCTCTCTTGGCGTGCACGCTGGATCTGCGCGCGAAGCTCTTCGTCATTGTCGCGCTGCGCTCGCTGTTGCAGCGCGCGTTCTTCCGCGGTCGGCGGGCGCATGATGTTGGAGTCGAAGTTGCGCGGCGTTGGCTCCGCGAGCGACTCGTACTCAACGAGGTACGCGACGGCTTTCTCGAGTCCTAGTTCCGCGAGTGCCCGCGCTTGCTCCGGCGTGCCGCCAAATCCCGCGCGCACCATGAGGTGTTGCGCCTGCCAGAAATCAAACTGGTTTTTCGGCAGCGGTTTGAGCGGATTCGCCATGGCTCCAACTCTCGGGCTTCACTCGGCGTACGACTTCGTGCAACGCGCCTACGCAGACTAGATTTCTTCTCGCCCCTTGCAAAGCCAATTACCCCGAATGGACCGGATTTTCTGCGCGCGCACGGTTGGCAAAGAGGCATCCGAGAGCAGGAATGATGATTCCGATCGGCAAGAGATACATTTTGTGATGGTTGAATCCGAGTTCGAGAAACGGGATCGACACTGCGACGGAAAGTGCCACCCACCGGATCGTCGTGGGAGACGGCGCGCGAACACCGCCTCGCATGGCGATCAGCACATAGGCGGGAAAGAGGAGTCCGTAGGCGCCGAGAATGCGCAGATAGGACGCTTCGTTGGGTGCGAGTGCCGCGATGATCGCTCCGGTCAGGATTGCGAGCGTGGCGAGCGCCCAACCCGGCATGCGCGATTGACGCGAGTGTGTCGCGTCGCTGTGGTCGAGCACGCGAAGTTCCCGCATATGCATCGCGCCTGTGACGATGAGTTGCGGCGCGATGTGCGCGAACAGCACCGTAGGATTTGCGAGTGCGCCCTCAATGCTCCCGTAGCAGAGCGTCAGCACAAGCATGCACGCGAACGCGATGCCGAACACGGTGAACGCTCCGGTGGATGGCGCCAACTGGCGCGCACGATGGAAGGTCAGGTCGAGTGATGGGCAGAGGAGGAACCCAAACGCGAGCGTTGGAATGAGCGCGAGCAGCGAGATCATCGGCAGTTCGCCGCGTGCAGGCAGCGGTGTGAGTTCGGAGAGCGGAAGTGTGAGGAGCACCGTAATGCTCGCGAGATAGGTCAAGACGCTCAGCGCAACGATCCACCGAAGCGAAAGGAAGCCCAGCAGCAGCATCGCGAAGCCGGCAAGGAGTGCGAACTCCACAGGACCGGCGGAGGAGTCCGTCATGACTGGGCCGAGTAGCCACCCTGCAAAGAACACCTGATACGCGATCGTGACCGCGGAAAACAGCGCCATCATCGGGCGATGCTTCGCAACCTCTTCGGCACTCTTTTCGCGTGAGCGGACGAATCCGAACAGTGCGCAGCCGAGCACATTGGGGATCGCGAACGCGGCGACGCCAGGCCATCCAAAGAGGCGCATCAGGATGATCGGCAGGAACATGCCGATGCACCAAGTCCAACTTGTCGCAAGCGAGAGTCCCCACGCGAGGTCGAAGCATGCGCTCGCGCCTCCACTTCGCTCGCACTTAGTTTGGGCACGCTCAGAGGACTGCATCACGAGGGGTTTGCGTCGGACGACGAGTCGCCATGCAGCTTCTTGGGCGCGGCGTTGCGAGACAGATATCTCTGTCGCCGACGCTCTGTACGCTGGCGCACCATCGCCTTCGGGGTGCAGTGGAAGGTGATGTTGCAACGGCCGACGAGCAACTCCTTGCCTGGTCGATGGAGTTGTTGATAGATCTCCATCACGAGTGCGACATTGAACTCTCCGCCCGCGGCGAGCTTCGCCTGAAGATCTTCGCTGTCAACCACCCGGTAGACGGCGGTTCCGAGGCACGGTCGGACGAACTTGTAGTTCATCTCCTTGCACACAACGGTGTAGTCGCCGCCGCATTCTGCAAAGACATACGAACCGCCCGCGACTTCGCTGTTGCCCAGAAGTGCCGCGCCTGCCATCGCGTTGTACCAATTGCGATTGAAGCGACGGAAGGGAAGCACCGCGGAGAAGCGCGCCTTAGGGCAACTCTTGCTCTCGCGATCCCCGCGAAACACTCCTCGGAGCGAAATGCCGGAGCGAAACGCGTAGGGCAGCCAAATGAGTGAGCACACGCGATGCCAGAATCGGTTGCGATTGGAGAGTTTCGAGAGCGCGGCTTCAAGCCGGTCGTACCAACCCAAGCGCTCGGGAGCGCGGTTGCCCGGTGCGGACGCCAGTGGGGTTGAGATGCGGAGATCAGCGCTGCTCACAGGTCGCAGATGGTAGGGGGGCTTGGGCAGAAAGTGCTCGGGGAGTGGCCCTCGGATTGTCGGATTCCCGCCCCCTGAAGAGGCCACCATGGGTGAACCTGAGCTACCTACCAGCTTCACCCATCCTGAATGACCCGCATCGCCTGCGCAATGTCCGCCTCGCGCGTTTCACCGGCTTCGCGTTCGATGACGAAGCGAATGGCGGGGGTGTGCGCGTTGGCGACGGCGAAAAACTTTGGCCAATCGACCGCGCCATTGCCGACAGCGACTTCACTGCCCCACGCGCCCGGGGTTGTCGTTGGCAGTGCATCCTTGATGTGAATCTGCCGTACGCGCGGAGCAAGCGCCGCGAGCGCCGCAACAGGATCACCCATGCCGTAGAGAATCATGTTGGCGGGATCGAAGTTGACGCCAACACTTGCGCGGTCGAGGTCGCCCAGAGCGTCAAGCAGGGTCGTCGCAGTCTCTTGTCCGGTTTCAAGCGCGATAGAAGCACCGTGTGCGGCGAAGAGATCTGCGAGCGTGCGAAGTCGCGCGAGGATCGTGTGGCGTGAGCGGTCGTTTGCTTCGTGGGGGATGAATCCCGCGTGAAAGGTGACGAGCGCGATCTGCTCGGCCTCAGCAAGTTGTGCAACTTCCTGCGCGCGGGCGAGTGTCGCGCTCCAAGTCGAATCAGGGCGAACGCCGCCCGTCGCCTTGATCGATTCAAGGGTTGTGTAGTCTTCGCCAACGGTTTCAAGCATGCCGCTGGCAATCGTGATGCCCGCGTCCCGCAGTCGACGGCAACTGCTTCCCCATCGCTCTCGCCAATCATCTTCGCGCGGTTCGACAAGCGGCGTGAGCGCGAGTTGCACTGCAGTGGCACCTATGCGATGCAGCGCCGCAATGAGTTCCTCGACGGACTGCGGACGGAGACTCCAGGAACAAACTCCTACGGGCGGTCGAAGCATTCCGCAACAGTACTGCTCCTGCTACCTTGGATGCAATGCCGACCTATCTGTACGCAGTTGTTGCTCCCGACGGGAGCCTCGGTGAGCACTTCGAGGTTGTGCAGCGCATGAGCGAGGCGCCACTCGAGACGCATCCAGAGTCTGGTCTTCCCGTGCGCCGAGTTCCCGTGCTTCCCAACATTGGTGGGCCGTACTCCGAAGGTGGCGAGAAGCGAAAATTGTCGGACGCCAATCTCGGCCGCCTCGGATTCACGAAGTATCAAAAGACTTCGACGGGTGAGTATGAGAAACGGGCGGGCGACGGTCCAAGCACGATTTCCGCTGGTTCGTAGGAGGAGAGCATTTATCGTGTCCAAGGGTGATTCTCATGCAAGCGAAGTCGAGCGCATCATTGCGTTGCGCGACTTGCTTCATCGCGCCAACCGCGCGTACTACGCCGACGCGGCGCCATTCATGAGTGACCGCGAGTTCGATGCGCTGCTTGAGGAACTAGGCGCGCTCGAATCTCGGCATCCGGATCTGCACGACCCATGCAGCCCCACGCAGCGAGTTGGTGGCGAAGCGACGGGCGGTTTCGAGTCGGCGGCCCATCGCGTGCCGATGCGCTCGATCGACAACACCTACTCCATTGGAGATTTCCGAGCGTGGCACGCACGCTGCGCTGAAAGTTTGGGGAGCACGGACTTCGCGCTCTTTGGAGATCCAAAGATTGATGGCGTTGCGCTCTCGATTCGTTACGAGCGCGGTGTGCTCGTCGAGGCTCTCACGCGAGGCGACGGCGAAAAGGGCGATGTGGTGACCGCGAATGTGCGAGCGATTCGCGCGATTCCGTTACGACTCGATGGCACACGCCACTCGATCCCGGCGCTTCTTGAAGTTCGCGGCGAGGTTTACCTTCCCACCGCGGTGTTTGAGAGTCTCAATGAACAGCGCGAACGAGAGGGAGAGGAACTTTTTCAGAATGCGCGCAATGCAACTGCGGGGACTTTGAAGAACAAGGATCCCAAAGTGGTTGCGGCGCGGCGACTCTCGTTTTCTGCTCACGGTCGTGGCGAGTGCGAAGGCCTCGAAGTCGCATCGCATTCGGAATTCTTGCGAACACTCCGAGGATTGGGCATTCCTGTCTCACAACTCGGCTGCGCCTTTGCAACGGTGGAGGACGCGGCGAGCGCGATCGAATCATTCGCGAAGATGCGGCAAGAACTCGCGTTTGGCGTCGATGGCATGGTGGTGCGCGTCGACGCGTTTGACTTGCAGGCAAAGCTCGGGGCGACCGCGAAGTCTCCGCGCTGGGCGATTGCGTACAAGTATCCGGCAGAGCAAGCGCAGACAGTTCTGCTCGATGTCGTCTGGCAAGTGGGGAAAGGTGGCACCATCACGCCGCGCGCCACGATGCGTCCCGTGCGGGTTGCAGGTTCCACCGTGCAGCACGCGACGCTGCACAATATCGAGGAGATTCGCAGGCGTGACTTACGGATTGGCGACACCGTACTCGTGGAGAAGGCAGGCGAAGTCATCCCACAGGTGATCGGTGTCGTGCTTGCCGCACGCACGGGCTCGGAGCGACCGATTGATGCTCCGACGCAATGCCCAGATTGCAGCAGTGAGGTCGAGCAAGATGGGCCGAAACTGTTCTGCACAAACACCGCGTGTCCTGCGCAGTTTCGTGAGAAGGTGAAGTGGTTTGTCGGTCGCGACCAGATGGATGTTGATGGCCTCGGAGGCGAGATTATCGATCGACTCGTCGACGGTGGGCTCATTGCTTCGTTTGCTGACATCTTCCGCTTGCATGCCATGTCCGTCGCCCGTGCTCTCACGGCAGCGCGCGCCGCCGACGGAGCCCAGAAGCGTGGCGAGGATGTCGAAGAGAAAATCGAGAAAGCACTGTTGAAGCTGGAGAAGGATGGTCCCGGAGCGCAAGCGCTCTCGATCATTACAGCCGCCGACGCATCGAAATCGCGCGGACTTACTCGCGTCCTCGCGGGGATTGGTATTCGACATGTTGGCGCGAGCGCCGCCAAGACGCTTGCGAAGCGGTTTCGAGATGCCAAGGAATTGATGGCCGCGACCGAAGCGGATCTTGTCGCGCTTGATGACTTCGGTGAAGTCACCGCCGCAAGCGTTTCGCACTGGCTGCAATCGGAGAAGGCAAGAACGATTTTCGCAGAGCTCGCGGCGGCCGGCGTGGATCTCACGAGCAAAGAGACGACGAGCGCAGCATCCGCGAACAGCCCATTCTTCGGAAAGACGATCGTCATCACTGGGACGCTCGCACATTTCTCTCGATCTGCGCTCACGGAACAACTCGAAGCGTACGGCGCCAAGGTCGCCGGAAGCGTCTCGAAGAAGACGCACTTCGTGATCGCCGGTACGGAAGCGGGCTCCAAACTTGAAAAGGCGATCGAACTTGGTGTCGAAGTTTGGGATGAAGTGCGCTTGCAGGCCGAGATTTCCAAGCTCGTGTAGGCGAGTCAGGCAGCCGCTACGATTCAACCTCCGCCACTCGCTGGAGTTTTTCATTGGGTCAGTTCCTTCTTGGACTTCGAAGCCTTTTCCTGCGACTCGCGATCTTTGTGGTCTTCGCGGCGCTGCTCGTTTGGTTCCTTGGCGGAAATCTGACCGCGGAGCCGGTCGAGTGCACGCACGATAGTGTCGGCTGCGGGTCGATCCGTGCGCGCCTCGTGCAAGTCGTACCGCCACTTGCATCACTCCCGAGTGAGCGCGAGACATGGCATCTTGAAACCTCAGCAGCTGACGAGGAAGAGTGGATGCGTGTCCCGTCCGCGACGGTGCTTGTGCGGGCCACGGATCTCGTTCGCGCGCCCGATGGAGCGCTGTACTTTGCGGGCGCTTCAAGCGGCCTCAAAGCGTGGACGATCTTTGTCTTTGATTGTGCGAGCGGCGCACTCAGTGCGAAGTCGGAGGGGTACTCCACTCGGTTCGAAGCAGAGCGGCAAGTCGCGCGTCTGATGGCCGGACTCTCGCTGCAGTCAGCGGAAGAAAGCGCGCGATCTCGAGACGCGGTGCTTCACGCTGGGGGCTGACGGAAAGGCGCACCGATGCTGAACATTGAGTTCAAGGCAGAACTTCGTGAACGGGAACTCGCGCGCGGCGTGCTCAAGACGCTCGGCGCTCTGTTTCAAGGGAAGTTCGAACAAACGGATGTGTTCGTCCGGGTGCCCGAAGGGCGATTGAAGAGGCGTGAGCACCCAGGCGAGCCAGCGTGTTGGATTTGGTATCAACGGAGCGATGAGGTCGGCGTTCGCGAGAGTCACTGGACTCGACTCGATGCTCAGCAGATCGAGACGCGATTTGCGGGACTCGACCGAACGCCGTGGAAGCGCGTGGTGAAACGACGCGAACTTTGGACGCTTGAAAATGTTCGCGTGCACCTCGATGAGGTGCTCGGCGTTGGGAGTTTCCTTGAGTTTGAAGGTGTCGTCGCGCAGGGCACAGACGCAGCAGAGACGCGGATGAAGGTCGAACACCTCGTCGCGGAGTTCCGTCCGTTGCTCGGAGAGCCAATCGCGTCGAGTTACGAATCACTCGTCGAGCCGCTAGGCATCCTTTGAGCGCTCGTGTCAGGTTTCTTGCGGCGAAGCGCCGCAAAAACGCTGCACTCGCTTTGGAATGCGCTGGGGCGAGTGAATCGCCACCAGCGCATGGCGGGCTCAGTTCGGTGGATGGCGCTGGAGTTACGCCGATCGCCTCGCTCGCTTTCGTGTGCGGCGATGCGGGTGAATCTCGATCGCCGCAATTCCGGCGTGGCTCACTCGCACTCGATGACCGCGCTGAGCCCGATCTCCGACCGTCGCGATTCATTCGCGCGGTCGGAGTCTAAAGCGAGTGCAACGATTTCGCCCGCAGCGGGCGAGAATCTTGCGCGAGCGCTCAAGGGACGCGCTCAAATGACGCGCTCAAGAGAGCGTGAGATTGCCACTGAGGATGAGGCCGCCGAGAATCGCAGCGACAGCGATGCGCCAGATGCCGAAGACTTCGAGCCCGCCGCGCGACAGGAGTGAAACGAGCCATCGGACCGCGAGGATTGCCGAGAGCGTCGCGACGACGATGCCGGCGAGCGCAGGCGTCACTCCTCCGATCGAGTCGATGAACGAGTTCATTCCACCAGCCGCCTTGGATGCTGTGAACAGTTTGTACAAACACGCTGCGCCAAGCGTTGGCAGTCCCAAGAGAAAGCTGAATTCTGCGCTTCGCTTGGGAGAGAGTCCGCACGCGAGCCCGCCCAGAATGGCCATAAGTGATCGACTCGTGCCCGGAATCATCGCCACGCATTGAAAGAGGCCGATGCAAAGCGCGGCGCGATACGAGAGTTGCGCGAAGTCTTCGCGCTCGCCTGCCTCGCGTGCCGTAAGGCCGCGCATCCACTTGCCAAGGAGGAGCAGCAGCACTCCTCCTCCGGCGAGCATGATGAGTACGGGCACAGGATGAAAGAGCTTTGCTTCGATCGCGTCGTCAAAGAGTTTTCCAAAGATCGCGGCGGGGAGGAACGCGACGAACAGTTTGCCGAGAAGTTGGAGCCCCTCGCGATTGCGGCCGACCAACCCCTCGAGCATCTGCGCAACGCGCGCTCGGTAAAGCAGGAGCACCGCGAGGATCGCCCCGCCTTGGATGATGATGTTGAAGGCATCGATCGACGTGAGCGTGGACTTGTCTTCTCGAAGTCCGAGGAGCTCAGTTGCGAGGATGAGGTGACCGGTGGAACTCACCGGCAAGTACTCGGTGATGCCTTCGACGAGGCCAAGCACGATTGCGTCGAGGATCGTCACTTGCTTTCACCTTCTTGGGCCAGCCAAGGCATGAGTGCGCGCACGCGAGCACTCGCGTCTTCGATCGGATGTGCCTCGGCAGCATTGCGCCACGCGGTGAACTCGGGGTGCCCAGCATCGTGATCACGCATGAAGCGGGCAGCAAACGCGCCTGAACGCACATCGCCGAGAAGGGCATGGAGCTTGTTCTTGAGATCCTCATTGAGGATGGAATTCGCAGCAACAAATGCGCCAAACTCTGCGGTGTCCGAGATCGCGCGCCGCATGCCGCTGGGTCCTCGCGCATACAGCAAGTCAGCGACTTGCTTGAGTTCATGGCAGCACTCGATGTACGCGACTTCCGGTGGATATCCCGCGGCAACTGCTATCTCAAACGCGACTTCCACAAGTCCGAGCATCCCGCCGCAGAGCACAGCTTGCTCTCCAAACAGATCGCTCTCGGCTTCAGCCGCGAAACTGGTTTCAAGCAGCCCGCTGCGCGTACAACCGATTCCAGCGCCCCAAGCGGTCGCGAACGCGCGTGCGGTTTGTGCCTTGTTTTCGCGATGCACGGCGAGGAGGGCAGGGATGCCTTGCCCCGCAACGAAACGCGCACGCACCGTCGCGCCCGGACCCTTGGGCGCGAGTAACACGACGCCAAGATCGAGTGCGTCGGGCGGTTGAATGAAGCCGAAACGAATCGCGAAGCCGTGGACAAAGCCAACCACAGTTCCGCTCCGGAGAGACGGCTCGATCCAGCGCGCCCAAGCGGTTGGCTGCGCTTGGTCGGGAATGGCGACGATCACAAGATCAGCTTGTGCGCTGGCTTGAGCAAAGTCCATCGCAGTGAACCCGTCACTTCGCGCGCGTTCGCCTGCCACCCCGCCGTGTGCGCGCGGTCGGCCTCCGACGATCACTTCGAGGCCAGAATCCCGAAGATTCAAGGCATGCGCGCGACCTTGGTTGCCGTAGCCGAGTACCGCGATGCGTTTCCCACGCAGCGGTGCGACGAGCGCGTCGAACTGCACCGAGTCTCTTTCGCGAATGAGCTTCGAGGGTTGGTTGTGCGACGCATCAGACATGGCGCGAACAATACTGCGTGCATGGGGGATGCATGGGATTTTGCGCGAGGTGTGTTCCGAGAAATGTTTGGTCCAAATGGTGGAATCACCGATCTTGCCAATAATTCGTGCTAGGTTACGCATGCGCCGCGTGGAGTAAGCGCGCATCACGAAGGGATTCGAGATGCAAAAAGGCTGGGCCACACAATCTTTACCTCGATTGCGCCGGGAGCGCGAGTGCGAGCGTCGACAGTGCGCACGGTTTCTTGTTGATCCGTCGTACTCCTCCGTTCGCGTGCGGGAAATCGGTGCGTTTGCGATTCCGCGCGATGGTCATATCTACGATTTGAGCATGCGAGGCATGCGATTTGAGCTCGATGACGCGTTTGCGTGCGGAACCGAACTCGAGATCGAGATTCGATTGCCAGGTCTTCGGGGCGCACTCTTGCTTAGGGCGCGCGTCGTTCGCGAAGCGAGTGACGAGTTTGCGTACGGACCTTGCTCGGTCGCTGTGGAGTTCGGTCGCGATGCACGGGGCGCTATCGCTCGTAAGTCACTGATGCGGTTGTTCGCGCAGCGGTGGCTTCACCTCGCAGCCTAATCGGAGCCGGACCGCAGTTTCGCCCTACGGCGTCGCTTAAGCCTGTTTCCATCGACGGTAGGCATCAACGCATGCTTGCGCGACAGTGTCCGGTGCGCTGCATTCATGGATGATGGCATCTGCAAATGCGCGGTAGGTGCCGAGGCGTTGCGTGGCAACCGCGGCGACTTCGTCCGAAACTGATGCACCCGTCAGGCTGGGTCGATCTCCTGCGCTTTCTTCTAGGCGCGCGCGCATGATCGCCACGGGTGGGTCAAGAAGCAGCACGAAAACAGGCGTTCGCGCGCGTAACTGGCGGAGTGTCGCCTGTGCGCGATCTTGCATGAGCGTCCCGCCTCCGAGCGCAAGGACGAGCCCCGAGGAGGCGAGCGCGTCATTCGTCACTCGTGCGAATGCGTCGCACTCTGCGGTGCGAAACGCGGGCTCGCCAGCCGTCTGAAAGAGTTCGGAGACTGACTTCACGCCATGCGCGCCTTGCATGGTGAGAGCCGTCTCGTGGTCGAGATCGCTGAAGGGAAGTTTGAGGCGCTCGGCGAGCAGAGGACCGATCGTGCTTTTCCCGCTCGCGCGCAACCCAGCGATGATCAAGAGCGAAGCAGCCGCACTTCCTTCGTGGGTCGTGCTAGGCGCCTCGCTGGCCATACATCTATGTTGCGAAGAGGTTCTCTCGTCAGCGCACCGTCAGACGGCGACCCGTGCGGCGCTTGCTGTTGATGATCTTGCGACCCTTGCGGGTGGACATGCGCGCGCGGAATCCGACGCTGCGGACTTTCTTGATACGACTGATTCGGTGCGGGTAATGCATGGAGAGGCTTTCGAGAGCGGGTCGAGGAGGCTATCCGAAATCCACTCCAAAGGCAATGCAGCGTCCGCGATTGCACGGAAATGCCGATTTGGCTCTCGGACGCGAGCGGAAATCGCTGCCAATCGGAGGATGAAGGGGTAGAGCGCCGATACTCTTGGAGTTCAGGTGATTGATGCAGGTCCTCCACCTGCCGCGGCGTCGCGGCGGTTGGAGCTCCCGCCGCAGTCGCAGCGCGCCAGACGCGATGCTGGCTTTTTGGAGGTTTCCCCGCTCCGCGTGCATTCGCATGGAGTGAAGGGAAGACGCATGGATCCTTCCAACCCGCTCGGCTCCCACGATGCAGATATCGTCGAGGTCGCGCTCCGTTACCGATTCAAGGATCGCTCCCTCCTTGACCGCGCGCTGATTCATGCGTCCCTCGCGCCAACTCGGCTCGAGAGCAACGAACGGCTTGAATTCTTCGGCGACGCCGTGCTCGGCATGATCATCTGCGAGCGTCTCTTCTTAGCGTATCCCGATGCGCTCGAAGGCGATCTGACGAAGCTCAAGTCGAACATCGTTTCCCGTAAGGTCTGCGCGGATGTTGCGAGAGAACTTGGATTCGATCGCGCGATTTCGCTCGGCAAGGGTATGGGATCGCGCGATCAGTTGCCGCAGTCCTTGCTCGCCGCGGTGTTCGAGTCGGTTGTTGGCGCGCTCTACCTCGATGCGGGCTTAGAAGTCACGCGCGACTTTGTGCTCTCCGTCATGAATGCGCGCATCGCCCGTGCGCATCAGCAGGGGCATCAGGAGAACTTCAAGAGCGTCCTGCAGCAAACGATGCAGCGAGGAGGAATTCCCACGCCGGAGTACGTCATCGTGCATGAGGAAGGTCCGGACCACCTCAAGAGCTTTCACATCTGTGTGATCGTTGGAGGCCGGCAGTTTCCAACCCGAACGGGCGCGAGCAAGAAAGAGGCAGAACAACTGGCCGCACTCGCAGCGCTTGCAGAGTTGGGGTTTGCCCGAATAGACCCGACAACGGGCGAGGCGGTCTTGACCGACGAAGCAGTGCGATGAGAGGTCCCGTCGCGGGCGCTAACTCAAGAGAAGCCAGCTGACGAGCACTGCATCGGCGGCGATGGCGAGAACGATGGCAATTGTGATCCACAGCGCGAATGGCTCTCGAGGGGCGCCCTGAGGTCGCGGAATCAGTTCGAGCGTGGAAGATGCGAGTTCGAGGCACTCTCCGCGCCGCGCCCGATCTTGGACGATCGCGACGATCAAGTTCGCATCAAAGGCCCGAATGCCGAGTTGTTGAGCCAGCGCCATGAGCCCTTCGCGACGATCGTGCGGCAAGACCGCACCCGCGAGCACGCGAGCGGTTTCCTTCGCGAGAATCCAACGCGGATCATCACTCCCGAGCACCTTGCGCGCGGGTGCTTCAAAGAACTCCTTCGGCTCCGGATCCTTGGAGAGGATGGTTTCGGCAGCGGCCACTCGAAGTCGTTGCCGCATGCGATCCGCTTGGGCTCGCGTTGCCGCAACGGAGGGTTCGTCCGTGAGCCGCACGACACTACGGCGAGCGATATGTATCGCCGCTTCCGTGCTCCGCAGTTGCGGTGTAGACAAGTCTTGAGTTGGACGCTCAAACGGCGGCATTGAAAAGCGACTTCCCACGCGAGACTGCTCCGATGCAGCCTCCTCGCGAGTCTACGCCGCAATACGCAATTGCCACCCTCAAGTTGCGAAATTTTGAACTTCGTCGAGACAGGCAACGCACAGAGCGAAAAGTCGGCATAAAGCGCGTCTCGCGACGCGCTCGGTTACTCCGCGCCGTGCCGGAGGATCCGCCCATCGACCAAGAACACGGTGTCGCCAGCGATCTGGGTGATGACATCCGCCATACGCTCGAAGCGTTGACCGATCGCGAGCAGGTCGATGGCCGCGGCTGTCGCTGCGACATCCTGGGTGATCCACTCCCGACTCCAAAGGATCACCTCGCGATTGAGCGCATCGACATAGTTGTCGCTGCGTCGAATCTCAAGGCAGAGCTTGCTGTCCTCATTGGACAGGGCTACAAGGACATCGCGCAGCATGGTGCGCGTCGCCTCCGCCATATCGAGCAAGGCGTGTGGAAATCGATAGGCCCCAGCTTCCACCAGTTTGATCACCCGTTTGCAGGAACCCTTCGCCATGTCCGCGATGCGTTCGAGTTCGTTCGAGATTCGAATGGCCGTGAGAATCAAGCGAAGGTCACTCGCAACAGGAGAACCGAGCGCGAGGAGGCGCATGCATTCATCTTCAACTTCCGCTTGCATCTGGTCGACTTCGGTATCTGACTCGCGCACTTTGCGCGCGAGTTCCACATCGCCATCTCGAATGACCTGGACCGCTTGCGTCACGCGAAGCTCAACCGCCGCGCCCATCGCGAGCAGTTTGCGGCGAAGATCGATGACTCGGGTTTGAAGGTTGACTGCCATGTCGGAACTCTCAGTATCGATATGCGGAATGCGTGCTTCGTATCACCCAAATCGGCCAGTCACATAGTCTTCGGTCTGCCGATTCGCGGGCTTGGTAAAGATCACTTCAGTCTCACCCCACTCAATGAGCTTGCCTTCATAGAAGAACGCAGTGGTGTCTGAGACACGCGCGGCCTGCTGCAGGTTGTGGGTGACGATCACGATCGTGTAGCGCTCGGCAAGTTGCTCGATAAGTTCTTCAATCGCGAGCGTCGACTTTGGGTCAAGCGCCGAGCATGGCTCGTCCATGAGTAAGAGCTCAGGACCTGCGGCGATGGCGCGTGCGATGCAGAGGCGTTGCTGTTGACCGCCACTCAGCCCGAGCGCGGAAGCGCGAAGTCGATCCTTCACTTCATTCCAGAGGGCCGCTTGCCGAAGGCTCTGCTCGACGAGCATGTCGAGGTCACTCTTGGAATAGACGCGGTGCAATCGCGGACCAAACGCCACATTGTCATAGATCGACTTTGGAAACGGATTCGGCTTCTGGAACACCATGCCGACTCGCCTGCGGAGATCCACAACATCCATGTCGCGTGCGAGCACCTCGTCGCCGCGCAACCGCAGCGTTCCCTCGGCGCGCGCCGAAGGAATCGTGTCATTCATACGATTGATCCATCGCAAGAACGTGCTCTTCCCGCAGCCGGAGGGTCCAATGAATGCAGTGACGCGCTGCGCAGCGATATCAAGTGTGAGATTCGTGAGCGCCTGAAACGAGCCATACCACGCATTGAAGTTCTTCACGACGACGGCTGGTGCATGCGCCGCGTGCGCACGCGTTTGGTGGCCGTGCACTGCAAGCGGTGGCAGATCGGCAGGATGCGTGTGCGAACCAGTTGAACTATTCGGGCTGGTCATCGAGGGCTCGCGTGAGATGGTATTCGACGCCGTCACTGGAGGTCTTTCTGCAGTTTTTGTCGAATGAAAACTGCGAGTCCGTTGAAAATCAACAGGACGACAAGTTGGACGATGATCGCCGCAGCAGCGAGCGCGTGAAAGGACGCTTGTGGTCTGCCGGCCCAGTTGTAGATCTGCAGCGGGAGCACGGTGAAGTCGCTCATCAAGTTCTCTGGAACGGCGAAGACCAAGAGAAATCCGCCAAGCACCAAGAGCGGCGCGGCTTCGCCGATGGCGCGGCTCATCGCAAGAATCGCCCCAGTCATGATGCCAGGGATCGCTGCTGGGAGCGTCATTTCTCGCACCATTTGCCAACGCGTACTTCCAAGTGCGAGCGCGCCTTGTCGGAGTGAACTTGGGACCGCTCGCAACGCCTCCTGACTCGAAATGATCACGACCGGCAGAATCACGAGCATAAGTGTGAGTCCGCCTGCAAGCACGCTTGAACCAAATGGAAGCGAGACGCTCCACCATCGACCTTCGCGCGACTGCGTCGTGGACTGACTCGCGGCTGTTGGCGTGACGGTGACGAGGCGTGCGTTGGCATCGCTCGTCCGTTCAGTGGCGGACGCGCCTTCAAGTTGAGCAATCGCGCGTTGCCAGTGTTCGGTGCCGTCATCGTCCGTCGAGAGCACTTCGATCGGTGCGCCGTTAGTGAGCGCGAGGGCTGGCGCCGGGTGCGCGATCCACACGCCCCAGTGGGCGAGAGTGGCTTGAAAGCCAGTTGATTCAACAACGCCATTGCGCTGAATCTCAGTGACGGGCGCGCGAATCACATCGCCTTCTACTGATTCATACTCGTTGTAATAGGAGTACCCGAGAAGAACCGCAGGATCGCTCGCGGAGCCGAACCCACCAAACATGCGAGCGAATGCAGTCAGGCCAATGATGCCATACACAATCGATGGCACGCCTGCGAGATTCATGATGTTGAGATTGATGAACGCGGTGACGCGATTCTTCGGCGCGAACTCCTCGAGGTAGGTCGCGGTGCCAATACCGAGTGGCAACGCGGTGAGGGCGCACAATGCGCAGACCCAAATCGAACCCCACAGCGGCCCCTTGATCCCTGATTCGGCAGGTTTGCGTGAGGCGAAGCTGTCGAGGAAACTCCAACTCAGCGTGCTCCAGCCCTCAAGGAAGATCGACAGCATCAAGCCGCACAGCACCAAGACGGCCAACGAAATGCCGGCAAGGCAGAACCAAAGGAACACGCGGTTAGACAGGACGCGCGATGCGTTCTTGCGTGGCGTGCCCCGGCCCACGATTTCGGTGAGACTCACCTGGGTCATTCGTACTCCTCGCGAAATCGTTTGAGGATGTATCGACCCAAGAGCGTGAAGCACAGCGTGATCACGAAGAGCACTGCAGCGACCGCGTAACTCGATGCATACTCAACGCCATTTGCTGGCGCATCCCCGAGGAAGATCTGCACCATGTACGCCGTCATCGTTTGCACTTCGGCCCACGGTTCTGCAGTCATTTGCGCGATGCCTCCAGCCGCGAGCGCCACGATCATGGTTTCGCCGATGGCGCGACTCATCGCGAGGAGGAAACTCGCGACGATGCCGGAGAGCGCCGCAGGAATGACGACTTTGACGCTGACATCAAACTTCGTTCCGCCAAGGGCGTACGCGCCGTCGCGCAAACTTCGAGGCACGCTTCGGAGCGCGTCTTCAGAGAGCGAGCATACGATCGGCAAAATCATGATCCCAATCGCGAGTCCCGCACTCATCGCGTTGTAGTTGCCAAACCGCGGTGCGATGGAGTGAAGAAAGGGGGTGATGGTGGTGAGTGCGAAGAACCCGTAGACCACGGTGGGAATACCGGCGAGCACTTCAAGGGCGGGTTTGAGAATCGCGCGTGTGCGAGGTCGTGCGTACTCACTGAGGAACACGGCGGCGGTCAGTCCGATCGGGAGGGCGAAACATGCTGCGATGACCGTTACAAGCATGGTTCCGCAGATAAGCGGCCAGATGCCAAAGTGTTGCTCGCCACCAAGAAGTGGGTTCCATTGCGCCGTCGCGAAGAACTCCCACACGGAGACTTCGTCGAAGCCGAAAAAGAGGAACGACTCTCGCGCGAGGACTACGAGAATCGCGAAGGTCACGAAAACGGAGAAGAAGGAAGCGCCGAAAAGTGTCCATCGAATCGCACGCTCGCTCCAAAGGCGAACTCGTTTCGAGCGCGCGCGCCCGAAGCTCATAGGATCTCGAAATGGCGTCGAAGCGGTAGACACTGGAGGGGCTTAGTGTAAACGCACGCAGCGACCAGTTCGGTCGCTGTGTGGGAGAGCATGCAACAGTGGCTTGTGATGCAGTGGTCGTGCCGATCTTGGTTACTTATAGATTGCGTCGAGCGCGCCCATGATCGAGTTTCCTTCTGCGTCAGTGAATTGGGTGCCCAACTTTCGCGCATCCCAGTTCGCCTTCACTCGAGCGTAGGTCGCATCTGGAAACTTCACATAACCAACTTCTTCGGCGTACTTTCCGGCGTTTGCGATGTAGAAGCTCACAAAGGCTGCGATCTCGCTTCGTGCTGCACTCTTCGCGCTGACATAGATAAAGAGCGGCCGGCTAAACGGCGCGTAGGTTCCCCCTTCGATTGTTTCTTTGGAAGGAAGAACTGCATCACCCTTTGGCGATACAACGGAAACTGCGCGAATTGCGTCCTTGTTTTCGAAGTAGTAGGCGCATCCAAAGAAGCCAATCGCACCCTCATCGCCAGAGACGCCTCGGACGAGCACATTGTCATCCTCGGAAACGCTCGCATCAGCGCGCACCTTGCCATCTTTGCCGAGCACGACTTCCCTGAAGTAATCGAAAGTGCCCGAGTCGGTCCCCGGCATGTAGACCTTCAATGGGGTGGCCGGCCAATCGCTGCGGACTTCCTTCCAAGTCTTGGGAGCAGTCTCCGCTGCGAAGATGGTCTTCAGTTCTGCAACCGTGAGTTTGTCCGCGAAGGAGTTCTTTGGGTGGACGACGATGGAGAGACCATCGAACGCGATTGGGACTTCGACAAAGTCGATGCCTAGTTTCGCGCAGGCGTCCGCCTCGGACTTCTTGATCGGACGAGAAGCGTCGCTGATGTCCGTCTCGCCAGACTGAAATCGCTTGAAGCCACCGCCGGTGCCAGAGATGCCGACGGTGGGTCGAACGCGCGGCGCGATCTTGCGAAACTCTTCCGCGACCGCTTCCGTGATGGGGTAGACGGTGCTCGAGCCATCAATCTTGATTGCGCCCTTCAAGTTCTTGGTGGGTGCGTCTTGCGCCGCGGCGGCGAACAGGGAAGTGGAGGCGAGCAGGATGAGTGCGGCTGACAGGCGAAGTGGGTTGAGCATGTTGCGATCTCGGCTTGATTGGACTGTGAGTGCGTGTTCGAGCTTGGGCACACACGATGGCGGCCGTTTGTTTAGATCTCGTTCAGATCCCGTTGATTTGTCGGGAATTGCGCCGGAAACCAAATGCGGAAACAAGATCCTTCCCCGACCTGGCTCTGCGCTTCGACGCGGCCACCGTGGACCTGCGCGATGTGTTTGACGATGGCGAGGCCGAGGCCAGTTCCGCCGGTTTCTCGATGGCGGGACTTATCAACGCGGTAAAAGCGCTCGAAGATTCGCTCGAGGTGTCGCGACGGAATTCCTTCGCCACAGTCGATTACTTCGATCGCGCACTCGTCCTCACTGACGATGACGCGCAACGTGACGGTTGAGTGCTCCTTTGCATGGCGGATTGCATTCGAAAGGAGATTGGTAATCGCTTGGATGGCGAGCGACGGATTGACGACCGCACATGCTTCGCGATCGCCGTCGATGACGAGATGCACCTTTCGAAGCTCTGCATCATGCGCGAGGTTGTCGGCGCACTCTTGGAGCAGCCCCGCAACCGCGACGCGCTTGCGCTCAAGGACCTGTGGGCGAGTTGGATCTTCGAGTAACGAGAGCGTGAGGATGTCTTCAACAATCGCCGACAAGCGAGCAACATTGCGCTGCACGATCGCGAGATATCGTTCGGAGCGGTCGAGATCTGTTCGCCCCAATTGCCCGAGTGTGTCAACGAATCCGCGGATCGTCGTAATCGGCGTGCGCAGTTCGTGGCTCACATTTGCCGCGAACTCGCTTCGCATCGCTTCGAGCCTCCGCGCGCGAGTGATGTCAACAAGACTGAGCACGATGCCGCTGCGTCCATCAAGAAGTTCAAGTGGCTCGCTTGACGCGGCGACGGTCATGCCACCGTGTGTTCCCTCGTGGGCTCGGAGTGCGAGCTGCCCTGATGCAGGTGCGCTCACTGCGAGTGCTTCATCAACGAACGCATTCAAAGCGGGCTCTCGCACGATTTCTTGGAGGAGTCGGCCGCACGCGTGCGCTTCATCGGTGGCGAGAAATCGCGCAGCGGCCGGGTTAAGGCGCAAGATGCGTTGCTGCGCGTCAAGCGAAATGACGGCGATCGAGGTCGCGCGGAGCGTCCTTCCAATCTCTTCGACTTGCATGAGCGCCCGCGCCGTCCGTGCTTCGGACTCATCGAGTTGGCGAAGGATCGTCTGCTTCAGATCATCAAGGGCGCCTGTGCCTGCGTCGAATTCGGCGAGCATGCGGTGCTTGATCGCGCGCTGCATGCGTTGGAGGCGGCGCCATTTGCCGTAGGCGGAAAACGCCCACGGAGTCGCGATGCTCACGACGCCCATTGCGAGGAGCGCATATTGCGAAGTTTCGGCAAGGATGTGCATGTTCACATCGAGCATCCCCGTCAGCGTAGCGCTGGTCCCAACCCCATGCTTTCGCGATCAGGTCTCATCCGTTTGCGATTCGGCGAAGCGATATCCGACGCCGCGGACCGTTTCAACGCACTCGGCGAGATGAAGGAGTTTGCGGCGCAACGCAGTGACATGAACATCAACTGTGCGCGTGGAGAGAACCGTGTGCTTGCCATGGACCGAAGAGATAATCTGGTCGCGAGTTCGCACAAATCCCTTCCGCCCCGCGAGGTACTGCAGAATGCCAAACTCGGTGAGTGTGAGGTCGACCTTCTTGCCTTCGACGAGTGTTTCATGTCGATCGGCGTCGATGACGAGCGCACCGCCAAGCAGCAGCATGCGATCACCTTCTTCGTGAGGGGCTTCTTCGGTGTTTCGGCGAAGCACGCCTTTGAGTCTTGCCATCAAGACGCGCGGGCTGAATGGCTTGGTGACATAGTCATCCGCACCAAGTTCAAGCCCTGCAACGATGTCGGACTCTTCGCCTTTCGCAGTCACCATGACGATAGAGATGCCGCGCGTCTCGTCGGCTTGCTTGAGCCGACGGCAGACTTCGAGCCCTCCCATATCGGGGAGCATGAGGTCGAGCACCACCAGGTCCGGCGCTTGCCGACGAATGGCTTCGAGCGCGAGCTTGCCGCTGTGGCAGATCCGCGGGCGCATTCCTTCGCGCTGCGCATGAAACTCAATCAGCTCTGCAATCTCAGGTTCATCTTCGACGATCAGGATTTCGGCCTTGGCACTCATCTTGGTGGTTGCTCTCCGCGCGGGGGCGTGCTGCACAGTCAGGAAGCGAGAAGGGTATGAACCTGCCGCAGCAGTGCGTTTGGATTCGGTAAAGATCGCATGAACAAGTGACTTGTTTCTCGGCGTTCCGTGCGAGCGTCGCCCTCGACATCGCGCTAGTTGGGCTCGATGCATGCGCTGTCAAGCGCGCGTGATTTTGCGCCCACAACGGCGTCAAGGCAATACGAGACGCCGTCATCCGCGAGTGCGCCGAGCACGGCGATCCCTGCAGCCTCACGCATGTCGATGGGAACTCCGTGCGACGCCATGGTGTCGACTGTCTGGCCACTTCGCGCGGAGGCAATCGCCTGGACGAGCGGTTGATGGCGTGTCGATCCGCCCGCAAGGAGAAGCGCGTGCTCGTCTCGCACACCAGCTTCGCGCAGGGCGGAAACAATCGATTGCGCGACCGCGTCACTCACTGTCCGACACGCATCATTCGGCGCAAGGTGAGCGGTGTGGCGCACGATGCTCGCTGCTTCATCGCCCGTGCCAAGCGATCGCCGTGCTGCAGCACTCGCTCGCGTGCTTGCGCGCATCGCTTCGAGGACTGCACCAAGCGCCGCAGCATCGGACTTGCCCGTTCGAGCGGCGCCTCCGTCCGCATCAAACGCTTTGCCGAGTCGATCTTGCGCGACGCGATTGAGAAGATGATTGCACGGGCACACATCGAATCCCGAGATATGCGGCAGTTCGAGCCTCGCGTCAGCATTCGTGTCAGGCGCTAACAGTGTGGCGTTCGCAAATCCACCGAGATTCAGGACGGCGGTTGGCGCACTGCGGGTGTGAAAGAGAAAGTGATCGGCGAGCGGAGTGATCGGCGCGCCCTCACCGCCAGATGCGAGGTTTGCTGCGCGCAAATCAAAACGGACTCGGCATCGCATGGCGCAGGCGACGGGCCATGGGTTCATGAGTTGCCAGGAAAGCGGCGGTGCGTGATACACGGTTTGACCGTGGAGCGTGACGAGATCCGGTGTGAGTCTCAGGCGCGCGCAGAGCGTCGTGATCGCGGAAGCGTGCGCCTCGCCAAAGGCCTGTGCGACGCGCGCGAACTCTCTCGCTGTCATTGGCTCTTGTTGCGCTGCGCGTCGTAAGTCCTCGACGAGTCTGCCGAGTGGATGTGAATGTCCTGCGAGAAACCTCGCGCGAATGGCATATCCATGCCCATCGACCCGAATTGCTGCAATATCGATGTCGCCGTCGAGGCTCGTCCCAGTCATCGTGCCAATGACGATGCGAGAGTCCTTCGATGCAGGCGCAGAGGGGAGCATGACTGCATGGTGCTGCATTCATGCGCCCATCGCAAACCGGAGTTTCACTTCAAAGGAGCGATGAGCTTGTGCCGATACACTTGATCCATATGGTCAAGCGCATACTTGTGACGGGCGGCGCCGGTTTTCTTGGCTCCCATCTCTGCGATCGCCTCGTCGCACTTGGGCACGATGTCATCTGCCTCGACAATCTTTTCACGAGTCAGAAATCGAACATCGAGCACTTGCTGGGTCGCAAGAACTTCGAGTTCATCCGTCACGATGTGACCGAACCGATCATGTTGGAAGTGGACGAGATCTACAACCTCGCGTGTCCTGCGGCGCCTGGGCACTATCAGTACAACCCAATCAAGACGATGAAGACAAGTGTGCTTGGCGCGATCAACATGCTTGGCCTCGCCAAGCGCGTCCGAGCCAAGATCTTTCACGCTTCGACAAGCGAGGTCTATGGGGATCCGGATGTACATCCTCAGCCTGAGAGCTATCGCGGGAATGTCAACCCGATCGGTCCTCGCGCGTGTTACGACGAGGGAAAACGCGCGGCAGAAACGCTGTTCTTTGACTACAACCGTCAGAACGGGCTCGATATTCGCGTTGTTCGAATCTTCAACACCTACGGGCCTCGCATGCATCCATTTGACGGGCGCGTGGTGAGCAACTTCATTCGCCAGGCCTTGCTCGGCGAAGCGATCACGATCTACGGTGAAGGGACGCAGACGCGGTCGTTCTGCTACCGCGACGATCTCATCGACGGATTTCTGAAGTTCATGGATGCTCCCAAAGGTGTCATCGGCCCCATCAATCTCGGAAACCCAACGGAGTTCACGATCCTGCAACTCGCAGAGCTCGTCGTCGAGTTGTCCGGAAGCAAGTCTGAAATCCTTCGAGCCCGGCCGCTTCCGCAAGACGATCCACTGCAGCGTCGGCCTGACATCACGCTCGCTCGTAAGGTGCTCGGCTGGGAACCGACGATCCCGCTTCGGGATGGGCTTGCGCGAACCATTGAGTACTTCCGCTCGGTGGATATCTCACAGTTCCGCGCTCCGACGCCGAACTACTGATCAAATCGCAACTGCGGATCACACAGCGCTTTAGCGTTTGGCAGCAGTTGCCAAACCGGCGGTCGCTCAAGGCACGAGGCCTTGCGCCGTTTTGAAAGTGGATAATTTGTTCGGCTTTTTGTAGGGTCATGGCCTCACGGCGCGCCGATGTTGTACTATCCAAACATCGACCGAACAAAAAGAAGGTTGATGTTCGGTACAGATGGATGATTCATGCGGGGAAAACGCCATGTTGGTGTTTCGAAGCTTGAAGTCCACTCGAGGCCAGCCGACTGCTTCTCCCCCGAAACTGGTGGCGAGCGCGGAACGAGGTTCAAGAGTCCACCACATGACGAGCAACCCCTCAGATCCCAAACGACTGCACCCGGTCGTTTCGGTCTCACCAAGCTCCGGGCTCTTGAGCATGACAACTCTGGCGATGAACAGCAGCCAAGCGAACCGAACGACCATGCGCTTTGGGGCAGTACTCCAAAACGCCACACGAACAGGGAACAAGAAGAGATGATTGCACCTGCCGATCGACCAGCCAACTCGACATTGACGCATACCTCAGTCCCGTCAACAAACCAGCCAGCATTCGTACCGCCGCTGGCGACTGATGCAACCCGTTCACGGATGAACCCCACTATGACTACTGCGACACCCGTACACCCACCCATGACGAAATCAAACACCCCAGCCGCTTCTTCGGCGTCGCCACAATCCACCCCGAACGCCAACTCGAGCTCGAGCGCACGACCGGTCGTTGAACCTAAGCGTCCAGAGAGCGGGCGCATTCCTCCGAAGCCGACAGTCGCTGCGAAGCCTGAAGTAACGCAGCCGGCCAAGCGAGATCCAAAGCTTGATGCAAAGTTGGATGAGGCGAAGAAGGGCAAACTTGCCGCGCTCGATCGCGCACTCGCAACGATCGAGAAAGCGTATGGCAAGGGCTCCATCATGAAACTGGATGGGGAAGCGCTGCTTCCCATTCCGTCCGTTTCCACCGGCGCTCTGAGTCTTGACCTCGCGCTCGGCGGCCGCGGCCTTCCTCGTGGGCGCGTGATTGAGATCTATGGGCCAGAATCCTCGGGAAAGACCACACTCGCGCTGACGGTGATCGCAAATGCGCAGAAGTCAGGCGGCGTTGCTGCATTCATCGATGCTGAGCACGCGCTTGATCCATCTTGGGCGAAGCGACTCGGCGTGAGCATCGATGAAATGTTGGTCTCGCAGCCTGATACCGGCGAACAAGCACTCGAGATCTGCGAGATGCTCGTGCGTTCCAACGCGGTAGACATCATCGTCATCGACTCCGTTGCGGCCCTCATCCCGAAGGCTGAAATCGAGGGAGAAATGGGTGAGTCCCAGATGGGGCTTCAGGCGCGATTGATGAGTCAGGCACTTCGTAAGCTCACTGGCGCAATCGCCAAGAGTGAGTGCATCGTGATTTTCATCAATCAGCTGCGCGACAAGATCGGCGTGATGTTTGGCTCGCCCGAGACGACTACCGGCGGCAAGGCATTGAAGTTCTACGCGTCCGTTCGCATCGATATTCGCCGTATCGGCGCGATCAAGGATGGCGACAAGAATCTCGGCAATCGCGTTCGTGCCAAAGTTGTGAAGAACAAGATTGCACCACCGTTCCGCGAAGCTGAATTCGACATCATGTTTGATGAAGGCATTTCGTTGTCCGGCGATTTGGTGGATCTCGCGGTCGAGGACAATGTCATCGAAAAGAGCGGCTCTTGGTTTAGTTACAAGGGAACGCGCGTCGGACAGGGGCGTGAAAACGCGAAGCAGTTCCTGCGTGAACGCCCAGACCTGTTCGCAGAGATTCGCGCGCGCGTGCTTGAGAAGCGGCTCGCGGTACCTGAAAACGCAGCGAAAAAGTTTGCGCCATCAGCCGACGAGACGGACGAAGGCTCCGAAGGGTGACCAAGGCGGGGCAGTCTGCAGTGCCGAAGACGCGGCGAGTAACGCCTGTCCGGAGGCAGCCGATCGTTCGGCTCTCGCGATCCGCGCGGCGATCACTACGGTCGTTTCGGTAACTGTGGTGATTGCGGTGGCTGCGGTGACTGCGCTCACTGAGTTCATCGCGGTCAAGGCTGGCACGAGCTCAGTTGGAGAGTCTGCGCCTCGACCACGCTATACTCCGCGACCCCGCGGTCGTGGCGGAATTGGCAGACGCGCTAGATTCAGGTTCTAGTGGGGTAATACCCGTGGAGGTTCGATCCCTCTCGACCGCAATACTGGCCCGGCGCACCTATCTTCGGTGCGCCGGGCGCTTTTCTTAGGCGTGCGCAATTGCCTGCGAGATCCACCTGCCTGCGACATCCACCCAGTCTTGCGTTTGCGGAGGCATGCGTCGCGTGGGACGGTCTTGATTGGGCCTTCGGCGACGTACGCAGTGCCGCGGTCGAAGGCGCGTGCGAGCGCTATCTCGTCCAAGAGGTCGTGCGAATGGATTGCACGGCGCGCATGATTCGCGGTAGCCGCGGGTTCGACTCCGGTGCATCACCTGCGCGACCTCATAGACTTCGGAGCGTCTGTGGCTGCGGAGCAGTTTGTCTCTCTCCGTTTCACTGGTTCCTCGTATGCAGCACGCTTCGCATCCCATCAATCTCGACAACAACGCGACGACGCGACCGATTCGCGAAGTCGTCGATGCGGTTGCCCGGTCCCTTGGTGAGGAGTGGGGGAATCCATCAAGTGTGCACCGTGTTGGTATCGCCGCGCGCCGCGTGGTTGAACTCGCGCGGGAGTCCATTGCAATGCTCGTCGGGTGTCAGCCGCGCGAGTTGATTTTCACTTCCGGTGGAACTGAGGGCGCGAACACTGCGATTCGCGGTTCGCTCGCGCTCGCGACGCGAGCGGATGCGCGTCGCCGAGTCCTTGTCACAACGCGTTTTGAGCACAGCGCAGTTCGAGAGACCGTCGAAGCGCTCGAGCGCACTGGCGATGCAGAGGTGGTTTGGCTCGAGGGACTTCCGAGCGGCATCCCATCCACAGACGCGCTTGCGCACCTTCTCGCAGCGCGCGCTTCAGAGATTGCGCTCGTTTCACTGATGTGGGCAAACAATGAGACTGGCGCCATTGCGCCGATTGCCGAGATTGGCGCGCTCTGTCGAAGTCACGGCGTTCGATTTCATACGGACGCAACGCAATGGGTCGGAAAGATGCCAACCGACCTTGCATCGATGCAGATCGACCTCGCCTCGTTCGCTGCACACAAGTTTCACGGACCGAAGGGAACGGGTGCACTTTTCCTCAGGCGGGGCGTGCACCTCGAGCGAGCACAAACCGGTGGGCCGCAGGAGCGTGATCGCCGAGGAGGAACTGAGAATGTCCCTGGAATTGCTGGGTTTGGCGTCGCGGCGGAGTACGCCCGCGCTTTCCTCGCGAGTGGTGATGTTGCACAGTTGGCCGCGCGCCGAGATGCGTTTGAACAGCGAATCTGTGCAGCGACGGAATCTACTGCGCACGCGGCGATATGTCCGCGTCTGTGGAACACTTCGAACATCGCCTTCGAGCGACTTGAGGCGGAAGCAATACTTCTGCTCCTCTCGGAGCGCGGGGTGTATGCATCGGCAGGCGCTGCATGTTCGTCTGGCTCCCTCGACCCTTCGCCGGTGCTTCTCGCAATGGGTGTGTCACCAGAGCGAGCGCATGGATCGGTTCGCTTCAGTCTCTCGCGCGAAACGAGCGCTCTCGAACTCGACCGCGCGGAAGGAATCATCATCGATTCCATTTTGAAGTTGCGCCGGTCATCAAGCGCCGCGCTGACATGAAGCATCCCCACGGATGAGCTTCTCAGGCTCGATGGCGCGCACTCTTCTCCCAGCACAGAAACAGCGGTGTCAGTTCGTGCATGTTTCCTACATCGCCTCATGCATGATTGCTCCGAATGACGCCCCGCATGACTTCATACATGACTTCACGCGTGGCTTCATGCCATGCTTCATGCATGGCCCCGTATCATCCTCTCCAGTTCGACATCTGCGTCCGCTCATGCGTGTGTTCACGCGTCGGTGCATGTGTGCGCGTTGTCCATGACCGAATGATCGATCGGTCAAGGCGCCCCTTCACACATGTCGACGCGCCTGCATCGCAACGCGTCGCATGGCGCGCGGCGTTCAATGCTCCGCACAGCACTTCGACGCACCTTCGCGGACGCCCGAAATCCTCGCCGCAACTACGCTCGTCCGCGGGCCTTGCGGAAGTGCGTGATTGCTGCATTTGTTGAACTATCGTGCGCCAACTTTGGAGTTCGAGTTGCGGATACTTCTGGAATGATGCGGTTCGCGAGCACTTTGCCGAGCTCGACACCCCATTGGTCAAACGAATTGACATTCCAGATGGCGCCCTGCACAAAGACCTTGTGCTCGTAGAGCGCGATCAATCGTCCGAGTGAGCGCGGGGACAGCGAATCGCAGAGCAGCAGGTTTGTCGGACGATTCCCGGGGAAGGTCTTGTGCGGCGCCAGCCACGACGGCACGCCCTCTGCAAGAACTTCCTTGCGCGTCTTCCCGAAGGCGAGCGCTTCGGTTTGCGCGAGCACATTGGCGGCGAGCATGTCTTGATGTGTGCCGAGGTCGTGGAGCGCCTTCTCGAACAAAATGAAGTCGCATGGAACCGGTGAAGTCCCTTGATGAATCATCTGATAGAAGGCGTGCTGACCGTTCGTGCCTGGTTCGCCC